>Ga0208297_1000995_pt1 | contig 35931 bp, 31 predicted proteins | sample LMS_cellobiose_e_FD_187367 | JGI IMG/M metagenome (GOLD analysis project Ga0208297, IMG submission 187367) | Rumen-fistulated moose microbial communities from Alaska, USA - LMS_cellobiose_enrichment (SPAdes) (version 2) | ecosystem: Host-associated > Mammals > Digestive system > Stomach > Rumen... | reverse complement strand
GACAACTCAATGATGGAGAACTTTTTTGGACTAATGAAGTCTGAGTTGTTATATTTGCAGGACTGGGAATCGGTCGATGAGTTTAAGAAAGAACTCAAAGCTTATATCAGATACTACAACAACGACCGAATAAAACTGAGATTAAAAGGAAAGAGCCCGGTGCAATACCGAACTCTTTACCAGGTAAATGATTAATAAATCGTCTAACTTTTGGGGGTCACTTCATTAGGGACTGTCCCCAATTGTATCATTATTGCTTGTTCTCTTCTTCCAGAGTGTAGAACGAACTGCCGTCAAAACAGTGAGTGCAAATCTTCTCCTTGGGTAATCCGATAGCTTTGACTAGCGCCTCTATCGAACTGAATTTGAGCGTGGTTAACTGCAACCGTCTGGCTATATCATCAACCATTCTATGATATTCATGGGTGCCTGTTGTAGCATACTTGCTGAGTGTTTCCAAGCTGGGATTCTCACCTTCAAAGTCTTGTATCACACGGCGTGTAATCAGCTCCAGGTCATTCTTGCTGGCCGAATAGTTTACAAAGGGACAGCTGAAAATGAGCGGAGGACATGAAATTCTCATGTGAGCGGCCTTGACACCGGACTCATAGAAATCATGTGAATTATCCTTAAGCTGTGTGCCGCGCACAATACTGTCATCGCAGAACACCAGACGTTTGCCGTTGAGTATGTCCTTGTTCGAGATTAGTTTCATTTTAGCCACAAGATTACGGCGAGTCTGATCAGTAGGCATGAATGAACGGGGCCATGTGGGGGTATATTTGGCCACAGCCCTCACATAAGGGCATTTATGACCCTCGGCATAACCGACAGCCATCCCCAGACCACTGTCTGGGATACCACAGGCACCATCCACCTCAACATTGTCCTCACGTCCCATTACACGTCCCAACTCATTACGTACATACTCAGCATTACGGCCTTCATAGCAACTGGTGGGGAATCCATAATAAACCCAAAGGAAAGAGCAGATCTGCATCTTCTTGTTGGGCTTGCGCAACTCTTCATAGCCGTTCTCAGTTATCTTGATTATCTGACCGGGACCCAGATATAGCTTGGTCTCATATCCCAGATTGGGAAATGCCGTAGTCTCTGTGGTGACAGCAACGGCACCGTCTTTCTGGCCCAGAGTCACCGGAGTACGTCCCCATGAGTCACGTGCGGCTATGATGCCGTTTTCCGTAAGCAGCAGCATTGAGCATGAACCCTTTATGGTGTTGAATACATTCTCTATGCCGTCTACATAGTTTTTACCTTTTATTATGAGCAGGGCAATTAACTCTGTAATATTGATTTTACCGCTACTGAACTCGCTCAGATGCATGTTTTCCGCGAGCAAATGGTCACATATTTCATCCTTATTGTTGATCTTGGCTACAGTGACCAGGGCAAAACGCCCCAAGTGGCTGTTCATGAGCATAGGCTGTGCATCTGTGTCACTGATTACACCAATACCGCTGGTTCCTCCAAACTTATTGAGTTCACGCTCAAACTTGCTTCTGAAATAATCGTTTTCAAGGTTATGAATACTCCTGAAAAAACCATCATCAAGGCTGTATGTGGCCATGCCGGCGCGGCTTGTTCCAAGATGTGACTGATAATCAGTTCCATAAAAAAGATCATTGATGCATCTCTCTTTTGAGACGACTCCAAAAAATCCGCCCATTTGCTGCTATAGGTAAATGTGTTTAGTATTTCAGGTGCAAAATTACAACAACTCTCTGAAAAAAAATACAACCCGAATCCTCCCTTTATTAACAAGTTTAGTTAAGAAAATACAAAGCCCTCACGCTGGTATAGCGTATTTGAGCGAGTGAGGCGACGAACGAGACCGCAGTCCCGAAAGGTCGCCAAGCGACCAAAGGTAGCATGTTTAAGGAGTAAACTAAAATGATTTGGGATAATCATCCCGCTTTTTCCACAAAAAAAAGGCCGCCGGCTGGCGACCTTTTTTTGCGGAAAGAGTGGGATTCAAACCCACGGTACGGCTAGGCCGTACGCCGGATTTCGAGTCCGGTCCATTCGATCACTCTGGCATCTTTCCGGGCGCAAAAGTACGCATTTTTTTGGATGCATACCAATGCCCTTGGCAAAAATTACAACTCCTGAATAATCTGGTTGGCAAGCTCTATGTTGTCCGGACGTATGATAACGCGTGAGAACTCTGATGACGAGTCAGCGAATGCGTACATGTACTCAACCGATATGCCGGCAGATGAAAGTTTCTCCATAGCGTTTGCCATAGCACCTGGTACGTTACCGCACTCCAGATAGACCACTTGGGTCATAGTCACTGCATATGAGTTAGCCTTTATGAGATTGAAGGCGCGCTCTATCTGGTCACGCTCCACAATGATGCGGGCAATCCCGAAGTCCTCAGTCTCGGACACAGTGAATGCCTTCATGTTTATGGCGTTGTTTCCGAGCAGACGGGCTATCTCGGCAAATTTTCCCTTCTCGTTCTCCAGGAAAACTGAAATCTGTCTGATAAGCATGGTGGTATATTTAACAGGTTAGTTTAATCTACAAATTTGCGGTGGTCTATGGCGCGTTTGGCCTTTCCTGTAGAGCGCTCTATTGTGCCAGGCTGCACAATCTTGATGGCAGGCTGGATCCCTATCACACTTTGGATTCTGGATGTCAGACGCTGACGTAAACGCACCAGTTCGTTTACTTGGTCAGTATAGAACTCCGGTTTGACCTCCACCTGGATATCAAATGTATCCGTGTTGTTCACACGGTCCACTTCAATCAGGAAGTAAGGCTCGTACTCCGGGAACTCAAGCAGGATGGACTCAACCTGTGATGGGAATACGTTAACGCCGCGTATGATCATCATGTCATCACTTCGGCCCAGTATCTTACCCATGCGCACAGCTGTACGGCCACATTCGCACTTGTCATAGTTTAGATAGGTGAGGTCACGTGTACGGTAGCGGATCATAGGCATCCCCCATTTGTCCAGTGTGGTGAACACCAACTCGCCCTTCTGCCCGTATTCTACCGGCTGTAGAGTTACAGGGTCAATTATCTCGGGATAGTAGAGGTCTTCCCACAGGTGGGTACCGTTCTGACACTCGCACTCGCCTCCCACACCAGGACCGCTTATCTCAGTTAGACCATAAATATCGTATGCTTTAATGTTAAGTTTCTCCTCAAGCTCCCTGCGCATGGCATTGGTCCAAGGTTCCGCACCGAATATACCCACTTTAAGTTTAAAGTTCCTGATGTCAAGTCCCTGCTTGCGTATTTCTTCTGCCATATAGAGGGCGTAGGATGGGGTACAGGCCACAGCGGTGGCTCCGAAGTCCTGCATCAGTTGCAGCTGCTTCTGGGTGTTGCCGCTGCTGGTGGGTATAACTGTTCCGCCTATCTTGGTCACGCCGTCATGCGCTCCCAAACCACCGGTAAACAGACCGTATCCATATGAGATCTGAACCATATCGTCACTGCCCAGACCGAATGCCGTCAGACAGCGTGCCACAGCCTCGGACCAGTTATCCAGATCCTTTGCCGTATAGCCCACGACAATGGGCTTTCCTGTAGTGCCTGATGAAGCGTGCAGCCTGAGTATTTCAGTCATGGGTACGCACATCATTCTGAAAGGATAGTTATCCCTGAGGTCCTGTTTTACGGTGAATGGCAGCTTAACTATATCATCAATGCTGCTGATGTTCTCAGGCTTGACTCCGTGTTCATCAAACCTTTTCCTGTAGAAAGGTGAATTTTTGTAGGCGTGTGCCACAATCTTCCTGAGTTTTTCACTCTGCAATGCGTGCATCTCATCACGCGACATGCACTCAATCTTTTTGTTCCAGATCATTGTATTAACTAGGTGGTATGAAGTAATTGACTGCAAATATAATGGATTTTTCCTTTTCTTACTTTATGTGTCATAATTCAGTTGTTTTTGACGGTTAATTTATTGATGTGAGATAATAAATATAACCTTATAAAAGGAGTACATAATAGATTCAATTAGCAGATGAATACCTGAAAATGATTCTGATTTGAGAATCTTTCAATAATTTTGCAGCGTTATACATTTTTTCAGTCAGGACATGTCTAAGGACATATATATATTAGGTATTGAGTCCTCTTGTGATGACACTTCGGCAGCCGTGATCCGTAACGGGGAGCTTCTGTCTAATGTGGTTGCCAGCCAGAAGGTGCATGAGGAGTATGGAGGAGTGGTGCCGGAACTGGCATCAAGAGCACATCAGCAGAATATTGTTCCGGTGGTGGATACTGCGTTGAAAAGGGCCGGAATAGGTCCGGAACAGCTCAGTGCGGTTGCATTCACTCGCGGACCCGGGCTTATGGGCTCGCTTCTGGTGGGTGTATCTTTCGCCAAGGGATTCGCCCGATCGATGAACATCCCAATGATTGAGGTCAATCATCTTCAGGGACATATTATGGCCCATTTCATCAGAAAGCCGGGCGAGGATTCCGATACTCCGGAATTTCCGTTTCTCTGTTTGTTGGTCTCAGGCGGTAACTCACAGATTGTAAAGGTGGAATCATATAAAAAGATGGAGATTCTGGGGCAGACTATCGATGATGCTGCAGGCGAGGCTATGGACAAATGTTCCAAGGTGATGGGATTCGGTTATCCCGGCGGGCCAATAATAGACCGTCTGGCACGAAAGGGTAATCCAAAGTCTTTAACTTTCAGCAAGCCCAATATTCCCGGATATAACTACAGTTTCAGCGGACTAAAGACTTCCTTCCTGTATAATTTGCGTGACTGGGTGAAGGATGATCCTGATTTCATAGAGCATCACAAAGAGGATCTGTGCGCATCGCTTGAACGCACTATCGTTGAGATATTGATGAAAAAAATGCGTCAGGCAGCCAAGGATACGGGCATCAGCCGCATTGCAGTAGCAGGTGGGGTTTCGGCCAATACCGGATTGCGTGAGGCTTTTCAGGATCATGCGCGCCGTTATCGCTGGAAAGTCTATATTCCGCCTTTCTCATACACAACCGATAATGCCGCTATGATAGCATGTACGGGCTATTTCAAGTTTTTGGACAGAGATTTCTGTCAGATAGACGTTCCTATTTACTCAAATACCCGACTTTAAGAAAAAAAAGATATATATAATTTGTATAACTGAAAAAAATTGTGTTATTTTGCACCCTGTTTTGAGAACAGTGCTAAAAACGAATAAAAACAGATAGATATGTCAAGAATTTGTCAGATCACCGGAAAGAAGGCAATGGTTGGCAACAATGTCTCTCACTCAAAGCGCAGGACCAAGAGGACATTTGACGTTAACCTGTTCACCAAGAAGTTCTTCTATGTGGAGGAAAATTGCTGGATCAGCCTCAAACTCAGTGCTGCCGGCCTGAGAATAATTAACAAGAAAGGTCTTGATGCCGCACTCAAAGAGGCTGTTGCTAACGGCTATTGCGATTGGAAGGACATTAAGATCATCGCTTAAAACAGTTTAGGAGTTCATACTATGGCAAAGAAAGTAAAAGGCAACAGGGTTCAGGTTATCCTGGAATGCACTGAGCACAAGGACAGCGGTATGCCGGGTACTTCCCGTTACATTACCACCAAGAACAGGAAGAACACTCCTGAGAGACTGGAACTTAAGAAGTATAACCCCATTCTCAAGAGGATGACAATCCATCGTGAGATTAAGTAATATCCATTAAACAATGGCAAAGAAAGTAGTTGCAACCCTGCGTCAGGGTAAGGTTTCAATGGCCAAGGTCATTAAGATGGTAAAATCACCCAAGACAGGTGCCTATATGTTTACTGAACAGATTGTCACCGATGAACAGCTCAAGGATGCTTTGAAGTGATAACACTCTTTCAGGCTTACTGATATAGGGCAACCATTATTTGGTTGCCTTTTTTTATCCCTTTTGCTGCATACAGATAGTTATAATTGTATTTTTCACCTTATTTACTTATATTTGCAGATTAAGTACAAAGACAGGTGACCACATAATCCGACTTAACTGAATATGGGATTGTTTTCGTTTTTCAGCAAAGATAAGAAAGAGGTATTGAACAAAGGTCTGGAAAAGACAAAGACCAGTGTGTTCTCTAAGATAGCACATGCTGTGGCGGGTAAATCAACGGTTGATGACGAGGTACTTGATAATCTGGAGGAGGCCCTTATCACTTCCGATGTAGGCGTTGATACCACTCTCAAGATTGTCAAGCGCATTCAGGAACGTGTGGCACGTGACAAGTTCATGGGTACAGCAGAACTGAACGGTATATTGCATGAGGAGATAGCAGCATTGCTTGTGGAGAATAGTCCGGATGATGGTTCGGAACCCTTCAGCGTTCCTGAAGGACGCAAGCCATACGTAGTTCTTGTAGTAGGCGTGAACGGTGTAGGAAAGACCACTACCATAGGTAAGTTGGCATACCAATTCAAGAAATGCGGTCTGAAAGTCATGCTGGGTGCCGCTGATACATTCCGCGCTGCTGCCATTGAACAGTTGCAGGAATGGGGACGCAGGGTGGATGTGCCGGTTATCCGGCAGGAGATGGGTTCAGATCCGGCTTCGGTGGCCTATGACACTTTAAGTTCGGCTGTGGCCAATGATGTGGATGTCGTATTGATAGATACTGCCGGCCGACTGCATAATAAAGTGGGCCTTATGAATGAGCTGACCAAGATACGTAACGTGATGAACAAGGTGGTTGAGGGTGCTCCTGATGATGTCCTGTTGGTCTTGGACGGCTCAACAGGCCAGAATGCCTTTGAACAGGCCAGACAGTTCACTATTGCCACCAAGGTCACCCAGCTGGCCATAACCAAACTGGACGGAACGGCCAAGGGAGGGGTGGTGTTAGGCATATCCGATCAGTTTAAGGTGCCAGTCCGTTATGTGGGACTTGGGGAAGCTATGGATGACCTGCAGGTTTTCAACGCTACCGAGTTTGTGGATTCACTATTCAGCCTTGAATGAAATGAAGCGCGATACAGTGGACATCATTACTTTAGGTTGTTCTAAGAATCTTGTTGATTCTGAGAAACTTATGGCTCAGTTTAGAGTAAACGGACTTAAAGTGAGACATGATCCCGAACAGGTGAGTGCCCAAACTGTAATCATAAACACATGCGGCTTTATAGGCGATGCACAGGAGGAATCTATCAATATGATTCTGGAATGCGGGGAACTGAAGAAAGCGGGCAAGATAGAGCGCCTTTATGTTATGGGATGCCTTTCGCAGAAATATCAGAAGGAGCTCATGGCCGAGATACCCGAAGTGGACGGATGGTACGGAAAGTTTGACTGGGGTGGCATCCTTAAGGAGATGGGACAGGAATGGAACGGTGAGATAAACAATGAACGTTTGGTCACCACACCGTCACATTATGCCTATCTAAAGATAGCCGAAGGCTGTAACCGTGGGTGTGCCTACTGTGCCATTCCCCTCATGACAGGCAAATACCGGTCACGCAGTCAGGAGGATATTCTGGATGAGGCCCGTAAGCTTGTGGAAAATGGTGTCAGAGAAATTCAGCTGATAGCGCAGGACCTGACATATTATGGCACAGATCTGGTACGCAAGCCTACCATAGCGGAACTTGTACAACGCCTGTCTGATATACCCGGCATTGAGTGGTTGCGTCTGCATTACGGTTATCCCAACAACTTCCCTATGAACCTGCTGCCGGTCATGCGTGAACGCGACAATGTATGCAAATACATGGACATTGCCCTACAGCATATAAGCGATCATGTGCTTGAGCGCATGCATAGGAATATAACCGCACAGCAGACACGTGAATTGCTTGTCCGGATACGTGAGGAGGTGCCTGGAATACATTTGCGGACCACTCTGATGGTAGGATTCCCGGGTGAGACCGATGATGATTTCAGGCTTCTCACTGAGTTTATCCGGGAGCAGCGTTTCGAGAGGATGGGAGCATTCGCCTATTCTGAGGTGGATGGGACTTATTCAGCACTTAATTACATGGATGATGTTCCTGACAGTTTGAAACAATCCCGTCTTTCTTCACTCATGCGCCTCCAGCAAGGGATTTCACTTGACATCAACGAGAGCAAGGCTGGTAAGGTGTTCCGCACGGTCATTGACCGTAAGGAAGGTGGTTATTATATTGGGCGTACGGAGTTTGATTCCCCCGAGGTGGATCCTGAGATGCTTATCGATGCCACCGGGACAGAACTGAATATAGGAGATTTCTATGATGTGAGAGTTATCCGGGCCGAGGAATTCGACCTTTATGGAACCGTTGTAAAAAGCTAACCCCAGAAATATGAACAACAAACAGTTTTTGACCGAATTGTCATTCCGTAACGGCCTGTCTCTTCAGGATGCCGGACAGAAGGCCGACGCCCTGATTGAGGTAATGAAAGGGATATGGAATGATGGAGATTCTTTCAGCCTCTCCGGATTCGGTGTTATGGAGGTCAAGAAAAAGAACGAGAGGATATCAGTCAATCCCAATACCGGAATAAAGATGCTTATACCGCCAAAACTTGCGGTTTCATTCAAGCCTAGTCCGTTACTGAAGGATAGACTGAATTCAACTGGCCAAGTGCACCTTGATATGGCTGATGATGATTCCAACCTAAATGACTGAGGCTATGGATAAAAGACTTAATCTGTCACAAATAGCCGAACTTCTGGCGGTGAAGAGCGGAATGTCCAAGGCCAGTTCCGAGAAGTTCACAAAATCTTTCTTCGATATCATATCGGACAATACTGTTGCCGGTGAAAGTGTAAAGATAAAAGGTCTTGGCACATTCAAGACAATCCAGGTGGAGAATCGTGAAAGTGTAAACGTGAATACTGGTGAACGTTTTGTCATTCCGGGCTACAGGAAGGTGAACTTCATTCCCGATACTACGCTTAAGGAGGAGATCAACAAGCCGTTCAGCGCTTTTGAGACATTGATCCTGACAGACTCCCAGGCAGCGGTTCTGGCTGAGTCGGAACCAGAGCTACCCGCTGAAACTGTTGTGACCGTCGAATCCGGACCGACTGAGGAGCATGAGCCAGATGAATCTGTGCCGTCTGTTGATATTATTCAGCCTAAACCTGTTGAGCCGGCACAACCCGTTGAATCCGGTGAGCAGACCGTACATGAAGGTCCTAAAGTGAGAGAAATAACGCAGAAACGCGGAGTGAGGTTTCTTCTTAACCTATTGTTGTGGATACTTTTCCTTCTACTGATACTTATGGTGCTGGCATATCTGTTCTGGCCATTAGCTGGTCAAAAGCTGCTTGCCGTATATGACAATAAAACAGCCAGGACAGAGATAGTGGAGCAGGAGTCCCGGTCCAGCCTGGCAGAAATAAGCGAGCCGGAACCTGAACCAACTCAAACGGTGATTCAGGAAGAGAATATACAAGAAAGAGAAAAATCGGATGATAAGATGCCACTTTTGGATTTGACAGAAAAAGAAGAGGTAAACGTTAAACCGGAGACACCGGTTCAACAGGCATCTGAACCTCTAGCCGGACAGAATAATGTTCAGGAGAAAAGTCCTGTCGTTCCGGAACCTCAAACGGCGGTCTCCTCAAGTAATGGATTTCGTCTCACAACAGCCGATGAACAGAAAGATCTGGGACTTTTTACGGTGGCCGATACTGTAAACTATCGTATGACCGGTACATTGACCGTTCATCATGTTAAGGAGGGTGAGACACTAACCCAGATATCACTTGCCGAATACGGCACAAAGAAACTGTGGCCGTATATTGCTGCGTATAATAAATTAAGAGATTCAAATTCACTTAATGCAGGTTCCAGAATCCTAATTCCGAGTCTGGAGGCCAGATGACAGTAAAAGCAGATATCAAAAGGTAAAACAATTAAAAAAACAGATAATTAAAACACAATTTAAACTTATTTAGACTCTACGGATTACTAATACTGCTAATTTTGGAGTTCATGAATTATCGCATATAATACGCATAAAAATGACGTTGTAATTATTCGGAAAATATGAATGAAAGTGTTGACATCAGGAAACTGAACGAGCAGATTGAACATCAGAGCACATTCGTAACTAACATCATGGCCGGTATGGACCAGGTCATAGTTGGCCAGAAACATCTGGTCGAATCACTACTCATTGGCCTGCTCTCTGACGGACACATCCTCCTGGAGGGTGTTCCTGGTCTAGCTAAGACCTTAGCCATCAAGACTTTAGCATCGCTAATAGATGCAACTTTCAACCGGATACAGTTCACTCCGGATCTTCTACCTGCCGATGTTGTGGGAACCATGATCTATAGCCAGAAGGATGAAACATTCATTCCCAAGAAAGGTCCAGTGTTCGCCAACTTCATACTGGCTGATGAAATTAATCGTGCTCCGGCAAAGGTACAGAGCGCATTGCTCGAAGCCATGCAGGAGCGTCAGGTCACTCTGGGAGGCGAGACTTTCAGGTTACCTGGCCCATTCCTGGTAATGGCCACACAGAACCCGATTGAACAGGAGGGAACATATCCGCTCCCCGAGGCGCAGGTGGATCGTTTCATGCTCAAGGCAGTGATTGACTATCCAAAGATTGAGGAGGAGAAGAAGATCATTCATCAGCAAATACATCATGAGATAGGCAGTGTAAAGCCTGTAATGACTACCGATGACATACTGGAGGCCCGTAAGGTGGTTTATATGGTCTATCTGGACGAAAAGATAGAACAGTATATAGCTGATATAGTCTTCGCTACACGTTATCCAGACCGTTACGGACTTAAGGAGATGAAGGAGTTGATATCATTCGGAGGATCACCTCGTGCATCAATCAATCTGGCCCTTGCAGCCCGTTCATATGCCTTCATTAAGAGACGCGGATATGTAGTTCCTGAGGATGTACGCGCCATAGCACACGACGTGCTGCGTCACCGCATTGGACTTACATATGAGGCCGAAGCCACTAACGTCACTCCTGATGAATTGGTGAGCCGCATACTGAACAAGGTTGAAGTTCCATGATTCAAAACCTTTGAAATCAGTTTTATATGGAAACCAGTGAACTGATAAAAAAGGTTCGCAAAATCGAAATAAAGACCCGTGGTCTCTCAAGCAATATTTTTGCTGGACAGTACCATACTGCGTTCAAGGGACGTGGAATGGCCTTCAGCGAGGTGCGCGAATATCAGTACGGCGATGAACCGCGCGATATTGACTGGAATGTCACAGCACGCATGAACAAGCCCTATTCTAAGGTCTTTGAAGAGGAACGCGAACTGACCATGATGCTTCTCGTTGACATCTCCAACAGCCTGAATTTCGGCACATCAGTTCTCATGAAACGTGAAATGCTCACCGAGATTGCTGCCACCTTGGCATTTGCCGCCATAGAGAACAACGATAAGGTGGGGCTGCTGTTTTTCAGTGACAGGATAGAGAAGTTCATTCCGCCACAGAAGGGCAGGAAACATATACTTTATCTTATCCGTGAATTGCTTGATTTCACACCTGAAAGCAATGGGACTGATATTTCCATCCCGCTGGAGTTTCTTACGAGAGCTGTAAAGAAAAGGTGTACGGCTTTCCTGTTGAGTGACTTCATTGACTCACATGACTACAGGAATGCACTGACTATAGCAAACAGAAAGCATGACATTGTGGCCATACAGGTATATGACAAACGCATGGAGGAACTGCCAAATGTGGGACTCATGAAGATTCTTGATGCCGAAACCGGCAGGACCATGTTTATAGACACCTCATCCAAGGCTGTACGTTCCGCACAGAAAGATTGGTTCAGCGAGAACAGTAACCGCATGAAGGATTACTTTACCCGCAGCCGTGTTGACAGCACTTCCATAAGGACTGACCAGGATTATGTCAAAGCCCTGATGGGACTGTTTGCCAAACGGAAATGAGAGTTGTAAGTTAAGAATGAGAAGATTTTTATTATATATGGTGATATGGTTGATTCCGGTTTTTGTATCGGGTCAATCCAACGTTATAGTTGAGGCCACCGTGGACTCCATGATGATGTGGGTGGGGCAGCAGACCTCTCTCCATCTTGAAGTCACTTGTGATCCTGACCAACAGGTTGAGTTTCCGGATTTCAGGGATACAATTGTTACAGGATTGGAGGTTGTGCCGCCTGTCCTGACGGACACCATTTGGCTCAATGACGGAAAACGTATGTCGGTGACACGCCACTATACTGTGACCTGTTTTGATTCCGCACTGATATACATAGCCCCCATACCTGTTAAGGTGAATGGTCAGGAACACCGGTCCAATCGCCTTGCTTTGGCATTCATGACGTATGAGATACCGCAAGGAGAGGAAAAGAACATTTTCGGCCCCAAGGAGAACATGAGAACACCCGTACAGTTCAGGGAGATATGGCTTCCTTTACTGCTCTACATACTTTCCATGTTCGCCATTGTGGGAGCAATTTTCCTCTTCAGACGTTACAAGGATGATAAGCCTATCATACGTCATATAAAGGTGGAGTCCAAAGTGCCAGCACATAAGCGAGCTCTTGACGGGATGGAGGAATTGCGTAGGTCAGGATTAACTTCGGCCGATGATCCCAAGGAGTACTATACCCGTCTTACAGACCTTCTGAGAGAGTATATAAACGAGCGTTTCAGCTTTAACGCCACAGAGATGACCTCCGATGAAATCCTGGAACATCTGCGTGAGAGCCGTGATAAGGATTCTCTGAAAGAACTGGCGAACCTTCTCTCTACATCAGACCTTGTAAAATTCGCCAAGTTCAAACCCTTGATAGGTGAGAATGACCGAAACCTGATAGGCGCTGTGGAGTTCGTGAAAGAGACAATGGTGGAGGTTCCTGAAGATGAACTGATGCCTAAGGAGGAGACAGTGGTGGTTGAAAAACGGAGTAAAGGTGCACGTACAGTCCTGCTAGCATTCACACTGACAGTGACAGTTGCGGCGGCGATACTGCTCGGTATTGCTCTTTACAAACTCTATTTCGTAATTTTCTAAAAGAAAGAGAAAATGACATTTGCGAACAATGCATATCTCCTCCTGCTACTGCTGACAATTCCAATGGTGGTATGGTATATCCTGAGAGGCCGCAAGCGCAAGGCTACCCTCATGATTCCGACCACAGGCATGTTCGACGGAACAGGCAGAAGCTGGAAAACATACCTCTTACACCTTCCGTTCATACTTGAACTTGTGGCGTTCTCCATGCTGGCCATAATACTGGCCCGTCCACAGACCACTGACCGTTGGCAGGATACCGAGATTGAGGGTATTGACATAATGATGTGTATGGATGTATCTACAAGTATGCTGGCCGAGGACCTGAAGCCTAACCGCATTGAGGCGGCCAAGTCCGTGGCGGCTGATTTCATCAACGGTCGTCCAAATGACAACATAGGTCTCTCCATATTCGCCGGAGAGGCCTTCACACAATGTCCCATGACTGTTGATCATGCAGTATTGCTCAATATGTTTCACAATGTGAGCAGCGATATAGCGGCAAACGGAATCATTGAGGATGGAACAGCCATTGGAATGGGACTTGCCAATGCTATCAGTCGTCTCAAGGACAGTCAGGCTAAATCCAAGGTAATAATACTGCTTACTGACGGTTCCAACAACAGAGGTGAGATATCGCCGCTTACCGCTGCAGAGATGGCTCGCAGTTTCGGAATCAGGGTCTATACTATCGGAGTGGGGACGAATGGCACAGCGCCATATCCGGTCCAGTCTTCATTCGGAGTGCAATACATGAACGTTCCTGTGGAGATTGATGAAGATGTGCTCCGTCAGATAGCATCGACAGCCAATGGGCAGTACTACAGAGCCACAAGCAACAGTAAGCTGAAAGATGTCTATGAGGAGATAGACAAACTTGAGCGTACCAAACTGCAGGTTAAGGAATTCAGCAAGAATCAGGAGGTCTATCAGCCATTCGCCCTGATATTGCTGCTTTCGCTACTGTTGATTATCTTGCTTAAACAGACAATACTTAAGACCATACCTTAATAAAAAGAAGGAATATGTTCAAGTTCGCTAATCCTGAATATCTGTATCTGCTGGCAGTGGTCCCACTACTGGTGATACTGCATATTTTCACCAATATCATACGTCGCCGTCGTCTTGAGACATATGGTGACCTTTCACTGCTCACTCAGCTTATGCCTGAGGCCTCCCCAGCCAGACCAAAGTTCAAATTTTGGCTCCTTACCGTCGCCTTCGGTATGGGATGTTTCCTGCTGGCGCGTCCGCAGTTCGGTTCCAAGCAGGAAACCGTAACCCGCAAAGGCATTGAGATCGTAATAGCACTTGACGTGTCTAATTCCATGCTTGCCGATGATGTAATGCCCAACCGTCTGGAAAAATCCAAACGGATAATATCCAACCTTGTAGAGCAATTCAAAGATGACAAGACCGGTCTGATAGTTTTTGCCGGCGATGCGTTCGTCCAGTTGCCTATTACGAGTGACTATATATCAGCCAAAGTGTTTCTGAGTTCTATAACTCCAGGTATAGTAGCTCGTCAAGGTACTGACATCAAGGCTGCCATTGATCTGGCTTCAAAGAGTTTTACTCCAAATGAGGGGGTAGGGAAGGCTATTATTGTGATTACCGATGGTGAGAACCACGAAGGCGGTGCAGTTGAGGCAGCAAAGGCTGCAGCTGACAAAGGTTATCTGGTATATGTGCTCGGTGTAGGTCTACCTTCGGGTACTCCGATTCCCGGTGAGAGAAGCGGTGAGTTCCGCAAGGACAAGGATGGCAATGTTGTAGTAACCCGCCTAAATGAGAATATGTGCCGGGAGATTGCCACAGCCGGAGGAGGCGCATATTTCTACGTGGATAACTCCAACTCTGCTGAAAAAGCACTCCAGAAAGAACTTGACAAGCTGGCTAAAGCTGACATTGAAACCACTGTATATACTGAATATGATGAACAGTTCAGGATTTTTGCATGGATTGTCCTTGCATTACTCCTTTTGGAAATGTTTATTGGTGAGAGCCGTAATCCCGGACTGGAAAGGTTGAGGCTCTTCAAGGTTATGCTTCCTGTCATAATGCTTGTCTCCGCCCAGGCAGTATGTGCTCAACGCAACGAGCGTTCATATGTTCGTAAGGGTAACAAGATGTTCGCGGACAGTCTTTTCATAAAGGCTGAGGAGAACTACCTGAAAGCCGTTGACGCAAATCCGGAACTTTATGAAGGAATCTATAATCTGGGAAATTCCTATACGGCTCAGCAAAAACCCAATGAGGCTGTAGAACAGTACGGACGTGCAGCCAACAGGCTAGAAGAAACGAAGAAGTCTCTTCTTGAACAGAAGAATACAGATACCAAGGAGTATGAGCGTGTCAAGGAAGAACTGGCAAAGGTGTATCATAATACAGGTGTAGTGTATCATGCATGCGAGCAGTATGACAAAGCTATTGAGGCATACAAGAATGCCTTGCGCAACAACCCGCTCGATGATGAGACGCGTTACAACATGATTGCGGCGCAGAAAATGCTGGAACAGCAGAATCAGGATCAGCAGCAGCAGAATCAGGATCAGCAGCAAGACCGGCAGCAACAGGATAAGGAGGAGCAACAGCAGCAACAGCAACCGGAGGAGATATCCCAAGAGAATGCGGAACAGCTGTTAGACGCTGCGATGCAGGATGAGAAGGATGTCCAGGAGCGCATACAGCAACAACTCATTAAAGTTCAACCCAAGCAACAGTTGGAAAAGGATTGGTAATATGAATATAATAAGGAAAACAACAGGACTTATTGTGACGTTCATTCTTGCAATGGCTTCACAGACAGTACTGGCCGATAATGTTACATTCACAGCACAGGCCCCTTCGGCAGTAGTGCGCGGTGAACGTTTCAGAATATCATACAAGGTGACTGACGCATCTCCGAAACAGTTCAGGGCTCCTGATATGAAGGGACTATCTGTCCTTGCCGGGCCGAGTACCTCCACTTCCCAATCCACAACAGTAGTAAACGGTAAGGTCACCTCATCGTCATCATATACATACACCTTTATTGTTGTTGGTGATGAGGAGGGTGATTACAAACTTGATGGTGCCACCATCACTGTTGGTAAGGATACATATACATCTAACGGCCTTACCATCAAGGTGCTTCCTCCTGACAGCAGCCAACCTCAGCAGGGACAGCAAAGTCAGCAGAATCAGTCGTCGCAGCGTGGTGGCAGTTCTCAACAAACGCAGCAGAACCGTCAGTCGTCCTCCGGTGACAACATAGGTGTTGATGACCTCTTCATGCTATCCACTGTTGATAAGACCACTGTATATGAGCAGGAGGCTTTATTACTCACATTCAAGGTTTACTGTTCCACATCCCTTGAACTGTCAAGCCTTAGCAATAAGATGCCTGACCTCAAAAATTTTCATGTTCAGGAAGTTGAGCTTCCACGCAGGAAGGAGTTCCAGCTTGAACGCTATAACGGACGTAATTACCAGACATTGGTGTGGTCCCAGTATGTGCTCTTTCCTCAGCAGTCCGGTGAACTTGAAATACCTGCCACCACATTTGAGGGAGTTATTTCACAACCCGTCAGGACAAATACCAATGACATATTTGACTTTTTCTACAATTCAGGACGCTACATAGACATAAAGAAGGATCTTGTAACAAGAAAAATAACGTTAAATGTCAAACCGTTACCGTCAGGCAAGACCAGTTCTTTCTATGGTGGAGTAGGGGATTTCAGTCTCAGTTCCAGTATCAGTTCCACAGAAGTAACCGCCAATGATGCAGTTACAGTGAAGGTTGTTCTTTCCGGAACAGGTAACCTGAAACTTGTCAAGACTCCAGAACTGGATTTGCCTAAGGATTTTGACATTTATGATCCCAAGGTTGATAACAAATATACCATCAAGGGCGGCCGTCAGACAGGTAATAAGGTGTATGAATACTTGTTCATACCACGTCATGCTGGCGATTACACCATCCCGGCATTGGAGTTCCAGTATTTTGATCCTCAGAGCGGATCATACAAGACTCTTAAGACTGAAGAGTACAGGCTCAATGTTGCCAAAAGTCAGGGTGGGGAAGACTCACCGTCATCAATGTCATATGTCAGCAAGGAGGATCTGAAATATGTAGGGCAGGATGTACGCTTCCATACAACCGGAGGAAAGCTTCGCCACACCGGAGATATGTTCTTCTGCTCAAAATTATTCTGGCTTCTGCTTATACTGCCTATTTCACTCCTGGCATTAACAGTCGTTTTGTCCAGAAAGAGGATTTCAGACAATGCCAATACGGCCCGCATCAAAGTCAAGAAGGCCAGTTCTACAGCATCAAAACGCCTGAAGACAGCACGTAAGCTTTTGTCTGAAGGGAATAAGGATAAGTTCTATGATGAAACAATGAGAGCCCTCTTAGGTTATCTTAGTGACAAACTTGTCATACCTGTAGCCAATCTTTCCAAAGACAACATAGGAGAAGAGCTGAGAAAGAAAAAGGTATCCGATGAAATTGTAGGTAAGGTTATCGGATTGCTGGATGACTGTGAGTTTGCACGATATGCTCCCGGTGATGACACAGACCGCATGGACCGTCTCTATGAGCATGCTGCAAACGCTATAGGCACTCTGGAGGATATTATCAAATAAGGTGTTGATTATGAAAAAAATATTGCTTGCATTGTTTGGGTTATCTGTATTATCTAATGCAGCATCTGCACAGGAAGGAACAGATGATTTCACAAGACTTGTCCATGGCCAGGACTCTCTTGAAGTAAGTTCCGTATCGGCTGCCGATGCTGACAGTGCCTATGTCAGGGGTGACTATCTTACAGCCATAGACATTTATCAGACAGTTATGGATACCGAAGGCATTTCGGCTACACTATGTATGAATATCGGTAATTCCTACTTTAAACTTGATGAAATAGCCTTGGCTATTCTCTGGTATGAGAGAGCATATTTGCTTGACCCATCAGATGATGATGTCAAGTTTAACCTGGAACTTGCCAGAACCAGAACTGTTGATAAGGTGACCCCTAAGAACCAGCTGTTTATAGTTGTTTGGTACAGGAACCTTGTTGCGGCCCTTGACGTCAATACATGGGCTGTTCTTACGTTGCTGTTTTTATTTATTTCATCAGGGTTGTTCGCTCTCTTCTTTCTTTCTGGAAAAGTGTCCATCAAGAAAATATCTTTCGTTTTTGGCTTCGTTTTCTTTGTTTTCTCCATTTTATCATTTATCTTCGCTTCAACGCAGAGGAGTAACATCCTGAATCGTGATACGGCAATCATAGTTTCGCCAAGCGTAACGGTCAAGAGTACTCCGAGTGATAGTGGTACAGACCTGTTCATCATACATGAAGGCCGTAAGGTTGACATCCTTGACAACTCCATGAAGGAGTGGGTGGAGATCAGGCTTGAAGACGGTAATACAGGATGGGTCCTGCGCAAGGTGATGGAGGTTATTTAGACATCTTAATACACAGTATGAATGACTGAAGCTATACAGAGTCTCATAGAGACAGACAGAACGGCCACACTGGCTATTAATGGAAGCAACTCCATATTTCTGGACGGTGTGGCAAGTCTGTATACAGGAATCTATGTCTGGATACCCCTTGCTCTTATGGCTTTATTTCTGGTTGTCAGGAATATACCACCCCGCAGATTACTACTTGTGCTTCTGATGATAATCCTGACAGTTGTGATTTGCGATCAGGTTTCATCCGGGTTGTTCAAACCTATGTTCCACAGGCTGAGACCTACAAGGGATATTGAAATCCTTCATCTCGTTGATACAGTGAACGGTTATCGCGGAGGTCAATGGGGATTCTTCTCGGGACATGCGGCCAATTCGTTCGGATTAGCGGTTTTCTACATTTGGCTTGTACGTGAATTGTGGTTTGGTATCTCAGTTTCTTTTTGGGCTACAGCCAATGCACTGGTACGTTGTTATTTAGGTGTACATTTTTTAGGAGATGTGCTTGTTGGTACTATATTTGGAGCATTGGTGGGAACCATTCTTTACTATATATATAGGTTTTTCACACGTAATGACCGGAAACAGCACATGTTCAGGGATTATCAGCTTATTTATACCGCTTCAGGTTTTCTTAGAAGCGATGTTTATCTGTTCCTGTGTGTACTTTTCGGTACATTTATATTAATACTTGCAGGAAGCTGCCTGGTTTGTATGTAGAGAAGAATTATAATTCGATAAAATAAAAATAATTACTGATAAAAAACAATGCTTATGACCAGATTGATTACATTTAATGAGCTTAGGCAGATCAAAGCCCAGTTGCCTGAAGGCAGTATGCACCGCATAGCCAAGGAGTTGAATATGGATGTAGCTACCGTCCGTAATTTCTTCGGAGGAACAGACTACAAGAAAGGCTCAGCCGTTGGTTTTCATATTGAACCGGGACCAAACGGTGGCTGTGTGGTGATTGATGACACAACGGTTCTGGACCGAGCTCTTGAAATCCTTGCTGAGTCCAAGGGAAAGTAAGCTGTTTTCCAAACCAGCACAATTCTTTCATAATAACTATTATGTTAAGTAGAAAATAGTAGCACACCCCACTTGAAATAAATTAAGCCGGAGAATCAAAAGATTACTCCGGCTTAATATTAATAACAGTTTTAACAATTACTCTTCAAGTAAAGGTTCAATTGCATTCAATTCCTTGCTCATGTTGAGCTTATAGTAAATATTATAAAGAGGAAGCGCCCATTTGTCCTTATCGGCCGGAGCAAGCTCACGCAGCTTCTCGAACACAGGCAGTGCGTTATTGTAGAAAGACTTTTCCTGCTCTAAGAGCTTCTTGTACTCGTTTGAACGGATATTGACGTTCTCATTGGCAGCCCAGAACTCTTTAGCCTCCTCAAGATAGCACAGTCCCAGATTGTTATACGCATCGACTAGTTCGGCATCCTTCTCTATAGCAGTCTTGTAATATTCCTCAGCCTTGTCATAATCACCGGCCTTCTGGTTTACGTAACCCAGCACATAGTAGTTATAGGCTTTTTCAGGATCCTGCTTGATAATTTCAAGCGCGAAATCCTTCAGTTCATCCATATTACCTCTATCATTATAATAATTGAGGAGCTTGTTATAATAGAAATCTTGACTGGGATACTCTATCATTCCTTCCTTCAGGGTCTTGAGCCAGTTTACGGTATCACCCATATTCCCATATGCATCACATGTAATCTCACATGCTGCCTCACCGTTGTGGTCAGGTAGCAGGCCCTTGTCCTGTCTGGCCATATCTGAATATTTCAGAACATCTTTCCAGTTCTCAAGTTTCCATGCGCAGAGAGCAGGGAAATATGCGAATCTGATCTTATCCTCCTCAAAATCCGGGCGCTGTGAGATATAGCTTGAAATAATGTCGGCATCGGCCATATTGTAGAACATGTCGAACATCTCGTAGGCCTTCTTGAAGTCAGCACGGTTATTGAAGAAGAAAATGCCGCCGTTTATCAACATAGAAAGGTTGTTGTTGATATAGTTAGCCTGTTTGTTACGCACCTCATTGCTCGGTTTTGCCTTCGGGTCTGTGGGATGCTGCTGCATCTCATCAGCCTTGATGGAATAGTTGAACCACTTGACAAGATAGTCATACATAGCCACAGTGTCACACTTACTGCCAGTGTTGAAATTCACAGTCTCATTAAAGAACTGCTCCCTATAAATAAGAGCTGCAGTGGCCCATGTCTGGTCCCAGTCAACAAGCAGCGGATTCTTGATAGCTTCATCAATCATTCTCTTGCCGTCAGCCTTGTCCCTTGCGGAGGCATCATCTCTCTCATAGAAGGATCTGGCATCCTTGACGGTTTTCTGAGCTGCTTTTGTAGCCTTCTTGATCTCTTTCTCACTCATTTGGGCGTATGAAGAACAAGAGAAACCCAGTGCAGCAATCAGAATAAATAATACCTTTTTCATTTTGAATAAGTTTTATAGGTTTTACATTAATTATATATCCTTATCATGTATAATGTTAAAAATCATTCAGTAACCGCATCCTCAACAGCCTTAGGGGTATTTCCGGCATCTTGGGCTGATGTTTCCCCACTCTCTTCCGTAGCTTCCGGCTCACTGTCAACCTTACAGATGGAGCCTATCTGATCATTTCGTTTCTCCAGATTGATGAGTCTAACGCCTTGGGTTGCGCGCCCCATCACGCGGAAAGCCGATACGCTAACACGTAATGTAATACCAGATTTGTTTATGATTACCAAGTCATTATCATCGGTTACAGCCTGTATTGACACAAGCTTTCCTGTCTTATCAGTAATGTTAAGTGTCTTGACACCCTTTCCTCCACGGTTAGTCTTGCGGTAATCCTCAATCTCCGAGCGTTTGCCGTAACCCTGCTCCGATATCACCATTATGGTCTCCTCGGGCTGTTCATCCACAGCGATCATTCCTATCACCTGATCCTCACCGTCATCATCAAGTGTCATTGCACGTACACCGGTTGATGTTCGGCCCATAGAACGCACGGTACTCTCGTTGAATCTGATGGCCCGACCGTTACGGTTGGCTATGATTATCTCCTTGTCGCCGTCAGTGAGCAGTACATTTATAACCTTGTCTCCCTCGTTCAGATTGATGGCATTTATTCCATTCTGGCGTGGACGTGAGTAATCCTGCAGGATAGTCTTCTTGATTACGCCGTTCTGTGTGCAGAAAACCAGATAATGGTTGGAGGTAAATTCCGCATCAGCCAGGTTCTTTATGGCGATATAGGCGTTCACGGCATCATCGGGTTCTATGTTGAGCATATTCTGTATGGCGCGTCCCTTTGACGTCTTTCCGCCCTCAGGAATATCATAGACCTTAAGCCAGTAGCAGCGTCCCTTCTGCGTGAAGAAGAGAATATAGTTGTGTGTGGTGGCCGTGAAAATATGCTCGATGAAATCCTCATCACGCTTGTCACTGCCGCGTGAGCCTACTCCACCCCTACCTTGCAGACGATACTCAGTCAAAGCGGTACGCTTGATGTAACCCAGATGTGACATCGTTATTATCATAGGCTCATCTGCATAGAAATCTTCAGGATTGAACTCCTCGCTGGCATACACTATCTCGGTCTTGCGCTCATCGCCGTACCTGTCAATGATAGCCTGCATCTCATCCTTGATGACCTGCTTGCACTTTTCCGGATCATCCAGAATGCTCTGCAGCTCCTCTATACGCGCCATCACCTGGTTATACTCCTCATGCAGCTGATCCTGCATAAGTCCGGTGAGCTGACGCAGACGCATATCGACTATTGCCTTAGCCTGAATGTCATCCAGTCCAAAACGGTCCATAAGGTTCTGTATGGCCTCATTGGGCGTCTTGGCAGCCTTTATTATCTGTATGACCTCATCTATGTTATCCGATGCTATTATCAGTCCCTCAAGAATATGGGCACGTTTCCTGGCCTCCTCCAGATCAAACTGCGTACGTCGTATCACCACCTCATGACGGTGATCGATGAAGCACTTTATGAGCTCCCTCAGGTTAAGGCATTTGGGACGTCCCTTCACAAGAGCAATGTTGTTGACACCGAACGATGTCTGAAGAGCTGTCATCTTGAACAGTTTGTTCAGCACCACACCCGCATTGGCGTCACGCTTCACGTCAATGACTATACGCATACCCTCGCGGTCTGACTCATCATTCACGTTGCTTATACCCTCAATCTTCTTGTCCGTGACAAGCTCAGCAATGAACTTGATGAGCTCTGCCTTGTTTACCCCGTAAGGAATCTCGGTCACCACAATCTTATCATGTTGATCACCGGCCTCTATCTCGGTCTTGGCTCGCATAATCACGCGACCCCTACCCGTCTCATAAGCTTCCCTCACCCCGCTTATACCATATATGAATGCACCTGTCGGGAAATCAGGAGCCTTAATGAACTGCATAAGCTCTTCAACGGTAATGTCCGGATTATCCACCATTGCCATACAGCCGTTCAACACCTCTGTAAGGTTATGTGGCGGCATGTTAGTGGCCATACCTACGGCTATACCGGATGAGCCGTTCACCAGCAGGTTAGGTATGGTAGCGGGAAGTACAGTCGGTTCCTCCTCTTTATTGTCATAGTTTGGAACAAAGTCCACGGTATTCTTGTTGATGTCCTGCATCATCTCCTCACCTATCTTACGCAGACGCACCTCGGTATAACGCATGGCAGCCGGGCTGTCACCGTCTATTGACCCGAAGTTACCCTGTCCGTCCACAAGCGGATAACGCATTATCCAGTCCTGAGCCAGACGCACGAGAGCACCGTAAACCGATGAATCCCCATGAGGATGGAAATGTCCCAGCACATCACCCACCGTACGGGCAGACTTGCGATAACCCTTATCCGATGTGTTCCCGTCACGCATCATGCTGTAAAGAATGCGGCGGTGAACCGGTTTCAGACCGTCACGTGCATCCGGTAGGGCTCTGGCCACTATTACAGACATTGAATAGTCAATGTATGAGGACTTCATTTCCTCCTCAATGTTCACCCTGATAATTCTGTCCTGATTTTCCAATTTTCTATCTATTTATATCTTTATCAAAAACTTTGGGAACCGTTTGGTTTCACGTTGTCAAACGGCTTTTGTTTAAACGTTCAAAATTACTATTTTTTACTCACTTGACCAACGCGCGCGCGTACTTTATATATAAAGTGTTAATAACTTTCCGCCTCATGTCAGGACTTTCTGTCATAATAAAGGCTCTTGGCACGTCTTTTGTTAATACCTTTGTACAGAGACTGCCATATAACAGTCACATACATAAACCTGAAACAAGAATATGAACAACAGAATATCAGACAAGCTGAACACAATCCTGGTCCTTAGCAAGGAGGAGGCCGAACGCCTGTCACATCCTGAGGTCATGCCTGAGCATGTACTTCTCGGTATGCTCCGTGACACCTATAACAAAGCCGTTGATATGCTCCTCAGCCTCAATGTTAACCTGTTAAGCCTCAAGTCGCGTCTTGAGTCCATACAGTCCTCATCGGACCATACCGTTACATCTAAAGTATCCATAGAGAACATATCCGTCTCTATGGTAGTCACACGTCTCCTCAAGATCAGTGCCCTCGAGGCCAGGCTCCGCAAGTCCGATGAAGTCCAGGCCGAACATATGCTGCTGGCCATAGCCAGGGACCACTCCGCCAGAGCCGCACAGATACTGTTAGAGTACCATGTCGATTACAAGAAACTCTCCGAAGTCCTTCCTAAAGAGGACGGGAGCAATGTACAGATGGGCATGGGAGGAAACTATGATGATGAGGATGATGACGATTTCGTGGCATCATCCCCCTCGGATTCATCATCCCATAACGCCAGGAACAGCGGCTCTGCCACAGCCACCCGTCAATCGGGCAGCAAGACCCCGGTCTTGGACAGTTTCAGTGTCGATATGACTCTGGCTGCTCTGGAGGGCCGTATGGATCCCGTCGTAGGCCGTGAAAAAGAGATAGAGAGACTGGCACAGATACTTACCCGCCGCAAGAAGAACAATCCCATCCTCATAGGTGAACCCGGAGTCGGTAAATCAGCCATAGTGGAAGGATTATCCCAGAGGATTGTCTCCCGCAAGGTCTCACCTATGCTGTTTGGCAAAAGGGTGCTAGCTCTCGATATGGCCGCAGTTGTGGCAGGCACCAAATATCGCGGACAGTTTGAAGAAAGGATACGTTCCATTATTCAGGAACTTAAGAAAAATCCTGACATAATCATATTTATTGACGAGGTTCACACTATAATAGGAGCAGGCTCAGCCCCTGGTTCTATGGATGCCGCCAACATGCTCAAGCCCGCACTCTCCAGAGGTGAGATACAATGCATAGGTGCCACTACCGTGGATGAATACCGCAAGTCTATCGAGAAGGACGGAGCGCTGGAACGCCGTTTCCAGAAAATCATAGTGGAACCCACCACTCCGGAAGAGACCCTGCACATTCTCAAGAATCTCAAGCCGCATTATGAGGAACATCACAATGTCACCTATACCGATGAGGCTCTTGAGTCCTGCGTACATCTGGCTGAGCGTTACATAACAGACCGCTCCTTCCCCGATAAGGCCATTGATGTGATGGACGAATCCGGCTCACGTACCCATCTGTCCAACATATCTCTCCCCAAGGAAATAGAAGAGAAACAGCAGGAGATAGATTTCACACGTGACGGGAAGAATGATGCCGTAGTCCGTCAGGACTTTGAGCTTGCCGCCCGTTTCCGTGACCGTGAAAAAGATCTTGAAAACCAGCTTGAAGTCATGAAGCATGACTGGGAAGAGTCACTCAAGAGCCGCCGCGAGACAGTCGATACCGACAATATAGCCCAGGTGGTCTCAATGATGACTGGCATCCCGGTGCAGAAGATGGCCCGTGAGGAGGGTGAGCGCCTGCGTAGCCTCGCTCCCGCCCTCAAATCCAAAGTCATAGCTCAGGATGCAGCTGTCGATACATTGGCCAAAGCCATACGCCGCAGCCGTTGCGGTTTGAAAAATCCCAACAAACCCATAGGCTCCTTCCTCTTCCTCGGACCCACAGGCGTGGGTAAGACACTGCTTGCCAAACAGCTTGCGGTGGAACTCTTCGGGAGTGAGGACTCGCTCATACGCGTGGACATGAGTGAGTTCATGGAAAAATTCGCGGTATCCCGTCTTGTGGGGGCCCCTCCGGGCTACGTAGGTTATGAAGAAGGCGGCCAGCTAACTGAAAAAGTACGCCGTAAGCCCTACTCCATCGTCCTCTTTGACGAGATTGAGAAAGCTCATCAGGACGTATTCAACATCCTGCTCCAGGTAATGGATGAAGGCCGCCTTACTGACAGTGACAGCCGTACTGTGGATTTCCGCAACACCATAATTATAATGACATCCAACATAGGGTCCAGACAAATCCAGGAATACGGACAAGGTATAGGTTTCGGTACCACTGACACCACCCTGGAGGGAGCCCGTCAGGACATCATCCGCAAGGCTCTCCATAAATCCTTCTCGCCTGAGTTCATAAACCGTATTGACGAGATCATAACCTTCAACCAGCTGGACCGTGAAGCCGTATCCAGGATAGTGGACATAGAGATAGGCCTTCTCCGTTCCCGCGTGGAGGCCATGGGATACGGCTTCAGCATAACCAATGAGGCACTCGCACTACTCTCCGATAAAGGATACAGCCGTGAATTCGGTGCCCGTCCCCTCAAACGTGCCATACAGGACCTTGTTGAGGACCGTATAGCCGAGGTTATGATAGACGGTGACTGCAAGCCCGGTAACAAGCTTGAGATAGATGTAGAAAACAATGAAACAATTGTAAAAATCAGTTGATATTATGCAGAAAGGTAAGATTGGAGTAACGACCGAGAACATTTTCCCGGTCATCAAACAGTTTCTTTACAGTGACAGGGAGATATTTCTCCGTGAGATGGTATCGAACGCTGTGGATGCCACACAGAAACTCAAGACACTCTCCTCAAAGGGTGATTTCAAGGGTGAGATGGGTGACCTCACTGTACACGTCACTGTAGGTAAGGATACCATAACCGTAAGTGATCGCGGTATAGGTATGACTGCCGAGGAGATTGACAAGTACATCAATCAGATTGCATTCTCAGGTGCCAATGATTTCCTTGACAAGTATAAGAATGACGCAAACGCCATCATAGGTCATTTCGGACTGGGATTCTACTCAGCCTTCATGGTCTCCAGTAAAGTAGAGATCATCACCAAATCCTATCAGGATGGTTCCCAGGCCGTTAAATGGAGCTGTGACGGATCACCGGAATTCCAGCTCACAGACTCTGATAAGGCTGATCGCGGAACAGACATCATCCTCTATCTTGATGATGACAGCAAGGAGTATCTGCAGGAGAGCACCATACAGGGACTGCTCAGGAAATATTGCCGTTTCCTCCCCATCCCCATAGCATGCGGTAAGAAGAAAGAGTGGAAGGACGGCAAGGAGACAGAGACTGCCGAGGACAACATCATCAACAATGTGGAACCTCTCTGGACCAAGACTCCCTCCGAACTCAAGGACGAGGACTACAAGGGATTCTACCGCGAACTCTACCCCATGCAGGAGGAACCCATGTTCTGGATACACCTGAACGTAGATTTCCCGTTCCATCTGACCGGAATCCTCTATTTTCCCAAGATCAAGACCAACCTGGACCTTCAGAAGAACCGCATACAGCTCTACTGTAACCAGGTGTTCGTCACAGATTCCGTGGAAGGAATAGTTCCGGACTTCCTTACCCTGCTTCACGGTGTCATCGATTCCCCGGACATCCCTCTGAACGTGTCGCGCTCATATCTGCAGAGTGACTCCAACGTAAAGAAGATATCCGGTTACATCACCAGGAAAGTGGCGGACCGTCTCACATCCATATTCAAGAATGACCGAAAGGAGTTTGAAGGCAAGTGGGACGACATCAAGCTCTTCATAAACTACGGAATGCTCACAGAGGAAGATTTCTACTCCAAGATGGAGAAAGTGGCCCTCTTTAAGGACACAGAAGGCACATACTTCACTTATGAGGAGTACAAGAAACTCATCGAGACCGCCCAGACTGACAAGAACAAGAGCCTTATATATCTATACGCCACCAACAGGGAGGAACAGTTCGGATATATCGAGGCTGCCCGCAACAAAGGCTATAACGTGCTGCTCATGGACAACCAGCTGGATATCCCCATGATAGGAATGCTGGAGCAGAAATTCGGAGGCAACAGCCGTTTCCAGAGAGTTGACAGTGACTCCATAGACAACCTCATATCCAAGGATGATGCCGTAAAGAACGAGCTGCCCGCCGGACAGCTGCGCATGATCACCAAGGTGTTCAGCAGCCAGATGCCCAAGATAGAGAAAGCTGATTTCCATGTTGACGCCCAGAGTCTGGGTGAGTCCGCCCTACCCGTTATGGTAACCTGCAGCGAGTATATGCGCAGAATGAAGGATATGGCAGCCATACAGCCCGGAATGAGTTTCTACGGCGATATGCCTGACATGTACACCGTGATCCTGAACAGGGACCACAAACTCATACAGCGTGTGCTTGAGGAAGCCGGTGCCGCCTGTGACGCCAAGGTCAAGCCCGAGGACGACAAGCTCACCGCCCTGAAGGCACGCCAGTCAGAGTTGCGTAAGGCGCGTGAGGGCAAGAAAGACGAGGAAGTGCCGCAGGCTGAGAAAGATGAGATGAAGGATATAGACAGCCGTATATCGGAAGCCGAGAACACCATATCCGGCATCTATTCCGAGTACGCTGCAGGCAACAAGATAGTACATGAACTTATTGACCTGGCTCTGCTCCAGAACGGCATGCTCAAGGGTGAGGCTCTCTCCTCATTCATCCGCCGCAGCGTGGAGCTAATCTGACCGCCGGACAACCACAGCTAAAAAAACACGACGCAGTGTAACTGTGCCGTGTTTTTTTACTTACCTTTGTTCTGGAGAGTATCTCATGGGCAGAATAGCTGGAAACATATTGCTTACGCTTGCGTCGCTGCTGATGGTCATCCCCGCCAGCAGCCAGAAAGTGGGTCTCGTCTTAAGCGGAGGAGGCGCCAAGGGAATGGCCCATATAGGACTCATCCGTGCCCTTGAGGAGAATGACATTCCCATAGACTATATAGCAGGAACCTCCATGGGGGCCATCATAGGTTCCCTGTATTCCATGGGCTACTCTCCGGACGAGATGCAGGAACTCATACGGTCTGATGAGTTCCGCCGCTGGTACACAGGAGAGAAAGACATGAGCTATCAGTTCTATTTCAAACAATCTCCCCCCACTCCCTCCATCGTCCAGGCCGGACTCGCTGTTAGAGACTCCATGACCATCATACGCCCCATGAACAACAGTGTCGTCGACCCGCTGCAGATGAATCTGGCCTTCGTTGATGTCTATTCCGGTGCATCGGCAGCATGCGGCAATGATTTCGACAGGCTCATGGTCCCCTTCCGTGCAGTAGCATCGGATGTCTTCAAGAAGCGCCCCATCATACTGGGTAAGGGTGACCTAGGTAACGCCGTACGTGCCTCCATGTCACTTCCCTTTGTGTTCAGCCCCATCCGTATAGACTCCATAATAGCTTATGATGGAGGCATTTATGACAACTTCCCTGTAGATGTCATGATTGATGAGTTCCATCCGGATTTCATCATAGGCAGCGTGGTGGCCATGTCCACTGACAGGGCGGAGAACTACACCCTTCCTGATGAGTATGACCTCATGGGACAGGTACGCAGCATGATCGTGCAGCGCAGTGACTATAACCTTGACCCTGAACTCGGAATAAAGCTGGACTTCAACCTGGATGAAATAGGAATGATGGATTTCCATAAGATTGACCTTGTGGAAAGGATAGGTTACCTCAACACCCTCCCCATGATTGACTCCATCAAAGGCCGGATATATGCCCGCAGGGATTCCGTGGAGCTCACCAACATGCGCCGCACCTTCAAGAGCCGCGTCCCTGAAATGATATTCAGCAATATTGAAGTCTACGGCGTGAATTCAGCCCAGCGGCGTTACATATCCAAGGAGTTCAACGCAGACCGGGGATATTTTGACTTTGAGGATTTCAAGATGGGATACTTCAAGCTACTCTCTGATGAAGCCATCAAGAAAGCTCTTCCCAGCACTGAGATGAACCCAGAGGATTCCACCTTCAGCCTCAAGCTGGACGTCACCATTGATGACCACCCCACCTTTGACCTGGGAGGATGCATCTCCTCCGGCAACACCAGCCAGCTGTACGGAGCCGTCTCATACCGTCATATAGGTGAAGCCTCCACCACATTCAATATGGAGGGACAGATAGGAAGAGTCTATAACAACGCCCAGTTCACGATGCGTAATGACCTGGCCACCAGGATCCCCATGGCACTCTCCCTGCAGATAGCCTATAATAACATGAACTATTTCAATTCCGGCCTCGCCAACGTCTCATCGGACAACATATCTCCGGCTTTGAACAAGGAGATAGAGTTCTTCACCAAACTTAAGATGTCCCGTCCTTTCCTGAATAACTATAAGGCCGTATTCTCCGTAGGAGCCGCACATCACAAAGACTATTATTCACAGACCCCCAACATCAACATAGACCAGTTCAAGTACGACTGTACCAGACACAATATACTGGGAGGCTCCGTCATGTTTACAGGTAGCACCCTCAACTCCATCCAGTATCCCACCAGTGGCCATTCGGAAAGCATCATAGCCCAGATCTATACCGAGAACAGCCTGTTCCGTCCGGAGAACCGCCGTTCAGATGACTACTCCCCTATAGACCAGTCGTGGCTCCAGATGTCCATCGAGGCCAGTCAGTACTACAGGATGTCCCGTCGTATCACTCTGGGATTAAGTTTCAAAGGATTCTACTCATCACGTAACCTCGCTTCAAACTACTACGCATCCATCATGCAGGCCGGAAAATATGAACCCACCGTCAACAGCCGTTTCCAGTTTAACCCCGACTTACGGGCAAACGCCTTCATCGCCGGCGGCATTAAACCCATCTGGATCATCAACAACGTCTTCCACATACGTTCAGAGTTCCACGCCTTCATTCCGGCAAAGACCATACTCAATGATGACGGTAGCCCGGAATACGGCAACGGATTTGACAGGCTTAAAATCATGAGTGAAATCTCATTCGTGGCACAGTATAACAGACTCAACTTCAACGTCTATTTCAATACCACCTCCTCGCAAAGCCGTTCCTCCAAGTTCGGAGTCACGCTGGGCATCCTTATGCCTAATGAGTGGTTCATTGAATAGAGGCCTTATTACAGTTTTTATACTGCTTTTCATCACGATGTTTGCATAAGACAGCCAAAAGCAGTAAATTCGCCTTCCGAATAATTCAACAATATGAAATACTACATCTTATTCGGCCCTCCCGGAGCCGGCAAAGGCACTCAGGCTGGTGCAATTGCAAACAAATATAATCTACTGCACGTAAGTACAGGTGAACTGCTCAGGTCAGAGATAGCTGCCGGTACTGAACTCGGCAAGCAAGCCAAAGACCTCATAGCCGCCGGAAATCTCGTTCCTGACAGCGTGGTGGAAGGCATGATAGAGAGTACCTTCAACAACAACAGCTCCAAGGCCGGCTTCCTGCTGGACGGCTTCCCCCGCACCTTAGGACAGGCCAGGGACCTGGATGAGATACTGGCCCGCAGAGGTGAGAAAGTCAACGCCGTAATCTCCATCATGATATCCGATGAGACCGTACACGCCCGCATCACACACCGTGCCACCATTGAAGGTCGTGCCGATGACGCTAATCCGGAAACCATCAAGAACCGCATAGCCACCTATCATAAGCAGACCGAACCCCTCATAGAATACTACCGTAATGCCGGCAAATATTACGAGGTGGACGGTGAGAACGGCGATATCAATGCGGTGCGCCGCAGGATGCTCACCGTGTTCCGCGGTATAGACAAACGTTTCGTGGACCGCCAGACAGTCATTGACAATGACCTTCTGGACCGCGTCCAGACACTGGCTCAGGAGTCACCCCGCCTGCGCATGAACTATGATCTGCGTAACACTGAGGATGACCAGTCGCAGCGTATGATCAACGTCATGCTCCCCGGCACCATGACCGCCATCCACAAGCACAACCTCTCCAGTGAGACCGTCATGCTGCTACGCGGCAAGATGGACACCGTATTCTATAACGACAACGGAGTGGAGAAAGAACGCATCCACATGGGCGGTGACACCGGAGTCCTGGGCGTCAACATCCCCAAGGGACAGTGGCACACATTTGAGGTAAAGGAACTGGCCATCATCTTCATGGCACAGGACGGCCCGTGGTCTCCACTCTCCAAGGAGAACATGCTCAAATAAAAGAAACCGGGAATCAGTAGTAGGTAATAGAACGCCTGAACGTCATGCCGTCAAACCGCATGACTGTCCAGTTCCCTGAAGCGTCATACTCATAAGTGGCGCTATAGACCTGTTGTCCGTCCAGGATGAGGCGCTCCAGATTACCGCCTGTGGAGTATCTGTATTCCACCCGGTACTCCCCACCATCCTGGACCGTACTTTGGGGATACAGGAATCTGCCGTCATTGATGAACCTGCAGGTCTCCGTGATGAGAGCGCCGTTCTCATCCTGATACCTGAAACGATAGCTCTCCAGGAACCTGTCCGCAGTGAACACAATCGTATCAATGGAAAGACTGTCGGAACAGGCCGGAAGCTTACCCGTATATTCAATCCTGTCCACCTTAGTCTTACCTCCGGAGTAGTGATTCTCTGAATAGACCTTCATCCACTGGCTTGAACCCGCGTCCACGAACACATACTTGCGTATCCAAACAGTCTTGTTGTCCGCTGAACGCTTGGTTACCTTGGACAGTCCGGGCAGGATGGAGAAATGGCGCGCATCATCAGTATGCAACGCCGCAAAATTGTATAGACCTGCCCCCATGTTGTCATAAACCGGAACAAGCAAGTCCGCATCATTCCTGTATTCAAGCTGATAATATGAGGCCGATGACCCCTCAAATTCGTAAACTACGGTGGGACGTCCATTCTCATCAAACTCATACCCCACTCCACCTTTACCGTTAAGATACAGCTCCGGAGTACCATCCCTATTGAAAGAAGCAAACTCAACAGTATCACCATTCTCATTCAGTACAGCCATAGAACGGATACCCCTGTTAAGCGTAAACTGGTTAAGCCAGACAGTATCGGCCGTCAGAGTCTGTGATTCACCCGATGACGAATACGGATCCTCCGGTTCATCATCAAAACCCTTGTTCTCGCAAGCCAGGGCGATGGACGCCAGCAGTATCACTGAGTAAAAAATGGAACAGTTCTTTTTCATCTCTGCAAAGATAGGTGAAAAAGAGGATGTGAAAAAGAGGTGACAGTTCTCTTTTTCACCTTTTCACACGCATTTACGGATAACAGGGATATTCAACAGGAGAGTTGATACAACAGCTGTCAGCATAAATGTTATCAGTGCGGCGGAGAGTACACTGGTGTGGTCATGCCGCCATAGTATCAGTTGTGACTTTATCCACTTTTTTGCTGTTAACGAGGAATGAACGGTGTATCCTTACAAAATCAGCCCCCAGCAATGCCTCCCATCTGGAAATGTTGGTCTTGTTACGGAAAACACGGTCATCGGTGGCGTGAACATACACCTCTTTCAACAAGCGATACAACTATAACGGTGAATTTCTTGGGGAATACCCCCCTTTTGTACTGTTTATGTCAGGGGCGTTTAAGTTCTTCTTTGAGTTCTTTTTTTAATGATTTCTTCAGACTTCTACTAAGTTTTTTATTTTCCCTTACATTCTTCTTATGCTTTTTCTTCAGGTTCTTCAGGTCTTTGAGCAGTTTCTTGTGATACTCTTCCCGTGCCTTGTTGTCATATTTATCTCCATACTGACTGTACATGATGCTGTCCAACTCACAGAAAAGAGCATCATACATTTCTTGTATGTTGACATTATCTCCTTCTATTGTTACTCTGATGTCAAAAGTACTGTCTGCCGGATTGACTTCAGTGAGTGAGTACACATCATACCTTTCGGATTTTACATGGTTAAAATCAATCTGAGCTCCGGTAAATTCAATCTGAGCTCCGGCTGATATCGGTAAACAGGCTAAAGAAATAAAACAGAATAATTTAAGAACTAAGTATTTCTTCATATACAATGCAGGTTTAATAAGCTGGTCTTGTTGAGTTTCCGGTTTCATAACGGTTAGGATTGATTTTTATTTTGCTACTGTAGTCAAAATACGTTCCTTTTGTGTCATTTTACCGGGAATGTAAAATAGGTATCAGGATAAGGTTCATCCTTGAGGGTGAAGTGCCACCACTCTGAATCAAGCGGCTTGAATCCGTGTCGGAGCATGGCGTCACGCAGTATCATGCGGTTGGAGTACTGCACATCAGTAATACCGCGGTAATCAGGATGGCTCTCCGTTCCGAACCAGTCAAATGTTCCGCCCATATCCACCTCTTTCTCTGTAGTCATGTCAAACAGGGTGAGATCAACTGTTGATCCGCGTGTGTGGCCAGACTTGGCCATGATGTAGTCAAGCTCAAACAGGCGGCTCTTATCCACATCGGGGTAAAAGTAGCGCCGCATTGTGGTATCAGCTACATCGGCCGCCCATCTGACAAAATGATCAACTGCACACTGCGAGCGGTAGGCATCATATATCTTGAGCCTGTAACCCAGTCTGATTACGTCATCACTCACTGCCTTGAGGCTGTCAGCGGCCCGGCGTGTGACCAAGGCGGTTGGAGCCAGATAACCGTCTATTCGGCTTCCCACAAAATTGTAGGTGCCGAAATAGCGTATTTCAAGAATAACGTCAGGTACTACATCTGTAATGGCAACAAAGTCACTAGAGTCCTGCTCCTTAACAGTGCCGGCCGACTGTTTGCAGGCTGCAAACGTTAAGCAGACTACTAAAAAAAATGTTGAGCACTTTCTCATATCCTATTAGTCCTTTTACGTCGCCAAATGTACAAAAAAAAGGATATCGGCAGAAATTTGACTGAACAGGCTGCAAGATATGGGCTTACCCTTACCAAGAGGCTCCATCATTTTATACCATAGCGTGTTGAATTCTACGGGAATATTTGTAGGTTTGTGATTAAAATAAGTTACCTTTCTATTTTTATAAGGATTATGAGTGAACCTGGTTACGTATACATACTGACTTTCATCATGCAGTCTATCGGAAAGTAATACATTGAGTTATGACTACGACATTGATTATCTACGGAATACTGAGCAGTTCACTGGTATCGGTGCTGGTGGGGCTGCTGGGTGCAAGGAGGAGGATTGGATTCGGGTGGGCCTATCTGCTATCAATACTTACCACCCCGCTTATAGGTCTTATCATTACATTGCTGTTTGACAAACTGCCTGACGGCGAGAGGAAATGGGGATGCCTGGGAATGATTCTGGCAATCATTGCAATTGCGCTGATTATCATGCTGGCCATGGGCGCGTTTGCTGCGGTTCTGGGTGGTGACATCCCTAATCCGGGCGGGAGCATTGCCATGCATAGCAAATGTTACCGCTAAAACACCGCAAATGTCACCGCCAAAATGCCACAAATATTACCGTCAAAAGAGCAAGAAATGTTTGGTGGAATACGGCAGAATGCCTAAATTGCGCCATCAAAGAAATGTAGGATTATGGATTACCTTAAAAGAGCGATTAACGACCAGCTGCAGGATTATCTGGATGCTTTTGGTGCAGTGAATATTGAGGGACCTAAATGGTGTGGCAAGACGACTACTGCCAAGCAGAAGCAATGAAGGGAACAACAACGCTGTCACCAAACTATTTTGGAGAGATTACTGCACAGATGCGCGCTTTTCTGGAACGCCTGGCCTTCCCGTGGCTTTCATACAACGACTATAGTCTGACGGCTCCCAAACGCATGCCGGTGGTGCTTATTGAGACGCAGAACGGCACCAAGAAGAGCAACAACTGCAACGGCTACGGCACTATGGAATACAGCATTACCAGAGCCCTTGGAGAACCCGAGAAGCTGATTGCCTACAACACCTACCAGGTAAAGAACTATGACAACTACGAGTTGAAAGGATTCTCAGAGCCCAAAAAGCGGAAGTACCGCGATGAACATTGGGAAGAGGACTTACAGAAGGCATTCGATGCAGGAAAGAGAATGGCGGAGAGTTTTGGTGTCACAGGGAACTGATCCTAATGTGTCATGATTTGGGGAAATAGTAGTTTGAAGTGACCCCCAAAAGTTAGACGATTTATTAATCATTTACCTGGTAAAGAGTTCGGTATTGCACCGGGCTCTTTCCTTTTAATCTCAGTTTTATTCGGTCGTTGTTGTAGTATCTGATATAAGCTTTGAGTTCTTTCTTAAACTCATCGACCGATTCCCAGTCCTGCAAATATAACAACTCAGACTTCATTAGTCCAAAAAAGTTCTCCATCATTGAGTTGTC
>Ga0208297_1000993_pt1 | contig 35993 bp, 33 predicted proteins | sample LMS_cellobiose_e_FD_187367 | JGI IMG/M metagenome (GOLD analysis project Ga0208297, IMG submission 187367) | Rumen-fistulated moose microbial communities from Alaska, USA - LMS_cellobiose_enrichment (SPAdes) (version 2) | ecosystem: Host-associated > Mammals > Digestive system > Stomach > Rumen... | reverse complement strand
TGCTGGAAGGTGCTAAAAACGAAAAAAGCGGGCCAGTTTCAGCATCTTTCAAACCTTTTCTTGTGTTTGAAGTTAGCTAAAACTGGCCCGCTTGGGAGAGCGTTCGGTTCGCATCCGAGAGGTCGAGAGTTCGAGTCTCTTCAGGTCCACCAAATTAGCACGGTAATTTTGATAGAATTACCGTGCTAAATTTTTGCCTGAAAAGGCTTCCCCTTGAGGGGAAGCTGTCGCGCAGCGACTGATGAGGTGGAAATGCAAAGCACTCTTGCACTCATTCTTAAAACACCTCATCCGCCCCAGTTTGCGAACTGGGGCACCTTCCCCTCAAGGGGAAGGCTTTTTAGCTGTCCGGCCATAAAAAGCTGCCGCTTCGGAGCTATTTCCGCAGCGGCATTTTCGCTTTTTCGGGTGTTCCCGGTACCCCTCTCCCGGACAAATCGTTCTCACTGAGGGGTATTGTTCAATTTGAGGGGTATCGTTCTCACAGAGGGAGAATCGTTCAATTTGAGGTCTCACGCTCTTTTTCCGCATACTGCCAGTCATATCCATAGGCTTTTTTCGACAGCCATATTCTGTGGTACATGGTTTTCTCTGGCAGACCCCATTGATTGAGCTCACGCAATTGGTGTTTTTTGCTAAGCCGTTATCCACGAGCCATGGATGGATTCCAATTGTAAACGAATCGTCGGTTGACTCCTGTTCGTCAGATGGATATGCTGTTTGCGGAGGTGCTTATAATGAACATTGAGCAATTTAGCGTATATATCACAGAAAAAAGAAAAGAGCGGAATATGACCCAGAAAGACTTGGCTGAGAAGCTAAATGTGACGCCAAAAGCGGTCAGCAGATGGGAAAGAAGTATTGGGTATCCGGATATCGAAAATTTCGAAGCGCTCGCGTCAGCTCTGGGGATCACCGTATTGAATCTGTTTGCTTGCAGTGACACGCACATAAATATCGACACTGATGATATAATGACGCTTGTTCATGACTCTGTAGAAATCGACAGGAAAAACAACCGCATTCAGGAGAAGACCGTCAGCGGGATTGTAGTTGCCGTGACCCTCCTTGTCGGGTTTCTGTTCTATGTCGGAGGATTCGGTAATATAGGCGGTTCCGTCTTTTTTGGATTATTATCTTCCGGGATTGTAGTTTCTTTGTTTTATCTGTTTTCAGAAGAGGACGTCAGAAACAGGAAAATCTACGGATGCATACTGGCAGCATTCACGGTTATTGTGATTGGAATACTTTTGTTTGTTCTATGTATACAATAACTTCCATTTTGTCGGCCTGAACAATCGTTCACTTTGAACCCCCCCTGGAATTTGAACCCCCCTCGGACCCGGTTGAACCCCCCTAAAGAGCAGGTGAACCCCCCCTCGGGGGAATTCTATCAAAACGCGATACTTTTTCCAAATTAGCACGGCAATTCGAAAGAATTGCCGTGCTGTTCTTTTTGTGATATGATAAATATAATAAGGCTGGTTTCCACTTTGAACAACATGTTGAAAGTCGACAAAAAAAGAAGAAGGGTTAAAACATGTCAAAATGCAGATTATGTGGAAAAAGTGGGTTGTTCTTTAGAGTAAATTCTAATGGGCTTTGTGCTGAATGCGCAAAAAAGCAACACAGTTTTGCTTCAAATTCCGCTCAATCCATTCACCAGAACATATCAAATCATGATAAAGAATTATCAATATTGATAAATGCAGAGGAAGAGTATAGCAGCGATAAAGACATTCAGAAGTTGATTTCCGTTTATGAGGATATTTTCATAAGACAAAAAAGCACCCTTAATTCTCAATCTCGCTGGTTCAACCTTGTTGAATTATACCTTAAAGCTGGTCAAAACGATAAGGCTTGGGCATGGCTTAACCAACTCGCAATCAAGCACCCTGACTATATGAGTAAAATCGAGGATAAGCGCTATAAGATTCTCAACAAAGAAGGACGTTTTTTGGACGCTATGCTTAGTTTGATGTCCTCCATTGGCTACTCAGAAGGTAACGCTGGTCCACAAGCATATTATCAAGCATATGGACGAAGCAGGTTTATAAAACTAGCACCTGCGCTAATCAAGAAGCTAAAGTGGCCTGCAGATGATTTGAGTTTGCTTGAAGATATGCTCTCATCCTCAATTGGAAAAAAAGAATTCAACTATTCTTTGTTAAGAGAAAAGTATAAGGAATTTATAGCAAGCAAAGATTCTTGATTGTCCCTTGCTGAATACCATTTGACTTTTGCATATCTCTTCAATTTGGTGCCATACTCATTTTCTGGTAATACCAGCCGAAACTTAGCAACTGATTCCCTACACCGAAAGACCTGCCGCGCCTGTGGCAGGTCCTTCTTTTCCCTCTTCCCCCTGTGAGAACCCACAAATCCTGGGCCCGGTTTTTGGTGCTTTTCCCGGATTCCCGCGCCATGGAAAGCGTGGTATAATGAGTATACAAAAACAACTATAAAGGAGCGATCCACATGAAAGTATTACTCATCGGCGGAACGGGAAACATCTCCTCCTCCATCACCCGGCGCTGCCTGGAGCGGGGCGACGAGGTCTGGCTTTTCAACCGGGGCCACGACCGCTCCTTTGAGGCCATGGGCGCCCACTACATCATCGGCAACGCCATGGACCACGAGGATCTGAAGGCCAAGCTGAAGGATCAGTGGTTCGACGTGGCCGCCAACTTCATCATCTACCGCTTTGAGGACTCCGTGGCCACCTTCGAGGCCCTGAACGGCCATGTGGGGCAGTTCTTCTTCATCAGCTCCTGCACGGTCTATCAGAAGCCCTGCTACAACACCCCCATCACCCCGGACACGCCCCTGAAAAACCCCTACTCCGCCTATGCGCGGACCAAGATCCAGGGCGAGTTCTACTTCCTGGAGCGCTATCGGGAGGACGACTTCCCCGTGACCATCGTCCGGCCAAGCCACACCTACGGCGAGAAGAAGCTGGTGGTGGGTCCCCTCATGGGCTGGGGCGTGCCCCACTGGACCCTGGCCGACCGGATCCTGAAGGGTCAGCCCATCATCGTCCACGGCACCGGCCGCTCCCTCTGGACCGCCACCCACTCCGACGACTTCGCCTACGCCTTCTGCGGCCTCATGGGCAACCAGCGGGCCATCGGCCACCAGTTCCACATCACCAACGACGAGGCCATGACCTGGGACATGATCATGCAGACCTACGGCCTGGTCCTGGGCGTGCAGCCCAAGATCGTCCACGTGCCCGTGGACTTCATCGCCAAGTTCAAGCCCAATCTGCGGGACGGCATCTACGGCGACATGATTGAGAACGGCGTCTTTGACATCAAGAAGCTCCAGGATTTCGTGCCCGGCTACCGAACCCGGGTCCCCCTGCGGGAGGGCCTCAAGCGCTCCGTGCAGTGGTACTACGACCATCCGGACCAGATGCAGATCTCGGCGGAGAACAACCAGCTCACAGACGACATCCTGGCCGCCTGGGACGCGGTCCGCTACGACTGAGTATTCCCGGAACAAGGAAATCGCCCGCCGCTCAAAGCGGCGGGCGAGCTTTTTACTTTGGATCTGTCCGGAAGGCCCGGCGCAGGACCAACGCGTGGGCCGTGTTCATGACCACGCAGGTCAGGATCCAGGACAGGGGATAGACCTGCACCAGGGTCTCCACGCTCCGATGGGCAGGGAAGAAGAAAAACACATAGGCAAGGCGGAAGGCGCAGGTGCCCAGGGTGCTGATGATGGCCGGGGCCAAGGAGCGGTTCATGCCCCGCATGGAGCCGCCGGGAATCTCGTAGGTGGCGCAGAGGAAGTGGAGCCCCACCGCCCAGCGGAAGCGGACCATGGCGAAGGCGATCACGTCCTCGTCCGTGGTGAAGATCCGGATCAGGCTGCCCCGGAAGAGCTGGATCACCAGCAGCACCACAAAGTCGATGCCCAGAGCCAGGACCATGCACCAGGCGAAGACCTTCCTGCAGCGGGCCTTGTCCCGGGCGCCGTAGTTCTGGCTGACGAAGGTCACCGCCGTCTGGGCAAAGGCGTTGATGAGGCAGAAGGAGGCGAACTCGAAGTTCTGGGCCGCGGTCATGCCCGCGATGCAGTTTGCACCGAAGCTGTTCACCGCCGACTGGATCACCACGTTGGACAGGGAGAACACCGTGCCCTGGAGCCCTGCGGGCAGGCCGATGCGCACCACGGCGCTGAAATATTCCCTGCGGATGCGCAGCTTTTTCAGGTTCAGGCGGAACTCTCCCGGCTCCGTGAGCAGGAACCAGAGGGTCAGGCCGCCGGAGAGGCAGTTGGAAAGCACCGTGGCCAGGGCTACGCCGATGACATGGAGATGGAACACGATAACAAAGAGCAGATTCAGCCCCACGTTGACGATGCCCGCCAGGGTCAGGGCCAGGAAGGGCCGGCGGCTGTCGCCCCGGCTTCGCAGGACCGCCGCGCCGTAGTTGTAGAGCATGATGGCGGGCATGCCCAGAAAGTAGATGCGCAGATACAGGACCGCCAGATTCAGCACCTCCGCCGGGGCGCCCATAAGCTGGAGGATGGGCCTTGCCACCGCCACGCCCAGGACCAGCAGGATGGCGCCCGCTGCCAGAGCCAGGCTCATGACCGTGTGCACCGCGTCCGGGACCTCGCTGCGGCGGCCCGCGCCCAGCAGGTTTCCGATGACCACGTTGGCGCCCACGCTCAGGCCCACGAACAGGTTGATGAGCAGCCCCACCACGGAGCCGTTGCTGCCCACAGCGGCCATGGCCTGGGAGCTGGCAAAGCGGCCCACCACCGCCAGATCCGCCGCGTTAAAGAGCTGCTGGAGCACGGAGCTGGCCGCCAGGGGCAGGGCAAAGCGGAGGATCTTCCCCGCCAGGGGCCCGTGGAGCATGTCGATCTCATTTTTCCGGGGATTCATCCGATTCATCTGCCTCTCAGGATACTTGCAGAACGATTATACGGGACCGGACTGGAAATTGCAATAAAAAACGTTTTATTGCCCGGCGTTCCGCCGTTGTTTTGGGGGTCAGAAAAAACAACCGCCCGCCTAGCGGGCGGTTGTTCCATGCGGGCACAGCCCACTGTTTCTCGCGGACGCGTCAAATGTATCTGCGTTCTGCCAGTTGCGATCAGTTGTTCTCTTCGGCCTTTACTCTTGTTCGGCTTATTCCGCTCTTATGGCTTCCCCTGGAGGGGAAGCTGTCGCGTCAGCGACTGATGAGGTGTTTTCCCTGCAGCTTCTTTCCACCTCATCCGCCCCAGTTTGCGAACTGGGGCACCTTCCCCTCAAGGGGAAGGCTTTTTTCACTCACACTTTTTGTACCACTCGCTCAGCGAGTGGTTTTCGGCTTACAAAAAAGACGGACGCGCCGCGTCCGTCTTTTTTCCTGGGCGCTTACCGGGTCAGCTCCAGGAACTGGTCGATCTCCTCGGAGACCGCCTGGAGGGCGCTGGCCCAGAAGTCCCGCTTCTCCAGGTCAATGCCCACCACCTTGGCGGTGTCCTCCACGCTGGCCACGGAGGTGGTGTGCAGCAGCTGCTGGTAGCGCTTCACGAAGGGTTTCCCCTCCTGCCGATACAGGGCGTAGAGGCCGCCGGCGAAGAGTCCGCCGAAGGCGTAGGGGAAGTTGTAGAAGCTGAGGGTGGAATAGTAGTGGCTCTTGCACAGCCACATATAGGGATGCCGGAGCTCCGGATCCAGGCCGTCGCCGTAGGAGCGCTCCTGGGCGGCGCGCATGCGCTGGCACAGGGCCTCGGCGTTCATGAACTCGGTCTGCCGATCCTCAAAGACGGAGGTCTCGAAGCAGTAGCGGGAGAGGATGTCCACGATGATCTGGTTCACATCCTGGAGCCGGGACTCCAGCAGCTGCAGCTTCACCTGGGGATCCTGCTCGGCGTCCATGGCCGCGTGCATGAGCAGATTCTCGTTGAAGGTGGAGGCCGTCTCCGCCACGGGCATGGAATAGCCCTGGTTCAGGGGCCGGTGGGAGAAGATCTGCTGGTTGTGGTAGGCGTGGCCCAGCTCGTGGGCGATGGTGACGATGTCGGAGAAGCTGCCGTCGAAGTTGGTCAGCACCCGGCTCTGGCCCAGGGAGGGAACCTCGGCGCAGAAGGCGCCGCCCACCTTGCCAGGCCGGGGGAAGAAGTCGATCCAGCGCTCGTCAAAGGCCCGGCGGGCCATGGTCTGGAGGCTCTCGTCAAACTTGCCGAAGAGGCTCAGCAGGACCTCCTTGGCCTCCTCCACGCTGTAGCGGCGGGAGGACGCGCCCATGGGGGCGAACAGATCGTACCAGGGCAGACCGTTTTCATGGCCCAGAAGCTGCCCCTTCCGGCGCAGGTAGGTCCGGAACCGGGGCAGATAGTCCTCGATGGCCTCCAGCATGGCGTCCAGGGTGGCCCAGGTCATGCGGGCGTTGTGCAGGGTCTGCTCGAGAGGGCTGTCAAAGCCCCGGAGAGAGCACTCGGTGAGCACCTGCTGCTTGATGGAATTCATGGAGAAGGCCGCGGCCTCCGCCACCTTGGGATAGGCGGCCAGCTCCGCCTCATAGGCGGCGCGGCGCACTTCCGGATCCGGGTCATAGGCCAGGTTGCGGATGGAGGACAGGGTGGTTTTCTCCCCCTGATAGTCCACCTCCAGGCTGGAGGTGAGCTGGCTGTGCAGATTCTCCCAGGCGCTGGCGCCGGAGAGGTTCATGCGGGAGAGGATCTCCTCCTCCTTGTCCGAGAGCAGATACTTCGCGTCGTCCTGGATGGTGGAGAGCAGATACCGGTACTCGCCGCAGAGGGGATCCTCCGATTCCAGCTTGTCCAGATCCGCCATGGAGGCGATGCGCGCGCGCAGGGCGGCGTCGGGGCCGGCGGTGGCGCTCAGAGCCTCCTCGATCCGGCCGGACCAGGTGGCGGCGTCCGCGTCGGAAGTGTTGGCGCTCATGCGAAGGCCCGCGTACAGGCCCAGCTTCTCCGCCAGCTCCTGGATGGCCTCCATCTTCAGAAGGTAGCTGCGGACCAGCGCGCCGTCGGAAAGGTTCTCGGCCGCCAGGGCGGCAAACTCGGCGCATCGCTGATTCAGCGCCTCAAAATCCGCTGTAAATTTCGGGTCGTCAAAGCCCAGGTACAGTTCATCCAGGGACCAGGTTCCGTCCATGTAGATTCCTCCTTATTCTCCCCGCGAGATGGCCCGGACCCGCTGGATCATGGCCACCAGAAGCAGGAGCATCAGAATTGCGGGCACGGCAAAGGCGATGTGCTTGCAGATGCCCGGAGGCGCCAGATCGGGGTTGCGTCCGAAGAGGACGAACATGACGATCAGCGCGGCGGCCATGAGGACCGCAAAAAAGGCCAGGAGCAGGAAGCTGCCCGCTCCCACGGAAGATTTCTTTTGTCTTGCCATGGTAAAACTCCATTTCCGCCCCGGTCTCAGATTGAAGCGCGCCGCCTCCAAGACCGATGGACAGTTTATCTTATCACGATTCTGCCAAAAGCGCAAGGGAAAAGGGCCGCCTCAGGCAGGCGCGGAGAAGGCCTGGGGATGGACCTGCACCTCCGGGCCGCAGACGAACGCTTCCAGGCTGCAGCCCTGGAAGGCCCAGGCGTCCACCTTGGCAAGGCCGCTGCCCGCCACCACCCGGCGCAGGGCCTTGCAGTCCTTGAAGGCAAAGGGCGGGATCCGCTCCAGGCCGTCGGGAAGCGTCAGCTCCTCCAGGCCGGAGCGCACGAAGGTGAGGCCCCACAGGGTCCGAAGGGACCGGGGCAGACGCAGGGTGCGCAGGGCTTCGCAGCCATCCAGCAGGAACTCCCCCAGATCCGTCACCGTGTCCGGGATCTGCAGGCTCCGGATCTCCCGGTGGCCCTGAAACAGATGGTCGTAGAGAGTGCTCACCGCCGCGCCGCAGTAGGTCTCCGGGATGACCACATCCGGGTCAGAGCCCTCATAGCCCATGACGCAGGCGGTGCCGTCGTCCAGCAGCCGATAGAAAAACTCTCCCATGGGACGCCTCCTTGTTTTGAAAGACTGATGCTATGATACCATGCCGGGTCCGGGCTGTCAAACCGGGCGAATTGACTTTGTCCCCCGGATGGGAGTATACTGAAAAAAACAGGCAAGGAGGAATTTTCCATGCGCACTCCCATCACCGGCGTCATCCATATGGGCTTCTATCCCGCGGATCTGGACCGGGCTCTGCACTTTTACTGCGACCTGCTGGGCATGAAGGTCCAGCGCCAGCTCCTGGCTCCCCAGGAGCTGCCCGAGAACGCGCCCCTGTATCCGCTCCGGGGCAAGCCCTTCATCACCTATGTGGAGGCCCAGAACGGGGTGATCCTGGAGTTCTTCTCTCCGCTGCCCGGCCGGGAGGCGCCCGTGGACAACCAGAACCGCATCGGCATCTCCCACATCGCCGTGGGCTGCGCCGACGTGCCGGCGCTGGTGGCCGAGCTTCGTGCCGAAGGCGTGCAGATCGACTCAGAGCCCCGTCCGGGCGGAGGCGCCGCCTGGGTCCGGGATCCGGACGGCAACCGGGTGGAGATCATGGGCGCATGATCCGGGTCCAGGTGATCGATGAGGCGCGGAAGCAGGACCTGGCCCTGCCCAATGAGCCCTTTTCCATCTACGGCCGCCTGATTCCCCGTCTGGAGGACGGGGTCTGGAGCTACGAGACCCGACTGCTGCCCCCGGAGGAGGTCACGAGCCTCTGCTTTCCCGACGAACCATACCAGCTCTCAGAGCAGAAGGTCTTCCTGGGCGCCTACGAGGGGGAGACCTGCGTGGGTCTGGCGGTGCTGGAGGACGCCTGGTTCCGCTATCTCTACCTTGCGGATCTGAAGGTGTCCGCCGCCTGCCGCCGGAAGGGGGCAGGGCGAGCGCTGATCCGGGCAGCGCTGAAGACCGCAAAAGCGCGGGGCTACGGCGGAGTCTACACCATCGCCCAGGACAACAACCTGGACGCCTGCCGCTTCTATCTGGCCCAGGGCTTCCGCATCGGCGGCTTCGACAACCAGGTCTATGCCGGAACCTCCCAGGCGGGCAAGGCCGATCTGTACTTCTATCTGGATCTTTGAGATGAAACAGGCTGTATTTTCCAGAATCTATGATCTGACCCGGCAGATCCCGCCGGGCCAGGTAGCCACCTATGGCCTTCTGGCAAGGCTGGCGGGGCTTCCCAACGGCGCCCGGATCGTGGGCTACGCCATGGCCGCCTGCCGGGACGAGACGGTGCCCTGCCATCGGGTGGTGGACCGGCTGGGCCGCACCAAGGCGGCCTTTGACCGCTACAGCGTGGGCACCCAGGCGGCGCTGCTCCGGGCCGAGGGGGTCCCCTTCCGTCCGGACGGCACGGCAGACCTGGCCCGCTGCCTCTGGCAGGGCCCCATGTGAGAAGGGAGGCGCCATGGACAAGCCAAGACCGCACATCTACGCCTTTGACGCCCTGCGGGTGCTCTGCGCTCTGGGGGTGGTGTTTCTCCATGCCGCGGCGTCCGGGCTCCGGGCCGGGCTTTCGCCCCAGTGGCAGGTGCTGAATCTGCTCGCCTCCCTGGCTTCCAGCGCCGTGCCCCTGTTCTTCATGATGTCCGGCTATCTGCTCTTCTCCAATCCCGCCACGGCGAAGCTTTCCACTCTTGGCCGCCGACTGGTGCGTCTCTGCGTCAGCCTGGCGACCTGGACGGTCCTCACGGCCCTGTGGCGCTGCCTGGGCGCGGCCGCGCCCCTGCGCGCCTTTGCTCTGGATCTGCTGCGCGCCCTGCGGGGCCCTCTGATCCAGCCCCTGTGGTTTCAGTACACCCTGATCGGCATCTATCTGCTCTCGCCCCTCCTCTATGCGGGGCTTCAACGCGCAGGCCGGCTGGGCCGTGCCATGGTGCTGGCCCTGATCCTGCTCTTTTCCCTGCGGGGGATGCTTCGGGCCACCCTGCCCGCCGCCTGGGAGAGCAAGCTGGGCTACAGCGTCCTGCCCGCTTTTCAAGCCTTTGTATCCAATCTGCTTCTGTGCCTGCTGGGGTATTTCCTGGGCAGCTGGAAGCGAAAGCTGCCAGACGCGCTGCTCCTCTGCGCCGCCCTGGGGACCTGGCTGCTCATCGCCCTGGGCACCTGGCTCAAAAGCCGGGCCGCGGGAAGCTACGTCTCCGCCTTCCAGTCTCAGAGCGCCGGCTTCGAGGTGCTCCTGGCCAGCTGCCTGTTTCTGCTGGCAAGGCAGCGTCTGGAGCGGCCCAGCAGCATGTTCGGCGCCCTGGCGCCCCTGACTCTGGCGGTCTATCTGATGCACGGCCTGGTCCTGCTGATCTTCGCTTCCCTGGGCCTTGCCTCCCAGCGCCTTGGGGGCATCCTGCTGGAGACGGCGGCGGCAACCATCCTCTGCTGCCTGATCTCCAGGACCCTTGCCTCTCTGCGGCCGCTCTGTTTTCTCTTCACCGGCCGCCCCTATGCCTCAGGCATCGGCTGGAGGCGAAAGTCATAGAAGCGCATTTCCCGGCAAACCTTCTAAAAACAAGATGGCTGCACCCAAAGGTGCAGCCATCTTGTTTCTTTGTGTAATCCGATCTTCCCAGCCGCTTTGCACAAGCGCCGTGCTGGTTCTCCTGGGATTGCCGCTTACTGCTCGGCCAGCCAGGCGTTCAGCTGATTCTGAATGGCATCCAGGTAGTCATGCACGCCCGCAGTCTCCAGCGCGGCCTTGTAGGCTGCGAAGTTCTCGGGGGTGTAGTTGCCGGTATACAGGTCCGGGGTGTACTGATCGTTGACTGCAGTGATGTTGGCGATCAAGTTCTCCAGTTCGCTGCGGTCAAGACCGAAGCCCAAGTATGCGGATCTGCCTGCCTCAGCGATGTCCTGGGCAACCTTCTCATAGTGATCCACGCCGTTGCCGTAGATGGGCTTCAGCAGCAGGTTGTTGCCCAGGAAAAAGTCGGCCTCGTAGTACTTGCCGTCCCGCGTCTTGACCTGGTCGTCCACCAGATCGTAGTCCTCGCCCTCAACGCCCCAAATGAACAGGTTCATCAGCTCGGGATCAGTAAAGAGCAGGTTCATCAGGAACGCGCCGGCCTCGGGCTCTTCTGCGGTGACCGGGATGCCCATGCCCCAGGACTGAACGCCAGAGGTGGTGATCAGACCGGTGTAGTACTTGGGACAGACCACTTCCTTGCCGATATTGGTGCCCTTGGTGACCTCGATGCCGATCTCAGAGCCGGTGAACACGGAGAAGGACACGCCCTGCTTCATGAGCTCGTCGCCGTGGGTATCGGTCAGAGAGGAGTCGGGATAGATCCAGCCGTTGTCCCGCCAGCCCTTGACCCGCTGCAGCTTCTCCTCGATGCGAGGATCATCCAGGGACCAGAGGACCTGGTTTTTACCGTCGTTCAGGATCATGGCCATGCCAAGGGAGTCGCCTGCGGCGTCATACATAGTGATGTCGGAGAACTTGTCGCCGTTCCACAGGTAGCCGGGCACGCAGGACTTGGAGGCCTCCTTGGACAGGGCGTACATGCCGGTGGTTGCGGTGTAATTGTCATGGACAGCCGCCATGATCTTCTCATAGTCGGCCAGATTGTCCAGATTCTTTGCCAGATCCAGCATGCCCAGCTCTTCCAGGATGTCCTTGCGCATGCAGATATAGCCGTTGGTGACCCAGTTCTTCAGGGTCGGGAAGCCGTATAGCTTGCCGCCGATGCGATAGGCGTCCACGTAGTCGGACATGATTTCCAGCGCCTCGGGGGCGTATTCTTCAACCAGATCGTCCAGAGGCAACGCCATGTTCTGGGCCACCATATTGTTGACGGAAGAGGTGAACAGGTAGGGCATAAAGTCGCAGCGCTCGCCGCCGGCCAGAGCCACATTCAGCTTGCTGATCCAGTCGCCAATGGTGAAGAAGTCAATATCGACATGGAGGCCGTACTTGGGCTCCAGATAAGCATTGATGGCCTCGTTGACACGTTCGCCGTTGTCGCCGGCAGTCATGCGTAGGTCGAACATGAACATCTTGACATCGACGATCTCGCCCTCTTCAAAGAACAAGGACTCCTCTTCCGGCTCGTCGGTCTTTTCGGGCTCCTCCGTTTTGGCCGGTTCATCGGTCTTGGCGGGCTCGTCCGTCTTGGCAGGCTCCGTCGTGGCGGGCTTGTCCGTTCCCGTGGGTGTTGTCGTGTCCTTGGCGCAGGCAGCGAAGAGGGCGCACACAAGCGCCGCTACCAGAACCAATGCCAGAATTGCTTTCATTTTTTTCATGACGGTTCCTCCTTATAAAAGATCGCTCGCACTCTGTTTTTCAGAGGCATCTTTATTATAGAACTAATTTTAAAAAGATTCCATCGAAATATTAACCAAATATTACGTTCCACAATTGTGCAAAAAAGCAACTTTTGTGTTCGCCTGTCAACCCCTGTGAATCATACAAAAAAGCCGGGGCCAAGCCCCGGCTCTTCTTCTCTTAATTGACCTTCCAGCCCCAGCCCTCCAGCCGGGACAGGAGCTTTGCCAGCCGCCTGCGGGAAGAATAGGCCACCCGCGGACCGCCGAAAAAGTCCACTCCCGCGCCGGAGAGGGCCCCCACGGCCCGGCCCTCCGGATCCCGGGCCGCGCAGGCGGCGAAGTCCACCCGCCGCCCATCCGGCAGAGAAAACCCTTGGGGCCCCAGATCCCGCAGATCGGTCTCCGGGACCTCCCGGGCAGGCTCCGACTCCACAAATCGGAAGCCCGCCTCCTCCGCGCCGTCCCGCAGGGTGGCGAGGAGCTTTTTGCCGTAGTCCCCCAGCTGCTCCAGCAGGGCCTCGCTGCCTACAAGGGTAATCTGCGCCTCCGGCCCAAGCTCTGTCAGGCAGTCATAGAGGGCGTCCAGGTTCTCCCCGTAGTAGTCCGGCAGGTCCAGGGCCTGGCGCAGATGGGCGTGGGCCGCAGCCCGGTCCGTCATGCGCGCGCCATACAAAACATAGGCTTTCATGGTCATTCCTCCCCATAGAGCAGGGTAAAGCTCTCGTAGTGGTCGTCTGTGTAATAGATGAGGCCGTCGTTGGAGTAGATGATCCGCTTGGCGCCCCGCTTCTTCTTGCCCAGGGTGTCGATGTCGCACTCGTAGTACACACGGCCCTGTTTCTCAGGCAGCAGCCCCTCCCGGTTGCCGAAGCGGTCTCCGCCGATGCACTTGTCGTCGGCGTAGCCCTTCAGACTGCCGCCGGTCCAGCCCAGCTTCTGGGCCTCCTTCTTGGTGATGTAGTTGTCCGGCAGGTGGCCGAACTGGTGAATGTAAGCCGCCACCTGGTCCTTCTCGTAATAGTAGGCGTCCTCGTCCAGCTGGGGTTCGTCCGGCGTCTCCGGCTGCGTGAGCTCCGGGGCGGGTTCCTGCGCCTCCGACGCTTCGGGCTGGGGCTCGGCGGGCTGCTGGGTCTCCGGAGCAGCCCCTTGGGTCTCATTTTCCGGGGCAGGCTGGGGCGCCGGGTCCTCCGCCGGGGCCGGGTCCTGGATGATCTGGAACTGGGTCACCGGCTCCGGCGCGGCCTGAGGCTTCTGCCTGGGCGCGCAGCCGGAGAGCAGCAGCAAAAGGGCCAGCAGCAGGGCAAGGGTGCGTTGCAGCTTCATGGGATTTCCTTCCTTCCTGTGCAGGATGGTCTGCGCGCAGCGCAGGGGTTTTGTCCATCATAGCACAAACTTTGCCGATTGCAAAGCCGTTTCCGCAAGCTGGTGCAGTGGCAGAAGGAACGTGTTCTTTGTTCAGGTCGTTTCTCGCATGTTTTTCAGATTTGGTCATCCTGAGGAGCGGTAACAACACGGGTCATCCTGAGGAGCAACGCGACGAAGGATCTAGTATCGAGAATGCGATGGCATAGAATGACCAGATCCTTCGACTTCGGCACTTCGTGCCTGCGCTCAGGATGACCCATGCCTAATTCCATGACCCCGGATCCTTCGACGCGCCCTTGCTTGACAAGGCAAAGTGTAAATGGTATATTAAATTCAGCGTAGAATCGTCGCCTGCTCGTTGACGCCCGGCTGGGCGAACCGACGCGCGGCGATGTTCTGCGCCTTTTTCATTTTCGATACAAGGAGGGATGTTATGGGCTCCAACGTGAAGGAATACAAATGCCCCGCCTGCAGCAGCGCCCTGGCCTGGGACGCAGGCCTGGGAAAGCTGCACTGCGCCAGCTGCGGCAACGATTTTGAGCTGGATGCCGTGGAGCTGCTCACAGAAGCCGAGGAGGCGCAGCAGGAATTCGACTGGAGCGCCTACAAGGAAGGCCTCACCGGCGAGACCCTGGACGACACCGTCACCTACACCTGCCGCTCCTGCGGCGCGGTCATTGAGACCAGCGCCACCACCAGCGCCACCCGCTGCCCCTACTGCGACAACGAGGTGGTCCTGACCGACCGTGTGGAGGGCGGCCTGAAGCCCAATGGCGTGATCCCCTTTAAGATCCGTTCGGAGGACCTGCCCGGCATCGTGAAAGATTTCTACAAGGGCAAGCGCCTGCTGCCCAGAAACTTCTTCCAGGATTCCAAGCTCCGGGAGATCCAGGGCCTGTACGTGCCCTTCTGGCTCTTCGACGGGGCCATGGACGGCACCATGATCCTCAACGGCTCTGTCTCCCGCTCCTATGTGGAGGGGCAGTACGACGTGGTGGAAACCCAGCACTATCTGCTGGAGCGCTCCGGCGACGTGCAGTTTACCCACGTGCCCGTGGACGGCAGCACCAAGCTCTCCGACGATCTCATGGACTCCCTGGAGCCCTATGATTTCTCGGAGCTGAGGCCCTTTGACGGAGCCTATCTTGCCGGCTTCGTGGCCGACCGCTTCGACTCCGACCCTGACGCAGAGCTGCCCCGGGCCCAGGAGCGCATGACCAACACCGCCTCGGCGCTGATCATGAACACCGCCGCCGGCTTTGCGCCCCAGGTCCGGTCCAACGGCATGGCCCTCCATAACGCCGCGGTGAAGTACGTGCTGCTGCCCGTGTATCTCATCAACTGTGAGTATAACGGCCAGAAGTACCAGTACGCCGTCAACGGCCAGACCGGCAAGGTGGTGGGCGAGCTGCCCATCAGCAAGTCCCAGAAGTGGAAATGGTTCTTCGGCGTGGCGGCCGCGGTCTGCGCGGTGGTCACGGCCCTGGGCCTGTTTTTGCAGTAAGGGGGCGGGGATATGAGAAACACGAAACGCATCCTCTCCCTGGCCCTGTGTCTGCTCCTGGTCTGCGCCCTTCTGAGCGTGGCGGCCCTGGCCGACACCACCGGGGCGCTGGTGGAGGACTCCGTGGGCCTTCTGGAACAGCAGGAGCTGGAATACCGGGATCTTCAGGCCAAGGAGCTGCAGGAGCTGGGCATTGACGCCCCGGTGATCATCCTGCCCGAGTGCGACGACCCGGACGCCTACGCCCAGAGCTACATCGACGCGGACGGCTGGGGGACTCTGACAAACGGCACCGGTGTGATGCTGCTCCTGGTCACCCCCGACGGAGACAGCGGAAACTTCTACCTCTACGCCTTTGGCAACGAGGGCTCCCGCTTCGATCTGGAGGACCTGTCAGAGCGGACCTCTGAATACTTCCAGCTGGGAAATTTCAACACCGCGATTTTCGAGTATCTGGAGTATCTCAAGGACTTCTGGGTGGACGCCACGACGGTTCGTCCCGATCTGCCTGACTGGTATCCGGAGGACGTGAACAGCTTCGAGGAGTTCAACGATCCGGACGCGCCCCGCCTGGTGGACAACGCGAACATCATCAACGCCTACCGCTATCAGGAGGTCCTGGAGAAAATCAACGCCATCCGGGACAAGTACGGCGTGGACCTGGTGGTCTACACCGACAACACGAGCTACGGCTTCTCCCGGCAGCTCTGGGCGGAGGACTTCTTCGTCTTCAATGGCTACGGCTTCGGAGAGGCCCTGGACGGCAGCGTGCTGTTCATCTGCATGGAGCCGGGCAACCGGGGCTGGTACTCCGCCTTCTCCGGAAAAGCGGAGAATATGATCGACTCAGACACCCTGAACTATGTGGACGACCAGATGGAGCCCTATATGGTAAACGGAGAGTACACCGACGGCATTCTGGCCTATCTGGACGCCCTGGACTATGTCTATTCCCACGGCCACGCGCCCAAGAAGGTGGGCGGGCCTCTGGCGGCCGGCGCGGCCCTGGGCGCCCTGTCCGGCGGCATTACCACCGGCGTGCTCAAGAGCGGCATGAACAAGGTCAAAAAGGCCACCACCGCCGAGCGCTACGTCCGGGACGGCAGCTTCCACCTGCGCTCCTCCCGGGACGTGTACCTCTATTCCAGCTACACCCGCACCCGCAGATCGGAGGAGCGGGGCAGCGGCGGAGGCGGGGGCGGCAGCTCCGGCTTCTCCCACAGCTCCTCGTCCTCGGGCCATTCCTTCTCCGGCGGCGGCCGCAGCTTCTGACTCGCTTGAAGCGCAGACGATCGTTAAGCAGCAAGCTGCTTAACGCAGGACGCGCCGGGCGGAGCGACGCCGTCGAGGGATCTAGTCCGATGTGTGAATAACTGTCATCCTGAGCAAAGCGAAGGATCTGGTGATTCTATGCCATCGCATTTTCGATACTAGATCCTTCGTCGCGCGGCTCCTCAGGATGACCGAATAGAAAGGCTTCACGCACTCAAAATGACTAAGGCAGGCTTTCGCGCCTTGCAATGACGCAAAAAAAACAAACAAATAAACCACAACATAAAGGAGAGACAACATTATGGGACTGATCCATGCAGCACTGGGCTCCGTTTCCGGCGTCCTGGCCGACCAGTGGAAAGAATACTTCTACTGTGAAGCCATCGATTCAAACACCCTGGTGGTCAAGGGCAAGAAGAAGACCTCCGGCCGCTCCAGCAACACCAAGGGCTCTGACAACATCATCACCTCCGGCTCCATTGTGGCGGTGGCCGACGGCCAGTGCATGCTCATCGTGGAGCAGGGCAAGGTCGTTGAGGTCTGCGCCGAGCCCGGCGAGTTCGTATTTGACGCCTCCACCGAGCCCTCCATCTTCTCCGGCAACCTGGGCACCAGCATTCTGGAGGTCTTCCAGGCCATCGGCAAGCGCTTCACCTTCGGCGGCGAGGTCCCCAAGGATCAGCGGGTGTACTACTTCAACACCAAGGAGATCATCGGCAATAAGTACGGCACCCCCTCTCCCGTTCCCTTCCGGGTGGTGGACCAGCGGGCCGGCATCGACATCGACATCTCCATCCGCTGCTTCGGCGAGTACTCCTATCACATCTGCAACCCCCTGCTGTTCTACGCCAACATCTGCGGCAACGTGACCGCGGACTACACCCGGGATCAGCTGGACAGCCAGCTCAAGACCGAGCTGCTCACCGCCCTCCAGCCCGCCTTTGCCAAGATCTCTGACATGGGCATCCGCTATTCCTCCCTGCCCGGCCACACCGTGGAGCTGGCCGACGCCCTGAACGACGTCCTGTCCAAGAAGTGGCGGGATCTGCGGGGCATCGAGATCGTCTCCGTGGGCGTCAGCTCTGTCTCCGCCTCCGAGGAGGACGAGGCCATGCTGAAGCAGATGCAGAAGGCAGCCGCCTACCGGGATCCCGGTCTGGGCGCGGCCACTCTGGTCAATGCCCAGGCGGAGGCCATGCAGAACGCGGCCAAGAACGAGGGCGGCGCTGCCATCGGCTTCATGGGCATGAACATGGCTCAGGGCGCGGGCGGCATCAACGCAAACGCCCTCTATCAGCAGGCGGCCCAGCAGCCCCAGCAGACCACCCAGGCCGCTCCCGCCACCGAGGCAAACACCTGGACCTGCCCCAAGTGCGGCATGAAGAACACCGGCAAGTTCTGCGGCTCCTGCGGCGAGAAGAAGCCGGAGGCCACCGGCTGGACCTGCCCCAAGTGCGGCAGCGTGAACCAGGGCAAGTTCTGCCAGAACTGCGGCGAGAAGAAGCCCGCCGGCGCGCTGCAGTACCGCTGCGACAAGTGCGGCTGGAAGCCTGAGGATCCCACCAAGCCGCCCAAGTTCTGCCCCGAGTGCGGCGATCCCTTCAACGACGACGATCTCGTGCTGTAAGACTGTAAGATACAAAAAACGCCCCGGTTTTCACCGGGGCGTTTTGCTGTCTTTGGCCGGGGTATGGGGACAGAGCGGAGCGCAAATTGGTGTCATCCCGAGAAGCAACGCGATGGATGAAGGATCTAGTGTGATGCGCCAACACAGGTCATCCTGAGCGTAGGCCGCATTCCGGGGCCCCGCCGAAACGCAGTTTCGGTGGGGAAAAGGAGCAACCCCGGCGCTTGTGAGCGAAGCGGCTCGATGCTTAGCGAAGGTCGCGCCGGGCGGAGTGATGTCGACGAAGGATCTGGTTAGATTTAGGGACATGTTTTGTATTACTGTGGAACCGAATGACCCTGGCGGAATGTTTTAGCTGGTCCATCCTCCGGAGGCCATACTTTCTTTTGTTCAGCCAAAAGAAAGTATGGAGAAAGAAAACGCTGCCCAGGAGGGGACTTTTTACAAAATGTCCCCTCCTGGGAACCTCCCCTCCGTGGCAAGGACACAACCGGATTGACGTTGTTGCCATGCGAGTATGTCAGTCAGAGGGTGGTCATCAAAAGGTCTTCAGCGTCTATCTCCGCGCGTTACGCGCTAGTTCAGTGGTGATTGTTTCTCTCTTGGTAGCAAGGCCTTTCCTGCTTTTTGTTGTATGTCTCAATTTTTTGTCATCCTGAGGAGCGAAGCGACGAAGGATCTGGTCTCGAGAATGCGACAGCATAGAATGATCAGATCCTTCGCTCCTGCCAGAATGACCGTGTTGCCGCGCCATCCGGCTGCCCATCCCTGCCGTTTTTCCGGTTCAGCGGTGTTTTCGCAGATACTCCACCGTCCTGTGGAGGGTGTCGGAATGAAAAATCTCCCCCAGATGCCCCGCAAAATCCAGCCCGTAGCGCGTCTGCAGGGCAGCAAGCCGCGTTTGAATCGCCTCCTGCCTCTGCGCCTGCGCGTCCTCCATGAGATCCTCAAAACTAAGCTGCCGCTCCGATGACCGGCTCAGGTTGTACAGGCCCACCCCCACCAGACGCACAGGCCGCTGCTCCAGCTGCCCGAGCAGCCGGACGGCCGTCTCATAGATCTCCAGGGCAGAGTCCGCCTGGAGCCCCGCCTGGGAGCGGGAGACCGCCTGCATGTCCCCGTAGGTCAGCTTCAGCGTGACGCCGCCCCCGTGAAGCCCCACTCGCCGCGCCCGGTCCTCCACACAGAGGGAGAGGAGCAGCAGCACGTCCTGCAGCAGGCCGAAGTCCGTCACGTCCTTCTGAAAGGTGACCTCCCGGCCCATGGATTTGGCGTCCTCCGGCCGATAGGGAGTCACCTTCCGGTCGTCCTGGCCGAAGGCCAGCCGGGTGAGCCAGCGGCCCTGTTTGCCCAGCAGACGCTCCACCTCCTCCGGCCGGGTCTGGATGTCCCGGACGGTGTGGATGCCCGCGGCGTGGAGCTTCTCGGCGGTCATCGCTCCCACGGTATAGAGGACCTGCACATCCCGGTCCTGAATCAAGTTGACATAATCCTCCGGTGTGGGGATCTCAAAGTAGCCGTTGGGCTTCTTCTCCTCGCTGGCGGTCTTGGCGGCAGTCTTGGAATAGGCAACGCCCACGGAGCAGCTCAGACCCAGCTCCTCCCGGGTCCTGCGCTGGATGGTCCGGGCGATGGCGCAGGCCCCGTCAAAGTCCCCGGCGGCCTCCGCCACGTCCAGATAGGCCTCGTCGAAGGCGATGGTCTCCGCTGCGGTGGCGTACTGATTCCAGATGGCGTGGAGCTGCCCGGAGACGGCCTTGTACTTCTCCATGTTGGGGTGCATGAAGATCCCACCGGGGCAGAGGCGATAGGCTTCCTTGCTGTTCATGGCGGAGTGGACGCCGTATTTTCTGGCCTCATAGCTTGCTGTGGCAACCACGCCCCGCTCCGTGGGCAGGGAACCGATGATGAGGGGCTTGCCCCGGAGACGGGGATCGTCCCGGATCTCCACGGCGGCAAAAAAGGCGTCCATATCCACATGCACAATGAGCTGTTCCATGCTCTCCGCCTCCCTGCCCTTCGTTTTTCTGCGCCCATTATAGCACAGCCGCGGCTTCGTGAAAAGTCTTTTTCGAAAATTTGTTTGTTTTCATCGCAGCAAAAACGGGATGCGCCATTTGGCACATCCCGCTTCTTCTGGTTTTTACCCCTTGACACGGCGGAAGCGATTCTTGAATTCACGTTCATTCCAACTATAGTCTGCGATAATCTTCAACAGGAACGAGCGGGAAATTCGTCAATTGGTTGTCCTGCACATAATCATAAAACCTCTGTGAGAACACCAGGCCGACTGCATAAACGCGAAGAATATCCGCTCCAGTCCAGTTTTCTGTGTGAAGTACCAGCTTTTCAACTGTGTTTTGCGACGTCTCCAGAGGCCAACACAACGGACAAGGCGGCAAATCACTTTTCCCGCCCTTTATAACAGAATGCTCTGCGTCCAATGTGATTGCTTGGGAATAAGGAACCTTTGCAACATAGTAAACCGGTGTTTCTCCTTTGTAGCGACTTGGCGGCTTTACTGTCTCAATTCTCTCAAATTCAGAGATTCCGGTCAAATGTTCCTGTTCATAGAGTGTCTTGAACCTTTGAGAAACGTACAGAAGGTCAGCTGAAAGCAGGTACCAGTGTAAACGATCCGGAAATCTTGTATTTGTAAGGCGAACCGTTCTTGGCCTTTCCCAACTGCGCGCAGTTGTTGGACGACCACACAGTGGGCAGAATTCACCTTCTCCGCTGATCCGATGAACATCATAAGCATCACACCAAGGCATTTTCGAACGTCCATTCGGATTTTCCTTTGCCTGCTGCCGACTATACAAGAGATCGTCCAATACATAAAAACTCATTTTAGCATCTCCTTCATGCGCTCCTTTACAGCCACTGAAGCGTCTTTCCTTTTCAGGCTGCTATATCCAGCTGAATGACTTACCCCTTGACGCGGCGGAAGAGCTTCCCGTCGAAGCGATTCAGCACCAGCAGGACCAGGGCGATCAGCACCGCGCAGACCGGCAGGGCGATCCAGGGCGTCAGGGTGAAGCCGGAGATCAGATAGCCCAGGGCGCAGACTGCCGCCACCAGGGTGGCGTAGGGCAGCTGGGTCTCCACATGGCGGATGTGCTGGCAGGAGGCGCCGGTGGAGGCCAGGATGGTGGTATCGGAGATGGGGGAGCAGTGGTCGCCGTACACGGACCCGGCCAGGGTGGCGCCCAGGGTGGGGATCAGCAGCGCCTGGGCGTTGGCCGGGGTGCAGATCATGGTGACGATGGGGATCAGCATGCCGAAGGTGCCCCAGGAGGTGCCCATGGAGAAGCTCATGAGGGCGGCCACCACGAAGATCAGGAAGGGCAGCAGACCCAGGGGCAGGTTGGTCCGGGTGACAAAGCCGGAGATGAACTCGCCGGTGCCGATGAGCTGCCGGCACACGCCGCCCAGGCTCCAGGACAGGATCAGGATCAGCATGGGGGGCACAATATTGCTGATGCCGGAGACGATGTTCTCCATAAACGCCTTGGGGGTCATCAGCTTTCTGGGGATGTAGAGCGCAAAGGCCGTCACCAGGCCGGCGAAGGCGCCCAGGGTCAGGCCGGCGGTGGGATTCACGCCGATGGCCTCGGAGAAGCTGACGCCCTGGAAGAAGCCGCCCACATAGGCCATGCCCAGGATGGCGCAGACGATGAGCACCAGGATGGGCAGGACCAGGTCAATGACCCGGCCTTTGGAATTGGCGGACTCTGCCGCGGCCTCCTCGATGTTCGCCTGCTCCGCCGCCAGGCGCTCTGCGCGCTTCATGGGGCCGAAGTCCAGGCCTGTTGCGCAGAGGAAGAAGACCATGACAATGGTCAGCAGAGCATAGAGGTTATAGGGGATGGTGGACAGGAAGATGTGGAAGCCGCCGGTCTCGCTGACCTCGCTGGCCACAGCCACAGCCCAGCTGGACACGGGGGCGATGATGCACACCGGCGCGGCGGTGGCGTCGATGATATAGGCCAGCTTCTCCCGGGAGATCCGCAGCCGGTCCGTAATGGGGCGCATGACGGTGCCCACGGTCAGGCAGTTGAAGCCGTCGTCGATGAAGATGAGCACGCCCAGCAGGGAGGTGGCAAAGGCGGCGGAGCGCTTGCTCTTCAGCCGCTTCTGGGCCCAGCGGCCGTAGGCCTCGCTGCCTCCGGATCTGGACACCAGAACCACCACCGCCCACAGCAGGGCCAGGAAGATGATCATATAGGCGTTGTCCGAGATCTTGGAGAACATCATGTCAAAGGTGGTCGCCACGGCGGAGATCAGGTTCCCGCCTCCTGCGAAGCTGTAGATCAGCATGCCGGAAAACAGGCCGATGAACAGGGAGGAGTAGACCTCCTTGGTGATGAGCGCCAGGGCGATGGCGATGAGGGGCGGCAGGATGGAGAGCCAGCCGGTTTCGATCATTGTAAATTCCATGGGGATACCTCCTCGGGTCGGGGCAAGGGCCGGGATTGCTTGTTTTCAAGAACACTATACCATGCTTTTTCCCCCCTTGCAATCCGAATTTCTCGGGCGAAAACGGAATAAACAACCACCCGCCAAGCAGGTGGTTTTTCCCGTGCGGGCATCGCCCAATGTTTCTCGCGGACATGTCAAACGTGTCATACGATCTGCCAGCTGCCATCCGATACTCTCTTCGGTCTTTTCCGCTCTTATGGCTTCCCCTCAAGGGGAAGGCTTTTTTTCCCACACTTTTTGTTCCTCCTCATCGCTTAAGCTCTTTTGAACCTTTCGCCCAGCGAATGGTTTTCGGCTTACAACAGGAGGCAGGGCCTTTCGGCCCTGCCTCAAACATGCGCTTATCCGATTCGGATGATCTCATTGCCGTCCTGCCGGGGATTGGGCTTTCCGGCCGCAGCGGGGTAGCCCAGGGCCAGGCCGCCGGTGATCTGCTCCTCCTCCCGGACCCCCAGGGACCGGAGGTAGGCGGCCAGGTCCGGATCCGCCTGGGCTCTGCGCAGATTGTTCAGCCAGCAGCTGCCAAGGCCCAGCTCCGCGGCCTGGAGCATGGCGTTCTCCAGCACGCAGCCCGTGTCGGAAAAGGCGTTGTAGGCCTCCTTCGGCACGGCAGTGAACACCAGCGCCGGGGCGTGGTAGTAGAAGCAGTAGCCCTCCGGGGGCACCCGGTTGGCGCCCACGGTGTTGCCCCGGGTCATGGCCTGGATGACCAGCCGGTTCAGCTCCGCCAGGACCTGGGGATCCTGTACCACGAACAGCCGCACATGCCGGGCGTTCTGGCCCGTTGGCGCCATGCGGGCCGCCTGCAGGACCGTCTCCAGGGCCTCGGGCTCCAGGGGCCGGGGCTCATAGGCGCGCACGCTGTGGCGCTTTTCGATGGCGGGCAGGATCTTCATTCCGCTTCCTCCTCGTCCATGAGGCGCTCATACTCGGCGCTGACCCGCTCGAACTCATCGTCGCTCTCGATCTCGGTGATGGTGTACTCGTCGCCCTCCTCCTCGTAGCCGTAGAGGTAGATGTTCTCCTCGTCGTTCAGCGGCTCCAGGGCGATGTACTCCTTGCCGTCCAGCTCAAAGACGCCCTGGACGCGGCACTCCTCCGAGCTGCCGTCGTCGTAATCCAATGTGATGATTTCTTCGTCCATGGAAAAGCTCCTTTCCGTTATTTTGCCGCCACCTGTTCTCTGGCCTGGACGGCCAGCTGGTCGCAGCGGTTGTTGTATGGGTTCTCCGCGTGGCCCTTGACCCAGTGGAAGGTCACCTCATGGGCTTCGCACAGCTCCAGAAGGCGCTGCCACAGGTCCGGGTTCAGGGCAGGTTTCTTGTCGGCCCGCTTCCAGCCCCGGGCGCGCCAACCTTCAGGCCAGTGCTGGACCATGGCCTCCACCACGTACTTGGAATCGGAGTACAGGTCCACCTGGCAGCGCTCCCGCAGGGCCTCCAGGGCGGCGATGACGCCGCAGAGCTCCATGCGGTTGTTGGTGGTCAGGGCCTCGGCGCCGGAGAGCTCCTTCTCGTGGCCGTTCCAGCAGAGGATGGCCCCCCAGCCCCCGGGACCGGGGTTGCCGGAGCAGGCCCCGTCGGTATAGATGGTGACTTGTTTCATGGTTTTCTCCTTGGGGGGGATGGAACATGCTGCCTGCCGCAGGAAAACGCCTGTTCCCTGTTTTCTGTCATCCTGAGCGAAGTCCCGAAGGGACGAAGTCGAAGGATCTCGTCGCTTTACTGCGCTGCACCGAACAGGCCAGATCCTTCGGCTCGCTACGCTCTCTCAGGATGACCGATACGAACTGCTGCTCAGGATGACTGGAATTTCGGATGCCAGGTGGTTTTGTTACTCCAAAATTGCAGGATAGAGGTCATTCCACTCTGGATTGACCGCATTGATCAGCGCGTTCTTTTTCTCCCGGCGCCAGCCCTTGAGCTGTTTTTCTCGGGCAATTGCGCTCTCCGGGTCGGACATCTCCTCATAATAGACCAGAAGATGGGTTTGATAACGCGCCGAAAAGCTCTTTGGATCCAGATCATTTTGATGCTCCCAGATCCGTCGCCGCAAATCATTGGTCACGCCAATATATAGCGCTGCGCGATTCCTGCTGGAGAGCAGATAGACCCAGTAGGGCATAGGCAACTTCCTTCCCTGTTTCTGCATTGCGTGCAATGCCAATGAATGACCAGATCCTTCGACTCGCTGCGCTCGCTCAGGATGACCGGATTTTCGTCTGTTTATAAAGCCCTTCCTTTATTCGTCATCCTGAGCGAAGTCCCGAAGGGACGAAGTCGAAGGATCTTGTTGCCTGCACGCGCTGCACCAAACCGGCCAGATCCTTTGGCTTGCTTCGCTCGCTCAGGATGACCATAATTAACAACTGTTCAGAAAGGATCCGCGCTCTGTTACTCCTCTGCGTTCTCTGCGTTCTCTGCGTTCTCCGCGCTCTCCGGCTCCTCCTCGGCGGGATCTGCCCGCTCCACGGAGACCACCTTGGTCTCGCCCTCCAGGCGCATGACGATGACGCCCTGGGTATCCCGGCGATAGCGGTTCACGTCGGCGGCCTTCATGCGGATCACCACACCGCCGGACTCCACCAGAATGATATCGTCCTGGTCCGAGACCACCCGGACGCCGGCCACAGGGCCGGTCTTATCCGTGACGTTGTAGCTCTTCAGGCCCTTGCCGCCCCGGCTCTGGGGCTCCCTGGTGCCGTCCCCGGCGGTGCGCAGGTACTCTGTCAGGTCCGTGCGCTTGCCGAAGCCCTTTTCCGTGACGCTCAGCAGCTGGCAGTCGGGCACGAAGCGCTCGGCGCCCACCACGCAGTCGCCCTCGTCCAGGCGAATGCCCCGGACGCCGGCGGCGTCACGGCCCATGGGCCGCACATCCTCCTCAGAGAAGGCGATGGCCATGCCGTTCCGGGTGGCCAGCAGCACCGTGTCGTGGCCCGAGGTGCGGAAGACGGAGACCAGCTCGTCCCCTTCGTCCAGGCTCAGGGCCCGGATGCCCGTGGTGCGGCGGGTGTCGATGGCGTCCAGGCTCAGACGCTTCACCGTGCCGTTGCGGGTGGCGAAGAAGAGCATTTCCTCGTCCTCGCCCTGCCGGATGGGCAGCATGGCGGTGACCTGCTCGCCGGGATCCAGCGGCAGCACATTCACGATGGCGGTGCCCCGGGCGGTCCTGGAGGAGGCGGGGATCTGATAGCCCTTGCGGCGGTGGACCTTGCCCAGGGTGGTGAAGAACAGGATCTGGTCATGGGTGGAGCCGGTGAACAGGCTCTTCACATAGTCCTCGTCCTTCAGGGTCTGGCCGGAGACGCCCCGGCCGCCCCGGCGCTGGGTCCGGTAGGTATCGGCGCTCATGCGCTTGATATAGCCCGCGCCGGAGAGGGTGAAGACGCTGGTCTCCTCCTCGATGAGGTCCTCGATGTCCAGATCGTCCTCCACGTCCTGGATTTCGGTGCGGCGCTCGTCGCCGTACTTCTCGGCGATGGCTTTCAGCTCGTCCCGAAGGACTCCCTTGAGCAGGTTCTCATCGGACAGGAGCTGGTTGTAATAGGCGATTTTCTTCTGCAGCTCAGCGTACTCCGCCTCCAGCTTCTCCTTTTCAAGACCCTGGAGTCTGCGCAGCTGCATGTCCAGGATGGCCTGAGCCTGCACCTCGGACAGGCCGAAGGCGTTCATCAGGTTCTGCTTGGCGTCGTCGTAGCTGGAGCGGATGATGCGGATGACCTCGTCGATGTTGTCCAGGGCGATGAGCAGGCCCTGCAGCAGGTGGGCGCGCTCCTCGGCCTTGCGCAGGTCGAAGCGGGTCCGGCGGGTAATGATCTCCTCCTGGAAGCGCAGGTACTCGTCCAGGATCTCCCGGAGGGTCAGCACCTTGGGCTGCTTCTGGTTGTTCACCAGGGCCAGCAGCACCACGCCGAAGGTGATCTGCATCTGCGTGTTGGCGTAGAGCTGATTCAGCACCACCTGGGCGTTGGCCTCCCGCTTGAGCTCGATGACCACCCGCATGCCCTTCTTGCCGTCGGATTCGTCCCGCAGGCCAGAGATGCCGTCGATGGCCTTGTTCTTCACATGCTCGGCGATGGCCTCCACCAGTCTTGCCTTGTTGACCTGATAGGGCAGCTCCGTGACGATGATGCGCTGCCGGTTCTGGCCGAACTCCTCGATCTCAGCCCGGGCGCGGAGCTTGATATGGCCCCGGCCGGTCTGATAGGCGGCCCGGATGCCGGACCGGCCCAGGATGATGCCCCGGGTGGGGAAGTCGGGACCGGGCAGGACCTCCATAAGGCCCTGGGCGCTGATCTCCGGATCGTCCAGCACAGCAAGACATGCGTTGATGACCTCCCGCAGGTTGTGGGGTGGGATGTTGGTGGTCATGCCCACAGCGATGCCGGAAGAGCCGTTGACCAGCAGGTTGGGGAAGCGGCTGGGCACCACACGGGGCTCCTTGCAGCTCTCGTCGAAGTTGGGATCCCAGTCCACGGTCTCCTTGTCGATGTCCCGCATCATCTCGTTGCAGAGCCGGGCCATGCGGGCCTCGGTGTAACGATAGGCCGCGGGGGGATCGCCGTCCACGCTTCCGAAGTTGCCGTGACCCTCTACCAGGGGATAGCGCATGGAGAAGTCCTGGGCCAGACGCACCAGAGCGTCATAGACAGAGGCGTCGCCGTGGGGATGGTACTTGCCCAGCACGTCACCCACGCAGGTGGCGGACTTCTTGAAGGCCTTGTCGGAGGTGAGGCCGTTTTCATACATGGAGTAGAGAATGCGGCGGTGGACCGGCTTCAGGCCGTCCCGCACGTCGGGCAGGGCGCGGCCCACGATGACGGACATGGCGTACTCGATGTACGCGGTCTGCATTTCGTGCTCCAGATTGATATTGACGATCTTCTGATCGGGGAAGGAAATGTCCTGGGGCTCAGAGTGCTTGCTTGCCATTTCGTTTCCTCCTTAGTAGTCCAGATTCTGCGCCCGGAAGGCGTTGCGTTCGATATACTCCCGGCGGGGCTCCACCTTTTCGCCCATGAGCAGGGTGAAGATCTCGTCGGCGGCCTGAGCGTCGGCCATGGTGATGCGCTTGAGGGTCCGGGTCTCCGGGTTCATGGTGGTCTCCCACAGCTCGTGGTAGTCCATTTCGCCCAGGCCCTTGAAGCGGCTGATGTCCACCTTGGCGCCCGAGTTGCCCCGCAGCTCGGCGGAGAGGCTGTCCCGCTCCTCCTCGGAGAAGGCAAGCCGTGTCTGCTTGCCCCGGACCAGCTTGAACAGGGGCGGCACGGCGGCATAGACATAGCCGTGCTCGATGAGGGGCCGCATAAAGCGGAAGAAGAAGGTGAGAAGCAGGGTGCGGATGTGGCTGCCGTCCACATCGGCATCGGCCATGATGATGACCTTGTGATAGCGCAGCTTCTCCACGTCGAAGTCCTCGCCGATGCCGGCGCCCAGGGCCGTGATGACGGGACTCAGCTTGTCGTTGTTGTAGATCTTGTCCGCCCGGGCCTTCTCCACGTTGAGCATCTTGCCCCACAGAGGCAGGATGGCCTGATACCGGGAGTCCCGGCCCTGCTTGGCGGAACCGCCTGCGGAGTCGCCCTCCACGATGTAGATCTCGGTGAGAGCCGGATCCCGCTCGTTGCAGTCGGTGAGCTTGCCAGGCAGGGTGGCCCCGTCCAGGGCGGTCTTGCGGCGGATGTTCTCTCTGGCCTTCCGGGCGGCCTCCCGGGCCCGGGAGGCGGTGATGGCCTTCTCGATGATGGCCTTGCCCACGGCAGGATTCTCCTCCAGATACTCCTCCAGCTTGTCGGAGACCACCTGGTCGGTGAGGGTGCGCATCTCGGAGTTGCCCAGCTTGGTCTTGGTCTGGCCCTCGAACTGGGCCTCGGTGAGCTTGACGGAGATGACGGCGGTGAGGCCCTCCCGGGCATCCTCGCCGGAGAGCTTTTCCTCCTCCTTGAGAAGCTTGCGCTTCTGGCCATAGTCGTTGAGGACCCGCGTCAGCGCGGCCTTGAAGCCCGTCTCGTGCATGCCGCCCTCGCCGGTCTTGATGTCGTTGGCGAAGGAGACGATGCGCTCGTTGTAGGAGTCGTTGTACTGCATGGCCACTTCGCAGATGTTGTCCCCGGACTCGCCCCGCATGTAGATGACGTCGTCGTGGATGGGGGTCACGTTCCGGTTCAGATGCTCCACGAAGGAGCGGATGCCGCCCTCGTAGCACATGGAGTCGTGGCGCTCCTGGCCGGGCCGCTCGTCGAAGAGCTCGATGTGCAGGCCCGCGTTCAGGAAGGCCTGCTCCCGCAGGCGCTTTTCCAGGGTGTCATAGTCAAAGACCAGGGTCTCGAAGATCTCCCCGTCGGGCTTGAAGCGGATCTCCGTGCCGGTCTCGTTGGTGGTGCCCACGGGGGTGATGTGCTCCGTCACCTGGCCCCGGGCAAACTTCATCTCCTGGATGGTCTGGCCGTCGTGGACCTGGACCGTGAGCCACTCAGACAGGGCATTGACCACGCTGGCGCCCACGCCATGGAGGCCGCCGGAGACCTTGTAGCCGCCGCCGCCGAACTTGCCGCCGGCGTGCAGCACGGTAAAGACCACCTCCAGGGCGCTGATGCCCGTCTGGGGCTGGATGCCCGTGGGGATGCCGCGGCCGTTGTCCCGGACGGCGATGATGTCGCCGGGGAGGATGCGGACCCGGATGTGGTTGCAGTAGCCCGCCAGGGCCTCGTCAATGGAATTGTCCACGATCTCGTAGACCAGGTGATGCAGACCCTGCTCCGAGGTGGAGCCGATATACATGCCCGGACGCTTCCGGACCGCCTCCAGGCCCTCCAGGACCTGAATTTGCGATGCGTCGTATTCCTGTTCGACTTTCTTCACTTCATCAGACATAAAAAAACTCCTTACAGGCAAAAAGCCTGGATTTTACGATCGTATCATGCACTGCACCCCTTGCCTCTCCTTTCAAGGAGAGGTGGCCCGAAGGGCCGGAGAGGTTGCTACATGCTTCTGAGCGTTCTCGTTTCCCCTCTCCCCAAGGGGCGAGCCAAGTGACTGTGCGAATACCTTATTTTTCCTCCAATCGGCCCACCAGGGCGCGGGAGCTGAGGCCTGTCAGATGGAGCCGCTCCATGCCGAACTCCATGGTGAGCACCGCCGAGCGGGGCAGATCGTCGGTGACGGCGATGACCGCCCCCTCCTCCTGGCAGCGTTTCAAAAACGCCCGGGAATGCTTGGAAACAGAGAGATTGTCCAGATCGAAGATGCCGATAAGACTCTCCTCCCGGACCGCCATATCGGCGCCCAGCTGCAAATACATGTCAATCCTCCAAAAGTGTGCCGGCGGCGATATGCATCACCTTGCCAAGGCTGGTCAGCTTTCCCGCCTCGCAGCAGGTGATGAACACCTGACCGGACTGGATCTGATTCAGCACAAAATCCTGCCGGGCCGGATCCAGCTCCGAGAGCACGTCGTCCAGCAGCAGCAGGGGCTCCTCGTCCAGCTCGCGCCGCAGAAGCTCCCGCTCCGAGAGCTTCAGGGAGATGGCCGCCGTGCGGGTCTGGCCCTGGGAACCGTAGGTCTTCACGCTCAGGCCGTCCAGGGTAGTTTCAAAATCGTCCTTGTGGGGACCGGACAGGCACTGTCCCGTCTCCCGCTCCGCCCGCTCGTGGGACGCGAGGTGCTCCATGAGCTGTCCATAGAGGACCTCCGTCGGCGCCAGAGGATCCGAGACGGTGGAGACCGTCTGATAGGCAAGGCGCAGCTCCTCCCGTCCGCCGGAGAAGGCGCCGCAGTAGCCCCGGGCCGCCTCGTCCAGGGCCGCAAGATACCGGGCCCGATAGCGGATGATGATGGCGCCCACCTGGGCCATGCGCTGAGAAAACTCCGGCAGGGCCTCGTAGAGGGAGGGCTTTTCAAAGCCGTCCCGGAGGATGCGGGACTTGCTCTCGTAGAGCCGCCCGTACTCCTGCACCGCCGCGGCATAGTTGGGCCGGATCTGGCTCAGGGCCGCGTCCAGAAAGCGGCGTCGGCCCTGGGCCCCGGACTTCAGAATGGAGAGATCCTCCGGGCAGAAGAGCACGCTGGAGAGCAGCCCATCCAGGGCCGCGCCGGAGCGCTGCTTTACCTCGCCCACGAAGATCCGCCGGGGGCGCCGGTCCGGAAAGAGCTGGATCCGGATGGTCTGGTCCCGCTCCTGGGTGAAGATCTCCGCCCGGAGCTCCGCAAAGGGCGCGTCGAACTGAATGAGCTCCTGCTCTCTCCGGGTGCGCCAGCTCCTGCCCCCGGAGAGAAAGCTCACCGCCTCCAGAAGGTTGGTCTTGCCCTGGGCGTTGTCCCCCAGAATCAGATTGACCCCGGGATCAAAGGAGGCGGAGAGGGCGGTATAATTTCGAAAATGGTCCAGTTCCAGCTGCTTTAATTCCATAGCAACCTCATTGTTGGTTTTCTTTCCAGGTCTTCGCGCCTGAGATCGGCGTTACTCCGCGGTGACGCGCCAGCTGCTGCCGCCCAGACGCACCACGTCTCCGGGACGCAGCTTCTTTCCCCGCTGGGTGCAGACCTCGCCGTTGACCTCCACCCCGCCCTCCTGGACGATGGTCTTGGCCATACCGCCGGATTCCACGGCGTTCGCGAATTTCAGAAAGTCCTGGAGCTTGATGAACTCCGTGTGGATGGAAATCTCCTCCATGGGACGCGCCTCCCGGCGCCGAACCACAACCTTCATGCTCAGCCTCCCTGCTGCATCCGGACGGGCAGCACCATATAGGCATAGCGGCCGGAGCCGTCGCAGGGGGTCAGGACGATGGGACTCAGGCTGTTGGACAGCTCCAGCACCGTCTCCTCATCCGGGACCGCCCGGAAGGCGTCCAGCAGATAGCGGCAGTTGAAGCCGATCTCCAGCTCCTGCCCGTCGCCGGCCAGGGAGCACTCGTCGTGTGCGGTGCCGATGGTGGAGTTGGTGGTGAAATCCGCCCGATTCTGGGAGAACACGCAGCGGACCGGGCTCTTGACCTTCTCGGTGATGACCAGACCCACGCGATCCAGACAGTCCTCGATCTCGGAGACCTTGCCGGTGAGCCGGATGGGGCTGCCGGTGGGCAGGACCCGCTTCCAGTCCAGGAACTCGCCCTCCAGCAGGCGGCAGACCACGCTGACGCCCTCGGTCTCAAAGAGGATGTGCTTGCTGCCAAGGGTGAAGGATGCGTCCTCGTCGGTGTCGCCCAGAATGCGCTCCACTTCCTTCAGGCCGCTGCCAGGGACCACGAAGCTGGCCGTCCGGCCCGTGGGCTCCTCCGGGAAGAAGCGGCGCAGGGCCATGCGATAGCCGTCCACCGCCACGCAGGTGATGGAATCCTCCGCCACCTCGAACTTGCAGCCCGTGTGGATGGGCCGGGCCATATTCTCCGAAGCGGAGAACAGAGTGCCGGAGATGAGCTTTTTCAGCTCCTGCTGGGGCAGATGAATGGCGTTTTCAAACTCCACGTCCGGCAGCTCGGGATAGTCCTCGGCGCTCATGGCCGTGAAGGTGAAGCTGGAGATGCCGCAGGAAATGGAGACCTTGAACTTCTCATCCACCGTGATGGTGACCATGTCGTCCGGCAGCTTCCGGACGATGTCGAAGAACAGCCGGGCGGGCATGACGCAGTCGCCGGAATCCCGGATGTCCGCGTCCAGCGTAGCGGTGACGCCGGTCTCCAGATTGTAACCGGACAGGTTCAGCTTCATGCCGGCGCGCACCAGAATGCCCTCCAGGGCGGGAATGGCGCTCTTGGGCGCCACGGTACGGCTGACTGTGGCAATGGCTCCAGACAGGAGCGCTTTTTCACAGGTGAACTTCATGGAAAAGCCTCTCTTTCCGCTCTCTATAGAAAGCTAGGATTTTTATTTTTTTAGTAGTCGTTATTAGTAGAGATTTTTTATGTGGAAAACTGCCTTGGAGCCTTGCGGCGCAAGGCTTCTTTGTCCCCAGGGGGATGTGGAAAAGAAACAGAAAAAATTTGAGTTATGCACAAGTCAGAATGGTAAATTTTGGACAATTTGCCATCCACAGCCTGTTCCATGTGCATTCCACAGGCCTTTGTGGAAAACTGTCGAAAGTTGGATGTGCTGGAAAAGGCTGTATGATTGCCGTGCAGGGGTTTGCATTTGGAACGAAGCAGAAATGCAGGTCATCCTGGCAGGAGCGAAGGATCTGGTTAGATAAAAGGACGGGTTTTGAAGTACCGTTGAACCAAAGTACCCTAGCAGAAACATTTGACTGGTCTTGTCTTCGACGACCTATCGTCGATTCACGGCCCTGCACGCTCACTTTGCCGATAACGGCAAAGCTCGACCGCAGGCAGGAATCTCCTCTCCCCAGCAAAACATTGTTTTGCCGGGGGCCCCATTCGCTGTTGTCTTGCCCACAGAAAAGTAGGCAAAAGAGGACTCGCGTCAAGAGGGGCTTTTTACAAGCCGCCCCTCTTGACAATCTCCCTCCGTGGCAAGGACATAACCGGATAAAAGAAGATACCAAACGAGTATGCCAGAAGGTGGTTGACGAAAGGACTTCAGCGTCTATCTCCGCGCTCTGCGCGCTGCTGCGGAGGGGACTGTTTCTCTTTTGGTAGCATGGCCTTTCCTGCTTTTTGCTCTATGTCTCAATTATGTGTCATCCTGAGGAGCAAAGCGACGAAGGATCTGGTCTCGAGAATGCGGCGGCAAAAAATGAACAGATTCTTCGACGCACCCCTTGCCTCTCCTTTCAAGGAGAGGTGGCCCGAAGGGCCGGTAAGGTTGTTGCAGGTTTCTGAGCGTTCCCAGTATTCCCTCTCAGTTACGACGCGGCTGCGTCGCGCGGGAAGAGAAGTGTCGCCGCATTACAGCTTGCTGTTGATGGCCTCGGTAATATCCCGGATGTTGTTCTCCAGGCCGGAGGTGTGTGTGGAGAGCAGATTCTCCACCTTTTTCACCGCGTGCATGACCGTGGTGTGGTCCCGGGAGAACTCCCGCCCGATATCCGGCAGGGAGAGTGGGGTCATGCTGCGAATCAGATACATGGCGATCTGCCGGGCCTCGGCGGTGTTCCGGTTCTTCAGGGTGGAGCGAAGCACGGAAGGGTCGATGGAATAGAAGCGGCCCACCTCGGAGATGATGAGCTCCGCCGTGGGAATGTTGGAGCCCTCCTTGAACATGTCGCCCACAGCCCGCTGCACGCTGGGCAGATCCAGGGGCATGCCCTCCAGATTGTGATGGGCCTGGATTTTCTGAATGGTGCCCTCGATCTGGCGCACGTTGTTGGTGATGTTCTCTGCAATGAAGTTGCAGATGTCGTCGGGCAGGTCCAGGCCTTTTTCCATGGCCTTGTTGTGGATGATGGCCATGCGGGTCTCGTAGTCCGGGGGCTGAATCCCGGCCAGCAGGCCCCACTCGATGCGGGTGCGGATCCGGTCCTCCAGGGTCGCCATGTCCTTGGGCGGACGGTCGGAGGTGAGCACGATCTGTTTCTTGCCCTCATAGAGCTCGTTGAAGGTGTTGAAAAACTCCTCCTGGGTGGAGTCCTTTCCGGCAATGAACTGGATGTCGTCCATCAGGAACAGATCCGCGTTCTTGCGGTAGCGCTCCCGGAATTCGGGCATCTTGCCGCCCCGGAGGGACTCGATGAGCTCGTTGGTGAACTGCTCAGCCTTGACGTAGACGATCTTAAAATCCGGGTGGTCCCGGTGGATTTTGTCAGCGATGGCGTAGAGCAGATGGGTCTTGCCCAGGCCGGAAGGGCCATAGAGCAGCAGGGGGTTGTAGGTCTCCGCCGGCGCTGTGGCCACGGCCAGGGCCGCCGCGTGGGGGAAGCGGTTGGAGGAACCAACCACGAACTTTTCAAAGGTAAATTGGGGGTTCAGATCAAAGAAACTGGGCTTTTCCTCCACAGGAGGCTTGTACTCCTCGTTGGTCACAACCCGGAGGGTGATGTTCTGATTGAAGAGTTCCTGCATGGCCTCCTGCACATAGAGCACAGCCCGGCGCTGGATCACGTCCTTGCGATAGGCCGAGGGAGTGCGGATGGTCAGCTGTTCCTCCGTCATCTCCACCAGGTCCGCGTCGTCGAACCAGGCAGTGACGATGGAAGCGCCGAGACGTTCTTCCAGGTGGGCCAGGACTTTGGCCCAGACATAGGTGGCAGAATACAAGGGAGGTCGCTCCTTTCAATGAATGGGTGAATGGCTTCCGGGGGCAAAGCCCCCTCACCCTTTCGGGGAAAAACGCCCAGTGGTTGCCCAATTTCCGGCAACCGGAGAAAAAAGAATGTGCGTTTCTTTTTCACAGAAAAACAGAAAATGGGATTTGGCGGCGCCTGCGGGAGGGAAAAGCTGCCTGCATGGGGGAAGTCCAAAGTGGGCTCTCGCCGCGTAAAAGGCGTCTGTGGCCCTCTGACGGCAAACAGAGCATAAAATATCACATTGATTATAGCACAAAAAGGCTGTTGACGCAAGGCTCCAGCGCATACCTTATATAAAAGAAACGGAGAAAAACAGCTTCTGAAAAGACGGGTTCGTTGGTGATTTGGTTGAGAATTGTTTCACGTGAAACACCGCGCCCGCAGATCGGCGCCGTGTTTGCAATGGACGCGGTCGTGAATTGGGAATGTTTCACGTGAAACATGAAAGAAAGCAGAATCGTTTTCACACGGTGCTGTCTCTCGGCCATCCTGGCAGGAGCGAAGGATCTAGTTGGATAATCGGGTAAGTTTTTGCAGTGCTGTGGAACTAAATGGCCCAGGGCAGAATCTTTTGGCTTGTCCATCCTCCGGAGGCCATACTTTCTTTTGTTCAGCCAAAAGAAAGTATGGGGAAAGAAAACGCTGCCCAGGAGGGGGGCTTTTTACAGAGCCGCCCCCTCCTGGGAACCTCCCCTCCGTAGACAAGGACATAGCCGAATGAACGAAACTACCAAGCGAACTTGTTAGAGGGTGGTAATCGAAAGGTCTTCAGCGTCTATATCCGCGCGTTACGCGCTGGTGCGGTAGGGAATGGTTTCTCTTTTGGTGGCAAGTCCTTTTCAGCTTTTTGCTGTATGTCTCAATTACGCGTCATCCTGAGGAGCAAAGCGACGAAGGATCTGGTATCGATAATGCGACGGCATCGAATGACCAGATTCTTGCTCAGAATGAACGTTATTCAAACATCAGAATAAATCCTTCGACGGTGTCGCTCCTTTTCTCAACTGAAACTGTGTTTCCACGAGAGCCCTGGAATGCGGTTTGCGCTTAGGATGACGGGGTTATAGCAATCGTGTATTGTGTAAGGTGACCGATAAATTCGGCAAATAAGCCGCCGTCCATCACCGCACCAGCGCGTAATGCGCGGAAACAGGAGTGAAGTCCTTTCGATTTTCATCCTGTTTCGAAATTGGCAGGAAGCAACACACAATTGAGAATGTCCTTGCCACGGAGGAGGGAATCCAAAGGGAGGGCGTCTGCGTCGCTCGTTGCCGCGCAAACTTCGCTTTGGCGCAAAGCACCAAAGCTCAAAAGCGCGTCAGTCGCTCCTTTCCCCATTGAAACTTGT
>Ga0208297_1000992_pt1 | contig 36023 bp, 35 predicted proteins | sample LMS_cellobiose_e_FD_187367 | JGI IMG/M metagenome (GOLD analysis project Ga0208297, IMG submission 187367) | Rumen-fistulated moose microbial communities from Alaska, USA - LMS_cellobiose_enrichment (SPAdes) (version 2) | ecosystem: Host-associated > Mammals > Digestive system > Stomach > Rumen... | reverse complement strand
TGGCATTACGAACAGCCGGATGATCGAGCTCCTCAACATCTGTCACTCGTTCAATTTTGGAGTAGGACAGCTCCGTACTATAATCGAAGAACCGCGGCAGATGCCGGACATTCACATAGCAGTATTTGTCAAAGGTTGTTGAAAGGACAGCTCCACCATACTCGCGGAAGAAACTCTCCATGTCGGTGCCGCCGCCGAAGAATGACATACGGAACGGGGTTCTTGTGATAATCATGAATCGATCCCTCTGCTTTCCTTTGCTTCCTTTATTGCCTCTAGCATTGCGTAGCCATTTTCTTCATCTGGTTCCAAATAAGCTCCTTCGGCCCATTCATTCCAGGCATTGATAATAACCATCGGAGATCCAATGTTTTGAGCTTTCCGTAGAAGCCGCTTAAAGTAGCTATTGAACTTTTGAGCCGTAGCACCAAGCATAATCGTAGAATTGTAACTTTTACGTGGAGAATTATCCCAGTCGCAAAAACACCCAAGAAGAACACGATTGTCAGCGACTTTACGATTGATTATTTTCTCCCACGTTTCATCATAGGATGCCTTGGTCATAACTATCCCTTTACCTCTATCAAGAAGAAACATACGATTAATAAAGTCTACAACGCGTCCCTTACCTACTCGCTTTATCTTGTCCCATAGGCATTCATCATGTGCGAAAGTATAATTTGGCTCCCTTGTGACAGTTGCCGCGTACCTTCCGCGTGTGTCCGCATCATGACGTCCTATCGTTTTCACAAAGTAAATTCCGGGGAATCCCGCTTCTTTTGCCCATTTATCCCAGAGATCAAGGAAGTGATCCTGATCCGGAATTGCCCAGGCATTATAGATGGCATAGACCGGCTTACCGTCTATCTTGATGTAACGGTCATCCCTGAAGTAATCCAGGCAGTAATCGAATTGGATCTTCCAATCCTCATCCGTGCCATATCTTTGCTCCCAGACAACCGCATTATCTTGCCCGAACCAAGTCTTTCGCCACGACTCATTTGCCCAGTAAAGGAAGAAGGGAAGATCAAGGGAAGGGTCATCACGAATGATTTCTGTGGGTACATCCAGCAGCTTGCTTCCGCATGAGTAATACTGGTAAATAGCAAAACCATCCACACCGTACTGCTTGGCAAGTTCCATCTGCCATTTAATGTTGTCTCGGACGGACAGATCATAGTAATTTCCGTTCAAAGGCTTCCTGGGCTGTTGATGCCCCTGGAATAAGGGCTTTGCACGCTTCAACGCCGTCCATTCTGTATATCCCTTTTCCCACCACTCGTTGTTATATTCTGTCTCATAATATTGAGGTAAGTACAGTGCAACAACGAGCGGCTGTTTCTTATCAGAACTCATTTAGCTTCTTCCTTTATTGATTTCATTCTGTAATCATCGAATTTTCCAATGACCCGTGCAGGTACACCTGCAGCAACCACACCGTCCGGAATGTCTTTGGTGACCACACTGCCGGCTCCAATAATCACATTGTTTCCTATTGTCACGTCATACAGAATCGTGGAGTTTGAGCCGATAAACACATTATCTCCAATTGTGATTGGACCTTGTTTCAAGCTGTAACGATGGTCTTTATCCATGTAGTTGAACATCATGCACGTAATATCGTGGTTGATAAAGCTGACATTACTCGCCACATGTACGTTGTTCCCAAAGGAGATCAGATGGGGCTCTGTTCCAAAATTCCATGGCTGGAGATATACATGTTCTCCAATGCTTTTGAAATAGTTCCTCTTCCTCAAAAACTCAGCTTTGGAATACCCCCCCCCCGAAAAATCAGGCGGAGCATCAACCAATATCGTTTTAGTGTTTTCATTGTTTTCCTCATATTGCCCCTACAGACCTCAGAAAATTGTCTTCCTGACCCTGCGCTGAATACTCTCTCAGTCCAAATTCATAAGCGTTCCGGCACATAGATTCGTATTCCTTGTCATCCATATTTACGACTGCACGAACTTTATCAGCTAATTCCTGAACTTTTTCCGGCTCTGCAAGCAAGCCGGTCTTTCCTTCTATAATCTGCTCTCCAAGAGCGCCTACCCTAAACGCAACAGCAGGTCTTGAGTGTTTTGAAGAGTCAAGAATAACTCCGGACTGTGTCGCAGATTTATAGGGAAGAACAATACACCTGGCCCCATAGAAGTATTCATGCATATCGTTATAAGGAACGATCCTGTTTTCCAGCTTCACATTTGGCAAAGCTCCGATCTTCTCAATTATCTCCAGATCGCTGTCGTCTGCTTTGCCAGCAACAACATACTTTAATTCAGGAGTCAACTTGATCAGCTCGTAGAGGTTTTCAATTCCCTTATATCGATTCATCCTTCCGAAGAATAGGATGTAATCACCTCTCGGCGGATAATATTCCGGGAACGTGTACCACAGATCTGTCCGGTACATTTTTCCCTTCTGTTTCGGATACATCTTCTGCGCGTTTTCCAGTCCGTTCTTGCTGCGCATTACCACCCGATCCGCCAACTTAACCTGACTGGCATTGAGAATCTTTTTAACTCCGATATGGGAATCACCGGGATGTAAAACCACATCGTTCAATGCGTTCGCCAGGGTAATGCCTTTCCGCTTGCAGTAAAGCATGATCGGATAATTCCAAACATGAAAGGATTCCAAGTAAACAATGTCAGGATTGAGCTTCTTTACAATCTTGATCATTCGAGACCACTCGCTGAAGTTGAGAGTCTCTTTCGACATTCCAGGATTCTCCGGAGCCTCTACAAAATAATTGTTTTCTTCATGAGGTGCCGGATAATCATCGTTCTTTCTTGTGATTGTCCAGACTTTATATCTATCTTTCAGTTGGTGATACATGCTGAATACACCATCCTGAAAACTCGCATGGCGAGACAGCGTGACCATCAAAATGCTTTTCATCAATTTCCCGGTCCCTTCCAGTAAATCAACAGTTACTCCATCCCCACTACAAACACATAGTTCGTCGTGGCGCTTCCGCCGATATTCAACATCATGCCGTTTTTAACACCTTGTATTTGATATCCTCCGGCCGTTCCGGTCACTTGCTTATACAGGTCAAGGAACATACGAGCGCCAGATGCGCCTACCGGATGCCCGCAGCCGATCAGACCACCTGATGGATTCACAGGTTTCTTTCCATCAAAAGCGATCAGCCCGCTCTCAACCGCCTCATATTCTTTCCCAGGCTCTGTCAGGCCAAATGCGCTGATAGCCGCATACTCGGAACTCGTAAAACAGTCATGCGTCTCGAATACATCAATATCGTCACCGGTCAACTCGCTTCTTTTATATGCATCCAGCACAGCCTGGCGTGTCCAGGGAAGTGTATAAAGGCTCCCTTCGTTGTCCTTCATCTTCTTATCGAAGAGCATCGGAGCTGTTCTGTGGCCGAAACCCTTGATGACTGGTTTATCCTTTATCCCGCGTTCAGCCAAAAACCGTTCTGAACACAGCACTACAACGGCAGCGCCGTCTGTCACCTGTGAGCAATCTGACACAGCAAGCTTGCCTCCGACGAGCGGATTCGTTTCCGTTCCTCTCGTGCTGGCCTGTTCATAGCTCATAAACCACTTTCTGGTCTGAGCCAGAGGATTGCGTTTCGCATTCGCATAGTTGATTACGCTGATCCTTGCCAGCGCATCCATGTACCTCTTCTCGTCAAGTTCTGGGTACTTCTTCAGTGTCTCATCAGCCAAACGACCAAACAGTTTCGGGAACGGAAGTTCTATCCCCTTGCCTTCTTTTTCATAGTAGGCAGCGCGTCCGAGGTAATCTCCGCCAAGCTTGGAATCAACTGTTTTCATCAATTCCCAGCCAACAACAATCGCAACATCATAGTCACCCGCGCGAATCTTTGTTGCAGCCGCATCGATAGCCACACTGCTTGACGCGCAGGCCGCTTCATACCGGGCACTCGGCACTCCGTAAAATGCGGAGTTCACTTCAGTAAGGAATGCTCCGAGATGACCCTGATCGGTGTACTTCTCAGCAATAAAATTACCGACAAAACAAGCTACTCTGTTCTCGCTATTAAGCTCTCTTACATCATCAAAGGTCAGTCCTGCTTCCCGCAATCCATCAGCCAAAGCTTCCTTAAGAAGCGCCACCATCCCTTTGCCTTCTTTTTTCCAGTTGCGCTCGAAATCAGTCTGAGCGCCACCGAGGATGTATACCTTGCTCATCTTCATTACCTCCCGGATTTGAAATACAGCCTATAGTCGTACTTCGACGGCTTCACTTCCGCAAGAAGCTCATCAATATTGATCTTCTTACAGACATCGGGGAGGTTTTCCTGAATGAGGGTAGGCACATCCGCAACTGTGGAAAGCGCCTGGTACATGGCCAGAGGCGGACACCAGTTAAACCCTGTCGCCATCACGTCATCAGCTGCTTCGATGGTGTAGCCGACTTCTTTTGTCGCATAGAGACTGTAAACGATATAATCCAGCAGGAAGAACCGGCAAATCTCCGCTTCCAGGGAGTGATTGTTCACCAGCCGTTCAAAGGCTTTCTGGTAATCTCCTTCAGCTATATATTTCTTCATCTTATCGGCAAACGGGAAGACGTAAGGGATAACGTCACGATACAAGCCCGTGTTGATATCCAAAACTGTCTGCCGTACCAGCCCGTTCTCATACTTAACCCTCTGGTATAGGCCGCCGCCGCTCTTACGCCCCAGCTTCTTCTCCGCAATCAACTTCTGAACAAACTCGGGTAGCACAAACGTCTCATGAGCATAGTCATGGGTATTCTCATAGATGTTGTCCACGATCGCTTTATGAACATCTAATCCGACGAAATCCGATGTTGTTAACGGAGCCATAGCGCGTCCCGTAAAGGAACCGAGGATAGCATCTATATAGTCGATACCGCCATTATCTTTAAACTTTTCCGCATATTGCAGAGCTTCATTGATAAACTGAAAACCGATACGGTTACCTAGGAAAGCAGGGCTATCTTTCACTTCAACAACTGTTCTATACAACTTCGTCTTCAGATACTCTGCCAGCTCCGCCTTCATGTTCTGGTCACTATAAATCGTCGGCGTCAGCTCACACAGGGACATCACATAAGGCGGGTTAAACATGTGGACACCGAAGAAATGACCGCGTAGGTTTTCCGGGTAGCAACTTGCTATCTCTGTGATGGAAAGGCCTGATGTACCCGTGCAGGAGACAGCATCATCCCTTAAAGCCGCTCCAACCTGCCTCGCAATGTCTTTCTTAACAGTCAGATTCTCAGATGAACTCTCAAACACCAGATCCGACTCACGAACACAATCTTCCAGCATAGAGAAGTCAGCCGGAACAAGATTCTTTGCTATAGCGTCCGCTCTTACCGATTTCACGATACGCGGGATCGTCTTCTTAACTTTTTCTATATCACGCCCTAAGCAGTAAACCTTTGCATCACCAAATGATGCAAAGATCCCGGCGACATTAGCACCCATGGTGCCTGTAACGCCTACAACGGTTACTGTATTGATTTTCAAGCAGGTCCTCCATACAATTCTTTTTCTTTTCCCTCTGATGTGCCATCACATCAGGCTTAACATATTCTTCTCTGTGTTTTTTGTTTTTATAGTGCGCTTTTCTGATGGTTGGTCAGACCATCAGAAGTTTGGATGCGGTCTCACACCACGTCATAGTCTCCTGTGGTAAAGAACCAGTTATTGATATCCGACAGCTTTGCTTCGTCTTTGCTATTATCAAGAAGTCTGAAGATAAGCGGCGTCGGCTGCGGGAGCAATTTGTCAGGCACATGGTAGAAGCCGCACTTCTTCAGGACTTTCGTCTCTTCGGTATGTGCAAGGATTACACACGCTGCAAGGCTTGCGCCTTCATCCTTCATTCGTTTAACCAGTACCTTAATCAACTTCTTCGCTTCTGCTTCATGACCAGGCACGAACAGGAAGTCGGCGATCATGCCAGTCTCAAACCCTGCAACCTCCCGAATGCGGCCAACAGCAAAGGCAACAATCTGACCATTCACGACAGCCACATAGGGGTAATAAACACGACGGGGAACATTCAGATAGCGGTACTTGATGTATCCCGCGTCGCGGACACCCATAATCGGGTACTTATCCTTAATCTGATTCCAGAAGCCATCCATGAGATTCACGTTCTTCTCTGTCAGCTCCACGATCCCAGCTGTATCCTTCGCGTTATTCGGGAAGAATACTTGGAACGGCGTAGCAATGGCAGCAAGCACTCCGCTCATCTTCCGTTCCTTCACCATGTGGTTGAGGCTGAGAGGACGGGCATAAAGCGGGAAGTGATGGATGTCTTTAAAGGACAGCTTCTTCATAAAACCGGGGTAGGAGTTCTGGTTGGGACAGCCGTAAACAAAGGCAAACCCTTCATTCGCTGCCCGCTCATATGTCCGTTCCGCCAGCTTTATAAATATCTTCTGCCCTCTGTAGGCCTCTCTCGTTAGCGTATTGAACGAGAGGACGCAAGGTGTATCCTGTCCGAAGCAACGGAATCTCTGTGGCTGAACAACATACTGTCCCGCCAGCACACCATTATCCGGATCAACTGCAAGCTCAATCAGGGCATCTCCCGATGGATTGCGGAAATACTGATGTTTCGCAAACTCGATATTGCATACATCATTATCCGGGCCGAAATATTCCAATGACATCTCGATCATGTCATCAAATCTGCTGGGGTCGTATGTTTTAGGCTCCCACATATTTTTTACTCCTCATCTTTATCAATCCTTTTTCCGCCTGTCGTTATCTCTCCAACTCCATATGGCGGAGCTGCTCGAATGTTACGAATTCATATCCGGCGTCTTCCAACATCTTAATCACTGCCTTAAACCGCCTCACCATATCACCGCGCCCGATGTGAGTACGTAAGTAACGGTCGAAGGATTCTCCCGGCACCTTTGGCATCGGTTTCGGACTTAGGTCTATGGGGTGAATATACATGACGTATGGCTGACCAGTTTTAAGGTAGTCCGCTGTAAGCTTTTTCATGAAAAACCACGGCAGCATCCGGATATACCCGCCGCCAAGAAGCATATTCATGGAACCCAGAGGCTGCGTGGATATTTCGAATTCGATGAAGTTGTCCTTCTTATACACGCAAGGATAAACTTCCTGAAACCCTGATAGATCCAGCTTTCCATACTTCGCGCTTCTCTGAGGCTTACAATGGCTTGAATCAAACTCGAATATATCCTGCACCACACCAAGCCGTTCATTGTCGATACCGAAGGACGGAGCCCTGTAGCCGTAAATCGGGTGTCCAAGTATTTCTTCGAGCTTGTCCTTCGCTTTTATCGCCTGGGCTCTGAATTCCTCTACGGACATGGTGACTGGCCTGAAATGTACCCAGTTGTGGCAAGCGATATCATGACCATTTCGATCCATTCTCACCAGAGTATCCTTGACCTGATCCGCGATCTCGCCTACAACGAAGAAACTGCCCTTTATGTTCTTTTGATCCATATAGTCAAGAGCTACGTCCAGGCCGTCGAGCAGTGAATAGCTCCTGTCAACATCTTTTTCCGGGAAATAAGTGTGGTACCAGTCCTCCACATCCATGGTTATTACTGCATATTTCTTCACCAAGGTATCCTCGTTTCTTTATATCTCTATAATCACCAACTCACACGGATTACCCCGACGTGAGAATCTTGTTGTATTCGCCGTTCCTGCGGATATAATCAATTTCCCAAACTGACCAACTGCATCTTTCATAAAGAGTCCCGTTCGCGGCACATAAACCGCCCGATTCCATATCCGCCACTGTCCGCCATGGTAATGACCAGCGACGATGAGATCAAACGTGTCCAGATCAGTGTTCTTTATCGCTTTCCGGTAATATTCGGGGTGATGGCACATCAGAATCTTGAACCCATCCTTTTGACTGAAGCGCTGTAACCACTCTAAGTCATACCGTGTGGATAACCCGCCGATCCTTATTTTCTGACCGTTCACCTCAGTCAAACAGTCCGCATTATCAAGGAGAGTGATGCCTTTCTCCTTAAACATCTGATAATCGGATGGCAGAAAGTACCACTCATGATTGCCAACGGAATAGAATGTCGAAGCGATGGAAGGCAGTTCTTTCAGAAATTCAATCGCCGTATCCTCATCCTCATGTGTGGCTCGGCCTGTCCGTTCTGTCAGGCGATCCAGCAGCCACATGAACTTCTCCATTGCGTTTTGCTTTCCAATGGAGTTGATTACGGCATCTATCCTTGCACCTGTCCATTCAGATGCTCCTTCGTCGTGACGTTCCAAAATATCGCCAGCACAGAGGATGGCATCGGGGGATTGCTGCTTCAGCAGCTGGAGGAGATTTGTGTGGTCGCAGTTATGGAGGTCAGTCACAAGAGCGAGGCGTAATCCAAGATGATTTCCCGGATTTCTATACCTCGTTACCACTGTTTTCTCTTGCACTTAATTCCTCCCCTTAACATGACGAAACGCTCTAAGGCAATTCCAGCCTCGGAGCTTCTCAACTCTCATCATCTTTATCTTGTCTATCTTGTTTCTTCTCCAGCTGATTGTTGTCCCGGTTCAGGTTACATTCCTCGATAGAACAATCCTCCTGACATACCCCGTCAATAATCGTGACCTCTTCGCCGTAAACAAAGCATTTGAATGTTTCTTTCTTTTCCATCTATCTCCACACGTCTTTTCTCCGTGATTATTTTCTATACACAACTTCGCCCTCCGACCCAAACGCCGGATCTTTCTCCCGAAGCTTCGTGTCCCTCGTCCTCCCGACCGAGCAATCCGCACCGTGCCGGGGGAGATGAGTTCTTTTAACCCCGCTACCTTGTCGTCCCTTCTTCTATAAGCTCCACTTTTTACGTCTTAACCTGCCTCTTCTATAAGGAGAGTACCGACGGCAACAGCACATAACGGGTCAGTAACTATGTATTTGCTACATTGTCCTGCGCTCTTCTATAAGCAGAGTACCAAAGGAGCACATTCTCCTTTACCGCTCAAGCAGGGCCATTTTTTGTTCAATTTGACCTGTTTTCAGACCGTTTTATCCTCTTTTTCTGTGCTATCTGCTGCATTTTCATAGTCCATGGCAGTCGTAGCGCCTACCGCGACGCCTTCGGTGCTTTCAGGCAAGAAGAGGATACTTACTGTGACACTTACCGTCACACTTTACCAGCCTACCCATAGCCTATTATCATTGTCATTGACAGTCACACACCTTTACTCTACCCATTCCAGATAGCGTAGTGATAACACAACTTCCTCTTCCGGTTTCAGAGTTCCTCGCTCCCGATCATATCGGAACGCCTCCGTTATTGCTCCGGAAACAATTCTCCGTGATTCGGGGCTTAGTCTTGCAAGCTGCATAGCCAGGTTTCTGACCTCTTCGGCATCAACTTCGGTTATCCACCCTGTTTTGCTTTCTCCCTCAGATTCTCCATATCGTACTGATGCATCATCAGAGTCACCAAGTAAATAAGCAAGTGTTACATCGAAATACAAAGCCGCCTTCTCAAGAGTCCCAAGTTCAGGTTTTCGTTCTCCTCTTTCCCATACAGAGACCGTTCCTTTTGAAACACCCAATTCTCCGGCTATTCCTGTCTGGGATAGCCCTTTTTGTGTTCTCAGCTCTTTGAAGCGGATTGCAAATGTAGCCAATTTCTTTCTCCTAAACTGCGACACTAACCGTCTTGACTTCTTATCTTTGGCGTGTTACTATACGGGTGTGGTTGTTGAACGGTTACTATTTGTTTTGCAATTACTATTTCGTTTGAAAGGAGATCTTCTCATGGATAGAACGATCTACGATGTTACCGTCAAGTGCCCGCCCCAGGTTAAAAAGGGTAAGCAGCAGGTTGTCTGTCATGCTTCCGTTCGGGAGGATGGTGATTTCCTCGTCTTTGATTTTGAAGAGTCGCATCGCTATTTTCAGCGGCTTCGCTTCGAACTTAAGGAAGGTTACACTCTGGAATACTCCCAAGGGACCGCTAAACTTCTGAGTGTCTGGCGTGATGATGAGGAAGGGGAAAAACATCCGAACCTCATGCACTGCAAAGCTGAAAAGGTTGCTTGATCCTTGTTATCCTGCGGACATAGCTTCGCCATTCCTCACTGTGGATATCTTCCACGTGGAATGCCTGGCTATGTCCTCCAGCTTTCCGGTCGAGCAATCCACATCGTCCCGGCAGTTTCAGGTTCTTTTAGGTCTATAAGCTTTTTGTCTGCACAAAAAGCCAAAGTATTATACATCTGTTGACCGTTTCAGTCAACGTATTTGTCGGCTCTGGGCTTTGAAATTGCTGGTTTTACACACTTTTTATATGCGCTCAAACTTTCGCCGTCGTTTTTCCGGCTTCTATGCCTTCAGTCGATTCTTTCATAAATAGCACTCGGACTGTGGCAAACATCAGTCTTAAATCCTCTACAACACTCATCTTGTTGATGTACATGAGGTCCATCTCAAGCTTATCGTGGGGGTTGGTGTTGTACTTTCCGTAAACCTGAGCGTATCCGGTCAGCCCCGCTTTCACTTGAAGCCGGAGGCCGAAAGCAGGCATTTCTTCTTCGTACTGCGCTGCAATCTCCGGTCTTTCCGGTCTTGGTCCGACGATTGTCATCTGGCCCATCAGGATATTCCAGAGCTGAGGCAGCTCGTCAGCCCGACATGCTCGGATTACCTTCCCTATGGGCGTTATGCGGTCATCATTTTCACCTGTGCTTAATCTCGCTACACCATCTTCCTCTGCGTCAACCCGCATGGAACGGAACTTGAGGATTTCAAATTCTTCCCGATCCTTCGTCAGACGAACCTGTTTATAGAGAACCGGGCCGCCATCATAGAGCTTTACAGCCAGAGCTGTTATCCCGATGAACGGGCTTAAAATGATTAGCCCCAGGGCACTTACCAAAATATCAAAGGCGCGCTTCACAAATAAATATTCCGGATTTGGTTCAGCTCGTCTCACACTCATGATCGGCACCGAGAAATTGCGCATGTGCCGACTGCCCTGCATGATGATATCTCCGACATGAGGCGCGAAATATCCATGAACCCCGGTTTCAATACAATATTTGGCAAGCCCGTTCCTTAATGTCGCGTTTACGCCGCTGACAACGACCGCCTCATACCCTTCGATTTCCTTCTCCAGCTCTTTGTAATCCTGTGGGTCTTTTATGTATTTCTGTACATTGAATTTGTGTTTAAGCTGGCCGACTTCCTCAAGCCGTGCCAAATCCTCGTCATCCTCATAGATTACAGCTGTCTTCTTATGCATGTGAAGCGTATTGTATGCCTTTTTAGCCGTTAGACTCCAAGCCATATTCCAAAGCAGCTGAACTCCACAGAGCGCCAGCAACGGCAGCGGGTTGGTCAACTTCATGTACATCAGGAGAGATACAACCCAGATAATTCCTGCTGTGATAATCTGCGCAAGTGTCTGAGAGTATGTATTATCTGATGCTTTCCGGTATCCCAAACTGTACGCATCATATGTCCTGTTCATTAGAAACAGTACAACTGCATAGAGACCGTACAGGATCAGATCCCCTTTCAGGTGGTGAGCATCCGTATATCGTCCGTAATAGTACAGCTTCCAGCAGAGAATAAATAATCCAACAGAAACAAGAAGATGCAGCAGCTTCAATCCTCTGATTTTTATCGCCTTACTCATGCTCCGCTTTTTCACATTCCTATTCCCCACAGCGTATTTTCTCCCCTCTTCGTCAGAACTACTTTTCCGGTCCAACGCCGGGGAGATCTGTTAAACAGTCTCTTTTTACCATTAGGAGGGAGAGTTCTACCCCCCCCATGGAATTATGTTAACTATCTTCTTCTATCTGTTAAAACAACCGTAAGCAAACATCTGTGCTCTCCGGCAGGAATAGACGTTTCATTAGTGTTTCTCAATTCACATCAATCTTTAAAGCATGTCTTTGTGCCTGATTCTATCATTGGTATTTCTAATTTAGCCCGAGGCATCTGAACCATCTCTTCTGTAATGAAACCACCAGCGGGTGAATTGTCAGTTTACACTGAATTGACCCATGTCTTCTTGCCTGATTCCACCAAAAGCACATATGCTTTCCCCGGCTTATACTTGCTTGACCTCAGTTCTTCTTGCCTGATTCCACTCTCGGCAAGCGCAGAATTCGCTCATTTTCTTATGCGCCATGACGCATGATCATGCGCCGTGTGTTTCCCGTCTCATCCACTCTTCTGCCTTCGGTGCTATCAGGCAAAAGGAGATGATCTTAATGACCCGGATTCCGGAGAATTTCATATTGCGTCGTATATACCCTTCAAACATCAGAAAAGGTCAAAAAACACATTATAAATGATGAAGTAGCATTTCGTCATCCATGGTTCAAAATTGACGAGGTAAGTTTTCTCCCTGAGATAACTTCACAATTTTAACTTGGGTCGTTTTCTCCGCTTCCACTATATCTTGTGTCTGGCGTATGATCATGCACTATATCTTGCATAAGAGTGGTCGTTTGTGAGGGGTCAACGCCCTCGGTGCTCTCAGGCAAGAAGAGAATATAAAGCAAAACCTTTATTTATACCCCTGAGGATTATTCTTTTGCCAATTCCAACTGTCGTAGCACATGTCCTTCAAGTCACGGACGGCTTTCCAGCCCAGTTCTGAGGCCGCTTTTTCCGGTGACGACCAGCATGCTGCAATGTCTCCAGGACGGCGAGGCGCAATCTCATATGGTATTTTGATTCCAGTTGCTTCCTCAAAGGCTGAAACAATCTCCAAAACGCTATAACCTTTGCCAGTGCCGAGATTGAAAATGGCAACGCCACAGTTTTCCTCAATGGCATGCAGAGCTTTCACATGCCCGTGCGCCAGATCCACGACATGGATATAATCCCGCACGCCAGTTCCATCCGGGGTATCGTAATCGTTGCCGAAGACCCGAAGCTTGTCCAAATTACCGACTGCAACCTGTGTAATATAGGGCATAAGGTTGTTGGGGATACCTGCCGGGTCTTCACCAATGAGTCCACTGGGATGCGCTCCAACGGGATTGAAATAGCGGAGCAGAACCACATTCCAGTCTGAGTCTGATGCATGTAAATCCGTCAGTATCTGTTCAATCATCCATTTTGTCCATCCGTATGGATTTGTGCAGCAGCCTTTTGGACAAGCCTCTGTTATAGGGACTTGATCAGGCTCCCCATAGACCGTTGCAGAAGAACTGAAAACGATATTGCGGCAGCCGTGCTTACGCATCGCGTTAACGAGAACAAGTGTTCCGCCAATGTTATTTTCGTAGTATTCCAATGGGCTAGACACAGACTCCCCCACGGATTTCAGCCCGGCAAAATGGATACAGCAGTCAAAGGTATGCGCATCGAACAGTTGTTCAAGCCCGTCGCTGTCTCTCAAATCTACGCAGTAAAACGGAATTGATGTTCCTGTTAAACGTTCCACGCGACGCAGGGCTTCATATGAGGAATTGACAAGACTGTCCGCGACAACCACGGAATGTCCTGCTTCAATCAACTCAACAATCGTATGGGAACCAATATAACCAGCTCCGCCGGTAACAAGAATATCCATTTGAGCCTCTTTCTTTTGTGTCATTTCACTTCAACGGGAATTTTGTCTTCCTGAGAGTTATCCTCATCGTTCCCCTCATAATCCAAAGCTGTGACCGCGCCAGCATCAACACCCTTCGTGCTCTCGCTGTTGAACAGAATCCCAAACGTGGCAAACATCAACTGCAAGTCAGTCAGAACACTCATGTTCTTTATGTACATAAGGTCAAATTCCAGCTTTTCATAGGGGTCGGTATTGTATTTCCCATAAATCTGTGCGTAACCCGTAAGGCCAGCCTTAACCTGTAATCTCAGCTTGAAGTCCGGCATTGTCCGGTAATACTGTTCTGCAATTTCCGGCCTCTCCGGTCTTGGGCCTACCACGCTCATGTCTCCCCGGAGGATATTCCAGAGCTGGGGCAACTCGTCCAATCGGCACTTGCGCACGATGCGGCCAATGGGCGTAATGCGGTCATCTTTATCTCCGGTGCTGAGACGGGCGACCCCGTCCTTTTCCGCATCCACGCGCATGGAGCGAAACTTCCAGATTTTGAACTGCTTCCCGTCTTTGGTCAACCTCACCTGCTTATAAATGGCCGGGCCGCCATCATAGAGCTTGATGGCCAGCGCAGTGATCAGGAGGATTGGGCTTAATACAATCAACCCGAGCGCCGACGCGAAGATATCGAATGCGCGTTTTGCGAGTGCATATTCTGGATTAAGGACCTTTCTTCCTAAAAGCAAGATGGGTGAGTCAAACGCCTTGATGTGCTGTGCCTGCTGCATGATGACGTCCCCGACATGCGGGAGAAAAAAACCGGGCAGATTCTGCTCCTGGCAGTATTTCAGAATGCCATTTCTGCATCTGGAGTTCACACCTGCCACGAAGATTGCGTCATAACCTTCAAGCTGTTCCTGGAGATCATGGAAGGTACCGTCGTACATAATCTCCTTTTCGATTCTGTAGAGCCTTTCGCTTGGCTTGCCGGAGATAGAACCGAATCTCTTGAGATCCAATGGATTCCGGTAAATAAGAATGGTCCTCCTCGGCGGGTTAATCCTGAAATAGAACCTGGAAGCAAGATATGACCAAAGAATGTCGTACAAAAACTGCAGGGCCAGAAGCACCGCAAAAACTAGGGGACTATCAAAATGGTTCCACGCAATTGAAACGCTCAAATACAGGATTGCCGCGCTGAAAACTTGTGAGAGAATCTGAGCGAATACCAGTGCCCTAATCCTGCTGTAGCCAAGCAAATAGGCATTGTATGTCCGATTGAAAAAGAACACGGCAATCCCGTAGCAAATGACTACGAAATAGTTATAACGAAACCCTTCAACCACCAAATCGGGCTTGCCGTGGTATCGGAACAGTATCCATGCGCAGGTAAACAGAACGATGGTTATCAGGAAATGAGTAAGCTTCAGCAAAAAAATCTTGAGCTTTTTCTGGAATATTTCTCTTGTAATACTGTCTTTCACAACATAACACCCTCGATCTTTGCAGAATGAGAAGCTGAACATCTGCCGCTTGCGTATGTTTGTTTGCGATTGGAGGCCCTAATCTAGCGAGGGTTAATCGTCGACGGCTTCCGCTTGCAGCTTCAAATAACACTTTCTGCACAACTGCCCGGCTCCTTCGATATAGTAGTTCCTGTTCCAGATCGGCTCGCTCCATTTGTAGCCTGTATCCTTGCCGCAGAGCACACAGTATTCCATGCGATCTTCCTTTGGTTGTTTCGTTTCATTTGTCATTTTGATTTCTCCTGCCTGTTGAATGCATTATCCTTGGGAGGTGATTTGCATTTCTTGATGCGACTCTCTTGCCGGAAATGTTTTCTTGAATTCGGTAGAAACCATCCCATTTCTATCCGCAATCAAGCCAAGCCTTTTCAACGCCGATACATGTTCCGTGTTCATGCCGCCCCGCTGCCAAGCGCGGATTTGCCCTCTAATCCATTCGCCGGTTTTATACCCATCCGGTGAGATGTACCTCTGTTGCCACGGCCTGCCTTCGAGAGTTTCCAAATACTGTTTTGCGTGATCATATCCAATCTGCCAGTTAGAATCCGACGGTCTCCAGATGATTCCAAGCTGTTCAAGCCGCTTCGTTTGCTCCTCGGTCAGATAGTGATACTTCTTGGGGTTGTTGTGATTTGCTCTTTGGTTAGCCAGCCAGCCACCGAGTCGATATCCGTCTTCACAGACGTATTGATTTGACATTTTCAAGTGACCATTGGCTTTAAAGAACTGTTCTGCGTGGCTGTAGCCAACCTCCCATGGGTCCTCAATCTCCCAGACCATGCCAATCTCATCCAGCATACGAATCTGTTCCTCCGGGAGCTTTCCATCCTTACGCAGTGTTCGCTGCCTGAGAACCCAAGAGGACAACAACTTGCCGGATTGCCCTCTGTAATCGGTTGGTACTTTCAGGCTGCCGTTTGCCTCAAAATACAGCTTGGCCTCCTGATATTGTTTCTCCCATGCGTCGCTCCAGAGCTTATGATTTCGGTTTCCCCAAGTCATTCCAATTGCTTCAAGGCGTTTGATTTGTTCCTGCGTCAGAGCCTTTCCGCTGCGATTGCCGATGTAAATCTGCCTCTGCTCATTGAGCCATTTGGAAAGCCAGATGCCGTCTGCTTTGTATTGTGCGGGCATATTCAGATTCCCGTGCTCTTCGTAATAAGCCTCGGCCAATTCATAGCGCACTTCCCATGCATCGAAGCTCTGCCAAACCATCCCCATCGCATCCAACTGCTTCTGCTGTTCTGGGGTGTGCTTATCTTTGCCCTTTTCCCTCCGCGCTGCGATCCAGCGGCCCAGCTTATAGCCGGAGGGAGCCACATACATCGTTGACATATTCAAATTGCCGTGTTCCGCATAATATGACCGAGCCTCCTGAATGCCCTGCGTCCAGGCTCGCTCATGCTTGGATTCCCACACCATACCGATGCTGTCCAATCGATTGATCTGCTCCTCGGTCAAATGGCGCCGGTCCATTTTGCCCCGGCGCACCTGACGCTGTTGGGCAAGCCAGGTGCCAATTTTCAGGCCATTGGGCGCATAGTATTTTGCTGGAACATCCAAATCCCCGTGTTCGCGCTGATATTCCATGCAAGCTGCAAAATTCTGTTCCCACAGGTAATCCGGCACATCCCATACCATGCCTATCTGCTCTAGGGCCTCGATCCGCTCCGGGCTCAGATAGGCAGTCCGTATCCCGTTCTTTTTGTAGGTGCGGAGGTTGGCAATCCACGCGCCAAGATGAATTCCGGCCTCGGTCACTTCGGTGACATTCACCTTCAAATGGCCGTTGGCCTCATAGAACTCCTTGGCAGCCCGGTAGTTTCGCTCCCAAGAATCATCCAAATAGCTGCCCCAGCGCATCCCGATGGCGTTGAGTTTCTCAATGCGATCCTCGCTTAGATTGCCATATTGCTCTCCAGCATAGACCTTGCGCTGGGTCTGGAGCCAGGAGCCGAGGGCATAACCGTCTGCGGTCTTATAGCGTCGGGGAATATTCAGATTCCCGTTTTGCTCGTAATACTGCCGTGCGTACTCGTACATCAGGTCCCAGGAGGCAACCAGCGTATCGTTGAGCTTTTCAAAAAGCTCTCGGGCGTCCCGAACCTCGTCGATAAGCTTGAATCGCTCGTTCACGATCTCCTGTCCGTCTCCGTAAAAACGGTAATAACTGACCGCCGCCTGCATCTCCTGCTGGATGGTGCCGATGCTGTACAGGTTTTCGATATTGTTCACCACATCAAAAATGATGGGGTCTTTCGTCTTGGAGGCGGATAGTGCCCGCCCGATCTGTTGTTTATAGATGATGGGGGACACGGTGGGTCGGAACAGGATCACGCCGCTCACATCCTCCACATGGATGCCCTCGTTGAGCATATCGATGCAGAACAGGAGCTTGAGGTGGTCGCTGTCGTCCGCTTTGAAGTCCCGAAATGCTCGACTGGTGGTCGGGTCATCGGAATAGGCAGAGTAAACGTGGGGCTTGGTGTCGATCTTCCCGAACCATTCCGACACATGGGTCATCATTTCCCGCATATGCTCCACGTTGGCACAAAAGACAAGGTACTTGCCGTGCCGGTCCGTCATGTGTTTGTCGAAGATCACATCCAGACCATCCGCGTGTTCCAGCGCCCGGCGCAGGGCTTCCAAATACTTATCTGCTTCATCCCGGACTGCCTTGCTCTTGGCACGGCGCACACGGAATTTCAGCCGGTCATAGTCCTTCTGATAGGCAAAAACAGACAAAACATAAGTAGGGGCATTGAGAATGCCCCTGACAATAGCTTCCCCCAGCGTCATTTCAGAGGCCACGTTGCCGTCAAACAGCTCGTCGGCCATATCCCGCTGGTTGTCCAGATAGCGGATGTTGGTAGCGGAGAGCCCAAGGAGCTTTGCCTCCGGGTAGAGGGCAATCAGGCGCTGGACGCCGCCGCCCCAGGCTTCCGCTCCGCAGCGGTGGAACTCGTCGAAGATGATGAAATCAGGGCGCAGCTCTTTTAGCTCCGGCTCTTCCATGAGCATGAGCCTTGCGTAGGTGAAAAAAGCGATATTGTTGGGCAATTCTGCCCCGGAATTCTCAAGATTTTCCAGTTGGGTCTTAAAAATGTACTCTGAGGGAGCCAGCCAGCAGATCCGTTTGTCAGGATTGTCTTCACACAGTTTGAATCCAATGAAGGACTTACCGGTACCGGTGGGGTGGATGATGGCTGCTTTGCCGGTCTCAGAAAGCATAGTAATGGCGGCGCAATAGGCCGTTTTATTATGTGAGAATAAAGAAATGGCCATCACACCGCCTCCAATCACAATGAACTTGTAGAAGAAAGCCAAAGCTGGTCGCAAAGGTATACTTCCGCAACCACAGGCAGGAATCCTCTGATATGCACACAATCTCAACATTCTACGGAAAAATTATACCACATCAGGGTCAAAAAAGCAATAGCAAAGCTGGTCGCTAAAGTATACTTCTGCGACCATTATTTTTTGTCCATTTTAGAAAAGTTTGGTGCGAAATGCCCAACCGACTTGCAGCAGCCCGTGCAGACAGTTCCCCATCACTCCAAGCATTGTAGACTTCTTCGTATTCAGGAGGCGGCTCCATCGCCTGCCTGCCGAAGTGGACGCCTTTCTCCTTGGCCGCAGCAATGCCCTCTGCCTGACGCTGCCGGATAAACTCCCGCTCCGTCTGCGCCACATAGCTGAGGAGCTGCAACACGATGTCCGCAATCAGCGTTCCGGTCAGGTCATGTCCCTGCCGCGTATCGAGCAGAGGCATGTCTAGAACGACAATGGCTGTCTGCTTCTCTTTGGTGATGATGCGCCATTGCTCCAAAATCTCATCATAGTTGCGCCCAAGCCGGTCAATACTCTTTACAAAGAGAGTATCGCCCGGCTTCAGCTTTTTCACCATACGCTGGTATCCCTTCCGTTCAAAGTCTTTTCCGCTCTGCTTGTCCATGTATATGTTCTTTTCCGGGACTCCGGCCTCCCGCATGGCGATGACCTGGCGATCCTCGCGCTGCTCTTTGGATGAGACACGGATGTATCCATAGCTCTGATTTTCCATGAAGATTCCTCCAATCCGTATTTCTACAAGTTTAAAGGAATCTCTGATATGCAGAAAGTAGTTACGCTTTAATTCTTTTAACTATCACCTTCATTCTGGGCCTTTACAGCATCCGCAAGATTTATGACTTTAACGCCCTTTTTCAAGGCGTATTTGACAGTGTAGGCTGTGCCTCCGGTATGTTTTGTCTGATAGGACACGCAAAGGGAGCTATGGTCCACAAGATAACGGTTCCGGACAAACATGCAGCCGGTGTAGTATCGCTCCGCGAGGCAGATTACTTCATCGGCAGCGCCCCAACGGTCATCGTGGTAAGCATAAGGGAAGACTATGACCAAACGTATCTCAGGGAAACTCTCACGCTCAGCAAGGACCGCCATAGTAGCCAGCGTGTCAAATTCCTTCGCGCCACCTGCATAGAAGGTTGTAATACCGTCTATAGAGACGAGTGTCCCAATGATCCTTCGCAAAGCTGCGCAGAGGGCCGTGCTCTGATCCTCCGGGATACGCCGATGTCCCGTGAAACAGCAGGCCTTTTCCAGCATAGGCATCGCCATCCGATCCATTTGTTTATTATGATAATAATATCTATTTAGATTAGTAATGTCAATAATAATTGATAGGCAGACCGGACGGAACAGAGGATGACGTATAGTAAAATTATTAAGGGTGGTGAACAGTATGGATCAAAATACTTTCTCGCATCGCCTATCTGAACTCCGCATTCAGAAGGGCGTCTCAGCTCGTGATATGAGCCTTTCCCTCGGCCAAAGCGCGGGCTATATCAACAACATCGAAAACGGTGTCAATTATCCCTCAATGTCCGTTTTTTTCTACATCTGTGAGTACCTCGATATTACGCCGAAAGAGTTTTTTGATCTGGATACTGACAACCCGACGAAAGCAAATGAGTTGCTTGAGGCAACTCGTCGTTTGAATGATTCTCAAATCGAACACCTGATTGCTTTGGCAAAAGATCTGAAATAGAGAAACCCCACCCGACGCTGTGAAATGCTGCAGGTGGGGTACTCCTTATTCAGAGTAGTAAGTTGGTCTTGCTATTGCTGCAAACTCTGTAACTCCTGTGATTTGGACACCAGCCGAGCAATGAATAATCAGAAGATTGCCACTTTCGTCCCAGCCACCGACAATACCTACATGCTCATCACTTGGATAAAAGACCAGATCGCCGGGCATAGCTTCGTCCCAGGTTATATCGCGACAGTAGACGTGCTGGCTTGCGGCACCACCGCCGTGCCCGATTACATAGGTACCACCACTCATGTTGTAGAAGACCCAATCGACAAAGCCGCTGCAATCAAGTCCGTAGGGTCGGTAGGTTCCAGAAGTAGAATGGCCGTCAGCCCACACCTTCTGAATTGTTCCCCACCGTGGGTCCCAACCGATTACGAGAGATTTGCCGCCCCAAAAATAGTTGACTTTTCCGACCAGCGAGCAGGCAGTCTTGACAACCTTGCGTCGTTCATCTGACAGGTCATCAGGAAGGTGCCGCATGACGCTTTCTGCATCGGCGCTTATATACTGCAGATCTCCGATCAGCTCCAGCAGAGCATCACGGTTTTCCAGCAGCTCATCCAGCATGGTCTTCTGCTTCTCTGAGAAGCGGTACTGCGACTTCATTTCCTCTGCGGTCTTGGCGGTAATTGTGATGTGCAGGATGCTTTCCGTCCAGCTATCATCCACTTCATCATCCGGATCGCTGTCGGGATGGTCTATTGTCTCGACCTCAGAGGAAATGCTGTTCATGTCCCAGAACACTGCCGACAGCTTGGCAACCCTGGCTGGGTCCAGTGTTGCCACATCCATGGCGTCCACATCCTCGCTCCCGGCAACTTTTACCGCAAAGACAGCGAGGATCTCTGGCCAGTCTGCCATAGAACCGGAGATCACAATGTCATCGTAATCTCCCTCCTGTAAGGCTCCCAACTGTGATGCGAAATCATAGTTGACACGAGCCACCGCCGCGGATGCGGAGACCGCGCCATCGTCCCTGTTGCTGCCTGAAAAGAAAATGCCAAAGGGAGATACAAGGATCAGTCCAATCAGGCAAATGAGAACGACGGCTACTACTGCGACCCAGCCTCCGGCAGCAATGGCGGCAACCAATTCCTTTACTCCGGCGATGATTGCCTTCACCGCAGCGGCAACTGCTTTAGCTACCGCTTTCGCCGCTACCGCAGCAGCACGTGCGGTCTCCCTGGCCGCTGCCGCTGCCTTCTGTGCTGCCTTGGCTGCGGCCTGGGCGGATTTCTGTGTCGCTTTAGCTGTTGCCTGTGCCGTCTTCACCGCAGTTTTTGAAGTCTGTTCTGCGGTTTTGATGGCTTTTTGCGAGGACTTGGCCGTCTTTTGCGTGGTTTTTACGGTTGCCTTTTGCGTGGAGCGTGCCGACTGCTTAATCGCCTTTTCGGTTCTCTCTGCTGTCTTGATTGTGCCTTTGACCGGGCGCTTCTCGACCTCTTTCGCCGTATTTCCAGGCTCCCTCTGGCCTATTGCAGATCGCCCGTAGGGGCTCGGCATGGCAGGAGAATCCGATACAGTGCCAACTGTGGGGTTTCCCGCACGAGGCGGCGATGCTGAATGCTGAGCCTGCTCGTGTCTATTCTTTACAGTCTTTACCTTATGCTCTTCAACCCGCTTTGACATCGGCTCAACATTTTTGGGGGACACGCTGGGCAACTCAGGCTCAGCAGCCTCCATACGCGGAGCTGTGACTGACGCGGGAGAAGCAGGAGCAATGTCAGCATTATCCGGTCTAACCGAAGGCCATTCCTGCTCAGTCCTGGCCACCTTTGCACGCTGTTCTGCCTGTTTGATCGCTAACTGACGCCCACGCTCTGTCGGCGTCAGTTGTTTCATTTCCGGCGCTGTCTCAGGTGTCACAGCATCCAGCGTCTTGATGCCTTTCCCAGTGTCTATAGGCCTCATATGGCTGTGGTCGGTATAGACCTTAGAGGAAGAAACCGGTTGTTCCGGTCTCACTTGATGCTCGTCCCAAAATAAAGGACGAGCTCCCTCAGATCCGGATAAAGGCTCGTCCCAAAATGTAGGACGAACTTCCTCTTGCCTGGCCAAAGGCTGGTCCCAAAATGTAGGACCAGCTTCTTTTATCTCTGCGGAAGACATTTCGTGAATACCTGGTGCGTTCTTATGGTTTTCCGGTACAGATGCGGTATCCTGCTTCAAAAGCTGTTGTGCCCGGTATTTTGTCTCTGAAGGAGTCGGCGCTTCCGCCTTGTAAGCAGAAACCTCATATCCTTCCCTCGTTTTGAGTCCTGGCGCATGAATCCCCATCACATCTGGCCCCGATTCTCGCTGAACCGTTCGGGCAGTATAAGGTGAAGGTGAATAGCTAACTTCCGGTTCCACAGTTGCTTCCTGGGTCACTGGCTGAACATGGTCAATTTCCGGTGTCAAATGCTCTGGTACTTCTGTGCTGATGGAATGCGTCTGCACGTCAGTCCGTTCTACTGAGAATTCAGCCTGCCTTGGCTCTGCCGCTCTTTCCTCGGCCTGATGGATCGCGCTTCGCCGCGCCGCCTCTTGTGCCGGAGGCTGCTCTGCGGTCGGCTCATAGGTCTGCTTTGGCTCTTTCAGATGTTCCCGGTGGTCTCGCACGGCATCCTGGCCTCGCCGAACCAGCTTTTTCCCCTGATCGGTGACGGTATGCCCTGCGTCATGTGCAAGGTCTTCGGCAGCATACTGAACACGATCCTCCGCATACTCTTCCGGCGTGATCTGCCCGTCATCGGCCAGATTTGCAGCCGTGTCCTTGGAACGGATAAAGGCGTTCTTCATTCGCTCTCCGGCAACGGATGCCTTATCCAGCACCTTGATGTCCTTATGGGTCTCACGTGTCTTGATCTTTGGCATGTTTTTCACCTCCCATCCCAAAGGGGCAGGCATTACGCCTGCCCCAAGGCGAAGGTTCCCTCGCCGGGTTTTGTGGTCATGAGCTTATAGAGCTGCGTATCCTTTGGGAACCGGTTGATGAACGGGACTAAGGCGCTGCCGTACTTGATAAGTCCGCAGCCAGCGTCGGCGTTGGTGATATAGCTCATCTGCTCATTCGAGATGTTCAGGAGCTTGGCCAGCTTCTCCCGGTCAGATGCCGCCTGGTTCAGCATGACGATGAACTCAGAGTTGGAGAGCATGGTACTGGCCTGCACAGAATCCAGCAGATACTCCACGTTCTGCGTGATGGCAGTCGGATAGGCGTTTCTCTTGCGGAACTGACGCCACGCGCTGTTGAAGAACGCAGCGGAGAACTCGTTTTCAAACACAACATGAAACTCGTCGATGAAAACATGGGTGCGCTTGCCTCGCTTCCAGTTCAGAGTCACTCGGTTCAACATTGTGTCCGTAATGACCAGAAGGCCTGCGGGCTTGAGCTGCGCACCGAGGCCGTGGATATCGAACACGACGATTCGTTTATCCAGATCCACGTTGCTCTGCTTTCCGAAGATGTCGAGAGAGCCCGTGGTGTAGAGCTCCAGAGACAGAGCAATCTGCCGCGCCTCCGGCTCCGGCTGGGCAAGCAGTTTCTCCCGGAGCGTGGTCAGCGTGGGCACGATGCCGGTCTCAGCCGCCTCCTGATAGACCATCGTAATGCAGCGGTCGATGATGGACTTCTGCTGGGGACCCACGCCCTTGTTGTCGATCTGCTCGATCAGAGACATAATGAACTGAGACTTTACCACGATGGGATTGTTTTCGCCATAGCCGTCCACCATATACATGGCGTTCAGACGGTCGCGGCCACCGGCGCTGACGCGGATGACGCTGCCCATGCCGCCCATAGCCTCGATCAGCGGCGCATACTCTCCCTCCGGATCGCAGATGAGAATGTCATCCTCAGTGTTCAGAATCAGGAACGTAATCAGCTCCTTGGCGCTGAACGACTTGCCGGAACCGGGGACACCCAGGAGAAATGCGGACTGGTTCAGAAGATTGGCCTTGTTGCACATGATGAGGTTGTGGCTGATAGCATTCTCCCCGAAGTAGATACCACCCCGGTCCATGATCTCCTGCACTTTGAACGGGATAAATACTGCCAGGCTCTCGGTGGTAAGTGTCCGGAACGTATCAATTTTCCTCGCCCCGATGGGCAACACCGTGTTGAGCCCGTCGAGCTGCTGATATTTCAAAGCCGCCATCTGGCACATGTGTTTTCTGGTGGTGGAGAGGATGGCGTCGGTATCGGCGTCGAGCTGCTCCTTGGTATCGGCCATGTGGACCATCGTGATAACGGCAAACATCATACGCTGATCGCGGGTGGTCAGATCGTCCAGAAACTCCTTGCTCTCCTTGCGCTGCAGCTCCATGTCATAGGGGATCACAGCGGAGAAGTTATTGTTCTTATTCTGCCGCCTCTGCCAGTTGGTGATGTTGGTCTCCACGCCCAACAGACGGCTCTCCACCTCGCGCACGGCCTCGTCTGTGGGAATCGGGATCACGTCGATGCTCATCATCATATTCCGGTTCAGGTCGGTCAGCTCAGAAACCATGCTGTCCTTGATATAGGAGGCATAGTCCTTCAAAAAGATGACACGGCAGAACTTCTCGCCGAGCCTGATATAGTCGGCGTTCTTCTCGATTGCGTCCGGGCAGATATAATCCTTGAAGTCATGGCCAAGCCGTGCTTTGTCGGCGGCATCAAATACGAAGGAGCTTTCCTCTCCGGCGCGATAGAAGTCATAGAGCACACGCAGCCGTTCCACGGCGTTTAGCTCCACACACTTGGAGCCCAGCGCTGCGAAGTGGGAGATCAGGTCAGCGCCGGTTCTGGCGAAGTAGGTCCTGGCCTCGGCCACATCCTTCTTCTGCACGGAGATCGTGATATATTTCTCCTGCATAATGCCATTGCCGCCCGTAGCCTTATCCAGCAGCATCTGGTTATATTCCTTGCGGTAGTGGTCCAGGCCATCGCCCTTCATGGGCATGAGGATCGCGGCCTCCAGGTCCTTCTGGTTGACCCGGTGATTGTTGATGGTGATTTTGGTAGTGGCCCCGCTGTCCAGACTGTTCAGCAGCTCGGAGTAGGTCAGGAACATACTTTCCTTGTCCTCACGACTGGCGACAAGATAGTTGATATCGGAGAAACGGTACATTTTCGTGTACTTGTTCCCGACAAGGAAAATGCCGTCATTCCAGATGCGTTTGACCGGGATAACGTCCTGCACCTTGCGCGGGACCTTATACAGCTCCTTGTCCTGCTTCATCAGGTTTTTCAGCGTCTTGATCATGGCGGTCCACGCCTCCTTTCTCTGCTTTTTCGATATAGTCTCTGAGCACCTCGTAGTAGAGGTTGACCGGCTCAAAGCGGATCTCTTTCGGTTCCAGCAGCTCAGAACGCAGCCATGCCCAGAGAAACTGCTCCGCCGTCATGCCGTGGTAGCTGATAAAGCCCATTGCCGCAAAAGGAGCCGCTCCGAGGATGCACATCCACGAAACCGTCTCCATGCCGACTACGGGCTTCAACACAAAGTACAGCAGCACGGCGATCCCCACGGCGAGGACAGAAAAAACGAACTGTCTCATAGACAGTCCGAAAAACATCGACTCGGTGTAGTTCCGAATCTCTCTATTGATTTTTACTTCCATCGGTACTCCTTTCCCGGCGCAGCGCCTCTTTCAGTTCATCCTTGCAGACGCACTCTTCGGCGAGGCATTGGATTTCGCCCTGACGCTTGCCGCCGTAGTAGAGGCAGAACCTACAGTCACAATCCCGGACCGTATAGCCCTGCCAGCGTTCCAAAAAGTGTTTTGCCATGGGCCACCTCACAGTCCGAGCATCTCTTTGACCACGCGGTCTGCCATCTTGACGCTGCCCACTAAGATAAGCATGTTGAAGATGAGCTCACCGATATAGCTCCAGACCATCGAGGCAGCCGCCGCGTTGGGATCGACTACAGGCGGCGAAGACGCAAACACGGAGAAGATAATGCAGGCCAGGACGATGATGGCCCCCTCCAAGAGCACTGCGGCATAGCTTTTGAGAAAGCTCTTGCCGATGTTCTGGCTCGGTTCACCCGCAAAAGCAGACAGAGGGATCGGGGCGATGGCGGTGTACATATAAAGCTTGAAAAAGCGTCCGTAGACGCTTAGGATCATGATGAATGACAGCACCCAAATGAACAGACCGCCGATCAACGTCACTGCCCACAAAGGAATACTCTCAAAAAAGCCGCAGTCCTCAATGGCATTGATGATCGTGTTTGGCAATATGGTCTCCTGCGGCGAGCCGAAGCCGGCAGCGCCCATGATTGTGGATATGACGCCCTGAATGATGTCCAGGAGCGCCATCATCAGTTCCATACCGTAGGTGATGACGCCCTTTGCAATGGCGAAGCGGACAAAGAGCTTGACCGCATGCTCCGGTTTCTTCACCTCGGCAAAGCTGCCACAGGTCTTGACCATGCCGATCACGAAGAACAGCACCAGGAGCGCATAGCCGATGGCCTGCAATGCTCCGTGAATGCTGGACACCACGTTCCAGATGGCACCGCCTTTGAATGTCTGCGGTGACTGCGTAATCAGCGTCCAAATCTCTGAGAGCTTTTCATTCCAGACATTCAGCGCGTTTTGCAGGTTTTGGACGACCCAGTTATCCGACATTCAAATCACCTCCTCGGAGGCGGGCAGGTCACAGGCCGGCCCGCCTCGAATGTGCGGATAATGGACGCTCAGCCGATGATGAGGTCGAGGATCTCCTTGGCAAAGGTGATGACGATGCCGCCCGCCAGGGTCAGGAAGCCGTTGGAACGCTGGGAGGCGTCATGGCTCTGGAGGGACAGGCCGACCTGCACGATACCCCAGCCAAGCAGGATGAGGCCGACCGCGCGAATCAGACCGAAGATGAAGGTAGACAGATTGTTCACCACACCCAGGGGATCGCCGGCAGCGAAGGCGGGCATCGCCATGCCCATCATGACGGCGGCGCTCAGCACAGCCGCCGCATAGCGGCGAAAGCCCTTTTTCACCTTGCCGGGGACAGGGAGCTTCTCAGGATTGTTGATCTTTTTCATTTTGCTTTTCCTCCAATTCTTTGATTTTATCCTCCAGCTCTTCGCTGGTAAGGATGTCATAGTGATGGGTCTCGGTATCTATCTGAACAGCCTCTTTGAGAAGCTGCGGATCAATGGAAATGGCTGCGATACTGCGTGTATCCTCACCATGCTGGAAGGGCGGCATCTTCCCGTCGGTGGTCAGAGCCACATTGGGATGCTTCAGAATGTCATACTTGAAGTCCATGACCGGGCGCTCACCGCGAATAAAAAGAAGCGCGTAGCGGTTATCCAGCATACGCACTTCATCCGGCGTCATCAGTTCACGGCCCGTGAGCTGATAGTTGATGGAGTAGTTTCCGTTGCGCCCCTTCGACTGTCCATAGGTGTTGGTGTCGATGGTCTCCTTGCCCAGCAGCTTGGAGACATACTCATGAGTGGACTGTTCATTGCCGCCGAGATACAGGAACTCGTCGCAGTTGCCGACGATGCTCTCCCACTGTTTTTCAAAGAGCGCCTTCAGCTGCGCGAGGTTCTGGATGATGATGCTGACCGAGATCTCCCGGCTTCGCATCGTGGCCAGCAGCTTGTCAAATTCATCCGGCAGAGCGACGTTGGCGAACTCGTCCATGACGAAATGGACATGGATCGGGAGCCTGCCGCCGTGGACCACATCCGCCTGATAATAAAGCTGCTGAAAAAGCTGGGTGTAGAGCATACCCACGATGAAATTAAAGGAGCTGTCGTTGTCCGGGATGACCGCATATATGGCGGTCTTTTTTTCTCCCAGAGACCACAGTTCCATCTCATCGTTCTGCGTGATACTGGCAAGGCTGTCCAGATTGAACTTCTCTAGACGGGAGATTAGCGTGATCTGGATGGATTTGAGGGTCTTTCCGCTGCCGGAGTGATAGCTCTTGTAGTATTTCAAGGCAATATGCTCCGGGTTCTTGCCTTCGAGCTTCTCAAAGAGGATGTCCAGGGTGGAACGGAAATCATCGTCATCCTCCTTGACCTCCCCGGCGCGAATCATCTCCATGACCATGGGGAAAGACTGCTCGTCAGGCGGTGCCTCGTAGTGCAGATAGAACACCAGTGCCAGCAGAAGCATAGTCGCCGCCTGATCCCAAAACGGGTCCTGACTCTGGCTACCCTTTGGCGTGGTGTTCTTAAATAGGTTTGTGACCAGACGCTGAATGTCGTTGTCGTCCCGGAGATACACAAACGGATTGTAACAATGACTCTTTTCCATGTTGATCAGGTCAATGACCTTGATCTCATAGCCCTTTGCTTTCAACAGCCCGCCTGTATCTCTCAGGAGCTCACCCTTCGGGTCGAGACACACGAAGCTGGTGTTGGCGTTCATGACGTTGGGTTTTGCGAAAAACCTAGTCTTACCGGCACCGGAGCCGCCGCAGACCAGGATATTCAGATTGCGGCGGTGTTTCCGTCCGTCCAGCCCGATGGACACATTCTGCGTCAGGATTTTGTTTTCTGTCCTGTCCCTGTTGGCATACTTCTTGTTGACCGACCCAGGCGAGCCCCATTTCGCTGAGCCATGTTCCTCACGCCTCCGGTAGTTCCGGTCGTTGGAAAGGAAGATACCGAGCCCCACAGCATAGGCCATAAGAAAAATGAGAACAGCTTTCGAACTGTTCTCACAAATCTCAATGTGAAGCGGATTGCTGAACACGCTCTCCGCTTTTTGCAGGAACCCGGCAAGCCCATCTCCGAGTGCCGGAGCTGCCAGAAGCGCAAGCCATACAACGGGAATGATGCCGAGGAAGTACAGAATGATATGCGCACGGTCGAATTTATCTTGCTTCACGCTCGAACCGCCGCTTTTCCTTCTTGGTTGGGGCGTCGATCACACGCAGCAGCAGATCCTCCACCGGCTCAACAGGCCCGTCCTTCTGAAGCTGGGCGCTCCGGAGGTCATAGAGGCTGCGCACCAGGAGCTGCTGCTCGTCGCTGTCAAGGGTCAGCACCTTCACTTCCTCTGACATGAGCGAACCTCCTTACCTGGCCTCGCCGCGATCCTTCTTCTCGCGGCTTTGCGCTTCGAGGACACGGTTCATATCGCGGGAGATCTCGCCGGCCACGTCCCGGATCTTTCCCAGCTCCGCACGAAACTCCTGCGTGGTCATTTTGCTGTACTGCTCCGGCATGGTGTCGAATTTGAAGGTATCGACCAAGACGCCGTAGCGTTTGCACAGAACATAGGAAACGCAGTAGGCGGTGATGGTGTTCTCGTTTCGCCGGTAGTCCCCCTTATCCATGTGCGCATGGGCCAGCTCATTGGAGATACTCCGGAAGATGGTCGGCGCATCCATGCCCTGCCTGACAAATATGGTCTGCTCATCGGGCTTGTAGATGGCGTTGAGCCGTTCCGACATGGCCTCGCTGATTACCATCTTGCACGGGGCGTTGGAGATCAGGGACTTCAAAAGCAGCCGTTCATCGCGGGTCACTTTGGGCGTGACGCGCTCACGGCTGTTGGTCTGCGAGATATCGAAGACCTTTTTCACGTTGAAGCTGGTGGCGGTGCTGCCGTCGTCCCGCTCGTACTCTCTACCGGGGCCGAGAATGGAGATGGCGGTCTCGCCTTTGTTGACGCTCACATTGGCGTCCTTCCAGGTGTCGAAATCCGCCAGCTTGGTGGCCTCCGGCATCTGCGCCGTAATCAGGAGGGCATTGTTGACGGAGTAGCGGTCAAAGCGGGCCTGCACGTCCAGGAAGGTCTGGAACAGCTCACCACTGCCCTTGACCTCCTCTGCGGTATTGTCCAGCAGGGTGTAGACGTCGCTGCGCTCCTGCTGCTTCCGCGCCTTGTACTCGTCCATATCAAAGGGCGAGAGCTCCGGCTGCTCCGCCTTTTCCTGCGCAGCTTTCTCCTGCGCAGCTTTCTCCTGCGCAGCTTTCTCCTGCGCGACCTGCTCAAACAGGTCATCAAGAGTTCCCATAGATCATTTCTCCTTCCATTTGGATTTCTTTTTCTTTCTGCCGGGGTCACGATGCTCCAGCGGCTGACGCTCCCGGCCTTGGGTTTTGGACTTTGCCTCAAGCTCTGCGCGGATCTCCTGCATCTGCTTCCGCACAGAAGGCCGCTTCGCAGGATCATCGCTTTCCCGGTTTGGCGGCATGGGTGCTTGTCCCGGCTTTGTTGGCCCGGAGGAAGGCGCGGACCGAGAGGATTTCTCCGTCCGGCCCAAAGTAGGGTTTTCGGTCTGCATTTCCTCCTTCGTGGGATTCGCCATCAGCGCATCCAGGAATACGTCTTCCTTGCTGCGCTGCGGCCCGGTCTGCTCCGGCACCTCCTTTTCCTCTGCACGGGAAGCCTTGGCACGCTCGATCTCGCTGCGGACGGATGCCATATCCATCGTGGTGAGCTGGAAGCGTTCAAAAATGCGATTTACTTTGCTTGCGTCCTCAGCCCGGACCATCACGTCGGTAATCCCATCCGTGGCGTCCCGGTCTTTGAGCACGCAGTAGAGCACACCGTACTTCTTCGCTTCACGACAGAACTTCACGAGGTCCTGATCCTTCACAGCGAACACTTTGAGTTCCTTTCCGCTGCGGAGCATATTGGTGAGTCTCGTCTTGCCCTTGGTCTTCTTCTGGTCTTTCAGGACGGCATAGAGCAAGAGCGCAATTTCCTTTGCTCCCGCGCCGGTGATCTTGGCGGCGACCTCAACGCCTTCCAAGCTCATTCGGACGACCTGCTCCGCCGCGTCCCCTGAATAGCTCATCGTTTCTTTCCTCCTCTCTTTCGGTGATTTCCTGCTGTTCTAACAGCCATTCCAGTTCCTCCCGCGTTTGGGCGGAACGGAGGGTGATATCCTCACATAAAACCATCTCCTTTCGCAGCTCGCGGAGCCGCTTTGATATATCTGAAATCTGTCCCTTGACAGTCTCAGCCATAATGGGGTCATGCTGGCGCTGATAGTTCCGAGCCTCGTTTCGGAGTCCCTTGCGCTTTTCTTCCAGCTCATTAATCTGTGACTGCAACTCTGACTGATATGCGGTCATATCTTCATAAGTGGCTATCTCGTGTTTTGCCAGAAGCCGGGTCTCCGCGTCCAACCGGTCCAGTTTGGCGAGGTCCTCACGCATAAAAAAGGACACCCGTTGTACGGATGCCGGATGCTTCTCTATGATGTGGAGCTCGTAGCAGTACCGAAGATAGAGCCGGTACAGGTATGGCTTTTTCCTCTGGAACATCGGCGGCGGGTTCTGCTGTCGATAGGTTCTGACCTCCGTCTGCTCCTCCTCCGGGAAAGGTTCCTGCCCATGAAGGTTCCTCCAGATACGCTTCCCGATTTCATCCAGGTCGTATCCTTTGCCAAGCTTGTGGAAACGGAAGAAGCCCTTTGCGCCGGGCGGCTTCAAGGCGGGATGCTCCAGCCAGTCGCCGTCCTGCTTATACAGCTTCAGTTCATAGCCGATGCCCTCCAGGAAAGAGAAGAACTCATCCTGCGTTACACTGGCGGCAACAGCCCGGTCGATGTCGGCCCGAACCATACCACGATAGGTTGGCTTTCCGTTTTTTTCGGCGGAATACTCGGCATAGTTCCTACCGTGGCCTCTTGGGTTCTCTATGACAGACAGGCGATACTTTCGACACAGAGCGTCAGACAACTCTCGCATGGCTTTGTAGTCAGCCTGAGTGTTATCGAAATGGTGTCCATCCATAATAGAGACTGAGTTCAGGACAAAGTGATTATGATAGTGGCCGGTATTGCAGTGCGTGGCCACGACAACTTGAAAATCATTGCCCCACAGTTTTGTGGCAAGCTCCACACCGATGGCATGTGCTGTCTCAGCATCGACCTCTTCTGCCTTGAAGGACTGATAGCCATGGAAACACTGGCGTCCGCCCTTTTTCCTCCAGAACTCTTTTACTTCCATAAACTCCTGGGCCGCGGTATCTTCTGAGTTACAGTTGATGCAGGTTACATAGGAGCGCTTTTCCGTTTTCATTTCATCTGCGGCGTATTCGATTACGCCACTGATTTTATGAAGTGCGGCCATCGTCTCAGTAGCCTTTTCCGCCGTTTTCTCCGGATTTCTGGCGTAATTGATAACGACGGATGGATTTCTGCTGATCGGCCAGATTGAGGTTACGGCCATCTTATCGGCCTGCGACGGTAAATGCATCCAGTATGGCCTTTGATGCTGCGTGGTTCTCCTCCAGCGCATTACGGAGCTTCGGAACATCGACCAGGCCCTGAGAATTAGCGACTTTCAGAATCTGGTCGATGTTATATCCAACTCTCCGCACATCACGCAGGAGTACCGGCACATCAGCAGGAGGAGCTTCCTTAACCTCCGAGCCGTTAAGAATTGTCCGGCAGTAGCCCTCACGTGACATGCCGGCTTTCCTTGCTTTCTTGGTCAGAGTATCAAGTTCTGCACGGGTAAAGCGAAGCGTCATGCCGCACGGCCTTTTCATCATAAGTCTTCATCCTCTCTTTCATCTCTGTTGATTTGAACGAGGCACATGGTTACAACGCCGATGACGCCACCAACCATTGTGCCGATGATAAATGCAATCATGCTGTCCTCCTTCAGCTGGTGTAAATGGGGTTTTAGGGGCTCCAGCCCCTAACAAGCGGTCGAGTGATATCACGAGACGTTGCTTGTCAAGATTACGCCATCCCTTCTGCCTCCCGGAAGTGATTGGGGCCTTGACCCCATAGAGGAACGGCCTCTGTACGTGCCGGGTGCATCGGGATGGCGGATTCATCTAAAACACAGTCGTATCAGATGAACATACGAAACACAGTGGCCCCGAACCAAAAAATAAGGGCCCCTGTCCTCGGAAAAAGCGTTTTTTCCGAAAAAAGGGGCCCACAATCAGTTTAATCAGGGGCCATTGCCGCCAATTGATCCAGAAAATCCAGCGGTGAAACCTCATCGTCATCGCCCGATTGGGATACCGGCTGAGGAAACGGTTCTATACTATAGGGCTGAGCATTCCGAAGTTCGTCACGAATCACTTTTCGGATCTCCCGAAGCAGTTTCTCGTAACTGCCGTCCTCGGTTTTAGCCTCCATATACTGAAGCAATGCCATCTTGAACACCTTGCTCTTCGGCTCGCCGCAGTACAGCAGATAGTCCAGAATGCGTCTGTCCTCCTCACGGTCCGGATTCAGAATAACCTTTATGCGCTGTGAGCTCATTGCCGTCCATCGCCTCTCTTCATCTGGTTATAGGCGAACTGCTCATAACCTTTGGCATTGGCGTGGATGTCTTCCTGAAGCGTTACCTTCTCCCGGTCATAGCTTCCGAAGTTGCGTATCAGGCAGCTACCGCCGCCCATGACAAAGAGCCGCATGGTCTTTGCATCATAGCCGTATTCCCGGAACCGACGAAACAGGCTTTCGGTATACTCCCGTGCCGCCGTCACCATCGTTTCCAGATAGGCTGCATCGATCCGAGCCGTTCCGGACCGGATGACACGCTCGATCACAGAATCGTCTACCTTTGCCCCGTGGTGGTGATTGGCCAGAGCCGTTCGCATTGCGACTGCGCAATCTTTGACGCCGCAGGCTTCGGTAGTCATGGTAAGCAGCGAGACACGGACAGGGTAGCCTTCGAGAGCTTGGAGAACCTCCAGGCATTCCACGGCAGCGCCGAGGTTGACAGCTCCATCTACGACAAGGTGTATGAGGGCAATGTGGACTGCAGCGGCCTTGAGGATGTGTTCCAGATGTTTAATTTGGACCATCCGGAGGGCTACAGGGGCCGATCTCTCTCCGTGTCTGATGTGGTGGAAGTCGTGGACGCTCCAAAGCTTGTCGGCGTCATTGAGACGGAGTTTCGCAAAGAGCAATTCACGGATTTCACCGCTTACACCGCGGCGCAGGAAGCTCTGCGGGATCAGGACACGGAGTTTGAAGCCCATGATTACGTTGGGCTGAATGTTCCGTCCATCGAGCCGGGCTTCTACTTCTGCGACAGCATTGGCTTCAAGAAGATCGAGTTTGAGGCCGAGGCCGCAAGGCAGCCCCCGGAGGAAACGATCAAAGTTGTTCTTCTGGAGCCAGGAAAGCTGGCCAGAATCACCGAGATCGGTCACTCCCTTGAGCAGATGCAGGCCGTGGTCGGCGGCGACATTGAGGCTTTCTATCCCTTCGAGGAAGAAGTCTGCATCGTTTGCAACGAGGAGGGCAAGATCAACGGCATGGCTCTGAACCGGGCCATCCGCGAGGAAGAGACCCAGGTGGACATGAGCTATGGAGAGCTGGTGGCTCAGTTCCGGGAGGCGGAGCGCCGCGGAGACGGCAAGCATGTGTCCGGCTTCGTGGTTATCACGGAGGACAGTTTCAATGAATCCTACCCGGAGGAGTCCCGCACCTATGAAATCAGCAGCAACAACAAGGCTTTCCAGCCCGGCATGGGTGGATATTCCATCTATGCCTCCGCCATCGACGGCAGCGACCCGATGGTGAGGCTGGAGCGTTACCTTGCCGCAGAAAAAGGCGGCGAGGACGGCTGGAAGATCGAACGCTGCTATATGAAAGAACCAGGACGGAAGATTTTGGACATCATCGCCGGGCCCTGCTTTATCTGCGACTGCTCCGGAGAGAGCTTCGGCAGCCTCAGCGACGAACAGGCGAAGCGATACCAGGAGAAATACCGTCTGCCGGAAGACTTTGCGCGAATCGGCGGCGAGATCGTTGCCATCCCGTACAAGCCCAGAAACAAAGATCAGGAAAGATGAGGAGGAATTCAAAATGAAAAAGTATGTTGTTACCGCTACCGTCCCCGCGACCGCTAAGATCACTGTATCTGCCGAATGCAGAGAAGAGGCCATCGACAAGGCTGAGAGCATGATCGACATGGGCAAAGCCCTGGATTTCTCTGTGGACATCCTAGATGCTGACGATGTTGAGCTTTCGGCAAAGGAGGCCGACACGCCTGCCGTCGATGGTCTTGCTACCGATGCTCCGGTGCTGAAGCCGTATCTGGTTACGCTGGAGGCTACTTCCGTCAAGGAGGTTCCCATCAAAGCCATTTCTGCCGAGGCTGCGGAGGAGCTGGTCAGGCAGATGTATTTCAACAGCGACGTGCTGGACTTCTCTGATGAGGATGTGGAGCGTGTCGTTGCAACAGTCATGTCCGATGATGATGAGGCCGACGAAGATGCTCTCATCGGGCTCCTGTATGCGATCTTCGGAGACGAGGAGAAAAACGGCAAATCGAAAACTGTAAACTGAGGTGGCAATATGAAAGTATACGGGGACACGCTTATCATCGGCGTGGACGCAGGCTACGGTAACATGAAAACGGCAGCCTGCGCTTTTCCTACTGGGCTGACTGTCTATCAGGAGAGGCCGTATTTCACGGAGAATCTCCTGATCTACAATGACCGCTTCTATATCATCGGCAGTGGCCATAAGGAGTTTACCAGCCAGAAGGTCATGGACGAGGACTACTATGTGCTCACTCTCGCGGCCATTGCGAGGGAGATGAACACACAGCATCTGACTTCCGCAAAGGTCCTGCTGGCGGTCGGTCTCCCTCTGACCTGGTTCGTGAAACAGCAAGGAGCCTATCGGAAATACCTGCTGAGAAACAAAACGCTGTCGTTCAGCTTCCGGGGCGTTGACTATCGGATCGAGATTTCGGATGTAATGGTATTCCCACAAGGGTACGCAGCCATCGCAGACCGTATCAACGAGTTCCAGGACGTGAATATCTGCGCCGACATCGGCAACGGCACGGTCAATCTGTTCCGCGTCGTAGACCGCCGGGTGGACATGCCCGTCGCCATGAGGCGTCGAGAGGTCGCAAAAGATCATTTGGGTGGATCGCTGGTCAGAGGTGCGCTGCCATATCTCAAATACATTCTGAGCGCAGGCAGAGACTTTGCTGGTATCGCTGTCC
>Ga0208297_1000991_pt1 | contig 36038 bp, 36 predicted proteins | sample LMS_cellobiose_e_FD_187367 | JGI IMG/M metagenome (GOLD analysis project Ga0208297, IMG submission 187367) | Rumen-fistulated moose microbial communities from Alaska, USA - LMS_cellobiose_enrichment (SPAdes) (version 2) | ecosystem: Host-associated > Mammals > Digestive system > Stomach > Rumen... | reverse complement strand
AGATCATGGACGAAAAGTATCTTGAAGTTAAAAATCTGCGCACCTATTTCAACACTCCCGAGGGCGTAGTAAAGTCCGTGGACGGCGTGTCCTTCCACATCAACAGGGGAGAGACCCTTGCCCTGGTCGGAGAATCCGGCTGCGGCAAGACTGTAACATCCCTTTCCCTGATCAGGCTTTTGGCCGACACCGCCGAGCTTCAGTACGACTACATGATGGTCGACGGCGAGGAGATCAAGGACCTGACCAAGGAGCAGGCAAGGCTCATCAGAGGAAAGAAGATCTCGATGATCTTCCAGGAGCCCATGACCTCCCTGAACCCGGTCTACAAGATCGAAAAGCAGCTGGGCGAGGTGTTCAAGCTCCATGAGCCGGGCCTTACCAAGCAGCAGATCCACGAGAAGTCCGTGGACATCATGAAGAAGGTGGGCATCCCCAACCCGGACGAGCGCCTCAAGGTCTATCCTCACCAGCTTTCCGGAGGCTTAAGACAGAGGGCGATGATCGCCATCTCTCTGGCTTCCAACCCCCAGATGGTCATCGCCGACGAGCCTACCACGGCCCTGGACGTGACCATCCAGGCCCAGATCATAGACCTTCTCAAGCAGCTTCAGAAGGATTCCAACATGTCCATCCTTCTGATCACCCACGACTTCGGCGTGGTATCCCAGATAGCAAGCCGGGTCGCGGTCATGTACGCCGGCAAGATCGTGGAAGAAGGCATGCTGGACGACATCTTCAGAGATCCCTGGCATCCCTACACCAAGCTGCTGATCATGTCGATCCCGGGCATAAAGGTGACCAGGGGAGGGCGTCTTGAGTCCATCAAGGGCACGGTGCCCAATCCTCTCAACTTCCCCAAGGGCTGCAGGTTCGCGCCCAGGTGCCCGTGGGCAATGGACATCTGCAAGGACGTCCCGCCCGAAGAGATGGTCGTCGGAAACCGCAGGGTGAGCTGCCATCTCCGTTCTCAGGGAAAGGAGGCGAAGTAAATGAGCGATAAGATCATCGAGATCAAAGATCTGCACGTCCATTTCCCCATCAGGACGATGATACTCCAGCGCACCATAGGCAACGTCAAGGCTGTCGACGGTGTCAGCCTCGATATCAACAGGGGCGAGACCCTGGGCCTGGTAGGCGAGTCCGGCTGCGGCAAGACCACCATCGGCCGGGCAATCGTAAGGCTCAACGAGCCCACCTCGGGGGAGATCCTCTACGACGGCCAGAACATCCTGGACCACAGCAAGGGCGCTCCGCACCCCAGCAGGAAGGATTTACAGATCATTTTCCAGGATCCCTATTCGTCCCTAAATCCCCGCCACACGGTGAGGAACATGCTGCAGGAGGTCCTGACGGTCAAGATGGGAATGACCAAGGAGGACGCGGCCGCAAGATCCGACCAGCTCCTTAAGAACGTGGGCCTCAACCCGATATACGGCCTGAGATATCCCCACGAGTTCTCGGGAGGCCAGCGCCAGAGGGTGGCCATCGCAAGGGCCCTTGCCCTGGAGCCCCGCTTTCTGGTCTGCGACGAGGCGGTATCCGCCCTGGACGTATCCATCCAGTCCCAGATCATAAACCTTCTGATGGATCTTAAGGAACAGTACGGCATGACCTACCTGTTCATATCCCACGCTCTCAACGTGGTGGAGCACATCTCCGACAGGGTCGCGGTCATGTATCTGGGAAAGATCGTGGAGCAGGCCCCGACGGAGGAGATCTTCCAGGAGCCCGCCCATCCCTACACCCAGGCTCTGCTCTCCGCCATACCCATCCTTTCGGGGAGAAAGCAGAGGGAGAGGATCATCCTCAAAGGCGAGGTCCCCAGCGCGGCCAACGTGCCGCCCGGCTGCAGGTTCCACACCCGCTGCCCCTACGCCAAGGAGATCTGCTCCCAGGTGGAGCCCCGGCTGAAGGAGATCGCTCCCGGCCACTTCTGCGCCTGCCATCTGACGGAAGAATAACAAGACCATATCGATACCATGCGGCGCTGCTGCATGGCCCATCCCCATCGGCTCCGGTCCTGTCACCGGGGCCGTTTTCTTGACAAGAACTGTTAAATCATTTAACATAGAACGGTCCCGCAGCTTTTTGCGGAGCAGCAGCTGATCATCAGAAAGGATCGTTATGTTTAAAAGAATAAAGCTCGTCACCGCCGTCCTTCTCATATTGTCCCTTCTCGCGGGATGCGGGAGCGGCAGCGCCCTGCAGAAAAAGGACGAAAAGGTCTTTACGATAGCGTCCAGCATGAACCTGACCACCATGAGGCCCTGGACATCCGACACCGACGGGGATTACTATATCTTCTTTCAGGTCTACAGCAGGCTGGTGGAGAGCGATTTCGTAGGGAACTATTACCCCGAGCTGGTCGAGAGCTGGGAATGCGCGGAAGACGGAAGGACCTGGACCTTCCATCTGAGCCCGGACTACTGCTGGCAGAGGGGGAACGACCTCTTCGGCGATGAGCTGGTACAGGTCACCGCGGACGACGTGCTGTATACCCTCAGGTTCCACATGGATCCCGTCAACACCTGCACCAGGTACGAGGATCTTCTATCTACCATCGAGTCCATGAGGGCGGTCGACGACAAGACCGTCGAGATCGTGACCAAAGACGTCGACATACTGCTCCTCTACAAGCTGGCGACGGTGGTGATCCTGCCCGAGAGGGCGGAGGAGAAGGGCTGGGATCTGGCGGAGCATCCTGTGGGGTCCGGTCCGTTCAAGTGGGACAGCAGCATCACCGACACCCAGGTGGTGCTGGTCAAGAACGACGACTATTTCATAGAGCCCAATATCGACAAGGTGGTCTACAAGTTCATCGAGGATCCTTCCGCCGCGGCCATCGCCCTGGCCAACGGAGAGGTGGACTACGTTGACTATTTCCCCTATACGGAGCTTGAAGGGGTAAAGCAGAAGAAGGAGGTCACTCTCTTCGGCGGCACCTCCGACAGCAGATGGGCAGCCATGAACGTCACCAGCGAGCTTTTCTCTGACCTCAGGGTAAGGAAGGCCGTGGCGTCCTTTACTGATATGGAGGCCATAGTCGCCGCGGCATATCCCGACGACGGCAGCGGCGTGGTCCAGGCGGTCAGGGCATACGGCCAGATACCCCCCGAGAACCTGGGAGGCGATCAGGAGAGGGCCAAGGCCCACACTCCCGCATACGACGTGGATAAGGGCATCGCCCTGATGGAGGAAGCCGGATGGAAGAAGAACGGCGCCGGGATCTGGGAAAAGGACGGAAAGACCTTCACGTTCAACATCCAGGTCGGGACCAACGATCCTGTCAGGATCAACTGCGCCGTCCTGCTGTCCGCAATGCTTGCCAAGCAGGGCTTCGACTGCCAGCCCGTCACCGTGGAGTGGGGCACTCATCTTGAGGATATATCCGAGGGCAGATGTCCCATGTACATAATCGGAGGCTTTTCCGGCATAGACGGCCCCATGCAGGTGATGCATACCGACACTGAGAGCTTCAATCCCAACCCGGGCTTTTCCGATCCCGAGGTCGACGCTCTCCTTGAGGAGGCCTGGCGGACCACCGACGACGAGAAGAGGGAGGAACTGGTCACCCGCGCCCAGGAGCTCTGGCTCGACCAGGTCGTCTTCCTTCCCATGTACTTCTCCTACAACTTCCAGGCCTACGATCAGGACAGGGTCAAGGGACTCTTCGAGGGCGGAGCGGACTCCGTCGTGTTCTGCCTCACTTCAAGGCTGCACAACGTAGATATAGCGCAGCAGTAAAAGCGCAGCAGCGTGATCAAATGCCTTTCAGGGCATAATAAAACTCCCCGCTTCTTCCGAACCATCGGAAGGGGCGGGGAGCCTTTTTTATGGGATCACTTCTTGGAGTCCTTGTCCTTGTTCTTTTCGGTATCCTTGTTCATGATACCCTTAAGGGAGGCGGCGGCATTGACCAGGCTGGAGCCTGCGGCAACGACGCTCTTGTTTCCCCTGATGAGCTCGCTCACGTCCACCACTGAAGCCGCCAGCTTGGTGACAGCTCCCTTGGCGTCGCCGGTCAGCCCTCTGGCGTCTCCGGCCATGACCTCGACCTCTGCAAGTATCCTTTCGAGATGAGCAAGGCTGGGCAGAAGCTTTCCGACCATTACGATCAGAAAGATGATCAGTACGATGGCTGCTATGACCAGCACGCCGATCAGCAGTTCCGTAAGCGAGATGGTGACCATTATGGACTCCTTTCCGGGTTACTTCCCAAGTTCCTCCTTGATGGCTTTAGCTGCGGTCTTTCCTGCGCCCATGGCCAGGATGACGGTAGCTGCGCCGGTTACGGCGTCGCCTCCGGCATAGATATGATCTCTCGAAGTCTTGCCGGTCTCTTCATTTACGATTATACCACCTTTTCTGTTGACCTCAAGGCCTTCGGTGGTGGATTTGATCAGAGGATTGGGGGTGGTGCCGATAGCGATGATGACGCAGTCCACGTCGAGCATGAACTCAGATCCGGGGATCTCGACGGGGCGTCTTCTGCCGGATGCGTCGGGCTCGCCCAGCTGCATCTTGATGCACTTCATGCCGCAGACGAAACCGTTCTTCGGATCTCTGGGGTTGTCGGGATTCTTGTAGCCGATGATCTCTACCGGGTTGTTGAGGAGCTTGAAGTCGATGCCTTCCTCCATAGCGTGCTCGACCTCTTCCTTCCTTGCGGGGAGCTCTTCAAGGGAGCGGCGGTATACGATGGAGACCTCTTCGGCGCCCAGTCTCTTGGCACAGCGGGCTGCGTCCATGGCAACGTTTCCGCCGCCGACGACTGCGACCTTCATGCTCTTCTTGATGGGGGTGTCGGAGCCTTCCTTGTAGGCCTTCATCAGGTTGATCCTGGTCAGGAACTCGTTGGCGGAGTATACGCCATTGAGGTTCTCGCCGGGTATCTTCATGAACGCGGGAAGACCTGCGCCGGATCCGATGAACACCGCTTCGAAACCGTAGTCATCGAAGAGCTCGTCCACGGAGAGGGTCTTGCCTACGACCACGTTGGTCTCGACCTTTACGCCGAGAGCCTTGAGGCCTTCGACTTCCTTCTGTACGATGGACTTGGGAAGACGGAATTCGGGGATGCCGTATACCAGAACGCCGCCGGGCAGGTGGAGGGCTTCGAAGATGGTGACGTCATAGCCGCTCTTGGCCAGGTCGCCTGCGCAGGTGAGGCCGGAGGGGCCGGAACCGATGACTGCGACCTTGTGGCCGTTCTTCTCGGGCAGGGTGACTGCTGCTGCGGGCTGGGCGTTGTGCCAGTCGGCGACGAATCTCTCAAGACGGCCGATTCCTACAGGCTCGCCCTTGATGCCGCGGATGCACTTGCTCTCGCACTGGGTCTCCTGGGGGCAGACTCTGCCGCAGACCGCGGGCAGGGAGCTGTCCAGGCTGATGACCTGATATGCGCCCTCGTAATCCTTCTCGGTGATCTTCTTGATGAAGCCGGGGATGTTGATCTCAACGGGGCAGCCGCTGATGCAGGGATGGTTCTTGCAGTTGAGGCATCTCGCAGCCTCGTCCAGAGCGATCTCTTCGGTGTATCCGATGGCGACTTCCTTGAAGTTCTTGTTTCTTACATCGGGCTCCTGAGAGGGCATAGGATTCTTCTTCAGGGACATGTTGGGCATTTATTTCACCTCCATCTTGAAGAGGTTGCAGACGTGCTCGTGTGCAGCTCTCTCCTGGTCAAAGTACATTCTGCTTCTTCCCATGGCTTCGTCGAAGTCAACGAGAGCGCCGTCAAAGTCGGGGCCGTCAACGCAGGCGAACTTGGTCTCGCCGCCGACGGTGACTCTGCAGCATCCGCACATTCCGGTGCCGTCGATCATGATGGGAGCCATGCTGACGACGGTCTTTACGCCGAATGCCTGGGCGGTTTTGACGACGAACTTCATCATGATCATGGGCCCGATGGTGATGACTTCGTCATACTGCTCGCCTGATTCGAGGAGCTCCTGGAGTCCTACGGTGACCATGCCGGGCTTGCCGTAGCTGCCGTCGTCGGTCATGATGACCAGCTTGTCGCTGCAGGCCTTGAACTCGTCTTCAAGGATGATGATGTCCTTGTTTCTGAAACCTACGATTACGTGGGTCTCGGTGCCCTGATCGTGAAGAGCCTTGGCGATGGGGTAGGCGATGGCGTTTCCGACGCCGCCTCCGACGACGCAGACCTTCTTGAGACCTTCGAGCTCAGTCGGCTTGCCGAGGGGACCTACGAAGTCCTGGATGAATTCGCCTTCCTTGACGTGGTTGAGCTTTTCGGTGGTCGCTCCGAGGATCTGGAAGATGATGGTGACGGTTCCCTTTTCCTTGTCGGTACCTGCGATGGTAAAGGGTACTCTTTCGCCTTCCTCATCGACCCTGAGGATGATGAACTGGCCGGGCTTGGCCTTTTTGGCTACGAAGGGGGCCTCAACTTCGATCCTGGTAACTGCAGGGTTGAGTTCCTCTCTTCTGACGATCTTGTACATATACTCCTCCTTTATAGCATTTCGTAATGAAATGACATATTGCATACGAAGATATATTACTACAATGTCGCCTGGAAATAAAGCTGAATTATCAATGATTTTGGGGGATGGGGCCGTCTGCCGCGGGATATCGCGGGCTGAAGCGGTGAAAAGCCGGAGAAACGCTGAAAGCGCTGATAAAAATTTACAGGAATATATTGACATATGGTAAAATATGGGTATAATGATGGCAAAGATTGGAAATAAAAAGGAGGACGACATGAAGAAAAAGACCATAGCGGGCCTGGTGATCATGGTCCTGAGCATAACGGCGATGATCTTCTGGGAGGTCAGCGCCAGGGAGATGCTCACGACGGAGGAGATCCTTGCCGCGTCCCATCCCATCGAAAAGGGGACCCGGGTGGGGGCGGACCGGATGAAGATCATGAGGGCGGAAAGGGACAGGATCCCGGAGGGAGCGCTGAGGCCGGGCGATATGGATCAGGCGGCCGTCATGACCGCTCTGGTGGATATAAGAGAGAACATGCCGCTGACCCGGGATCTTATAGGAGAAGAAAACGAAGGCATAGGGGAGGGGCTCTCGATATATTCCCTTCCCCCGGAGTGGATAGCCTCAAGGCCGGCAATGCTGAGGGCCGGGGACAGGGCCTTGTTCTACGCTCTCCCCGAGAAGGAACTGCTGGGGGAATTTGAGATCGCTTTCATAAGGGACAGCGGCGAGATCGCGGTGACCGGCGACGAGGAGAAGGGCTCCGACATGCTCCTGAGAAACAGTGCGGGCGGGATCATCTCATCGGTAGAGATCATATGCGGCGCCGAGGACTTTTTCAGGATCTACGACAGGAGCCTGGGACCTGAAAAGGCAAATATCAATGAAGAAGAGCAGACTGAAGGGATCGCTTCAGAGACCGGAGAAGAAGGGGCGGGCGCTGCTGCGGAATGGTACAGGGCCGGGGTGCCGGGCGGATATCCCTACAGCGGCAGCGATGACGCCGATGAGGAGCCCGTGCCCTTCATCCTGATAGTTCCGGAGGTGTGATATGGCAAGGGTGATAACTCTTTTCGGATGCGATCACAGATCCGGCGTGAGCCTGCTTTCAGCCGCCTGCGCGAGGGAGCTCTCCAGGGCTTTGGGCACGTCAGAGGTCCTGCTCATATCTTCCGGCACCGGGCCGGGAGGTGAGAGCGAAAAGGCCGGCGGAGCTTCCCTTGAGAAGCTCCTGGGAAGCATCCACAGCGGGCAGTACGACGTCGACGAGATCAAGGACAGATCCTTCGTATCGCGGGGCTTTCACGTCATAGAAGGCTTCTTCGCTCCGAGCTCTGCCTCCTACTGCCAGCCTGAGGCTATGGCCTCCTTCGTCAGGTCTCTTGGCGGGGCCTTCGACGTGATAGTCTGCGACGGCGGGAGCAGGATCGAGGAGGGGGCCGCCCTGGGCTGCCTGCTGGCCTCGGACGTCAGGTGCATAGCCGCGGAGCAGAGCGAAAGGTGGCTCAAAAGGTACCAGTGGCTCAGGCCTTATCACGCAAGGCTTGGGATCGGGCCCCAGATCATGGCGGTGAACTTTTATTCTTCCTCGGGCTTTTATTCCAAAGGGGATCTTTCGTCAAAAACAGGCATGAGTGACGAGAATATATTTACTGTAAAGTACCGCGAGATATTAAGCGGTATGGATGTCGGACACGACACGGACGAGATAAAGGACGGCAGTTTCTACAAGGACGTCGGAAGGCTCGCCCGGGCTCTGCATGAAGCGTCGGAAAGGAGGGATCGATAGATGGAAGTCTTTGATTTCGGAAGTTTTCTTAAGAAGGGTCCCGGCCTCGCAGGGCAGGATCCGTCGGCAGGTCCCGGAGATTTCGCCCTCCTGTGCAGAAAGATCAAGGAGGCCTTCTACAGGGACTGGGAGAGCAGGGAGAGCTCCAGGTCAGTGCTGGAGCTTCAGAAGAGGGCCATCATCGGCTATCCCAAGGAGAGGGAATTCTTCAAGAGCAGGATATCCCAGCTGGTCAGCGAGGCCGGCGGAGAGAACTGTCCCTATCCGGCATGGTATCCGTCCCTTGCAGATGCGGTCTACCACGAGAACTGGGGGATGGCGGGCCTTTCCCAGTGGTTCTCCCCGGAATACTCAGAAAGCAGCTCGGCCAAGATCATCGGCGACAGGATCTACTTCATGGAGCAGGGCAGGATGAAGCTGATGCCCCAGAGGATCGCAGCGGAAAGACGTGACCAGCTGATAAAATCCTTCCTTCTGCTGACCCCCGAAGAAAGGATGGACAAGGACTATTACGAGATCTACCTTCTGGACGGAACGAGAGTCACCGTCTTCACCGAGCCCATGGCAAAGAGCGGTCAGACCTCGGTGATCTTCAGGCGCTACATCATACCGGTCCTGAGCTTTGAGGAGCAGGCGAGAAGGGGGACCATCCCCGAATGCGCGATCCCGCTTTTCAGGACCATGGTCAGGATAGGCTACAACGTGGTCTTCATGGGGGCCGTGAGGACAGCCAAGACGACCTTCCTAAGCACCTGGCAGAGCTACGAGGATCCCGCCCTTGAGGGCGTCATGGTAGAGACCGATCCGGAGATCCCCATGCACAGGCTTCTGCCGGGTTCGCCCATAGTCCAGCTCATCGCCGACGGAGACCGGCTCAAGCTCATCTCCAAGAACCTTTTGAGAAGCGACGCGGACTACTTCATCCTGGCTGAGGCCAGGGACGGTATCGCTCTGGATACAGCGGTGAGGCTGGCGGCCAAGGGCACCAAGAGGATGAAGCTGACCTTCCATTCGAGGCAGCCCTCGAGATTCGCTCTTGAGGCGGCCACGGAGATCGTAAAGCAGACCGGCGGCGACCTGGCTCTGACCCAGCAGATGATCGCATCGGGCTTCGACTACCTCTTTCATTTCGTCCAGCTGGCGGACAAGAGGCAGAAGAGGCTGAAGAGCATCCACCACATGGAGCTGGACGAAGAGGGCAGGGTCAGGATCTGCCCTGTGTGCGAGTACGACATGCAGACGGAGAGCTGGAGGTTCTTCGATTCCATAGGGGAAGCTCAGGCGGTCTACGGCATGGAGAGCTCCGCCGAGGACTTTCGCGTCATGAAGAGCCAGCTGAAGGATCTGGCGGAAAGGTCCGCCCAAGGAGGAGTACGATGAATCCCTATGATATCGCGGCTTCGGCTGTCCCCCTGGCGCTTGGGCTCCTTTATCTGGCGGGGCTGTACGCGGTGTTCTCCGACTGCATCCCCTATGCCAGGGCAAGGATCAGGCAGAGAAAGAGGCTCAAGGGACCTGCGGTAAGAAAGGAGACCCTGCCGTCCTGGGCTCAGGCTCCGGCGAGGCTGGCGTCCGCGTCTCTCGGAAGAGAGGTCAGCGCCAGGGCTGCCCTGGCCGTCCTCGCGTTCATGTTCCTTCTGGCTTTTGCGGTCAGCTCAAGGAGCTTTGAGCCCGCAGCCTCGGTGATCTATTCGGCTCTGTTCTGCGCTCTTCCCCTGGTGATACTGAAGCTCAGGCTTGAGGATATCCAGAGCAGGGGCAGCAGGGAGGGGATCGCCCTGGTCACCGAATTGGGCAGGCAGTACCGGATGCAGAACAGGAACATCTACAGGGCGTTGGAGAACGCGGTCTCCTCCGACGGGGAGTTTCCCCTGTGCAGAAGGCAGATCTACATGCTCCTTTTAAGGCTTCGGGCGGCCTCCGGGAGCCGGGAGATAAGGCTCGCCTGCGAGGACTTCTCCTACGCCCTGGGGACGGTCTGGGGGAGCATGCTCTCAGCCTGCATCAGGATCTCCGCGGAGAAGGGCAGCGACGTCTCCATGGGCCTTTCGGACATCGCCGACCAGCTCAAGGCCGCCAACAAAAGGGCTGAGGAGAGAAAAAGGCTCAATTCCGAGGCGTCCCGCATGACCATGTTCCTGGTGCCGGTCCTCTATATCGGGACCATGGCCCTCGCACGGGGATATCTGGGCATCAGCCCGGCGGAGCTTGCCCGCAATCAGTTCACCACGGCGGAAGGCCTGATGATGTTCCTCATCATAGTGATCCTGTTCATGTTCAACGGGACGCTGCAAAGGCTCATCAGCAGGACCAGGCTCGATCTTTAGGAGGAGCTTATGGACCACGTAATGACTATTCTGATGATCCTTTTCTGGACCGGCGCTCTGCTGGTCATCGTAAAGGAGAAGCCGGATCTTAAGGCCAGGGCGGCCATGTTCATGGAAAGGTATGCCGTCAGCGCGAAGAGCAGCCTGATCCCGGGACCGGTCAAGAGCTTCATAAGCGATCTTAAGCGGGAAAAGCTTGAGATGGAGCTTTCGGAGAGCCTCGCCTACGTCAAGAACCTGGTGATCCTGGGCAGGGGAAAGAGCATCAGCGCGGAGCTTCTGCTCACCGAGCTCTCCGACGTGACCAGGCTCCTCTCCCCGGTCTTTCTGGACATGGCCCACTGGCTCCATCTGAACGAGAAGGAGAAGGCCGCGGAGAGCCTGTCTTCCAGGTTCGGGACTGGATTTTCCAAGGAGATCGGCCATTTTCTCTCCGGCTGGGAGGACATAGACCCGTCGGAGCTGCTGTCCAGCGTTGAACTCTTTCAGAGCGCTCTTCGGGAGGAGCGAATGACCAGGCAGATGAGCAGAGACGAAGCGGTCAGCGACCTGGCGTATTTCCCGGTGGTCATCAACTGCATGGCGGTGCTGCTCAATTTCATCTACGTCGCCTATTTCATCGCCCAAAAAGACCAGCTGGGCATGCTGATGGGCTGACAGTAACGCATCTCATAACACATCATAAGGAGGAATAAACATGAAACAACTTATCGTACTGATCTCAACGGTGATCCTGGGGATCGCCATCGCTGCCATGGTACTGGGCTTCAGGACCGACGCCGGAAAGCTGGCGGGAACGGTATCCGGCCAGATCGACGGCCTGGTGACCGAGTTCTCCGCGGACCGTCCATGAAGCAGCTGATCATCATGACGGCCTCGGTGCTCCTTGGGATCTTCCTGTTCGGTCTCATCGCGGGCAGCGGGGATGACAGCGTCTACAGCAGCGTAAAGAGGCTATGGAACAGGGAGATATCGGTCCACACCCTTCAGGACGGGAGGCCTTAGATGAAGCAGTTTCTGGTTCTCACGGCGATCCTTCCGCTGATGCTCGTATTCTTTCTTCAGTTCGCCATGGACCAGCAGAACAGCGCCAGAGTGCAGGCGGTAAGCGATCTGGTCTATGCGGCCAAGGAAGAGGCGAGGCAGGAGGGATGCTTTAACAAGGAAATAAAGCAGAGGCTCGCTTCGTCCATCGCCGGCAGGCTTGGGATATCCCCCTCGGACGTCGTGATCGACGCGGACAGCAGCGTAAAGTACAGGCTCGAGGACGTCTCGGGGCTTACCGACGGCCAGCTGGAGAGGGGAATGATCCACTACAGGGTCACGGTCCCCGTCGGAAGGATGATGGCGGGAAGGTCCCTCTTCGGCCTTAAGGAGGAGGGGAACATCTATCGTTACACCATAGAAGGGAGGGCGGCCAGCGAAAGGCTGAGAAGATGAAGGTCTTTATAATGTTTCTGGCGTTCATGATCGTTTTTTCGGCCTCGCTGGTCTACAGGAACGACATGGAGCTCTATATGAGGATGCAGGATTCCCTCAAAAGGCTGGCGGAAGACTGCGCGGCCGGGGGCTCTCTTGCCACCGACAGGGATCTCTACGCGTCGGGAAGGCTCTGCATAGACAGGGAAGACGCCGAGAGGATAAGCTCCGTCCTGATCGAAAAGGCCATGGAAAAGACCATGTTCTCCGGGGGGACCATATCCCAGACGGTGAAGATCTTCGACGACGTCAAGGGATACGACGGGATAGAAGGCTACGGCCTTTCCGCGGGAAGGCCTGCGGTGGCAGTGTCCCTGACCTATTCCGGTCCCGATATCTTCAGGCTCTCCTTTCTCAAGATACAGACCGTGACCAGGACCGCCGTCTATCAGTGGGAATACTGAAGATGGCGTCCCGGGCGCTGCCGCAGGCTGGGGGGCTCCGCACTATGGGCCCTCAGGTCTGCGGAGGCGCAGCTTAGACGTCAGGCAGCCCTTCGGGGCTGCTTTTACTGTATGAAATTTAGAATCAGTATGAAAAACATATTGACTCTGCATTTTGAATAGTGTATATTACGCCCATACGATAGATCTCAAATACTATTCAGAACGGAGGAATGATCCATGGGGACCGATACGGAAGGCACTGCAGGCACATGCACCGGGCTCTGCCCCTGCGACGAGGTCTGCCCGGTGGGGAAGGCTCTTGCGGTCGTCGGGGGAAAGTGGAAGATGAGGATCATCTGCTCCCTTTACCTGGACGGGACCATGCGCTACGTAGATCTGGTGAAAAAGACCAAAGGCATAACCAGCGCCATGCTGTCCTCATCCTTAAAGGATCTGGAGGCTGACGGCGTAATAATCAGAAAGCAATTTGAAGAGATCCCGCCCAGGGTGGAGTATTCCCTGACCGACAGGGGAAGGGAGCTTTGGCCCATCCTCCACCGGCTCATCCACTGGGCGAGGAACGAGGAGTTCGACGGCGACGGCGAGATGATATACGGAAGAACAGGAATTTAAAATGGAAGAAAAGAAGGATCTTCAGGAATATCTTACCGAAGGAGTAGAGCAGATCGTAAAGGACGCCCTCAGGGCGACTCTCAAGGACCCCAGGGAGAGCTGGTTCATGGCGGGCTTTGCCGCCGCCAGCGCCAGGGCCTCCCTCATCAGAAAAAAGGAGGAAAAGGAAGGGCTCCACGTGCCCTCATACCTCATAGCAAGCATCACCTCCAGGTGCAACCTCCACTGCGTGGGCTGCTATTCCAGGTCCAACAACGCCACCGTTGACTGCGAGCCCGTTGACCAGCTCTCCAGCGAGGACTGGCTCAGGATCTTCCGCGAGGCGAGGGAGCTGGGCGTCAGCTTCATCCTCCTTGCCGGAGGCGAGCCCCTCTTAAGGCGCGACATCGTCGAGGCAGCAGGGGACATGCAGGAGATACTCTTCCCCATATTCACCAACGGCACCTTGATGGACGACAGGTATTTCGAGCTCTTCGACAGATGCCGCAACCTGGTGCCCGTCATGAGCCTCGAAGGCGAAAGGGAAGAGACCGACGCAAGAAGGGGCAGTGGCATCTACGACGTCCTGACCAGAAATATGGAAAGGCTCAAGAGCAAGGGCCTCATATACGGCGCCTCCATCACCGTGACCAGGCAGAACCTCAGGGAGGTCGTCTCAGGCGAGTTCCTGGACAGCCTGGCCGCCAAGGGCTGCATGGCGGTGTTCTACATCGAATACGTGCCTGTGACCCTGGACAGCGCGGAGCTTGCTCCCGTGGCGGAGGACAGGATCTTCATGGAGGAGAGGCTCGAGATCCTGAGAAAGGAGAGGGAGGACATGATCTTCGTATCCTTCCCCGGAGACGAGAAGAGCTCCGGCGGATGCCTTGCCGCCGGCCGCGGGTTCTTCCACATCAATTCCCACGGCGGTGCCGAGCCCTGTCCCTTCTCGGCCTATTCCGACGTCAACGTCAAGGACACCTCCCTTCGCGAAGCCATGGGCTCTCCTCTGTTCAGAGCCTTAAGGGCCGGCGGCCTCATGGAAGGCGAGCACACCGGAGGCTGCGTCCTCTTCGAGAAGAAGCTGGAAGTGGAGAAGATCGTCAGGACTCTTAAGGAAAACATGGCCAAACAGTCCTGATCCTGTGGTAATATATACAATTGAAAGCATAACTGTTCTGCCGCGCCGGAGCATCCGCCGGGCGGCCTGAAAAGGAGACAATATGAAAGAGAAGATCGACGCGTTCGATTACGCCGAACTTATAAACAAGACCCTGAAGAGGCCGGGCCTGCTGCTAAACACCAACGGCGACAAATTCAACAGCATGGTCATCGGCTGGGGACACATGGGCACCCTCTGGAACCTGCCCACATTCGTGGTCTACGTCCGCCGCAGCAGGTACACCAAGCCCCAGCTGGACAAGACCGGCGAGTTCACCATCTCTGTCCCCATGGACGGAAAGATCAGCCCCGAGGTCATGAAGGCCTGCGGCTCCCAGTCGGGAAGGGATATCGACAAGGCGCAGTTCTTCACCCTGGAGGAGCCCGAGACCAACGGCGTCCCCGGCGTCAGGGAGTACCCTCTGACCCTGGAGTGCAAGGTACTTTACAGCCAGGAGCAGGTCGTCGAGAACATACCTGCGGACATCAGAAAGAAGTTCTACGAGTGGGGCGGGGACGAAGGCTCCGAGCATACCGCCTACGTGGGCCTCATCACCGACGCGTATATCATCAAATAGAAAGGGCCGGTCCTGCCCGGGCGCTCCTCCTGCGCCTTGACATCGGGCAGAACTGGTATATAATTTAAGTTACGATTAAATTTGGAGGCCGCAAAGATCATGAGCAACAATATCAAATTCGACACGCTTGAAGACAAGAAACTCGTATGGCATACTACATCCCACATCCTGGCCAACGCCATCATGAGGCTGTTCCCGACCGCTAAGTTCGGTATCGGTCCTGCCATCGACAACGGTTTTTATTATGATATAGACGTGGATCACCGCTTCACCGAAGAGGATCTGGAAGCTCTCGAAAAGGAGATGGCCAAGATCGTCAAGGAAGACGTGCCCATGGTAAGAAAGGAAGTCAGCAGGGCGGAGGCTCTCGACTATATGAGCAAGAGGGGCGAGATCTACAAGGTCGAGCTCATCAACGATCTGCCCGAGGACGCTGTCATCACCTTCTATGAGCAGGGCGATTTCACCGACCTTTGCGCGGGCCCCCACCTTCCCAGCACCGGAGGCATCAAGGCCATCAAGCTCCTCACCGTCAACGGAGCCTACTGGAGAGGCAGCGAGAAGAACAAGATGCTCCAGAGGATCTACGGTATATCCTTCCCCAAGAAGTCTCTGCTGGACGAGTACCTGCAGAAGATGGAGGAGGCCAAGAAGAGGGACCACAGAAAGATCGGCAAGGAGATGGATCTCTTCATGATCGCCGACGAAGGCCCCGGCTTCCCCTTCTTCCTGCCCAAGGGCATGATCATCAGGAACGAGCTGGAGTGGTACTGGAAGCAGCAGCACGTCGCCCACGGATACGAGGAGATCAAGACTCCGCTGATCCTCAACAAGCAGCTCTGGCTCACCTCCGGCCACTGGGATCACTACAAGAACAACATGTACTTCACCAAGATCGACGATGAAGACTATGCTGTAAAGCCCATGAACTGCCCCGGTGCCATCCTTTCCTACAAGAGAAAGATGTATTCCTACAGGGATCTTCCCATCAGGCTCGCCGAGCTGGGCCAGGTCCACCGCCACGAGCTTTCAGGCACTCTCCACGGCCTGTTCAGAGTCCGCACCTTCACCCAGGACGACTCCCACATCTTCATGACCGCGGACCAGATGGAAGAAGAGATAGTCAACCGCATCAAGTTCATCGACGAGATCTACAGGCTCTTCGGATTCGATTACAAGATTGAGCTCTCCACCAGGCCTGAGGACCGCATGGGCTCCGACGAGGAATGGGATGCCGCAGAGAACGCTCTGCAGCACGCGATGGACAGCCTCGGCAAGGAATACACCGTAAATCCCGGAGACGGCGCCTTCTACGGACCCAAGCTGGATTTCCATCTTGAGGACAGCATCGGACGCACCTGGCAGTGCGGTACCATCCAGCTGGATTTCCAGATGCCCCAGCGGTTCGATCTCTCATATATCGGTCCCGACGGCGAGAAGCACCGTCCCATCATGACCCATTCCGTAGCCTACGGAAGCATCGAGAGGTTCATCGGCATCCTGATCGAGAACTTCGAGGGCAAGTTCCCCCTGTGGCTGGCTCCGGTCCAGGTAAAGCTCCTGACCGTCACCAACAAGCAGGACGAATACGCCCTGGCTCTCGGAAAAGAGATGACCGAGAAGGGCCTCAGAGTAGAGGTCGACACCAGAAACGAGAAGATCGGTTACAAGATCCGCGAAGCAAGGAACGCGAGAGATTCCTACATCGTCGTCATCGGCGACAAGGAGATCGAGACCGGCGTCTTCGCTCCCAGATCCAGCAAGACCGGCGACATGGCTCCCATCGCTAAGGATGATTTCATCGCCATGCTCCTCAAGGAGATCGAGACCAAGGCCCTGTGATACCGGCCTCGCCTTACAAATCAAACGCTTTCAAAGCCCCGCCCGAAGACGGGGCTTTTGCTTGTTATAGAAAACCTTTCAGCAGCAGCCTGGCCCCGCTGCGCTCAACGGTTTGCAGTTTATCTTCTTTGGGATCCCTTTGCAGTGAACACCGCAGGACCTTCATTTTCTTCACCAAATCGTCAAGGAGCATTTTTCACAAAACTGTTGACATTGATGTTGGGCAAGGGTATATTAATCATAGTTGTTAGCACTCCCGACTAAAGAGTGCTAACAGCGAGAGAAAAATTCGACAGGAGGTACAGATGGAACTCAATGAAAGAAAGCTTCAGATCCTTCAGGCTATAGTTGCAGATTTTATTTATTCCGCTGAGCCTGTCGGAAGCAGGACCATCTCAAAGAAGTACGACATGGGTCTTTCTCCCGCTACCATCAGGAACGAGATGAGCGACCTTGAAGAGATGGGATATCTCACCCATCCCCATACGTCCGCCGGCAGGGTGCCCTCGGACAAAGCCTACAGGCTCTATGTGGACCAGCTGATGAGGGCGTCGGAGCTCACCGACGAGCGCAAGCAGGCCATATCCAGCAAGCTCAACGATACCGCGGCGGAGCTGGACAGGACCATAGAGAAGGCGGCCAGCCTTCTTTCGGAGATCACCAATCTGGTGTCCTTCGCCATCACTCCCAGCGGAAGGGAGAGCAAGCTCAAGTACGTGAACCTTCTCCCCGTCGACGAGAGGACCATCGTCCTGATGATCGTTTCCGAGGACGGCCAGATCAGCAACACGCCGGTCAAGCTCTCCTGCGGGTACACCGAGGACAACCTGAGGCTGATGTCCCGGGTCATGACCCACAACTTCATGGGAAAGACCGTCAGCGACGTTCTGACCATGGACATAATAGAGACCATAAAGTCCGACCTTTCCGCCCTCGATAAACTGACCGGGGCGGTAGTCCCCAGTTTCATGCAGACCCTCGAGAAGATGCTGGACGTGGACCTCTACATGGATGGATACACCAATATCTTCTCAATGCCTGAGTACAGCGACGTTGAGAAGGCCAGGAACTTCCTGACCATCCTTCAGCAGAAGGACCACATCACCAACGTGCTGGTCAACAGGGACAACGGCCTCATAATCACCATCGGAGACGAGAACTCCGAGCTCAAGGACTGCAGCCTGATAACCGCCGACTACAGGGTCAACGGAAGGCTGGTGGGAAAGCTGGGCGTCATCGGGCCGACCAGGATGAGATACAGCGAGATCAGTTCTGTCATAAGATACATGACTGATAATATAAGCAAAACATTTGAGATCACAGGAGATAACAACGAATGACACAGGAAAACATGCCGGATGCCGAAGAGCTGAAGCAGGAACGGCAGCCGGATGAAGAGACCTGCGAACAAAAGGAACAGGCTGAGGATGAGCCCAAGGCCTGCGGAGACGAAGAACAGGTAAAGGATGGAGCCAAGGAGACCTGCGAAGGTGAAAAGACCGAAGAGCAGGCGGAGCCTTCCGAAAAGACTGAAGAAAAGCCTGAGGAAGACCTGGCCAAAAAGCTCGCTGAGCTTGAGGACAGCCGCTTAAGGCTCATGGCCGAATACCAGAACTACCGCCGCCGCAGCGAAAAGGAAAAGAGCGACATCTACGCCTACGCCAACGAGGAATTCGCGAAGCAGATCCTCGACGTCACCGACAATTTCGAGAGGGCGATGGCCATACCAACCTCGGACGACAAGTACAGAGAGGGCATGGAACTGATCTTCAAGCAGCTGCTCTCGGTCCTTGAGAAGAACAAGGTCGCCGAGATAGAGGCGCTGGGAAAGCCCTTCGATCCACGGTCCCACGAAGCGGTCATGAACGATCCTTCCCCGGACGCGGAGAGCGGAACGGTGACTCAGGTGCTGCAGAAAGGATACACGTTAAATAATAAGGTCATCAGGACGGCAAAGGTAGCCGTCGCACAGTAGACCGTAAATAACATATCGGAGGATAAAGAAATGAGCAAAGTCATAGGAATCGATCTGGGAACTACCAACAGCTGCGTAGCAGTTCTCGAAGGCGGAGAACCTACCGTCATAGCAAACGCAGAAGGCAACAGGACCACGCCGTCGGTGGTAGGCTTCACCAAGGGCGGCGAGAGGCTGGTAGGCGAGACCGCAAAGCGTCAGGCCATCACCAACCCCGAGAGGACCATCTCCTCTATCAAGCGCCACATGGGCAGCGATTACAAGGTGTCCATCGACGGCAAGGAATACACTCCGCAGGACATCTCAGCAATGATCCTGTCCAAGCTCAAGGCCGATGCCGAGAGCTACCTGGGCGAGAAGGTCACCGAGGCGGTCATCACCGTCCCCGCATACTTCTCCGACAGCCAGAAGCAGGCTACCAAGGACGCAGGCCGCATCGCAGGCCTTGACGTCAAGAGGATCATCAACGAGCCGACCGCGGCCGCTCTGGCATATGGTCTTGACAAGGGCGAGAGCAGTCAGAAGATCCTGGTATACGATCTGGGCGGCGGCACCTTCGATGTCTCCATCCTGGAGCTGGGCGACGGTGTATTCGAAGTCCTTTCCACCAACGGCGACACCAAGCTGGGCGGCGATGACTTCGACAACGTGCTGATGAACTTCATGGCGGATCAGTTCGCCAAGGAGAACGGCGTAGATCTGAGGAACGACAGGATGGCGATGCAGAGGCTCAAGGAGGCCGCCGAAAAGGCCAAGAAGGAGCTCTCCTCCAGCCAGACCACCAATGTGAACCTGCCCTTCATCACCGTCAATGCCAACGGACCTCTCCACATGAACATGGACATCACCAGGGCCAAGTTCGATCAGCTGACCGCTCACCTGGTCCAGAGGACCATCGAGCCCATGAGGAAGGCAATGGCGGACGCCGGCGTCACCAACAGCGACATCAACAAGGTCATCCTCGTCGGCGGCTCCACCAGGATCCCCGCAGTCCAGGAGGCTGTAAAGCAGGTCACCGGCAAGGAGCCCTTCAAGGGCATCAACCCCGATGAGTGCGTCGCGGTAGGCGCTTCCATCCAGGCAGGCGTTCTGACCGGCGAGGTCAAGGACGTTCTCCTTCTGGACGTCACTCCGCTGTCCCTGTCCATCGAGACCCTGGGCGGCGTAGCCACCAGGCTCATCGAAAGGAACACCACCATTCCTACCAAGAAGAGCCAGATCTTCTCCACCGCCGCTGACAACCAGAGCGCGGTAGACATCCACGTCATGCAGGGCGAGCGTCAGATGGCAGCCGACAACATCACCCTCGGCCGCTTCCAGCTCTCCGGTATCCCCCCAGCGCCCCGCGGGATCCCTCAGATCGAAGTCACCTTCGATATCGACGCTAACGGCATCGTAAACGTCAGCGCAAAGGATCTGGGCACCGGCAAGGAGCAGAGGATCACCATCACCTCCTCCAGCAAGCTCACCGAGGAGGAGATCAAGCAGAAGGTCGCGGAGGCCGAGCAGTACGCAGAGGCCGACAAGGCCAAGAAGGAAGGCATCGAGGTCCGCAACCAGGCCGAGACCCTGGTCTATGAGACCGAGAAGAACCTGAAGGAGCTGGACGGCAAGCTCTCCGCCGACGAGGTCGCCAAGATCAACGCCGCCAAGGACGAGCTGTCCAAGGCCATGGAGGCCGGCACCACCGAGGAGATCAAGGCCAAGATCGAGGCTCTCACCAACGAGTATCACGTGATCAGCACCAAGCTCTATGAGCAGGCCGCGGCTCAGCAGCAGGCTCAGGGCCAGGCAGGCCCCAACATGGGCGGAGTGGGCTTCAACCCCAACATGGGCGGCTTTGATCCCAACAACATGGGCTTCAATCCCAACATGAACGGCCAGCAGGGCGCCAAGAGCGATGACAATGTGGTCGACGCTGACTTCGAAGTCGTTGACGACGACAAGAAGAATCAGTAATATATAGGGACGGTCCGAAAGGGTCCCCGCAAATAAAATGAGCGTGAAAGGCCCCTGTCTTACGGCAGGGGCTGTATCAGGCTCCGGAGAAGGAAATGGCAGAGGAAAAGAGAGATTATTACGAGGTGCTCGGCCTTCAGAAGGGCGCGGGCGAATCCGAGATCAAATCTGCATACAGAAAGATGGCCATGAAGTATCACCCGGACAGAAATCCCGGTGATAAGAAGGCCGAAGAGAAATTCAAAGAGATCAACGAGGCATATTCTGTCCTGTCCGATCCCGACAAGAAGGAAAAGTACGACCGCTTCGGCTTCGCCGGCGTCGATCCCAACGCTCAGGGCTTCGGAGGAGGCTTCTCCGGCCAGGGCTTCGGCGGCTTCGAGGATATATTCAACATGTTCGGCGGCTTCGGCGGCTTCGGAGGAGACGCCTTCGGCGGCAGAGCGGCCAACTCCCCCAGAAAGGGCAGGGACATCCAGAAGAACATGACCATCAGCTTCAACGAGGCTGTCTTCGGATGCAAGAAGGAGATCCGCCTGACCAAGGACGTGGTCTGCGATACCTGCCATGGCAGCGGCGCGGCTCCCGGGACTTCCAAAAAGAAGTGCCCGATCTGCGGTGGCTCAGGCCAGGTGAGGACTGTAAGGTCCACCATGTTCGGCCAGATGCAGCAGGTCACCACCTGCTCCAACTGCGGAGGCACCGGCGAGATCAACGAGAAGCCCTGTCCCGACTGCAGAGGTACCGGCAGGGTCAGGAAGACCGTGAACCTCACCGTCAACATCCCGGCGGGAGTCGACAACGATTCCGTCATCAAGATGAGCGGTCAGGGAGAACCGGGCTATAACGGCGGTCCCAACGGCGATTTCTACATCGTCATCAGGGTCACCCCGAGCACCGTGTTCGAGAGAAGGGGAGATGATCTTAAGATCACCGTGCCCATCACCTTCACCCAGGCTGCCCTGGGCGACGAGATCATGATCCCGGGCCTCAAGGAAAAGCAGGCCTGCAAGGTCCCTGCCGGCACCCAGCCCGGCGACGTCACCAGGCTCCGCGGCAAGGGAGTCCCCAACATCAAGACCGGAGTTCCCGGGGATCTTTTCGTCGAGTTCGACCTTGAGGTCCCGACCAAGCTGACCGCGGCCCAGAAGGAACTGATCCGCCAGCTCGGCGAGGTCTCCAATACCGAGGGCTATTCCAAGAGAAAGAAATTCACGGACACTCTGAAAGACCTTTTCAAATAAAGGGCGCGGGTGTAAAATGTGTTAGTTTTGTGCAGGATCCTCGTCCGAATGATCAGCGCATTCGGCGGGGATCCTGTTTTGCGATATGAGACCTAACGGAGGATCGATGCTTCTTCTTGTTATCAATCCCGGCTCCACGTCGACCAAGGTGAGCCTTTATAAAGACGATGAAGAGATCTTCGAGGAGAGCGTCTTTCACGACGCGCCAGTGCTCCTGTCCTTTAAGACCGTCAACGACCAGATCCCCTTCAGAAAGCAGCTGATCATCGACATGCTGAAGAAGAGAGGATACGAGCCCGGGGACGTGGACGTGTTCATCGGAAGGGGAGGGAGCGCCTGCACCCAGAAGTCCGGCGTCACCGTCATCGACAGGCTCCTTTACGAGCATACGAGAGACGCGGTGGGTGGAAGCGACCATCCCGCGAAGCTGGGCGTCATGCTGGCTTACGAGCTGTGCAGCGAGTACGGCGGCTCCATGTATACCATGGACCCGACCAACGTGGACGAGCTCTGCGATCTTGCCAGGCTCACAGGCATAGACGGAGTCTACAGGAACGCCCAGTCCCACGTCCTCAACCAGAAGGGGGTCGCCAGGATCCACGCCAAAAAGCTGGGCAAGACCTACGAGGAGTGCCGGTTCATCGTTGCCCACATCGACGGCGGCGTCACCGTAGGCGCTCACGAGAACGGGCTCCTGATCGACTGCAACGTGGGATCCGGCGGGGACGGTCCCTATACTCCCACCAGACTGGGAAGCGTGCCCGTGCTGCCGCTCCTTGACTACATCGAGAAAAACTCGGTAGAGAAGGTCCGGGTAATGTGCTCAAGGGCAGGGGGCTTCGTCGATCATTTCGGCACCGCCGATTCCGACAGGATCCACGCCATGGCCGAAGCAGGGGACAAAAAAGCCCGCCTCGTTTGGGACGGGATGATCTACCAGATATGCAAGGAGATCGGCGCCATGAGCGCGGTGCTTTCCGGCCGGGTCGACGGGATACTCCTCACCGGCGGGCTCTGCCGCTTTGAGGATCTCGTCGCATCCATCGAGGAACGCTGCGGATGGATCGCTCCGGTCACCGTCTATCAGGGCGAGGTGGAGCAGCAGACCCTTCACGACGAGGTCATGAAGGTGGTCAGGGGCGAAAAAAAGGCCCTTGTCTACAGCGGAAAGAACGTGTGGCAGGGCTTTGATCTGTGACATATTTATACGGCCGGTCCGGCTCAAGTCCGGGTCGGTCTTTTTGTGCCTTATGGTTTTCGCATATCGACCGCGGCGGATATGCTGTTCAGGAAATGGAACGTTCGATGCCGGTGACTGAGGCTCCCTTTAGGTCCAGGTAGCCCCATTCCTTGAAGTCCCACTCCAGTTCGCCTTTTCCGGGCTCATGGACGCGCATGAATGACAGTCCCTCGACCCTGTCAAGGTTTTGATAGCGGCCCAGAGGATCTCCGGCGAAGAAACAGTAGATGACCCGGTAATTGTTCTCCCGAAGCAGGGAGACGTCCGCCTCGATGCTGACTGTGACGGTCTCGCCGGGCCTTCCTTCGCATATATCATAGAGCACGTAGGTGCCCAGCTTCATGCCGGCAAGGTCCTGAAGCTCCAACCTCAGCCCTATGTTCTCGATGGGGGCGCCGCACCTCCAGGTCAGCTTAAGGCGCAGAGGCTCCCCGTCGCGGACCATGCCTCCGGCGTTGCCGCATTCCGCCGAGATCAGCCTCATCCGGTCGTCATTGAGCCAGTCTGGCCTTCTGTAGCCGGTGTAGTCGTATACCACATTGTTCTCGGTGATGGTGCTCAGATATCTTCCGACCGCGGTCTCAGTATCCCCGTCGAATATGATCTTTCCCTTCTCAAGGACGATGCATCTGGTGCAGAGCCTTCTGATCTGGTCCATGTTGTGGCTGACGTAGAGGACCGTGCGGCCGTCCGAGACCGCCTTTTTCATCTCCGAGATACACTTGTTCTGAAAGGCGATGTCGCCCACCGCCAGGACCTCGTCCATGATTATGATCTCACTGTCCAGGTTCACCGCCACCGAAAAGCCCAGTTTTGTGTACATCCCGCTGGAATACCGCTTAAGAGGGGTGTCGATGAAGTCCTCAAGCTCGCTGAAGGCGATGATGCGGTCGATCCTCTCGTCAACTTCTTTTCTTGATAGGCCCAGGATCACGCCGTTGAGATAGATGTTCTCTCGGCCGGTGAGCTCCCCGTTGAAGCCTGTCCCGACCTCCAGCATGCTGGTGACCCTGCCGTATATGTCGATCTCGCCCTCGGTGGGGGCGGTGACCCGGGTCAGGAGCTTGAGAAGGGTGCTCTTGCCCGCGCCGTTGCGGCCTATGATGCCCACCGCCTCGCCCTTATTCACGGTGAGATCGATGCCGTCCAGGGCGTAGAACTCCTCACCGGAAAGGGTGGAGGCGCCGATCTTGCTGTTGGGGTCTTCCTGCCTGCGTTTTCTCGCCCACCAGCTCTGGAGCTCGTGCTGCAGGGTGGTGGCGTTGATCTGGCCGCGGCGGTATTTCTTTTTGACTCCTTTTATGGAGATCATGGTCTTTGGATCTGTCATGATACCTGTTCTATATACGCTCATCTGGAATATAAACTGCGATTTCAGATAATAAATCTTAACATATTGCGGAGGAATTAGAAACAATAATACAAATAAAGAACAGGACCCTTTGAGCGGCGCTCAAGGGTCCTGTTTCAGGTCATTAGTTATTTAAGAACTTGTTTCAGTACTTTTGAAACGGTTCCTATACTCTCGGCTGGGGGATGGGGATCTCCTTGGGGATCGGGCACTTGTAGGGCTGTCCCTTCATCGCGGCGTCGAACTCCTCCTTGGCCTTGGCCAGGAGGGAGGGATCCTCCATGAGCTTGAGGGCGGTCATGGCGCAGGCCTCGCCGCCGTAGAGCATTCCCTTGAAACCGATGGACATGCCCGAGCAGGATGTGATCTGCCAGCTGTGTCCGGGGGCTGCCAAGTTCCAGCAGGCGGTGTTGATGGCGCAGGTCGGGCAGATGTGTGCTACGTCGGAAACGTCGGTGGAGCCGCCGCCGACTCCGGTATCAACCACGAAGGGCTCTACCTTGGAGGCGATGGGGCCGCAGTCCAGAGCGCCGGAGGCCTTGAGGCCTTCGTATCTGGGGCTCTTGGTGTTGAGGACTTCTGCGAATTTCAGCTCCTCTTCGGTATAGGAGGGGACTCCGATCTCTTCCATGCAGTCATGGGCAAGTTTTGCCATGGTCAGGTTGTGGAGGCTGTTGTAGCAGCCGCCGAGGAACTCGATCTCCACCTGGGTCTCGGTCATATGGGCAGCGCCTTCAGCCACCTTGACCAGCCTTGCGTAGGTCTCTTCGATGTTCTTACGGCTGGCGCCTCTGACGTAGTACCAGACCGAAGCCTTGTCGGGGACGATGTTGGGGGCAGTGCCTGCCTCTTTATATACATAATGGATCCTGATGTCGGAGGTAACGTGCTCTCTCAGGTAGTTGGCGCCTACGCTCATGAGCTCGGCGGCGTCCAGAGCGCTCCTGCCGTTGAAGGGATCTCCGCCGGCATGGGCGGTGACACCTTTGAAATGGAAGATGGCGCTGTTGAGGCCGTTGCTGTTGCCGGTCTCGACTTCATTGAGGCTCCCGCCGTGCCATGCGATGGCGGCGTCCAGCTCGTCGAAGGCGCCTTCTCTTGCCATGAAGACCTTGCCGGTGAGGACCTCTTCAGCCGGGCAGCCGAAGAAGATGACGGTGCCGGGAAGGTTCTTTGCCTCCATCTCCGCCTTGATGCCTACCGCGGCGGAAAGGCAGGCCACGTCCAGAAGGTTGTGTCCGCAGCCCTGTCCGGGAGCGCCTTCACAGACCGGTTCCTTCTCCAGACCGACCTTCTGGGAAAGACCGGGAAGGGCGTCCAGCTCGCCGAGAAGACCGATGACCGGGTGGCCGCTGCCCCACTTGCCGTAGACGCAGGTGGGAAGGTTGGCATAGCCCGTCTTGACCTCGAAGCCGAATTCCTTCAGCAGCTCAGCGGTCCACTTGCAGGCATTCACCTCGTTGTATGCGGTCTCGGGGCATTCCCACAGCTTTTTAGCCAGGGCGATGAACTTTTCCTGTTCTTTGCGTATCTTTTCGATCGCTACAGATCCTGTCATGTTATATCTCCTTTCTTGCGATATTCGCAGGAAAATTATATAATTTTTGCGGCTCCCAGTTCAATAATATTGTTGAAGAACGTTATTTTTGCTAAAATAGCGAGTATGAAGAAAGTCGCTTTTTATACCCTCGGATGCAAGGTCAACCAATACGAGTCCCAGCTGCTGGCCGATATGTTCAAAAATAAGGGCTGGCAGGTGGTGTCGGAGGATGACCCTGCGGATGTATATATAGTCAACAGCTGCTCTGTGACAAGGCTCGCAGACCGCAAGTCACGCCAGTACCTGCGCAGGATGAAGAGGGTCAATCCCTCGGCCTGCATGATCATCGCCGGATGCTATCCCCAGACCAACCCGGACGAGGTCAGGGAGATCGAAGAGGTCGACATAATCCTGGGAACGGCGGACAAGCTAAGGGCCGTTGAGCTGGCGGAGGAATTTCTGGAAGGAAGGGACGTCCCGTCCTGCACCGTCGAAAAGCCCTTCGCGGACAGCACCGTGTACGTCGATCATCAGGGCTGCGGAGCGTCGGAATCCAGGACCCGGGCCCTTATAAAGGTCCAGGAGGGCTGCAACCGGTTCTGCTCCTACTGTGTGATCCCCTACGCCAGAGGTCCCATCAGATCCAGGCCCCTTGAGAGCATCCTCTCCGAAGCGGAGGATCTCATAGGCCGGGGCTACCACGAGTTAGTCCTCACCGGCATCAACACCGCCCTGTACGGCACCGAGGGGGGCAGCAGCGAGCCCTCGGGGATCCACAACGTGATCGCTGCCATCTCGCAGCTCGGCGGTGACTTCAGGATCCGGCTCAGTTCACTGGAGCCTACGGTGGTCAACGCGGCCTACGTTGAGAAGCTCTTCGCCTTTGACAAACTCTGCCACCATCTGCACCTTTCCGTCCAGAGCGGGAGCGACAGGATCATAAAGGCGATGAACCGGCGCTACACGTCGGAAGAATACATGGATATCGTCAGGGCCCTCAGGTCCTTCGATCCGGATTACGGTATAACCACCGACATCATCACCGGATTTCCCGGCGAGACCGAAGAGGACTTCGGACAGAGCCTGGAACTGGTGAGAAGGGCGAAGTATCTCAAGGTCCACGGTTTTCCGTATTCCAGAAGGCCTCATACTAAGGCCGCGGACATGGCGGGCCAGATCGCTCCCCCTGTTAAAAAGGAGCGCAACAGGATCCTCATCGCCGAGGCCGACCGGGTATCTTTAGAGTTCAGGCAGGGCATGGAAGGAAAGCCCATGCGGGTCCTCGCCGAGGAACAGACCGAGGTCGAAGGAAAGCTTCTCTGGAAGGGTCATGCTTCCAACTATACGCCGGTGTATTTCCCCTGGGACGGGGACATCGCCAACACCTTCATCGATCTTACCGCCGCGGAGCCCGTGCTCGACGGCGTTTACGGAAGAAAGGAGGATAAATAAATGTCAGACTGCATCTTCTGCAGGATAGCGGCCCACGAGATCCCCTCAAAGCCCGCTTATGAAGACGACCTGATCTACTCGTTCTACGATCTGGATCCCCAGGCTCCGGTCCACGTGCTTATAGTGCCCAAGAAGCATATCGGTTCCCTGGATGAGACCACCCCCGAGGACGGAGAGCTCCTCGCCCACATGCTCCTTAAGGTAAAGGAGATCGCGGCCTCTCTGGGACTTGAAAAGGGCTACAGGGTCGTCATCAACACCGGAGAGGACGGGGGACAGACCGTCCATCACCTGCACATCCACCTTCTCGGCAAGAGGAGCATGAACTGGCCTCCGGGCTAGAGTGCTTTTCGATATACAGTCCATTCTAAACGTCGTCCGTTATCGCTTTTTTCATTGGAGGAAAATATGGACAAAAAAGCAGCAATCGAAAGTCTGGAAAAATACCGCCAGGAGCTCTACGATCTGAGCGATCAGATCTGGATGTATTCCGAGACCGCCTTCAAGGAGTTTGAATCCTGCAAGGCTCTCAGCGATTTCATGGAAGCTCACGGCTTCAAGGTAGAGAGGGGACTGGGAGTCGTCCCGACCTCCTTCAGCGCCACCTTCGGATCCGGAAAGCCGGTCATCGGCCTTCTGGGTGAGTACGACGCCCTCGCCGGAGTCAGCAACGTTCCCGAAGAGTACCAGCTCCACGCTCCCAACGGCAAGTCGACCCATCAGGCCTGCGGACACAACCTTCTTGGCGTAGGCTCCATCGCTGCGGCCCTCATAGTCAAGGAATACCTCGAGGATCATCCCGGTCAGGGCACGGTCATCTACTACGGCTGCCCCGCTGAGGAAGGCGGCTCGGGCAAGGCCTTCATGGCAAGGGACGGCATCTTCGACGGTCTTGACGCGGCCATCACCTGGCATCCGTCCAGCATCAACGAGATCGCAGGCACCAGCTCCCTGGCCAACGTCCAGGTAAGATATCAGTACAAGGGCATCTCCGCCCACGCGGCAGGCGATCCCGAGCACGGAAGATCCGCCCTCGACGCCCTCGAGCTCCTCAATATCGGCGTTCAGTTCTTAAGAGAGCACATGCCCTCCGACGCCCGCATCCACTACGCCATCACCGATACCGGCGGCAAGTCCCCCAACGTCGTCCAGTCCTACGCTGAGGCCATCTACCTGATCCGCTCCCCCAAGAACGAGCAGGTCCAGGAGCTGATGAAGAGGGTGGACAACATCGCCAAGGGCGCCGCGCTCATGACCGATACCGAGCTCAACAAGGTCTTCATGAAGGGCTGCTCCAACACCGTCATCAACACCACTCTCAACGAGGTCCTCTACAAGAACCTCTGCGAGCTGCCCATCCCGCCCCTCACCGCTGAAGAGGCCGAGTACAGGTCCAGGGTCAACGCCACCGTCGACCAGCCCCTGACCCCCAAGCCCCACATCCTGGCCACCATGACCATGGAAGAGAAGGCGGCCTTCATCGAGAAGTGCAAGCAGGACGACATCGATTTCGTGTTCCCGCTGGTGGAAGGTCCCGCCATGGGCGGCTCCACCGACGTGGCAGACGTGAGCTGGATCTGCCCGACCGCTCAGGTCCATACCGCTACCTGGTGCAGCAGGTCCCCCGGCCACTCCTGGCAGAACGTCGCGCAGGGCATCGGCAGCGCGGCAAAGAAGAGGACCATGTTCGCGGGACAGGTCATGGCGGCTTCCGTCATCGATCTCTTCAACGCTCCCGAGACCGTGGAGAAGGCCAAGGAAGAACTGAAGATGAGAGAGCCCGGCGGCTACAAGTGCCCGATCCCCAAGGGAGTCATGCCTCAGCCCACCGTCTAAAAAAACTTTGTCCAAACTGAAAATATTTCTTGATTACCCGGGCACCCGTGTGTATAATAACTCTTGTTTTGATATGAGCTACCAGCTCGACGGCAAGGAGGTGAAGCGGTAATGGCACAGGTAGTCGTTAAGGAAGGCGAAAATCTGGAGAGTGCACTCAAGAGATTCAAGCGTTCATGTGCTAGAGACGGCGTCATGTCCGAGCTCAGAAAAAGAGAGCACTACGAAAAGCCCAGCGTAAAGCGTAAGAAGAAGTCCGAAGCAGCACGCAAGAAGGCTAACAAGAGATACTAAGAACCGATTTGAGCCTGCCTTTTTGGCAGGCTCTTTTGCAATCTGCCCGCATCCGGCGGGCCGCAGGAGGTCCTATTGAGCGAACTGAGATTTACCCCGGGCGTCGTAGCGTCCCCTGAAGAGGTCTTCGGGGTCTTCGACTCGAACCTCAAAGCGGTCGAGAACGACTGCCGCGTACAGGTCGCCATGAGAGGCGACGAGATAATAATAAACGGAGAAGAGGCTGAAAGGGCCATGCAGGTGATCACGGAGATGTTCCGCACCGTGGAGCAGGGCCAGCAGCTGGACGCCCAGAAGGTGGAGTACATAATCTCCCTTTCAAAGCAGGGCATCTCCTACAGCGAGAGCAACATCTCAAAGGACGTGCTGTGCTTCACCCACAGGGGAAAGCCCATAAAGGCCAAGACCCTGGGCCAGAAGGACTACGTCGAAGCGATAAAGAAGAACGACATCACCTTCGGGGTCGGTCCGGCGGGGACGGGAAAGACCTACATCGCCGTCGCCATGGCCTGCAACGCCCTGAAGAACAAGGACGTGGAGAAGATCATCCTGGCCCGTCCCGCGGTGGAAGCGGGGGAGAAGCTGGGATTCCTTCCCGGAGACCTTCAGGAAAAGGTGGATCCCTACCTGAGGCCCCTCTACGACGCACTGTATGATATACTGGGAAGAGAGGCGACCCTGCGCCTCAAGGAGAAGGAGACCATCGAGGTCGTGCCCCTGGCCTACATGAGGGGAAGGACCCTGGACAATTCCTTCATAATCCTGGACGAGGCCCAGAACGCCACCAAGGAGCAGATGAAGATGTTCCTTACCAGGATGGGCTTCGGGTCCAAGATAATCGTCACCGGAGACATCACCCAGATAGACCTGCCCAGAGGGAAGAGATCCGGCCTGGTGGACGCCATGAGGATCCTGGACGGGGTGGGAGGCATCGCCTTCTGCCGTCTGACCGATTCGGACGTGGTGCGCCATCCCCTGGTCAGAAAGATAGTCAACGCCTACGACAGATACATCCAGCGCCATCCCGAATGGTCTGAGGAATAAAGGAGCTTTAATTGACCATATATTTTGACGAAGAACGCCGTCCCGGCGAAGAAACGGAAGAGCTCATGAACAGGGCGGCCATGCTCTGCCTTGAGAACGAAGAAATGGAGACTGAGGACGTGAGCCTTTCGGTCACCATCGTCGGCAAGGACGAGATCCGGGTCCTCAACCGCGACTACAGGAACGTGGACAGCGTCACCGACGTGCTGTCCTTTCCCGCCTACGGAGACGAAGAGGAGATCAGCCTGGAAGAGGGCGAGGAACTGAGCCTGGGAGATGTGGTCATCTGCGAGGAGAGAGCCAGGGAACAGGCAGAGGAGTACGGACACAGCTTTGACAGAGAGCTCATCTACCTCTTTACCCATAGCGTCCTCCATCTTTTGGGCTACGATCACATGACTGACGAAGACAAGGCCGTCATGAGGGAAAAGGAAGAGGCGGTCATGTCCGCTCTCGGCCTTACCAGAGGGGAAAACTGACATGAAGAGCGGATTCGCGGCCATCATCGGAAGGCCCAACGTGGGAAAATCCACCCTGATGAACACCATCCTGGGGGAAAAGATCGCCATCACCACAGATAAGCCCCAGACCACCCGCAACACCATCAGGGGAATATATACCAGGTTCGATGACGGCGAGCCCGTCTGCCAGACCGTATTCATCGACACCCCGGGCATCCACAAGCCCCACAACAAGCTGGGAAGCTACATGACCCAGGCCGCGGTGAATACCTTCGGCGAGGTGGAGGTCATCCTTTTCCTGGTCGATTCCCCCTACGAGGGAGAGGGCAGCGGGGACGATTTCATCCTGAACCTGCTGAAGACCGTGGATACCCCCAAGATCCTCGTCATAAACAAGATCGACACCATGGCGCCCGATGCCTTTAAAGAGGCCTTCGACACCTACGAGGCCATGGGGATCTTCGACAGCGTCCTTGGCGTCTGCGCAGCGGACGGCACCAACGTGGACCGTCTCCTCGAAGCGGTGGAGGCCCGTCTCGAAGAGGGACCGATGTACTTTCCGCCGGACATGATCACCGAGAGCCCCGAAAGGTTCATCGTCAGCGAGATCATCAGGGAAAAGCTCCTGCTTTACCTGGACGACGAGGTGCCCCACGGCACCGCGGTGGAGATCGAGAGCTACAGAGAGGAAGAGGACCTGACGTCCATCAGCGCCGTGATCTACTGCGAGAGGCAGTCCCACAAGGGCATTATAATAGGGAAGGACGGGCGCAAGCTCAAGGGCGTCGGAAAGGCCGCAAGGCTCGAGATCGAGGCGCTCTTAGGCACGAAGGTCTTTCTTCAGACCCACGTCAAGGTCAAGGAGAGATGGCGGGACAGCGACGTCGCCATCAGGAATTTCGGATATAAAGAGAGCTGATCCTTCATGTATACCGAAACGGAAGGCATAATCCTGAGGCAGACCAAGACCCTGAACGGCAGGCGGATGATAACCCTGTTCTCTAAGAAGTACGGCAAGATAGGCGCCGGCACGTCCCTCTCTGAAAGGGGAAAGAACAGGAGCTCCCTGGCCATCAGGCCTTTTTGCCGCGGAAGATACGAGCTCTTCAAGAACCGGGACACCTACAATATCAACGGCGCCGAGACCGTGGAGAGCTACTATTCCATCGGCGAGGACGTTGACAAGTACATGGAGGCCGCCAGGATCCTGGAGCTCACCGACGCCATGCTGGGCGAGGATCAGCCCCAGCCGGCCCTGTACGATCTTCTCTGCCAGTATCTTTCGATGATGGCGGAAAGAAGGACCGGTTTTTCCACCCTGGGCACCGCCTACGAGCTCAAGGCTCTGAAGATCCTGGGCAGCGGGGTCAACGTAAAAAGGTGCGCCAGGTGCGGAGGCGAAAAGACCGATAAGGGCTGCGTCCTTTCCGTGACCGAAGGCGGACTGGTATGCGGGGGCTGCGCCAAGGAGCAGGACGGCTCCGATCCGTTGATTTTTACGGCTGGCGATGATATACTTTCCGTGATCGGGTATATCAACGATCACCCGCTTAAAAGCCTTGAAAAGCTGGTCCTTCAGCCCTCGGTGGAGGGCAGGCTCAGGACGTTTCTCGGGGCATATATTTCGTATCATCTCGGCATAGACCGCCTGAAAAGCGACAGTCTGCTGCCGCAGTAAAAGGGAAAGGAGATATATCATGGATAATTTTGAGATCACTCTCGATAAGATCGAACTGGTCAAGGACAGGACCGGCGTGAGCTACAGAGAGGCAAAGGAAGCACTCGAAAAGAGCGAGGGCAATGTCGTCGACGCCATCGTGGGCATCGAAGATACCATCAATTCCAATATCAAGAAGGATTCCAAGGTCAACGAGCTGGTCGCCGACGTCAAGGAAGCGGTCCGCAAGGGCAACGTGGCCAAGATCGTCATCAAGAAGGGCGACGACGTGGTCCTCAATCTTCCCGTCAACGTTGGCCTCATCGGCACCGTACTGTTCCCCTGGGCAATGCTGGCCGGCGTCATCGCCGCTTTCGGCACCAAGTGCACCATCGAGCTCTTCAGGGAGAACGGCGAGGTCGTCAACGTCTCAGAAAAGGCCGGCGACGTGGTCGAGACCGTAGTGAGCAAGGGCGGAGTCGTCCTGGACGAAGCCAAGGACAAGGGATCTGATCTCTTCAGCGCCGCCAAGGAGAAGGGCGGAGAGCTCTTCAGCACCGTGGTCGAGAAAAGCGGAGACCTGGTGGACGCCGCCAAGGACAAGAGCGGCGATCTGATGGAGATGGCAAAAAGCAAGGCAGCCGACATCAAGGCGAAGGCTCCCAAGGTAGAACCGATCAAGGCGGATGATTTCGATCTCTCCGATCTTGAGCTGGACGAGATGGAGCCCCTCGGCGAAGAGGTCTGCGACAAGGCCGAGGAAGCCTGCTGCGAGGCTGCAGAGAAGGCAGAAGAGGTCTGCGACAAGGCTGAGGAAGCCTGCTGCGAGGCCGCCGAAAAGGTCGAAGAGGCTTGCGACAAGGCTGCGGAAGCCTGCTGCAAAGCTGCAGAAAAAGTCGAAGAGGCTTGCGAAAAGACTGCTGAAGTCTGCGAAAAGCCCGAAGAATAAATAATACAGGAAAGAAGAATTACCGGATAATGAACAGCGAACTGACAATGGACAAGATCGTGAACCTCTGCAAGAACAGAGGCTTCATCTTCCCCGGCAGCGAGATCTACGGCGGCCTGGCCAATACATGGGACTACGGTCCCCTGGGCACCCGCCTCAAGAACAACGTCAAGGATGCCTGGCGCAAGCGTTTCATCCAGGAGAGGAACAACTCCTTTGAAGTGGATGCAGACATCCTCATGAACCCCAGGGTCTGGGAAGCCAGCGGCCACGTAGGCTCCTTCTCCGATCCTCTGCTGGACTGCAAGGAATGCAAGATGCGCTTCAGGGCGGACGACCTGATCGATTCCTTCGATCCCGAAGCCCACGCGGACAACATGACCAAGGAGGAGATGTTCCAGTACATCAAGGACCACTCCATCCCGTGCCCCCACTGCGGAAAGCACAACTTCACCGATATCAGGGAATTCAACCTGATGTTCCAGACCTTCCGCGGCGTTACCAACGACGCGAAGAGCGTGATCTATCTGCGCCCCGAGAACGCCCAGGGCGAGTACGTCAACTATCTCAACGTCATGCGCTCCATGAGGGCAAAGGTGCCTTTCTCCATCGGCCAGATCGGAAAGGCCTTCAGGAACGAGATCACTCCCGGAAACTTCACCTTCAGGACCATCGAGTTCGAGCAGATGGAGTTCCAGACCTTCTGCAAGCCCGGCGACGATCACGCCCAGTACGAGTATTTCAAGGGATTCGGAAAGATGTTCTTTGAGGATCTGGGCCTTGCTCCGGAGAACCTGCGCTATCACGATCACGAGAAGCTGGCTCACTACGCCAAGGCTGCCTGCGATATCGAGTTCAGGTTCCCGACCCTCGGCTGGGGCGAGATCAACGGCACCCACGACAGGACCGATTTCGATCTGACCCGCCACCAGGAATACAGCGGCCAGAAGATGGATTATCTCGATCCCTTCACCAACGAGCGCTACATCCCCTATATCGTCGAGAGCACCTACGGTCTTGACCGTACCGTGCTGGCTCTGCTCTGTCAGGCCTACGACGAAGAGGTCATCGACGAGGCGAAGAACGACGTTCGCACCGTGCTGCACCTTAAGCCCGCGATGGCTCCCATCAAGGCGTCCGTCCTGCCCCTTTCCAAGAAGCTGGGCGAGAAGGCCATGGCCATCAGGGACGAGCTGGCGAAATACTTCATGGTCGACTACGACGACGCCGGATCCATCGGCAAGCGCTACCGCCGCGCCGACGAGATCGGTACGCCGTTCTGCATCACCTACGACTTTGACAGCGAGACCGATGGCTGCGTGACTGTCCGCGACAGGGACACCATGGAGCAGGAGAGGATCCCCGTGTCAGAGCTCAGGAGCTTCATAGAAAAGTCACTGGAGTTTTAGCGTGAACAAGACCCCGGCCTCAAACGCCGGGGCATTTTTGATGTAAAGGAGAAGAAGATGAAAACGATAGGTTTTATCGGTGCAGGCAACATGGGAGGATCCCTCCTCAGGGCAGCGTGCAAGAAGCACGATCCCGCGCAGATCATGGTTGCGGACAAATTCGAGGAGAAGGTGAGGCCCTTCGCCGAAGGTCTGGGCTGCGTGTTCACCAACAATGAAGAGATCGCGAAAAAGGCGGATTATATCTTCCTCGGGGTCAAGCCCCAGATGATGGAGGACATGCTCAAGGGCATCGCTCCCTTCCTTGCTGAAAGAAAGGGCGGATTCGTCCTGGTCTCCATGGCTGCAGGCATGATGACCTCCAAGATCACCGCCATGGCAGGCTGCCCCGATTATCCCATCATCCGCATCATGCCCAATCTCCCCGCGTCGGTGGGAGAGGGCGCCATCCTATATACCAGGAGCGGCAACGTCACCGATGAGCAGCTGGCTTACTTCCTCGACTTCATGGAGAAGGCCGGAAAGTTCTATCCTATCGCCGAGCACCTCATCGACGCCGGAAGCTCCGTCTCCGGCTGCGGCCCCGCCTTTGCAGCCATGTTCGTCGAAGCTCTCGCCGACGGCGGAGTAGCCTGCGGACTTACCAGGCAGCTGGCCTACGAGCTGGCTGAGCAGATGATGTACGGCACCGCCAAGCTCCTGATGGAGGGGACCGCTCCCGCGACCTTGAAGGACAACGTCTGCTCCCCCGGAGGGACCACCATCCAGGGCGTAAGAGCCTTGGAATACAACGGTTTCAGGAGCGCGCTCTTTGAAGCCGTCGTCGCCGCCACCGAAAAGAACAAGGACTTTGCCTAAGGGCAAGAGGACCGGCCGGGGCAGGGTTCCCGGAATAGTACATAAAGAAAGACCGCAGGGCTTGAGGTGACCCCCAAAAGTTAGACTTTTGCTCCGGCGAGAGATCGTCGGAGTTTTTCTATGCAGCAAGCATATC
>Ga0208297_1000990_pt1 | contig 36160 bp, 31 predicted proteins | sample LMS_cellobiose_e_FD_187367 | JGI IMG/M metagenome (GOLD analysis project Ga0208297, IMG submission 187367) | Rumen-fistulated moose microbial communities from Alaska, USA - LMS_cellobiose_enrichment (SPAdes) (version 2) | ecosystem: Host-associated > Mammals > Digestive system > Stomach > Rumen... | reverse complement strand
CGCACCGTCCCCGATTTCCGTCACGCTGTCCGGCAGGGAGACGCTCGTCAGGCCGGTGCAGCCCCAGAACGCAAAGTCCCCGATTTCCGTCACGCTGTCCGGCAGGGAGACGCTCGTCAGGCCAGTGCAGCCATCGAACGCGCGAAACCCGATGGTCGTCACGCCCTTTGGCAGGGTGACGCTCGTCAGGCCGGTGCAGCCATCGAACGCGCGAAACCCGATGGTCGTCACGCCCTCCGGCACGACAACGTCGCCGCCGGGGCCGTTGTATTTCCCCAATACGCCGTTTTTGATCACAAACTCCGTCATGGGATGACCTCCTCCGTTCAGCTTACGATCCGATCATACGCCGATCGATGGCCCAAAAAGGGGACATGGGAGCGAAAAGCCGCGCCTTTTTCTGCTGACAGCGTAATCGAACGCGTTCGATAATACGAGCCCCCCGGCCGTTCGGCCGGGGGGCTTTGTATGTCGTGCGTTATTTTTACGGCCGCACGCGCTCGACGGCGGCGCACACCGGGATGCCGGCGTCGCTGTCGATCGCGAAGACCTTGACGACGCTGCCGTCGCCGAAGGGCACCTCGATGGCCCCGGACGCGCCGGAGGGCACCGTCACGGTCTCCAGGCCCAGCAGCTGCCCTTCAGCGCTGTAGCGCGCGCCGAGGACCTGCAGGGACGCGCAGGCCTCGGGGCAGTCCAGCGTCACGGAGACGGAGGGGACGCCGTCCTTTGTCCCGACAGAGGCGTTTGCCGCGGCCTCCGGCCCCATGCTGCCGAAGTGGATCGCCGCGCCCGTCAGGCTGTCGTTCCCCACGTCGATGGCGATCCGGTCCCACTGGGCCTTCGTCCCTGCGTAGTAGACGTCCCTGATCGGGCAGTCAAGGAAGGCGTCATGCTCGATGTGCTGCACGCCGCTGCCCAGCATGACGGCAGTCAGGCTCCGGCAGCGGTTGAACGCGGTATTGCGGATCACCCGGACTCCGGCGCCCAGACGGACGCTGACCAGCTCCCAGTCGTTGTCCAGCGCCTCCTGTCCGATCTCGGTCACGCTGTCCGGGACGGTGACGTGAGTCAGCTTCCCGCAATATCGCAGCGCATGGGGGCCGATCACCGTGACGCTGTCCGGGATGCGGACCGAGGAAACGGCCTCGTTTCCCTCGAACGCGGCGGCGCCCAGCGCGGTCACGCCCTCCGGGATCACCACGTCCGCCTCGTCGCCCTGATAGTACAGTACGACGTCGTTGACGACGACAAGATCGCCCTGCTTCGCCAGCCACGGCGTGTTGTGGAAGGCGTCGCCGCCGAACTCCGTGACGCTGGCCGGGATCGTCACGTCCTCGAGGCTCGTGCAGTTCGAAAACGCGGAGGCGCCGATGGACGTCACGCCCTCGGGGATCGTCACGCGCGTCAGTGTCGAGCAGCCGGAGAATGCAGTATCGGCGATGGAGATCGTGCCCCAGGGGACCGCGTAGTCCGCTGCCGTCCGGCCCAGGGGGTAAAACAGCAGCTCCGCCCCGTCGCGGGTGAACAGCACGCCGTCCGGCGCGATGAAATGCGCGTTGTCCGCCGCCACCGTGAAGCGCTCGACGGCGGGGCAGCGGAGGAAAGCGCCGTCCCCGATCTCGGCTACGGCGCTGCCCAGCGCCACGTGGCGGAGCGCTTCGCAGGAGGCGAACGCCCACCGCCGGATGGTCGTCAGGCTGTCCGGCAGGATGATCTCCTCCAGACAGAGGGTCCGGAAGGCGCCCTCGGCGATCTCCGTGACCCCCTGCGGGATCGTGTAGGACGATGCTTTGCGCCCCTCCGGGTAGACCTCCAGCGTGTCGCGGCTGAACAGCACGCCGTCCACGGCGCGGAAGATCCCGTTGCCGGGGGAGACCTCGAAGGCTTCCAGGCTCGTGCAGTATGAGAAGGCGTCGTCGACGGTCTGCAGTCCGGCCGGGATGCGGAAGCGTGTCAGACCCGTGCAGTGCCAGAACGCGCCGTAGCCGATGGATCTCAGACTGTCCGGCAGCGAGACCTCCTCCAGCTTTTCCAGGCTGAGGAAGGCCATGTAGCCGATGTCGGTGACGCCGTTTTCGATGACGAGCCTGCGCGCGTCACGCCAGCTGGGCGGCTGGTTCATGGCGGCCATGCCCATGAACGGGATCGGACCGCTGCCCGAGATCGTCAGCGTCCCGCCGCTGTCAAGCGCCCAGCTGACGCCGTTGTCGAAAACGCCCGAAGCCGCGGCCGCCGCATGCGAAGGCGCCACCGCCGCCGCGGCGCACAGCGCCAGACACAGGGCCACCGCCGCCGCCCGCCCCGCGCGGAGCCCCTTCAGCTTCATTCGTGTCATATGGGGTCCTCCTTTGGGAATCTTGTATTCATGTATTTCATGATATCCCATTTTCGCCCACGGGGCAAGGGGGAGGGGAAGAGACCGGAACAGAGCCGCATTGCGTGCAGCGGGGACGATACGATATATCTGCAGTTATGCGAGTTCAGTATAGGGGAGACGAAATAAAAAAACCGGAGCAGGCCGAAACCTGCTCCGTTCGTTGATCAGTCGTCAAAAGATGATTCCATATCAATCAGGTTCAGCACGCCATGAATACGCGCTTCCAGCAGTTCAAGAAAGGCGCCGTCATAATCAGTATTTCATCCGTGGAGGTAACAGAGATACGTTTCCGTCTTGATCTATCTTTAGGCAGTGACCGCTATACGGCCCGAGATGACCAACTTCTGAAAGGACAAGCGCGGTTTGGTGCAATGCCTTCATGTACTCCAAATCCTTATCATTAGCAAGGCATTCGTCCATATACGCTCACCAAGAATGCTGACATTCTTGCACTCATTGTTTTTGGGTGCATCATCTTCACCATTGTGCAGCACACCTGGAATTCCATGGCGATCCTGATTGTGATGGAAGTCTTTCTGGTCTTGATCACTGCCGGAACCGGAGTGATCGAAGGCGTATTACAAATGGCCAGTGAGAGCTTGGGCGTTTTCATGAGATCATAAACTATCGAGAACAACTAATTAAGCATTGACTTAATCAAAGGAATGCTTTATAATTAAGTCATCCCTTAATCAAAGAGGTGGCTTATGGACATATCTGTCATGTTGAAAGCCTTGGGGGAACCTACAAGGCTTTCCATTTTTCAACAGCTCCTGATTAGAAAACACTGCGTCCGTTCTCTGTCAAAAAAGCTCGGAATTACTGAATCAGCAATCTCCCAGCACATGAAAGTACTGAAGGAGGCCGGGCTTGTTTATGGGGAGCGGTTTGGGTACCACATCCACTACCTTCCGAAACAGGAAGCATTGGATGGACTATGCGCAGCTTTTTTTGAGATGAAACAGCAGTCGATTGATCTCTGCCGGGATCCCCGGACCTGCCAGTGTGAATTCCGGGAGAGGGGAGAGAAATGAACCTTTTTCTTGATCTCTTCCTTACGTTTGCAAAGATCGGTCTGTTCACATTCGGCGGCGGTTACGCCATGATCGCGCTGATTGAGAACACCTGCGTCGAAAAGAAACAATGGATCACACATGATGAAATGATGAACATTACTGTCGTTGCAGAGTCAACACCCGGACCGATTGCCATCAACTGCGCAACCTACGTTGGGTACAAGCAGAAAGGCATTGTTGGAGCACTGATTGCAACGATCGGAATGATCCTTCCCTCTTTCTGCATCATCTTTGCGATATCGAAGTTTTTGGATCATTTTCTTGAGATCACCTGGATCGCGCATGCTTTCCAGGGCATCAAGATCGCGGTAGGCATTCTGATCCTGGACGCTGCCATAAAGATGCTTCAGAAGATGCAGAAAAAAACTTTGCCGAAGGCGTTTATGCTCTGTGCGTTTGCAGCCATGCTGCTGATCAACATCTTCTCTGTCAGGATCTCCTCTATCGTTCTGATGCTTGCCGCAGGGCTGATAAGTCTAATCATCTTCATGGTCAGTACGCCTGCTGCGAGGGGAGGTGCCGGGAAATGATCCTCTTTGAATTATTTATCGGCTTCCTCAAAGTCGGATGCTTCGCATTCGGCGGCGCGTACGGTGCGATACCGCTGATTCGTGATGTCGTTCTTTCCTACGGCTGGCTGGACGATGAAATGCTGACCTATATGATCGCTGTCAGTGAAAGCACACCGGGACCGATCATGGTTAATCTTGCCACCTATGTTGGAAGCTCACAGGCTGGAGTTCTTGGGTCTTTGGTCGCAACGCTTGCTGTTGTGCTTCCGTCCTTCATCATCATTCTTCTGGTGACTGCGCTCCTGAAGGCAGTGCTGAAAAATCCCTATGTTCAGGCAGTCCTCCGCGGGCTGAAGCCGTGTATGATCGGGATCATTCTTGCCACCGGTGTTTATATGATCATCAGAAACGGCATCGTGATTCAGGACAGCGTTTTGATGGTCCGTCCTCTGATCCTGACGCTGGTGCTTGGAGCTTTATACTTCGGTTCACGGAAGATAAAAAAGGGCGGTATATCACCGATTCTGCTGATATGCATTTCCGCAGCTGCCGGAATTGCCGCCTATGGATTATAAAACTGAATACTGACCCTTACATAGCCAGAGGTTGACACGCAATCAGCCCCTGGCTTTTTTCATGCCCTTTTCCTGCGGCATAGGTGCACATGCGCTGCAAGGGAAGGGCTTTTTCATTATCACCCGTATAAAACAATAACGGATTCCTGCATAGTACAGAAATCCGTTATTATCAGTTAGCCAACCTGTTCAGACGGATGCCCAAAGCGCTTTTGATACAAACCTTTCTTATGAGCACCCGTCGTGTGGTATCGGGGTTTTCCGGTGCAATATCTTCTTTGACTGCACAACATGGACAGAGCGTGAATAACGCACTTGAGCAAGCACAATTCAAAACGTTGCAAAACCTATGTTTTCAGGCAGAAAACGCACGGGTTTCTCCTAAAAAAGTGAATCGTCACAGGTGTTCCTCAAATGCGCTATACCCCTCTGCGATCTGTTCGATCTCACCTTTGAGAAGAAGGTTGTCCGACTGCATATCGTACTTCCTGTGATCCCACACAACGTCGGGACGCTTTGCTTCATAGTAGAACGAGGAGCTCCCGTTCCTATCAATCTCCTTTATGACCTCAAGCAGCTCGTCCGATGACATATCGTCTATAATCCCACAGCCTGCACCGGCCGTGATCTTCGGATAGGCGCGCCCTGCGCCTCTCTTCATCGGCTGGACATCCGTTACCTCCATGGAAAACACTTGCTCACAGCCAAAATCGTATACCATTTCCAGCCTGCTGCCAACTCGCAAATCAAGGTCAGACAGCTTGACGAAAAACAGGCATTCATTTTCGGATATTTCCATATCTTCATCCGGGAGCTCGTAAGAATCTCCGTCACAGGAAATGGAAAACAGATGGTATGCCATCGTGTCGAATGTAGCAAGCACTGTATACCCCAGATGACTGAGCAGTGCGTTGGAGGAAATCTGAAGCTCTCGCCAGATCCTGGCCTCGCAACCGTCATAAATCACCTTAATAGTATAAACATTTGCCATGATCATGCACTCCTTTGTCAAAACCCAGTGCCGGTCTTCATAAAGTCCATCAAATTGACATGCCGGATCCCGCCGCGCTTCTGCAGCAAATAGTCTGTTGTCAGCAGATACTTTGGGTAATTATCCCGGATCCTCTCCAGCGGACGGTACTCCCGGTCTTCGGTTTCCTTGCTCTGCGCAATCGTATAAGCGACCTGGAGATAGGCGTAATCTGCGTCCCGGTTGCGGAGAATGAAATCGCATTCCAGTGTACCGATTCGTCCGACGCTGACGCTGTATCCGCGGCTTTTTGCGTAGAAATAGCAGATATTCTCCAAGACCGGCCCGTAATTGATCCTGTTGTCTGTGTTGTCGCAGAAATAAAAGCTCAAATCAGAGAGATAGTATTTCTTTTCTCCTTTCAGTGCTCGCTTAGACTTCATATCGAAACGGTCACACGCATAGAGGATCTTTGCACCCACAAGAACGGAGATATACTTGCTTACCGTTGCCCGTGTTATGTTCAACCCGTTCTTTACCAGCGCCGCTTGGAGACTATTGATGCTGGTCGTTGCCCCAAAGTTGTTGATGATGAAATGGCGGACCGCCTCAAATGCCTCTTTATCCTTGATTTTAGCGCGTCGCCGGATATCCTTTTCAAAGATCTCATTGACGACGCTCTCCGTATAGCTGCGCTTGTCCGCCAGTTCATCCAGGAGGATCGCGCGCGGGAAGCCTCCCTCCATAATAAAGCGATTCAGTTCGATGGAAAGATTGGCGTCGACCGGCTTGCCGTAAAAAGCCTTCATCTCCAGATATTCATCGAAGGTCAGGGGGAACATCTCTATTTCCACATACCGGCCGGTCAGCTTGGTCGCCAACTCGCCGCTGAGGAGATAGGAGTTGGAGCCGGTAATGAAGATGGAATACTCTCCTTCTTCCCGATAGGCATTGATGACTTCCTCGAAATCCTTGACATTCTGGATCTCGTCGATAAACAGGTAGGTCATACCCACGCATTTCGGGAAAGACGCGATCAACTCGTCAAGCTGGTCGGCGGTCTTGATCCTCCGATAACCGCGCTTGTCAAGGTTGAGGAAGATGATTTGATCCTCCTTCACACCTCCTTCACGCAGTTCATCCGCAATCATCTGCATTAGGCTTGATTTGCCGCAGCGGCGGACGCCTGTGATGACCTTGATGATGTCCGCAGCATGGTAAAATCCTCGAATCTTTTTCAGATAATTCTCCCGCCGAAAGAGTTCCATAGCGAGTACCTCCATAAGAATGACTGCATATATGATACCCGCTTTCAAAGAAAAAATCAAGTTATCAAATCAAATTTTTATAAAAACATAAAATTTGATCTCATAAAGCTGCTTTTCTCGGCGGCGTACAGCGATACCACCTCAATGAAGCCCCCACGCTGCCGTTGCGGGGAAGGGACTATGCATATGTCCCCGTTTGTCCCAATCTGGTCACAGAAACAATAACGCATTTGAGCAAGCACATTTCAAAAACGTTGTAAAATCTATGTTTTCAGTCAGCAAGCGCACGGGTTTCTCCTAAAATAGTGAAGAAAAAACGATATGAAAACGTTGCTCTAAGTAAGTTTTCATTAACAAGCAGGATTTTGGTTTGAGCGTATATTGCAGACTTGACTTTCGGGGTATGTAACCGGGCCGAACGAGATTACTCACAGAGCTAAACGCAGGCTGTGGGGCTGCTCTTTAGCAAGTTCTTCGTCACTCAAAGACGAATAGCGTAGCAGCGTATAGGATCCCTTCAGCATCATAGCATTCATCTGAATCAAGCCTATTACGGGTTCGGCTTCATCGCACCGCAGACTCTCCAAAACAGTATTTGGAATCATAATATCCGGAACCAGCCTTCGCATCGCATGGTGCCAAACATAAAATCGTTCACGAAGAAATGATATAGCGGCATCGTGTAACGCATACGCATAACGTCTCACTCCGTTTCGCGGGTCGCTTTCCTTAAGTTCAAACGAAGTGGCTGCAATCCAGATCGCGGCAAGTTCCTCCTCGTCCTTTGCCTCTGTCAGCATTTGAGCGGTTTGAATGGTGCCCTTATTTGTGGGCTGAGTAAAGTATAAAAACTGACTTGGATTATCCTTGATCAGTCGTTTCCTCTCTTCCATTTCTTCATTTGAAAGCCAATCATAGCCGTAGATATAGTTTTCCTGATTGTAATCCACAAAAACCGATTCAGCAGCAGGCGCTTCAAAAAGACTTTTTGGGAAAAAGTATCTACTGTGTTTCCAAAGCTCATAGGCACTACTCCAACTCATTCGTTCGAACATATTGTTTCTCCTATCTTAACCAATGTGTAGTTTCCAACAAGAGGTGGTTCCCAGCATTCAAACAAATTCTTATCTGCCCTCATACGGCACCATGAAATAATCCAGATACTTCTTAAACTTATCCTGCGCCGCAAGACAAGTATTGCGTAGATAGCCGCGCTCGTGCTCCCGTTCCTTCAAGCTGCGATAGTAAGCCCAAATACAGCCCGGGTCAAAGCTTCATTTTCCGTGTGCTCAATACGTGTTCTCCCTTCTGTAAAACAAAGCGGTAACCAATACATTGCTATTGTATTTGAAGAAACGGACCGTATCAGTTCATATAAAACTGCTCATCCGCCCAATGGTCGAAGTGATATATATTATCTTTCGTCACATAATGATCAGAATAAAGAAGAGTCACGATATCGATATCATCGAAAAGATCGAAAATCCAATCATCCCAGCCCTCTTCCGGTACATAATCCCCGTCCTCCAGAAGCATGCGGGATTCTTCAATGACCAAATAAAGAACGAGCTCCTCTATAACACTATGGGCGACGAGGTCTGTCTCATATCTGACACATTCTTTCATTTTATGCAAGGCACATCGCAGCGCGTACAGAAACTCATAATCATATCGGGGAAGAAATTGCGGGGGAAGATCGTCCGCGATAAAGGATATGCCAAGCTGTCCAACATGGCTTCCCTTAGGCATATGAGATAGCTCTTTGAGATCTTCATTTATATGATCCTCAAGGATCTCGCTCCCGATAACAAAGGAAGCTGCCGCCGTTGCACCAAATCTTTCCTCCAACATCTTTGACCAGTACTCGTTTGCTCTATATTCATTGATGTCAAGAGAACAGTCATCTTGTTCGTCCAATGAGGGCAAGGCTCTCCAGTTCAAGGCCTTGCATATGCCTTTGGCTTTATCTTGGCGGATGGATTCTCCTGCCTCATAACGGCACCATGTTTTTATCCCGACACCTGCTCTGTCTGCCGCCTCTTCAATAGTCAAGTTCAATTCGATTCGTCTTTCTTTTATTGTTTTCCCCAAATCATGACTGCCTGGGATTGATCTTTGGCTCATAGGGCACCTCCGTAATGACATGTCACTATATTGTCATAATACCATAAACTCTATAAATGTCAAGACACTATTTGCGTGAAAACGCCACACTATGCCTTTGCTTTTCACAGCCTATTGACATATCATTTTTCGGCCCTTAACGTTCTCTTCTGCTCAGTTGCCCAGAATAAACTTTGCTGTTGCGGGTAGGAACTATAACAAAAGTCCTTATATTCCATCATAAATCCTCACAAGTCGTCATAAGTCTCCAATGGTTGCGGAGGGAGGATTTGAACCTCCGACCTTCGTGGCCACCCCGCAAAAGAAGACCTTTTTGCGGGGGCCCCGGCCTTGCGAACGAACTGTCGTGATCGGATTCCGGTGCCTTTTTACATCCGCTCGTCGGGCGCATAACCGCAAGCTGGCGGCGCGAGCGCTCATTCACGAGCATTGCAAAAACGACCCGGTCTTTCGACCGAGTCGTTTTGCAATGGTCAAGCAGTGAATAACGCACTTGAGCAAGCACAATTCAAAAACGTTGCAAAATCTATGTTTTCAGGCAGAAAGCGCACGGGTTTCTCCTAAAAAAGTGAAGGAGAAACGATATGAGAAGCTTTATTGAGGAGCTCTATTACGGCAATAGCGACCCGCAGAACAGCGGATTCGAGGATGACGAAAACGTCCAGCGCGAGCTGCAGACGATCAGCGAAAACGAGGATTGGCTGACCGAGCATCTCACCGGCGAGGAGAAGAAGCGCTTCCTGGATTTTGCCGACGCCTGGTCCGCCTTCAACGGCGACGCCGCCCTGGACGGCTTCATCACCGGTTTCCGGCTCGGCGCGAGGTTTGTGCTGGACGCTTTCGTGTTGCCGGAAGCTTCGCCGCAGAACTATTTGCAAGACAAAGAATAAGACATGCCCCTGCCTTGCTTCTGTAAGGCAGGGGCAAACTCATTCGCTGTGATACGCTGCCCAGCCGACGTAGCAGCCGTCCTCCGGCATGACGAGCACACCGTCAGTGTGACCGCGCTGCTGTACCAGGATGCAGCGCCAGACCTCGCCCCTTGAGCAAAGCGCGGCGTAATCCTCGATGAACTGTCGGTCTGCAACCATATCCGTGATGAAGTTCTCATAGTCAATCTTCGCCAGCTTCACGATTTTTACGACCTTAAACGGGCGTTCCTTCTCCACCAAATGTAGCATCGTCAAGTCCTCTATCCTGCGCGGATCGCTGACGAAATAAGCCTTCCCTGATATCTCCATATCCTCACCTCTCTAAATGTTGTGTACTTAAAGTGAGTACACTTTGCACATTCTATCATGTACTTGAAATAAACTCAAATTATCTTTTATCAAGTACATGGAGGGTATGGCATGGACGCTTTGAAGAAGGAAAAGGATAAGCACCTCGGGCTGCGCATTGACAGCGAGCTTCACTATAAATTGCACTATATTTCTCAGTACGAGGGCCGCTCCGCCAACGGAGAGGTTATCTACCTGATCCGCAAGGCCATCGAGGAGTTTGAGAAGGAACACGGGAAGATCAAGAAGCAATGATCCATTGATCGCTTGCTCATGGTGTAGTTGAAAATGGATAATGTATGACTGTGGGAGAAAGAATCGTGGATATTATAGAAGCAAAACAAATACTTTCTTTATTAGCTGACGGGGTTAATCCTATTACTAAGGATCCTCTCCCAGTAGACAGTATTTGTAATCAAGTTGAGATTGTTCGCGCGTTCCATTGTGTTCTAAACACCTTATCAAGAATCGGAGATAAAAACTTTCCGCCTAATGCTGGAATGCCATGGACAAAAGAAGAAGATGAGTCTCTCCTTGCCGCTGTTAGGGAAGGAAAAACCGTTCCGGAATTAGCTAGAAGACACGGCAGAACCACCGGCGCAATTAGTTCACGCCTTCAGAAACTTGCAGAAGACGAAACAATAGGTGCGGATCCGCTGGAGAATAAATAAAAAAGGAACAGCCCATGCCTAATAATCGAAATCACCCCCCTTACGAAAGGATAACCTCCCGCTGGGGCGGGATGGAAACGCGTATCAAACTTGGCACAAAGATTGCTGAATGGATTTCTTTGTTTAATGAAGAAGATCAAACGTTAATAGTTGAATTGTTGGGTAATTTTCAATACTATACAGAAAAAAGAATTGGTGAAAAGGTTGTTGATTTATTTCAAGTTTTTAGAGAGAGATACCCTTATGCACTCAATACTGCGGTATATTTTAAGCCTGTAAAAGAATATGGCACTTCTTTCTCGAGTGTTTTCTTTACCTCGTTTTGGTTAAAAAACGGTCTTAACGATTATGCAGAAGAAAATATTATCGAATTGCTATCAGAAGATGTTGTTCCTCCAAATCTTGTGGTCGTAGATGATTATTCAGGCTCAGGCGCTACCTTGATTAAGACAATTAATAAACTTCTTGAAACGAATTCGGGAGTTGCCACTTCAAACATTTTTTTGTTGGTTTTTCTAATAACAGACGATGCTGAGCAAGCTATCTTACAATACGCGAGTGAAACTGGGCTAAACATCGACTTGGTTTGCTTGGAAAAAACGAGAAATGCATTTACGAGAGGATATATTTTTGATGCAAATCAGGTCGATGTGAAACGAGCGCAGTACATCGAATTATACGACCGTTTTGCACTAAAGCCAGAGTATAGGTTTGGCTTTCTTGATGTTGCATCTCTTGTGGCATTTCATTACAATACCCCAAATAATACACTTGGGCTTTTTTGGCAAGACTTAGCTGATTATTGTGCTTTATTTCCTAGACATAAGACCGTTCGTACCTATTTGCGGAAAATGCAGAATGAGGCAAAGGCCCGCAAACAAGACCGTAGGATCGTTAAGATCATAGGGATAGATGAGGGGCGACAATCTGCTATGATGGTTTACTGCGTTTCGCAAGGAAAAGCGCTTTCTATAGAGCAGATGAGAAATGACTTCGGTCTAACTGAAGAACAAATAAACCATGACTTGAAAGCTATTATTGATAAAGGCTATCTTGTGTTTCAGGATGATCAATTAGTTGCTACTCCTAAGTTGAAATCGCATTTATTTGTGAGCAGACTCAACGCTAAGAAAAAGAAAGAATCAGAGTTGATACCCACAGAATCACGGTTTTCTCAGCACGAGGAATACATACCATTACACTTTGATTAAGGAGGAAACAACAGACACTACCGCTTAGAAAATGAACAGCCGGTGGCTGTTCTATATGTTAATGCTACTTATAGCTATCTATATGTGGCGGCCTTGCCTAGCCACATATAGATGCATATGGCTTCGCCAATGAAACCAATAACAGCAGCTATCCTTCGGTTAGCTGCTGGGCTTCGCCCACGATTGCCCATAGGGCAATCATGTAATCTCAGTTTTGGTAAGCGGTAGTGTCTGTTTTTCATTTATGAACAATGAAGACCGAATCAAAAATGCTGTTTCTCGTGGAGTAATCAATGAAGAAACAGGAAATGCATTATTGAAGTATAGGAAACGATTAGAGGCAAATAATGTACCTGTTATCTACAATTTAAGGCACATACGCAAAATATTCCAAATAAGGCGAAATGAACAAGAGCTGTTTTTTGGAAATCGTAGGTCGGAACTTTATACAACATTTACCATATCAAAACGGGCTGGCGGGAAGAGGACAATAGAGGCACCGGAAGAACGACTTAAGCTAATCCAAAAATGGATCAAAGATGAAATTCTTGATGTATTTGATGTCTCGGAATATGCTACAGGGTTTCGAAAGCACTTTTCCATCGTAGATAATGCGAAAAAACACATAGGAAAAGATCTCGTTATTACAGTTGATGTGAAGGATTTTTTCCCGAGTATCACATATGCGGAAGTATTAAAAGTGTTTGTATACTTTGGGTACAAGCTCGATGTTGCACACTTGCTGACAAAACTCTGTACAAATGCTGATAATGTATTGCCCCAAGGATCTCCTGCAAGTCCTGCATTATCAAATCTCGTTGCACTCCGCATAGACAAGCGCTTGGGAAAACTTGCCGAGTCGCTTGGATGTGATTATTCAAGATATGCTGACGATATTACTTTTTCAGGGAATAAGACAATTAAATCTATTCTCCCTTTAGTCGAGGCAATATTGTGTGAGGAGGGATTCCATACAAACAAGCTAAAAACACGGCTGCAATATAAGCATCAAAGACAAGAAGTAACAGGTTTAGTTGTAAATAGCAAGTTATCCGTTTCTCCAAAGCTAAAAAAAGAAATTGAAAACGCAATTTATTTTATCTCAAAACATGGATTAGCGGATCATATGAATCATATTGAATGCGATAAATCATTTTATAGGGAACACCTATACGGAATTGCTTATTTTATCAAAATGGTCGATCAAAGCGAGGGCGAAAAATACCTGAAATCACTTGATCAGATATTATGGGTATAATGCAATTCTTTTTCGTACGCTTTATAACCTCATGGCTATAGGCCACAGTAAAATAGTCAAGTACGATTTGCCGAATCGTACTTGACTATTTATATATCGTGTGCTATACTACAAATAACCTTAACATGGGGGTAGTCTACATGTTTATCGGCAGAGAGCGGGAGCTCGCCTCCCTGCGCCAATTATATAATTCCGACAAATTCGAGTTCGTGGTCCTCTACGGCCGTCGGCGCGTGGGGAAAACTGCACTCATCAACCATTTTATCGACGGCAAGAAGGCCATCTATTTCATGGGCGTCGAGAGCAACGCGAAGCAAAACCTGGAGAATTTCAGCAAAAGCATCATCGAGTACGCCAGCGGCATCGAGGCCGAGACCTCATTCGCCTTCTTCCAGGCTGCGCTGGAGACGGTTTTCCGCCTCTCCGAGAACGAGCGGATCATCCTGGCCATCGACGAGTATCCTTACGTGGCTCGCGCCTCAAAGAGCTTGGCCTCCACGCTGCAGTTGCTGATCGACAAGTACAAGGATCGCTCCAGGCTGATGCTGATCCTCTGCGGCTCGTCCATGTCCTACATGGAGGACCATGTGCTGGCCTACAAGGCGCCGCTGTACGGCAGACGGACGGCGCAGATCAAGCTGCAGCCCTTCGACTTTGAGGAGACCTGCCGCTATTTTGGAAACTTCTCCGCCGAGGAGAAGGCCCTTGCCTACGGGATCGTGGGGGGAACGCCGCAGTACCTTCTGCAGATAAACGACCGCCGCAGCATCGAAGAGAACATCAAGAACACCTATCTGAACCCCACCTCATCCCTCTACGAGGAGCCGACGAACCTTTTGAAGCAGGAGGTCCGGGAGCCAGCGATCTACACGGCTATCATCACCGCCATCGCCACCGGCGCCTCTCGCATGTCGGAGATCTCCGGCAAGGTCGGTGAGGACACCAATGTCTGCTCCACCTATCTCAAGAACCTCGTTGCGCTGGGCATCGTGCAAAAAGAGACGCCTTACGGCGAGAAGGCATCCAAGAAGTCGATCTATTCCATCGACGACAATATGTTCCGCTTCTGGTATCGCTTCGTGCCGGAGAACACCTCTATGATCGCGCGCGGCGCGGCGGATCTCGTCTACAAGCGCATCGAGCCGCATCTGCCCGAGTATATGGGCAAGGTGTTCGAGGAGATCTGCAATCAGTACCTCTGGAAGCTGCTGCTCAGCGGCAAATCCCCGGTGGAGTTCACATCACTCGGCCGATGGTGGGGCAACGATCCCGTCCATAAGCGCCAGGCCGAGATCGACATCATGGGCGAGCAGGACAAGGACACTGCTCTCTTCGCCGAGTGCAAATGGATCGCCGAGAAGGTTGATCTCACCGTCCTGGAGACGCTGATCAAGCGCAGCGAGCTGTTCCCGTACAAAAACAAGCACTTCTTCATCTTCTCCAAATCCGGCTTCACCAAGGGATGCATGGAGAAGGCAAAGGAGCTTGGGAATGTGTCGCTGGTGACATATGGGGAGATCGTGAAAGCACTAATTTGATTGGTAATCACCTGGACGCGACAATTTGATTGTCGGGGAGGAATAGATAGTGGTAACAAGCAAAGATATCCAAAAGCATTACAAGTATCTCGATTTATTTGCCGGAGCGGGCGGATTGTCAGAGGGCTTTTTTAGGGCGGGTTTTGAACCAGTTGCCCATATAGAAATGGATGCCGCTGCATGTTTTTCCCTGAAGACCAGGGCGGCATTTCATTGGTTGGAGAAAGAGAACAAATTAAACGTCTATCATAGATATCTTGCCCAAGAAATATCCCGTGACGAATTCTATGCTGAGATTCCGAAAGCCGTTTTAAACTCCGTCTTAAACTATGAGATTTCAAATGAATCGCTTGAATCGATTTTTAGCGAAGTAGACAAGCTTTTGGACGGGAATGACTTGGATTTGATCGTAGGCGGTCCCCCTTGTCAAGCATATTCAATTGCAGGCCGTTCCCGTTCTGAAACAAAGATGGTGGGAGATAAAAGAAACTACCTTTATAAGCTGTATGCTGAGTTTCTCAAAAGATACAATCCAACGTATTTTGTCTTTGAGAATGTAGTTGGCTTGCTGTCGGCAAAGGATGAAGACGGAACCCTGCACCTGAAGAATATGCAGGAACTCTTCAAAGCTTATGGGTATTCAACTGAGTTCCGACAACTCAACGCATCCGATTTTGGGGTCCTTCAAAATAGAAAACGCATTATCCTGATCGGTTATCATGGAGAGAAAACCAATTTCTATCCCAATATTCCCGTTATTGACTGCTGCGTAAAAGTGGGAGAGCTCTTCAGCGATCTCCCCCCTGTTCGGGCTGGTGAAGGAGTTGTTTCTCCCGTGCCGACAAAGCATTATTCAGGAGAATACCTGTACGAATCAGGGATTAAGGAATACGACAAAGAACCGGTCACATTTCATCAGGCACGGCCAAACATAAAGCAGGATTTAGAGATCTACCGTATAGTGGTTGATACTTGGAACAAAAAGAAAAAACGTGTTGTTTACACGGATCTTCCTGAACAATTGCGGACACACAACAACACGGCGTGTTTTCTTGATAGATTCAAAGTTGTAGCAGCAGATCTCTCTTATGCTCAGACAGTCGTTGCGCACATTTCCAGAGACGGGCACTACTTTATTCATCCAGATATCAAGCAAAACAGATCTCTGACTCCAAGAGAGGCAGCTCGCATTCAAACATTCCCCGACAATTACTTTTTTGAATCTGTAACCGGAAAACCATCTCGCACATTGGCATTTAAGCAGATCGGCAATGCCGTTCCCGTTCGTTTGGCATATTGTATTGCCAAAGCCTTACGGGAACTATTAACTGAGGGTGATAGTAATGGCAAACAATCAGTCCCTGAATGAGTTTTACAGCAGATTCCGCGAGGAAGTCCTTTGCTCAATTGATACAGATACCAGTGGTTGGACAACGGAGGATTTTCTCACCAGTGTAATGCTGAAGTATCTTGAGGATGCAGGAGAAGTCGCAGATCCAGTCATTTGCCCTTTCAGAGGATATGGTCTTCAGTTGAACGCATATGCCATATCTGAAGACGGTGATACTGTCGATATTTTCGTCAGTCTCTATTCCGATGCTGATCAACCTCGCTCTGTATCGCAAACGGACATCGATGCAGCGATCAAACGTGCGATCCAGCTTTATCACAGGGCGATAAACGATCTCTATACAGTATTTCAGAAAGATAATGACACATATGAATTTGCCATCACACTGCATCAGAATAAAGACATTATCAAAAAAGTTCGGATTTGTGCGCTGACAAATGGCTTGGTCAAGCCAATAGCATTAAAGAACATCTCGATTGGCGGTGCTGATGTATCATTCAGTCTTTGGGATATTGATCGCCTTTACCGCTGTGTTACTTCCGGCAAAATGCGGGAAACCATTGAAATTGATTTTGAAGAAAGATTCCATACGATCATTCCATGCATTGAGAATACAGCCAGTGAAAAGTACAGCGTCTACCTCGCTATTCTCAGCGGTGATGTGCTTGCTGCGTTGTACGAAGAATTCCGTGACCGTTTGCTTGAAAAGAATGTTCGATCATTCCTGCAGGTTAAAGGTGGCGTTAACAAAGGCATCCGGGACACACTGAAGGATGAGCCTGATATGTTCCTCGCTTACAACAACGGTATTTCTGTTACTGCAGAGAGTGTTGAAATAATCCGCGATGAGAACGGAAAGCCCTCAATTAAGCGCATCCGGGATATGCAAATCGTAAATGGCGGACAGACAACAGCATCAATATATAATGCAAAGATCGACAAAAAAGCCGGTGTTGACCTGTCAAAGGTCTATGTGCAGATGAAGCTGTCTGTAATCCGTTTGCCGGAAGATATGGATGAAATCGTTCCTCGTATATCGACATTTGCCAATACCCAAAACAAAATCCAGATTGCTGACTTCTCCGCAAATGATCCGTTCCACCGGAGATTGGAAGAGTTGTCGAGAACGATCTGGGCACCGGCTGTGAACGGGCAGAAATCTCAAAACTGGTTCTATGAACGCGCGAGAGGTCAGTATGCAGATATGCTTACCCGCGAATCTACGGCCAAGCGGAAGAAGGAGTATAAGGAGACCCACCCCTTGTTTACCAAGACCGATCTGGCAAAATACGAAAACACGTGGGATCAACTTCCTTACCAGGTGAGTGAAGGGGCGCAGAAAAACTTCCATAAATTCATGCTGCGGCTAAAAGAAAGAAAAGGTTTTGTCCCGGATGAAGCCTATTACCGGAATCTGATTGCAAAAGCGATTCTGTTCCGGCAGACAGAAAAACTTGTCCAAAAGCAGCAGTATGGCGGCTATCGGGCCAACATTGTTACATACACATTGGCGTTCCTCTCTTTTAAGACAGCACAACGAATTGACCTTGAGAGGATTTGGAAGGAGCAGCGTTTGACGCCTGCACTGGAACAGGAGATCATCGACACTTCCAGATTTGTTCAACAACTGATTGTAAATCCTCCCGGCGGAGCCAATATTGGTGAATGGTGCAAAAAGGAAAAATGCTGGCAGACGATACGTGATTATGACCATAGTATTTCTGATGCGCTTCAAAGCGAATTGCTGTCCGTAGATAAGCCATCCGCAGTATCCATTCAGACCGCAACCAGCATCAATGCAATCACAGAAGAAGAACAGAAACTGATTGATGAAGTGGCTGCCATTCCTGCAGAAACCTGGTTTGCACTTTCCAGGTGGGCAAAAGAAACCAAAAATTTCCAACCATGGCAACGCAGCTTACTGTTTTCTGTTGGTACGTTGGCAGGCAGAGGACAAAAACCCAGCGTAAAACAGGCTAATCATGCCTTGAAAGCATATAAGGAAGCGCAGGAAAAGGGGTTTAGAAACTAAAGATAAGGAGGGATACCAATGTTGGAGTGGCAGGAATATGTATCTCGTATTCTGGCAGGTTCCGCCAGTTTCGACGGGCTCAGTCTGTCCTTTGAGGATTCGGAGCAAAGCTTTGATGTCCCCCCCATCATTAAAGCCAGTATTCTGATGCTCGACAAGATGCTCCAACATCAGGGCTCGTTCAACATTCTGGTTTTCCCGGAAAGAATTCAGTCAATTTTCATTTTTACCATTGTCAAACTACTCTATAACATATCTGAGGGAAGAATCGACCATGGTTATGATCCGGCCTCTTTCAAAAAAGGCGATCGGCTGAGATTTGAGAGTGCCGTTGTGGAATTCGATTCAATTGAAGAGACAAGCAGTGGGATGAGAATGAAGATCCGCCTTGCTGAGAATCTGACTGTCAGTGCCCCGGTTGAGTTTTTCCCGCTCTTCCAGTATACGTTCACAAAGAAAAAACTCAGTACCAACAAGCAGTTCGTGGAGGCCAAAAAAGCAGCGGCAAAGAAACTTGCACAGCTTTCGTCTGATCAAAGGTATGTCAAACTCCTTGCTGATCATAAAACACACATGGAAAGCTCCATTGTAAATATGACATCCATTATCAATACAAAACAGTTGATAAATGGTTGTAAGCTGTGTGGACAAAGCATAAAAGACGCCGTTCTTATAGGACAGGCTGACTTTGAAGGAATTGTCAGGAACACTGGCGCAGGTCAATTGGGTGGAATTCCTGCGATTGTTCTCGCGTCTGATTTGTATGCCATTTCTGAGATGGCTGAAAAAGGGCATCCTATTCAGTCGATTATTATCGACGCTTCCAATGCCAATGCTTTGGTAGCACAATTGCCGGAACTGGATAAGCTGATGCGTCGTGAAATACCAATAACATGCGTTACAGATGTGGTTAACTCTTTTGATCTGCAGCCGTTTCTGGAACGTGGTTTTAGTCTTTGGCGTTGGGATGAGACAAGTATTACGGACAAGCTTTTCGATGCCAGCCCACTTTCCTCTGACAAAAAAACAAAGCATTGTGCAAGAAAAAAGGTGGATTACCTTGTGACTGACGGGAACGAGATCAGTACTGCCATCAGGCTCCTTTATTCGCATCGCAAGGAATCGCAAACGGCTTCTGCACAGATGCTGAAACTGTTTGAAAAACTGTTTTCTCTCGCATATACGGCTCTCCATGAAACTGTACCCTTTGGGGAGTCTGAGTGCCTTCAGACCAGCAAATCTCTTGACGAATATGAAAATCTGCTGGAAACAGAAAAGCCGTATCTTCCGCCCACAACATATGATGATTACCGAAATATCATTGGGTGTCTGAAAAAAGTATTCTCACATGGTTTTGTTTTGCCAAAACATGATGCTCTTGCTGAAAAACTGTTCTCCATGGGAACAAAGAGGGTTGCCCTTGTTGTACCTGAACGGAGTGACAAAGCCAAAATCGGGCAGTATTGGCAGGCATGGTGCAAAGACCTGAACCTTCCAGCTGAAATAGAAGTGCTCTATCCGTCGGAGTATTATAATTCCCCATGTGACAGATACGATGACACTATTGTCGTCGGTTGGTTGAAGCGTGCCATTATGCGAAAAACGCTATACAGCTTCAATACACAATCATACACGGTTCTTTTATATGACTATGAAAAAAGATGGAAGAACTATGATTCAAACAGATGGAATACTGCCCTGAATAGCGAAGAAAACAGAAAAACCATCGAAAAGTCCTTTAATTCAGAAAGGATAAAAGTATCCACAAGCAGATTTGAACCCGCGGCACAAGAAAAGGCTGACATTCCTGAGACCGATGAGCAAGAAGAAATTGAAACTGTACTGCGCGAAAACAAGTTCCGTCAGTATGTTGCCACTGGGGGCAAGAAGACAGAGAATGAGACTGTTGAGGCAATACCGGTCAACTATGTTGGTGGATATCTGGCTTTTTACAGAACCAGCCACAGAATAATCTCAGCGAGCAATATCATCGAAAACGATGCTGATAAGATTGAGACCAAATTGCCGAATGAATTGCGAATGGGCGATTTTGTTGTTGTTCGCGAGGTTGATCGGGATCTTGTCAAGGAAATGGCAGAAGTCATTCTGGAACGTTCTGGATTGGCAGATAAAAGAGAATTGGCAGGCAAATGGAAAGATGCTCTTGAAATCGAAACCTTGTTTTATACACCTGAACAAATATATGAGCGGCTTCAAAAGGTCGGTTGTACACGGAGCCTTGCAACGGTTCGATCCTGGATTTCAGATGAGAGCAGAATAGCTCCTCAAAGCAAAGATGATCTCAAATACATAGCAGAGATAACAGAAAACGAAGTCCTGAAAGAGCTGCTTGATCAGGTCTATGATGCTGCACAAATCGTATGGACAGCCCATCAAAAGGCAGGTGTAAACCTGACGCGCCTGCTTCGTAGCCGCGTTGTAGAGGAACTGAAGAATTATGGAGATATTGATCCGTTCAACATTTGGGAACCTATTGAGATGCTCGTTGATGGCATCGGTATGGTACGCATTCTGAAAATCATAGACATTGGTGCGCCGGTGGTTGTTGATATAACTGACACCAATCGCCTGATTGATGAGGGATAAGGAGATTCGAAAATGGCTATCATGATTCCTTCTGTGATTTCTCCCGAAGTAAAATCGACAGCAGAAAGACGGATTTTTAATTGGTTTGAAAATGCACCCGGAACAGATAAATGGATAGTACTTCACTCTTTGGGTATAGCCGCGCACGAAAAATTGATCCAAGGAGAAACCGATTTTCTTGTTCTTGCACCACAGCTGGGCATTTTTGCTCTTGAGGTCAAAGGTGGCCGTGTCCGTCGGGAAAAAGGTACTTGGTATTTCACCGACAAAGATGAGAAGACAGGCAGCAAGTCACGTGGGCCATTTGAGCAAGCGAGTGACGGGATCTTCAGTATAATGAAAGCTATTAAGGAGCGGGCAGATATAGATCACCAGCACCTTGGGAAGCTTTTGTTTGGCTCAGGTGTCATGTTTCCTGATATTGAGTTTTTTTCTTCAGGCGTTGAAGAAGAGCAGTGGCAGGTGTTTGATTCCAGAGATGGAAAAGATGTCAAACAATTTATCAAAAGGCTTTCTCAGGGAGCAAAAGAAAAATGGGAATCTCATTATGGGAAGATGAACAAAAGCAAATTACCTGATTCTGTTGATGTGAAATATATCGCAAGTCTTCTCAGGCCAGACTTTGATTATGCCATTTCTATCAGCGCACAACTAAGAGATGCAAATGAAAAACGAATAACACTCACCAAAGATCAATACCGATGCCTGGATCAGTTGGATGATAACCCCAGATGTTTGATACAAGGGCCTGCCGGAACAGGAAAAACGCTATTGGCTCTTGAGGACGTAAAAAAATCTGTCGCCAGGGGCGAAAAAGTGGCTCTCTTCTGCTTTAATTCCAACCTCGCAGATTGGATGAATGGATATTTCTTAAAACAACCGGAATCACTTCGCCCCAGTTTCGTAGGAACTTTTCATAAGTATATGACACGGGTAGCCAAGGAAGGCGGTATTCTCCCACCCATTCCGTCAGGAACTGACAAACAGCAACATTATTATCAGGTGGATCTGCCTGAAGCAGCAACGCTTTCGCTTCTGGAAAGTGGTGCGCAATTTGAAAGAATCGTTTTGGACGAAGCGCAAGACTTGATCCGTGACAGTTATCTGGAGGTTATGAACGCGTGCCTTGAGAAGGGACTGTCACGTGGTCGATGGACTATGTTTGGCGATTTTTCTATGCAGGCAATTTATGCGGATGGCATGTCTGGCCCCGAGATGATAGACAAGCTTGAAGAGAACACTTCTTTTATCCGTTTCAAATTGACTGTAAATTGCAGAAACACGAAGCCAATTTGTCGAGAAATCGAAACAGTAACCGGTTCTAAAGCACCAAATGATCTGTGGACAACAGTAGATGGCCCTCCAGTTCAATACATAACTTGGTCAACCATGGAAGGCCAGTGCAAGAAGTTGAAAGCGCTGTTGAAACAGCTGGAGGATTCTCATATCGCTCCGGAACAGATCACGATCCTCTCCCCCAGGAAGCGCGAAGACTCTGTGGTATCGCTTTTGGAAGGATATACCATAAGAGACTACAAGGTACCTCTTGGGTTGAACACATCCTTCTGCACAATCCAAGGCTATAAGGGCCTTGAGAATGTTGTGATCATCCTGACAGATATTGAAGATTTTTCCTCGGAAAAGCTCATGTATGTAGGATTGAGCAGAGCTTGCTCCGGGTTGTTTGTATTGGAGTCAGATGCTGCGAAGAGAGAATACGATAACCTGTTGATTCAACGACTGATGAAGTGAATGAGCGGAGGATGAGATATGGGATTTGAAGACTGGCTAAGAAACTATCCAGATCACAAGTATTTGGATACCACAGTAAAGAGATATATAAAAGCTTTAGAGAAAGCCGGCGAGTGGTTGAGCATTGATTTGCCAAAAGGGTTGCTGGAAATAAACGGATACGAAGAGTTCATCTCAGTAACGAATCAGATAAAAAGTCTCCCAAACTATTCTGAGGTCAATCAGAGCCACGGACATGGAGATCTGTCCGCGGCGATACGTCTTTATGCTCAATTTTTGGGAAAAGCAAATGAAAAACCGCAGGATACCAGGCGGGATCAGCTGATTGATATTGTTGAGAAAGAATTCATTGGACCTGATCCTATCGACTGGGAAGGGATGACCCAGAGCAATGGAGAGGAAATAATCAAAACTGACCCACCGCATATTCGGTATTTGGCGGGGATCCTGTACCCACGCGATTCAAGAGAGGAAACAGTAGAAGAGCGTGAGGGAGAAGATATTCCTCAGGATACAGAAAGTGAAGACTATGAGCCGGTTCCGGTCAAACGAAACGGCTCCGGTGCGGAATTCCTTGAAAATGCTGAGGAACTGATCAACAGATCAAATGCTTATCGTCAGTCAGCCATCAGCTTGACTGTAGCAGTGAAGCAAGGTGATACGCTGCACGTCTACGTATCTGCCGGAGTATATACTACGATTACAGCTAAAGATCCGGAAACGGGTAAAGAGCACAGATATTGGCCCCGGACCGCACTGGAATGGGAAAATGACGGAAATGAGCTGGTTCTCCCTGACGAGAATTGCGGGATCATCAAGATGCCCGTCAACAGTACCGGTTTACAGTTCGATATTACCAGACGCTACAGCATCGGGGAAAACACGATCTTTACGTTTACCCTGGAAAACACAAAAGGCGGTAGTGGATCATCCGTAAAAGACGATGACTGTTTCTTCCAAACTAAATTCTGCATGTATTCTGAGTTGGGGTTTTCAGCATTGTCTGACGGACAGCGCATCACAAAAGACGAGGACTATATTTCCAATCAGCTCCTGTACCGTAACATCCACAATTATGCAATCGGGCACGGAACGGCTGCTGATTGGGATGATGGCGATCCGGTTAAATGGATTTCAACTGCAACCTTTCCCAAATATGACATCAAGCCTATTGTCCCAAGCACAATAGAGGGCGTATCTCTTGAAATGCTGAAAATGAGTCCGTATGGCAGCTTTTCGGAAACGCTTGAAGAATTACGGGAAATGTGCAGCAAATATCGTCATTGGATCAATGGACTCCGGGAGGAAAAGCTTGGCTTGGCTCTGGAATTCGAGCAGACTGCATCAAGGCACATTTCAAATTGCGAAACTTGCCTTTCCCGCATGGAAGATGGAGTTAAACTGCTTGAAGATAACGAGACCGTTCGGACCGCATTCCAGTATATGAACCTCGCAATGCTCATGCAGCAGTTGCACTACAATCTTCCCCTTCAGCGGTGGGTTGATACAGATGTTCTGGAAAACGTAGTATCACTTCCGGATGTTACAAACCCGGATACTTGGTATGGCGATAAGACAAGATACGGAAAGTGGCGCCCGTTCCAGCTGGCGTTTGTGTTGATGAACCTGCGCTCCATGTACTATCGGGATTGCAAAGAACGCGAGATTGTTGACTTAATCTGGTTCCCGACTGGTGGTGGTAAGACAGAAGCTTACCTTGGCCTTTCAGCTTACACTATTTTTGTTCGGCGTTTGATGAACAAAAATGACAAGGGAACGGCTATTTTGATGCGATATACACTCCGTCTACTCACTGCCCAACAGTATGAGCGTGCGTCAGCCATGATTTGTGCATGCGATCTTATCAGGCGGCAGCATGAAGATCTGTTTGGGAAAAACAGAATCTCAATCGGCCTATGGGTTGGAGGAACGACAACACCGAACTCCATCAAAGATGCACTGAAAGCGTATGAGAAGCTTTACAATGGTGATACAAACAATCCGTTTGTCATTCTGAAATGCCCTTGGTGTGGAGCGCAGATGGGACCGGTTCATAAAGCGCTGGTTCCTGGTTATCGGAAGTACAAAAAGTCATCAAGGTCATTTGACTTCTCTTTCCGCTGCAGCAACAGCAGATGCGATTTCTCCTCCGAAGATCTTCCGCTTTATGTCGTTGATGAAAGCATATATGAAAAGACGCCCACCTTGTTGCTCGGCACCGTGGATAAATTCGCAATGCTACCTTTCCGGCCGGAGGCACAGAGCTTGTTTGGGTTTGAAAATGGGATTAAAACGACTACTCCTGATTTGATTATCCAAGATGAGCTCCATCTGATTTCCGGCCCACTCGGTTCGATGGTTGGCCATTATGAAACATTGATCAATGAGCTCTGTACTGTCAGATCACGTGCCGGAGATATTCACCCAAAGATTATTGCCTCTACTGCTACAATCAGCCGCGCCAAAGAACAATGCCATGCACTATATGGTTGCGATAGGGATGATGTCTTTCAGTTCCCGCCGTCAGGGCTTGATGCCGGAAACTCCTTCTTTGCAAAAGAGGACAAAAATCAAAACGGAAGACGATACGTTGGCATATTGGCAACCGGCTCATCATCCGATGCAACTACTGCAATTCGCTTGTTTGCCTCACTTCTGTACGGAGCCAAAGCAATGAAAGTTGAAAAGGAGTCCGACCGTGATCCTTACTGGACCAACATGGGATATTACAACAGTATCCGTGAGTTGGGGCAGGCTGCTACCTGGATTCGTGCGGACATTGACCAGCAGCTGGATGTTATGTATAAGCGTCGCTACGATGACAAACGGTATCCCAGCAGAGAAGATTATCGCAACAGCCGACGTTATATCTGGCGTGATGAAGAACTCACGAGCCGCATATCCGGAAGTGAAGTGACGGCAAGCCTTGCAAATCTTGGAATCAGATATCCTGCACAAGTTGATGAAGCCGGGAAAGTAAAAGAATATCCGATTGATATTTGCCTCGCGACAAATATGATCTCGGTTGGCCTTGACGTTTCCCGCCTAGGCCTTATGACTGTTGCAGGTCAGCCCAAAACCACTTCTGAGTATATCCAGGCAACCAGCCGCGTCGGCAGAAATGCCAAAGATGCTCCCGGTCTGGTCTTTGTCCTTTACCGTCCAGGACGGCCGCGGGACAAGTCTCACTACGAACATTTCAGATCATATCACTCCAGAGTGTATTGCAATGTCGAACCAACGAGTGTTACTCCTTTCTCTGCGCCTGTTCGCGAGAGAGCTCTTCACGCTATTATGATCGGAATGATGCGTCTGGAGAATGACAATGTGTATAACGAAGATCCGCCGAAGGTTCCTGACAAAAAACTGTTTGAACGTGTTTGCGATATCATTGAAAACCGCGTGGATGACATTGACAGTGATGAGCTGGATGCAACGAGAGCTCAGATGGATTATTTCCTAGAATGCTGGCAGGACTGGAACCCCAAGAAATGGGAACCTAAACTAAACCCGGACTGGTCATACGCTGATCCGCTTCCCTTGATGTATACAGCAGGTTCCCAGCCAAATGCCGCATGGGGTGAGCAGGGTATGGAAACACCTACATCCATGCGTAGTGTTGATGCTTCCTGTGAAGCAGAGGTGTTGGCCAACAGATACACAGCAAAGGAGGGCTGAATATGGCATACTCAAATAAGCCGATGCGCAGGAGTGCACTCATTGGCCCTTGGGGTGTCGGAGCGATTGTCCCGTTTCCCAATGACGAGTCTTTGATGATTGCCGGCTTGGACATGTGGAGGTACAACGATCCATCAGCTTTTCTTATAAAGGATGAACGTCTGCAACAGCGACTCGGCGTTCAGGAGCTTCGCTGGCCACCGGATTTCAGGGAAAACAACGCCGATCCGCAGAACTGTTTTCTCCGCATCCCGGCTGTACGTTTTCCTACATGGCACTATTGCCCATATTGCGGGTCAATGGAAAAAGCGACGCTCTATCAGCAGCAGCCGGAGTGTGATTGCTATCCTTGGAAGAACGGACGTACATGCAATCCAGCTCATCGATATAAACGCAAACTGATCCCGGAACGATTCGTAATCATCTGCCCCAATGGCCACATTGATGACTTCCCGGTAGCTGAATGGGTACATTTTGACAGCGGACATAAATATGATCCGGACACTTGCAAAATAAGGAGAAGCACGGGCGGCGCTTCTGCTTCATTGAGCGGCGTGTATTATGAATGTACCTGTGGAGCAAAGCGTTCCATTGGCGAAGCAAAAAGGCGAGGAATTTGGGAGCGCTTCGGTTATCGCTGTAAAGGGGCCAAACCTTGGCTTGGCATTACTGAAGATACCGAAAACCCCTGTACCTGCAAGCCAGAAGAAATGCAGATCGTCCTGCGCGGTGCTACAAATGTGTGGTTTGCCGATACAAGGAGCTCCATTTACATTCCAACTGACGAAGATCAGGCAAACAAAAAGATACTGGCTATCTTGGATAAGTCATATGAAACAGTCAGCGCATCACGTGTTAATGGAAAATGGAACAGGGATTTCATCAATATGCTTGCTGACATGAATCATGTTGACAGGGACAGACTTTTTGAGGCCTTTTTGAAAAGAGAAGCCGGGCTGAATGGCCTTCCTGATGTTAATGAAGATATGTCTGAAGATGCGTATCGTCTTGCTGAATACAATGTCCTTACCAGAAGCAGCGGAAGTGATGCTCAACATTTCCATGCCCAGAACTATCCTATTTCCTGGTATGATCCGATCATCAGCAAGTATTTCAAAAGCATTTCATTGGTACATAAGTTGCAGGAAACCAGGGCGTTTGTAGGCTTTTCCAGAGTGGAACCGCGGGAGATGCCGATTTCAGAACGAAAAAAGACGCTCCGACTTGGCAATGAAAACTGGTTGCCGGCAATTCAGGTTCAGGGAGAGGGAATTTTCTTCGAGTTCAATAAGGAAGCGGTTGAAAACTGGGCAAATCAGCCCAATGTACTCAATAGAATCCGGAATCTGCAGCAAGCATATAAAAAGTCAAATTTTGGCACAAGGACTGCCGGCGAACTGTGCCCGGAGTTTTTGCTGATTCATACATTTGCACATTTGATTATCAACCAACTCAGCTTTGAATGTGGTTATGGCAGTTCTTCCATAAGGGAAAGAATCTATTGCGAAAAAGCGTCAAATGAATATGGGATGTATGGCGTGCTGATTTACACTGCATCAGGAGACTCTGAAGGCTCTCTCGGCGGCCTCGTCAGGCAGGGCGAGAAAAACCGTATTGAAGATACCATATGTGACGCAATACGAAATGCAGCGTGGTGCTCATCAGATCCTGTGTGCATTCAATCTCTTGGTCAAGGACCTGAATCCTTGAATCTGGCGGCGTGTCACAACTGCGCTTTGCTGCCCGAAACATGTTGTGAATGCGGAAACAGATTGCTTGATCGTGGTGTTGTTGTCGGGAGTCTTGAAGACAAAGACATAGGATTCTTTGCAGATCTCAACCGTCAGTGAGGTGTCAAATGATCGTAGTTCTCTCTCAACGCATTGACTTTGATTCGTCATACTCTGACGAATTGTTCAATACTTACCATTACCCTGCGAGATACAAAAACCAGCTGCATAAGGGAGATATTTTTATCTACTATCAGGGCAATCGGTATGACAAGAGTCAGCGGTACTATTTTGGTGTGGGTACGGTAGGAGAAATTGTCACATCTGATGGCGAGAACTATTATGCGAAGCTGTTGGATTGTCAGCAATTTGAAAAGAAGGTACCGATCTATCTCCCTGATGGGGGCTACATTGAGCAATTGGGGTATGAAACTGTTCGAAAGAGCATCATACCGCCGTGGCAAAGCTCAATCCGTCCTCTGTCTCAAGAGGCATTTGACTTTATTCTGAACGCAGCAGGCATTCAAAAAACGCCAGAGGCGAACGACGCAGAAGGCGTTGAAGTATTACGGGATAAGCTGAAAACAGCTGTGCGTGAATACTATATCGGCGGCGATCCCTCTGCAATTCACAGGATCGAAAGCATTGCATCTGCCATAGGGAAAGCAACATCTGTGCCAGAGGCTTCAGACAGCGACAATGTGGAATCATATGCTCCCTCTGTATCATCTGCAGAGAAATGCGATCAGCTTCTGGAGTATTGCAGAACAATGAGAATGTCATACTCTTATAAGCCACTTTTGATCCTGGCACTTTTACACTCAGGGGAACAAGACGGCTCAATTTCTATTCAGAATGCCGCAGAATACTTCCGGGAGTTCTATTCTGAACGCAAATCACGCTGTCTTCCGGCAGAAAAGAAAAAGTGCATCTACTTAAGAGATGATTACACTTTGGATCAGGTGATGGCAAATCTTGTCGCCAACCCGGTAAAAGCCTTGGTCGCGAGTGGGTATTTCTTCTACAACGAAGACACGCAGCTTTTCTCTGCTTCTCCAGAGATTTGGAGTGCGATGAAGCGCGGCAAAAAAGCATCGTTGACCAAGATTTGCAAACAGAAGCTTAAGGAGTACTATACCGACTGAACAAAGGAGGACTGTTATGGCAGATGTACTTACACCCAAGCAAAGAAGCTATAATATGTCCCGAATCCATGGCAAGGATACGAGGCCGGAAGAGATGGTACGAAAGTACCTGTTTTCTCAAGGATTCCGATACAGAAAGAACGATGCCCGGCTACCAGGTAAACCGGACATCGTTCTCCCCAAGTATAAAACGGTGATCTTTGTAAACGGGTGTTTCTGGCATAAGCATGAAGGCTGCAAGTACTTTGTCTGGCCCAAAAGCAACGCTGAGTTCTGGAAAGACAAAATTGAAAAGAACTGCGAAAGAGATATCAGAGATTATTCTTTACTACAGCAAGCAGGCTGGCGTGTCATTGTTATTTGGGAATGTGAGCTTAAAGCGGCCGGTAGAGAGACTACACTTGATAATCTTGTAGTGCAAGTGAAAGAAAACATGTACGGCGGAATAATGAAAGCCTAATCTAGCTCTAAACCGTTTTTCTTTTGGGAGGATGACGGCATGCAGTATTCTAAAGGCGCAAAGGGCACAAATAATCGCTACAGGAAGTATGTGGATCTCGCATTTGAGTATCATGTTGCGGCTCTTTCGCTTTGGTCTTCAGTGGTCGAATCGCCATTCCTATATAATCCATGCATGTTTTTGGCGAGACATACAATCGAATTGCTGCTAAAAAGTCTGATCATTTATGAAAGCGGAGGCTCCACAGCAGTTAAAATAGGTATCGGAAAAGAAAAAAGAGCCCTTGATAACACGCACAATTTATCTTTTTTATGGGATTATTATGTTGAAATAATGTCGCCTCATCTTTTTCTTGCAACAGAAGAGGTTGAAACAATAGGAAAAGGAATAAAGAAGTTCTCTCAAATAGACATAGATTCCACTAAATACCGATATCCCGAAGCAAAAAGATCTTTTTCAAGTTTGAAATTAGAGCCGATAAAGATTGAGCCTTTTGTGTTTCCAGAATTGACGAAGACTCCTCCGTTAATAGTCTCAACCCAAACAAACAAGATAGATATCATTACAGCTGGGACAGCTGAATTGAGACGCGGAAAAGAAGCGTTTGAATTGATTGAAATGCTTTTTCAGCTTGCAGAACAACAGTTTTGACGGTTTTATTGTTTAACTGCTTTTGTGTTTTCAGATTATTGTGCTGTGCCGGTTATAATATTTTAGGGCAACGGAACAAACAGGCCCATTTTTCCAACTATACCGGGAATCAATTGCAGAAAGGGTTTTCATATGAGAATAGTCGATTTGTTCTCCGGGGCGGGGGGCTTAACATTTGGCTTCTATTATAAAATCGAAAACGACGCTTTTATCCGAAATGAGGAAAATAGCATTGTTTTCGCAAATGAGTTTAATAAATCCGCGTCTGAGTCTTTCTCAAGGAACTTCCCAACAATCAATATGATTCAATGTGATATTAAGGATATTACAGAAGAGAAATTACAAGAACTAATTGGCAAACAGCCTGTTGACTTAGTTATTGGAGGCCCTCCGTGTCAATCTTTTAGCACAGTTGGCCAACGTCTTTTTGACGACAAAGCCAAGTTATATCAAGAATACTTTCGAATGCTAGAAATCATAAAGCCTAAGATGTTCTTATTTGAAAATGTCAAAGGCTTACTCTCTATGAGGGAAACATTTTATAAAACTGATAAAGACGGCAATATTATGTATGAAGAAACAAATGTAGATGGGAAAACATCTGTTAAACCGCGAAAAAAGCCAGTTGTTGATCATTACGGAGAAAAAATAATTGATATTCTCTATAGAGAGTTTGAAAAACTTGGGTACACTACAAAACACAAAGTATTAAACGCAGTAAACTATGGTGTTCCAGAGTATCGGGAGCGAGTTTTTATTGTTGGTACTAGGAAAGACTTGAAAATAGAATGGGTTTTCCCTAAATCAACTTGTTCAACAGAGCTTTCAATTAAAGAAGCAATCTCAGATCTGCCTCGTGTTGGACAGGGACAAAACATAAAAAAATATAACAAACCGCCTGTAAACGCCTACCAACGTTTGATGCGAAGCGGCAATGAAAAGATTACTCAACACTATTGTGGTGTTTATGGAGACAAAATCAGAACTGTAATTAAGAATGTACATCAAGGCCAAGGAAGGAATGATTTTAACAAACTCGTAGACGCCGGCATTGTCGAAGAAAAATACAGATTGACATCTGGGTATCCAAATACATATGGGCGGCTAATAGCGAAAAAGCCATCAACAACAATAACGGACAATTTATCTACCCCGTCCGGACTGCGCTGCATTCATTATCGTCAAAACCGCGCGCTTACTCCTCGTGAAGGAGCCAGAATCCAGTCGTTTCCTGACTGGTTCACCTTTGTCGGTAATAAAACTGAAGTTACTACTCAAATTGGGAATGCGGTTCCTCCTTTACTAGCTATAGCTATAGCTTCTCAAATAAGAAAGATAATAGAGGGAGCTGAATAAAATGGCTGACAATATGAACAAAATCGATTTCACCTTTGGTTGGCTGGCTCTTAAGTTGCTGGGAAAAAGCTTATACTCAAATGCTTGGAGCGCTATTTCTGAGTTGGTTGCAAACAGCTTTGACGCTAACGCGAAAAATGTATTTGTATATATTGATAACACAAAGAAATCTGATTCCACTATTGAATTGTTTGATGATGGTAATGGAATGGATGAGCCCGACATGAAAACATATGTTAGAGTTGGGTTTAATAAAAGAGAGAGTAAAATAGATTACTCAGATGGTTACTTAACCATGGGGAGAAAAGGAATTGGAAAACTTGCGGCACTCTATCTTTCGGAAGACTATTATCTTCTTTCCAAAACTGATCACAGTAATCTGAAATGGAAAATGGTATATAGAGAGAATGCCGATGATGAGGAAGAGCGGCCATTCTTGAGTCAAACGACTGATGATGTACATATTATATGCGAAGAGCAATGGGCTGCTTGCAAAACAGGCACTATGCTTCGCATGAATCATGTTAATCTGAGTGGCTTGGGCGATGTCGCGGTTAACGCCCTTTCAAAGAGGCTATCCAATTTTTTTGCGTTGGATTCTCTGAATGATCGAAAAATACACCTATGTGTAGTCAGCAATTACTCTGACTCCATTCATTTTGCTCCAGTTGAAAAAGAAATAGCATTTAACAATATGGCTTTTATAAATTATAGTAAGGATGGGGGTTCCTCATTATTAACGACTATTGAGAATTGTTCAAAAAACATTATTGAATTCCCTTATACGAAACTCAACGGAGTGCAAACTTACAAACATACTGTTGAAGTAGAAGAGTTTAGTTCAATCGAGAATATCAATGTTACAGGGTCAATTAAGTGCGTAAACATTGCTGGAGAAGAAGTTGAAAAGGATTATAAATTGACTGGTTGGGTTGGCCTTCATAGTACAATCGACGACAAACAAGCAGAAAAAAATGACGATCGCTTCACAAGAAATAAGTTTTATAACCCTATTCAGTTGCGCCTCTATGTGCGAAACAAGCTTGCAATGGAGAATTTCTTGAATGTAATCAATAACACACAAGCCTTCGTAAATTACATTGAAGGAGAAATACACTTTGATGTGCTCGATGAAGATGACCTCCCGGATATTGCTACATCAAACCGCCAGGGCTTAGATGAGCATGATATTCGTGTACAGAGGCTGGTTGAAATAGTTAAAAGGATAGTTACCAATTTAATCAATAAAAGGACAGACCTCGCTGATAAGATTAAAAAATCTCAGCAACAGTTGCTGGAAAAGCAGGAAGACAATGCAAAAAAACAGTTTGTAAAAGAGCTGGAAAGTGAAGTCGATAATTTTACAGGTCTTTCATGTACTGAAAAATCATCACTAACGACTATCGTTTCAAATAAAATTAAGGGCGAAGTAACACCCAAAAACGACTATTTGCTGTTTATATCGCATTCAAGGGCTGATAAGATTATTGCCGACTTCATTTATTATTTGTTAAAAGCTAAGGGGGCAAAAAACGAAGAATTCTTTTATACATCAAGAGAAGATACGGCTGATCAATATGACGATATTGATTCGCTTGCGGTTCAGATAAAGAATAACATCCTCAAAAACAATGTTTTATTGCTTTACTTAACCAGCAACTCTTACAAAGCAAGTGAGTTTTGTATGTTTGAAGGAGGTGCCGGTTGGGCAACTCGAAGCGTTGGCGACTATATTTCTTTGGCACTAACATATTCAGAAATGCCTCAGTTTATCACGAATGGAAAGCTTGAGTTCACATTCGAAAATAAACGCCGGTTGGTATTAGATCGTAAAGCATATCTCTTCCTCATAAACATGTTTAATAAGATAATCGATCACCTCAATGCTGGAAGGAGAGCAAACGGAGAAGCTGAAATGCCTCGTTTTGCAGATCCGAATTTCCCATCCGAGATCGAGCTTGCTAAAAGTGGGAAGCCTTTGTCAGATTACATGGACAAAGATTTGGTGGAACATTGGGACTTCTATATCTCCAAAAACGAAAGCAATTATATGGAGAGTAGATATCCCAAAAAGACAAAAGAAGAGCTCCAACTAGAGATTAGCAAACTCCAAGAAGAATTGAAAAACGCGATTTAGCTAATCAAAAAGCGTCATGTGCGAATCTCGATTATGTTGATTGAAAACAGTCCCTTTCGATTGTACCGGAAGGGACTGTTTTCTCATCTTGTCAAGTCTGCCAATCAAATTTTTACACATTGGACTCCGGGGCGGCGCAGGGCTATCATGTACGTGAAGGGGAACCAAAACGATGCGTATATGAAGGAGGCGCGGTATGGAAAACAGATTTGCAGCGGCGCGCAGGAGGTATCTGCGCACACATATGGACGGGATTTACACGGGGATGCTGCTGACGGGAACCCTGGAACCTCATCTTGCTGAGATCGGCGAGTCGGCACAGGCCATGTTCGACCGGCTCATGGAGCAAATGAAGAAGGCTGAAGGGGTTACAGAGCAGCTGAAGGCCTCCGATCAGATGGAATGGGTCGGACGGATGAACTCTATCCGCAGCCGTGCGGAGGAGATCGTCTTCTCTGAGCTGATCTATTGCTAAGGTGCGGCTATGGAAAGCGGGTATATCGTTCGTTTTGTTCGAAGAGACAGAAAGCCAAACGAGGAATACTTATACCGCACGGTGGAAGAAGCTCGGCAACACTTCGATCTATTCAATGAAGATGACTCAGGCCTGTATGATAGTATCGAGGTTATAGATCAAATGCAGCCAGATGAGGTCATTGTCTTTCACCGTTTTGTTTGGATCGGTGATGTGTGATGTTCCGGCGAAAGAAGATCGTCCTGGCGCTTACACGCGCTGAACATCGGCTGCTGACAAGCGCGATGCTGGCCTTCCGGAACAAGCTGCTGGCCGCTGGCAAACCCACGGAGGATGTCAACGAGCTGCTGATCCGGCTGATGAAGTAAAAAGTGAATACGCAAAATGAGCGTCTGCTTCTGAAAAGAGGCAGGCGCTTTTTTCATGCTCTACGGCACATGAAGATGGGAAAAGGTGAGGGCTTCGAAAAAAATGTCGTTTTCAGGGCATCTCATGTGGCTGTTAAGTAGTAGAGGGAAAAACATTTCGATGCGGTGTTTACTTTTTGTCCCAAAACCGTGCGGTACAGGAGTAGAGGTAATACGACGTTAGCTCCGCAAGGATCGGCCTCCGCTGACCGGCTCAAAAGAAAATCAAAACTGATGTGCATTTTGGGGGGCGATGTTGTGGTTATAGAGATAGGAAGTTTTTTGAGCGGATTTACAAATCTGATGTCGTTTTTTGAGGGGTGCAGGCTTCGGTTATATAGTAGGAAGATTTTTTGAAAAACCGTGTCGTTTTTCGGCCCTCCATGTTGCTGTAAGGGGGTGGAAGGAGAGATGAAGGCGAGACCTCCAACAACCTTAAGACCATCGGTGAAAACGCAACGCAAAAATTTTTCTAAAAAATCTAAAAAACCATGTCGTTTTTCGGCTCTCAATGTTGCGGTAAGGGGGTGGAGGGAGAAAACGACGATAGTCCTCCGGCAAGCCGAAGACCATCGGCGAAAACGTAACGCAAATATTTTTCAAGAATATTCAAAATAAATGTCGTTTTGGAGGCCCGAAGGTTGCGGTAAGGGAATGAGAGGAGTTTTACCATCGAAATTGGCTCCGAATCGGAGCCTCGTGCCGAACCAATCGGATAATTGGCTCCGTTTCGGAGCCTCGAGTGCAAAAAAAGAGAACTTCTACAGTTTGGCATCAATTTTGATGCCGTGTTCAGAGGTCGAATCGGGCTATGGCATTAATTTTGACGCCATTAAAGATAATTTTCCCTGATCCTTATATTTTTCGCCTTCCCATGACCTACCACTTGAGAGGGATTTCAAATTTTTTTCGGAAGCACCCATAAAAACGGCCCTGCTAATTCCTTACTTAGTGAGGGGCTTCGAAAAATTTTTTCGGAAGGCTTAATTTTTCCGCATTCCCGTGATCTACCCCTTGAGGGAGAAAATTTTTCGGCAAGACCCCCAAAAACACCCTCCTGAACTTACTAGCTAGTGGAGGGGTTCCTCAGGAGCGTCCGATTCCCTCACCCGACAAGGAGGTGATAACCACCCGACAACTGAATAACCGTCACCGAAACAGATATGATCGCGCGAGGATATGAGCGCGGCGACGCTGCGGGTCAGCCGAAAGGTCCCGGGGCAGGCATACAAAAACCGTATCGGAAGGACGCCGCTCTATCCCAATAAGTAATTAAGTAAGTAATTACTTTTCTACCAGCTCAAAAGAAGAAGTTACCTACCAATAGAAGGAGCGGGAACAATTCCCCTTCCTTTGAGCCGGTAATACATAGGCGGGCGATCCCTCCCGCCTAAATCAAACAGAAAGGAGAAAACCGAAATGAAAGAAATCAAGAAAGAGATCGTGCGGCACATCGGCGTGATCTCGGAATCCACCAGGGGCTGGCAGCTGGAGCTGAACATGGTCCGCTGGGACG
>Ga0208297_1000985_pt1 | contig 36455 bp, 35 predicted proteins | sample LMS_cellobiose_e_FD_187367 | JGI IMG/M metagenome (GOLD analysis project Ga0208297, IMG submission 187367) | Rumen-fistulated moose microbial communities from Alaska, USA - LMS_cellobiose_enrichment (SPAdes) (version 2) | ecosystem: Host-associated > Mammals > Digestive system > Stomach > Rumen... | reverse complement strand
CGGGCAAACTCCGCAACGTCGCCGCGGGCGCTCAGGCAGGCGGGAGCGTCGGCGGCGTGGATCTGACCCTCGGCGGCGCGGAGGTTTCGGGCGCGGTCTACGCGGGCGGCTTCGGCAGCGTGACCGGCGCGGTCAATACCGCCATCAGCGGCGGAACTTTCGCCAAGGACGTTTTCGCCGGAGCGCTTGCCAACAAGAACTCCGCGAAAACCTCGGTCGGCGACGTGACGCTCTCGGTCACAGACGGCACGTTCGCGGGGAATCTCTACGGCGCGGCGGCGGTCCGGACCGCCGCGACCGTCGGCAATGGTTTGCGTCACACGGCGGGCGACGTGCGCGTGACCCTCGCCGGTGGAAGCGCGGAGCGCCCGGACTTCTGCTGTTTCGCGGGCGGCTACGCCACCGGCAACGCTACGGAGACGGTCTACACGGTCGAAAGCGTGACGGCGGAGCTTTCGGGCGGCGCGTGGGGCGAGGCGCGCGGCGGTCGCGGCATCTATGGCGGCATCTTCGCTTCGCAGGTCGAGGCGGAGGTCGCGGGCGACGTGAATATCACGATCTCGGGCGGCTCGCTCGGCAGCATCTACGGCGGCGGCTGGGCGCAGAAGAACGGGACCAGCCGCGTCGCGGGCGACGTGAATATCACGGTCACCGGCGGCTCGCTCGGCAGCATCTACGGCGGCGGCAGTCACTCGACCTCGGTCGGCTCCGAGGGGTCCGCGACCGTCGTGGGCGGCGATATTTACATCACGCTCGCGGGCGGTGACATCGCGGGCGACGTCTACACGCGCGGGCAGCTCGGCGGCGACAGCGTCGAGGGTTCGGCATACGTCACCGTCACGGGAAATGTCGATTACCGTTGCGGCATCTACGGCTACAGTTACGACGGCTCCGAGGGCGACGCGCATCTGGAGTTCGCGGACTACACCGGCGGATTTTCGGGGGCGCTGGGCGGCTTCAACGAGGTCGCGTTGAGCGGCGCGACGGTCACGGAGTTCTCGGGCGCCGTCAGCAATCAGAGCTGGCTCTTCGACCTCGCCGACCGGGCGGAGACGCTGGCGGGAACGGCGTTCCTCACTTGGGATGACGCGGACTTTTCGACCGGGACGGTGAAACTCCGGCTCGACAGCGAGCAAGCCCCCGAGTGTGCGTGGGATCTCGTTCGCGTCGCCGGGACGACCGCGTTCCGCGAGTTCGACGTGCTCGTCGGCGACGACTCCATCCTCGCCGACACGCTGGCGCTCGACGAGGCGATCTCGGGCGGTTTCGCGGACGGCTGGGGCTTCACCATCGAAGACTCGGTGCTCAAGTTCAAACAGCTTGCCTGAGGATCCGGCGGTTTCCCCCGCGTCGGGCGTTTCCCGGTGTTCCGCGACATCGCCGGGCACACCGGGCGCGGGGGAACCGTTTTTTGGTCAAATATTCCGCCGGGTCGGTTGAAAATGCGCGAAAGCACATATATAGTAAGGTAATTTGTCCTTTTATGCAATGATTTTGGGTATTTCAAAACAGCAATAGTGTTTTTTCAATGAAGGGTGGAAGAGATCATGGCCGACAACAACATCACCGTCAATCCCATTAACCCCGTGGCCGCCAACCCCGGCGATATCACCGTCTTCGCCAATCCGGCGCCCGGCGCTCCCGTGGTCCAGACGCCGCCGGCGAATCTCGCCGCCCCCGGAGCCCCGGCTCCCGCTCCGGGCGCTCCGCAGCCGGCCCCCCAGCAGCCCCCGCCGCAGCCCTCGATCTACGGCGAAATGCCCCGCGTGCCCGTCCTCGACGCCGTCGAGGGCATCAAGTTCGACTTCAACGAGGGCATCCGCATCATGCTCCCCCAGAACGGCAAGGAGTACCGCGTCAAGTTCTCGGACATCGACACCGGCATCATCCTCTATCAGGCGGACGCCGCTCCCGGGTCGTACATCACCAGCGTCAAGAAGTTCTACATCCGCTTCCGGCTGGAGATCTTCAACAAGGGCGGCGACCAGCCGATCTTCACCCACGACTACGACGCCAAGGACCGCGAAGTCATGATCCAGCTGCCCGTCGGCACCATCGGCGACTCGGTGGGGTGGTTCTCCTACGTCGAGCGCTTCCAGCAGAAGCACCAGTGCAAACTCATCTGCGTCATGACCCCGTGGATCGCCGACCTCGTCCGCGACCAGTACCCCGACATCACCTTCATCGCCCCATCCGAGACGATGAAGTACCGCACCTACGCCTGCTACTACATGGGGCTGTTCTTCCGCGGCAACGTCGACAACCAGCCGATCGACTTCCGCTACATCGGTCTGCACCGGACGGCGGGGTACATCCTCGGCGTCGATCCGGCGGACATCCCCCCGCGCTTCAACCTCTCCGCGCCGCGCCAGATCAAGGAAAAGTACGTCTGCATCGCCGCGCAGAGTTCCAGCCAGGCCAAGTACTGGAACAACCCCTTCGGCTGGATGGAGGTAATCAAGTTCCTCAAGGACAACGGCTACCGTGTGCTCTGCATCGATAAGGAAAAGGTCCACGGCATCGGCATCAACTGGAACTGGATCCCCTACGGATGCGAGGACTTCACCGGCGACATCCCGCTGCAGGAGCGCGTCAATCTGATCAAGGACGCCGATTTCTTCATCGGACTTTCCAGCGGCCTCTCGTGGGTCGCCTGGGGCTGCAAGGTGCCGGTGGTGATGATCTCCGGCTTCACGCACCCGACCAACGAGTTCGCCACGCCCTACCGCGTGATCAACTACCACACCTGCCACAGCTGCTGGAACGACATGCGGATCGACTTCGACCACTTCGACTTCCTGTGGTGTCCGCGGCACAAGGGTACCGACCGCCACTTCGAGTGCACCCGGCTGATCAGCGCCGAGCAGGTCATCACGACCATCAAGAAGATCCCGAGTTTCCGCCCGGGCAAGGTCGAAGAGAAGACCGACAAGAGCGCCAAGACCGAGAAGAAAGACCGGAAGTAAGCCCTCCCGCGCCGGAACCGGCTCCGGGCGGGAATGTGAGAGGTTCCGCCGACATGGATAAGACTCCGCCAGCGTTGAGTGCGCCGCTGCGGCTGGTGCTCGATCTGACCAGCCGCTGCAACCTGCGTTGTGCCTACTGCTGCTTCTTCAGCAACCCGGAGGAGTGCGGGCGCGACGACCTCCCGCCCGAGCGCTGGGTGGATCTGATCGACGAAGCCGGGCGGTGCGGCGTGCTTAAAGTCGTCCTGCGCGGCGGCGAGGCGCTGCTGTCGCCCGCCTTCGACGCGGTGGTGGCGGCGGTCGTCCGCAACCGGATGCGGTTTTCGCTGCTCACCAACGGCATGATCTTCACCGACGCGGTGGCGGCGCGCCTTGCCGCCACCGGGCGCTGCGACCGCGTCAAGATCTCGCTCGACGGTCCCGAGGCGCTGCACGACCGGCTGCGGGGCAAAGGCTCCCACGCCCGCGCGGTCGCGGCGATCGCGGCGACGAAGCGCGCCGGTCTGCCGCTCTTTGTGACCTGCGCGGTACACCGGCTCAACTATTCGGCGCTCCCCGAGATCATCCGCTACTTCACGGAAGATCTCGATCTGCCGGATTTTTCGTTCAGCGGGGTCTCCAGCTGCGACGCCGCCGAGTACGCGCTCACCGAAACGCAGTTCCGCGAGGCGATGCACCTGCTGGGCGTCCACGAACATCCCCGCATGGCGCACCGCGGCATGTACGGCGGCGTCCTGCGCTGGCGGCGGCTGCTGCGAGGAGTCCCCGACGAGCCGGACTGCCGGACGCTGCGCCAGCAGTTGAGCGTGCTGGCGGACGGGACGTTCGCGCCGTGTCCGGCGTTGAGCGCCGCCGCGCTGGGGCGCTTCGGCGAAGTCACGATCCTCGAGGCGTGGCGGCGGCTCGTCGCGCGGACCGATCTGCGCGAACGCCGGGCTCCCGGAGCCGAGTGCGCGCAATGCCGCTTTAACGGGGTGTGCCGCGGGCTGTGCGCCGGCGTCGTCCGCACCGAGATCGGCAACAGCTGGCGCAACTTCTGTCTGGCGCGCCAAGTGGCTGCTTACGGGGAGGCGCTGTGAAATTCGGTCTCGGATTTGATTGCGGCACGGTCTCGTGGCGCGCCGAAGATACCGACGGCGACGGCATGCTCCGGCTGCTCCGGCTGCGCGACAGCGTCGGCTTGGATGAACTGCCCGACGACGGTACGGCGGATTGCCGGATCGTGCCGCGCGGCGAACTCGACCACGCCGCCAGTATCGGTGTGCCGCACCACTCCATGCGCATGGCGCTGGACGAGGTCGCGGAACGCCGCGCCGCGGTGTCGTTCAGCGACTCCGGAACTCCGGAAGCGGAGTTGGAGATCGACCGCTGGCGCGGCGTGCGCAAACTCCTGTTCGTGGGTCTGGTCCCCCGGATGCTGCGGGGCGAACTCGCGATGATGCACGGCGCGCTGCTCGAACACAACGGCCGGGGGCTGATGCTCTGCGGCCCCTCGGGGATCGGCAAAAGCACCACCGCGCGGCGGATGGCCGAACGCTGCCGCATCCTCGCCGACGACTGTTTCCTGCTGGAGTGGACGGCGGGAGGAGTGAAGGCGCGCCCGTTGCCGACGTGGAGCAGTTATCTCTTCAACAAGAAGCGCCTGACCGAGTGCGACGCACGGCGGAGTTTACCGGTGTCGCGGCTGATGATCCTCGGCCGCGACGCGGCGCGGTACACTCCGCTCGATCCGGCCACCGCGCTGCTCGGGTGCGCCAACGCCTTTACCGATATGGTGAAGTGGCACACGTTCCGTTTCCCGCCCCGGCTGACGGCGGCGCTGAACTCGCGGGCGCTGGACGCCGCGCGCCGCGTCGCGCGCGAACTGCCCTGCGGGGCGCTGCAGCTGACGCTGGATTGCGACATCTTCCGGCTGCTGCCGGAGGATCGATCCTGAAAATTCCGATGGAAAACTTTTTTTAAGAGGCGATGACATGTCACCCCGCAACGACCGAAAGATCCGTTTGAGCATCCTCATCTCGTGTTACAGCCGCATCCCGTACTTCGCCGATGCGCTGGACTCCTTTTTGAACAGCGGCTACCACTTCCGCAACACCGAGTTCGTGATCTGCGACGACGCCTCCCCCGCCGGGGGCGACGGCGATACCGCGCGCCGCTACATGGCGAAGTATCCCGACCTCTTCCGGATGATCCGCCACGACGAACGGCAGGGGATCGCCGTGTCGTACCACGATCTCGTGGAGGCGGCGCAGGGGGACTATGTGCTGGTCTTCGACGCCGACGACATCTTCGTACCTTTCGACATCGACGGTTCGATGGACTACCTCGATGCCCACCCCGAGTGCGGGGCGAGTTACGGCCGCAAGCGGCTCTTCAACGACGAGGCGGGCGACATGGGTACGGTCCACGGCGGCGAGTCGAGCCTGTTCGCCATGACCTTCGACCCGCGGATCGTCCACAACGGGATGCTGATCCGGGTCAGCGACCTCAAGCAGGTCGGCAGTTACCTCCCGACCAACTTCGGCCGCGACGGCGGTGCGGCGGATATCTCGATGTGGATCCGCCTCTCGCTGGAAAAGGAACTGCGCTTCGAGTTCCCGCTGCGGGCGTTCTTCCGGGTGCACAGCAGCCAGAAGACCAACGCCCACAACAACCACCACCGCGAGGAGTACCGCTACCTCGGCGACAAACTGATCGAACGCTACCGCGACCTCTACTCGGCGCTGGAGGCGCGTCGGCCGGTGACGATCTCCGCCAACCAGCGGCGCGCGGCGGTGATGCTGCTCGGACTGCTCTACCACCGCACCGACGATCCGCTGCTCAAGATAAATTATCTCGACGCCGCGGAGCAGGTGATGCCCGAGGATTACGCGATCTACGAACTGCGCGCCGAACAACTCATCAACATCGGGCGCTACCACGAGGCGCTGGACAATGCGTTCCGGCTGTACCTCATGCACCACGACGGCAGTTACGCCGCCTATCAGGGGACGCTCAAGGCGCGGCTGGCGGCGGAGAAACTGGGGTATCCGACGGCGATCTACTCCGCGGCGGAGCGTATGGTGCTGTCGCGGGTCTTCGACCTTGACGACCGTCAGAAAAAACTCTTCGAAGCCGCGATCGCGACCGGTCGGCGCGCCAAGGAGAACGCGACTCCGGCACAGTAACCATCGGAACGGGGGAGGGCATATCATGAAACGGGACGAACTGACCGGGTTTCTCGACCGGGCGCTGGATCTGCCGGCGTTCGCCGGGGATGTCTCCAACAACGGGGTGCAGGTCGAAGGCGTGGCCGAGGTGCGCAAGGCGCTCTTCGCGGTCGACGCTTCGCGGGCGCTCTTTGAAGCCGCGGTGGAACGCGACGCCGATTTCATCTTCGTCCACCACGGTTTGAGTTGGGGACCCTCGCCGCGGCGGCTGACGGGGTACGTCGCCGAGCGCTACCGGATGCTGCTCGCCAACGGCATCACCTTGTACGCGGCGCACCTGCCGCTCGACGCCGCGCCGAAGTTCGGCAACAACGCGGTGCTTTCCCAACTCATCGGTCTGCGCGATATGGAGCCGTTTTTCCGTTACGACGGCGTGGATATCGGTTTTCTGGGCACGCTGCCTTCGCCCCGTAAGTTGGGGGAACTGCGGGAGTTCTTCGCGGAGCGCTTCAAGGTGACGCCCCAATGCCTCGGCGAGTTGTCGCGCTCCGTCTCCCGGGTCGCGGTGGTATCGGGCGGCGGCGGTCTCGACTCGCTGGAGGAGGCGGCGGCGCACGGCGCCGATCTGCTGCTCACCGGTGAGCTCGGGCACACGATGTACCACCCGGCGCGGGAAAGCCGGGTCGCGGTGCTGGCGCTCGGCCACTACGCGAGCGAGACCACCGGTCCCCGGGCGCTGATGGAGGTCGTCGCCGCCAAGTTTGGTCTGGAGGTCGAATTCGTCGATATCCCGACGGGATTGTAGGGCGGCCGCCGTATGCGCATCGCACGGATAAAACTTCTGTTGGCGTTCCTCGCGGCGGCATGCGCGGCGGGAGCGTTCGCCGCCGAACCCGGCGAAGTCGAACGGCTGCGTCGGGAGAACTCGGAACTCCGGGAGCAGCTGCTCCGCGAGCGGGAGCGGCTGCGCGATCAGACGCTGTTTCTGGCGGCGGTCGCCGACGAGGGGGAGTTCTCCAGTCCCAAGGAGCGCGAGGCGCGGCTGCTGACCAAACTGGCGACGCTCTGCGCCGACGGCGACAAACTGGCGGTCAAGGCGGCGGAGGTCGCCGCCGAACTCCGCCGGGTCCTGCGCGAAGTGCCGGTGGATGCGGCGCGCCGCGCCCAGTTGGATCTGCTGTTGGACGAACTCGAACGGCAGGCGGGGACCTTCGCCGCCTTGATCGGCGACCGCGCCGCCGATCCCGCGGAGGCGTTCCGGTCGTGCCGGGTGCTGGCGGTCAACCGGGAACTCGGGATCGTGCTGATGGACATCGGTTTCCGTCAGGGGGCGTTCGTCGGGCTGATCCTGCGCGGCGGAGCGGACAAGAAGACTGAGATCCGGCTGGTGGAGGTGCGCTCCGGAGTCTCGGCGGCGACGGTACGGCGCGGGGACCTCGGTTCCATCGTCCCCGGAATGGTCTTCAACGCGGAGAGCCGGGTGAAACGCTGACAGGACGCTAAAGACGCGTCTGGTATAATAAAAGGATCGGAAATGATGAAGAAAGTCTGGTTGATGTTGTTGTCGGCGGTGTTGATCTCCGCCGCAACCGCGGGGGAGAAAAAACCGCTGCGGGTGCTGATCATCGGCAACAGTTTTTCGCTGTCGGTGATGAAGGAACTGCCGAAGATCATGGACGCTCAGAACGAGTACGCGCTAGACATCACGAGCATGTACATCGGCGGCTGTACGCTCGAACGCCACATGGCGGAATACGAGAAGGCGAAGCAGGATCCCAAACACCGCCCGTATGCGATCGACCGCTACGTCACGGGGCAGGGGCGGCTGAAGCGCTGCAAGGGCAATCTGATCGAGATGCTGGACGCTCCCGCTTACGACATCGTGACGCTCCAGCAGGCGAGCCCCAAGAGCCTTGATAGCAAGACGTGGGAGCCGTACGGCGATCAGATCGTCGCGATCGTGCGCGCGAAGCATCCGCAGGCGAAACTGCTGCTCCACCAGACGTGGAGTTACCGCCCCGGCACGCCGCTGCTCAAAAAATGGAAACTCACTCCGGACGAGATGTTCGCACGGGTCCAGTCCGCATACGCCGACCGGGCGGGTCACTTCAATGCCGGGATCATCCCGATGGGGCAGGCGATCCAGAATTACCGCGCCAAGCATGCTCCGACCGAACTGCCCGTGGTGCCCAAGGAGAAACTGGCGAAATACGTCTTCCCGAAATCCCCCTCCTTCCAGGGCGACGTGGTAGGCAGTTACCGCTGGAGCAGAAACAAAAAGACCGGCAAGATGGAGTTGCGGCGCGATACCACTCACCTGAACCGCCTGGGCGAATATCTGCAGGGTTGCGTGTGGTTCGGCGCGCTCTTCGGCGCGGATGTGCCCCGGATCTCCTACGCTCCGAAGTACCTGAAGCCCGCCGAGGCGAAACTGCTGCGGCAGTGCGCCGCCGCCGCGCTCGCCGGGAAATGACGGATCGGAGGTAAGATTGAACAAGTACGGAACGCTGATACTGGGCGGCGCGTTATGCGCCGCCTTTTGCGTTTTCGGCGGGGAGTTGCCGGTCAAATGCGTCTCCCACCGTGGCGAAGAGTTCGACGCTCCCGAGGCTTCGCGTCCCGCATTCGAACTTGCGGCGAAGCGCCGTGCCGACATCGTGAAACTGGATATCCACGCCACGAAGGACGGGGTCGTGGTGCTCAGCCACGATCCGACGCTCAAGCGCACGATGAACTGGGATGCGGCGATCCGCGATCTGACTTTCCGCGAGATCCGCCGGAGAGGCGTGTTTCTGGAGGTCGGCGGCTATCGGGGCGAAAAGTTGCTGACCTTGCGCGAGGGGTTGGCGATCGTCAAAAACTGCCCCGAGTTCTGGATCGACCCCAAGGGGTTCACGCCTCGGATGTTCGAGCGCGCGTTGAAGGAATTCGACCGCGCCGGGATCGGACACGACCGCCTCATGATCGCCACCTTCAACCGCGAGGCGTTGCGGTATGCGCGCCGCCGGCACCCGGAGATCCGCCGCGTGCTGCACGTTTATGTGAAGGGCTTTCCCGACGGGCACGTCCGGTCGATGTCGACGGAACAGGATTTCAAGGACCGCAATGAGTTGCTTGACAAACTCATGAAGTGGAGCGGCGAATTCGGTCTCTACGGATTCAATCTGCCCCGCGGCGGCTTCCGCAACGGAGCGCTGACGGAAGTCGAACTGCGGAAATTGCGGGCGGCGGGGCTGTGGTGTTCGATCTGGTTCGTGAACGATCCTCAGAGCGCGGCGCGGTTCAACCGCATGGGCGCCGACGCCTTCGTGACGGGCCGGATCGAGGTCGTCCGCCCCGGCTGTGCCCGCCCTCCGACCGGCGGGAAGTGACGGAAAAACGCTGAAAAAACGCCCGTCGGAGTTGATCCCCGACGGGCGTTTGCCGTCTTTTCCAAGCGCGTCAGCCGATCTTCGGCAGTTTGGAGAGGCTCTTTTCCAGTTCGGCGTCGGTCGGGATGTAGTCCGACATCTCGCCGTCGTTGAACTTCTGGTACGCCGTCATGTCGAAGTAGCCCGTGCCGGTAAGTCCGAAGACGATGGTCTTGGTCTCGCCGGATTCGCGGCACTTGACCGCCTCGTCGATCGCGGCGCGGATCGCGTGGCTGCTCTCGGGGGCGGGCAGGATGCCCTCCGTCCGCGCGAACTCCCGCGCCGCCGCGAAGACGCTGGTCTGTTCGACCGAGACCGCCTCCATCAGTCCGTCGGCGTAGAGTTGCGACAGCACCGAACTCATGCCGTGGTAGCGCAGTCCGCCGGCGTGGTTCGCCGACGGGATGAAGCCGCTGCCCAGCGTATACATCTTGGCGAGCGGACAGACCCGCCCGGTGTCGCAGAAGTCGTAGGCGTAGCGCCCGCGGGTGAAACTCGGGCAGGATGCCGGTTCGACCGCGATGATCCGGTAATCCGCTTCGCCGCGCAGTTTTTCGCCCATGAACGGCGAGATCAGGCCGCCGAGATTCGAGCCGCCGCCCGCGCAGCCGATGATGATGTCCGGTTTGATGCCGTACTTCTTGAGCGCGGTGGCCGCCTCCAGCCCGATGACGCTCTGGTGCAGCAGCACCTGCGACAGCACCGACCCCAGCACATAGCGGAAGCCCGGCGTCGATACGGCGGCTTCGACCGCCTCGGAGATCGCGCACCCGAGACTGCCGGTCGTGCCCGGGAACTCCTGCAGGATCTTCCGCCCCGCCGCGGTGGTCTCGGAGGGGGAGGGCGTCACGGTCGCGCCGTAGGTGCGCATCACCTCGCGGCGGAACGGCTTCTGCTCGTAGGAGCATTTGACCATGTAGACGCGGCACTCCAGCCCGAAGAACGCGCACGCCATCGACAGCGCGGTGCCCCACTGACCGGCTCCGGTCTCGGTGGTCACGCCCTTCAGCCCCTGCTGCTTGGCGTAGTACGCCTGCGCGATGGCGGAGTTGAGTTTGTGGCTGCCGGAGGTGTTGTTGCCCTCGAATTTGTAGTAGATGTGCGCGGGAGTGCCCAGCGCTTTTTCGAGGAAGTACGCCCGCACCAGCGGCGAGGGGCGGTACATGCGGTAGAAGTCGAGCACCGGCTGCGGGATCGGGATCTCGGTGTGCTCGTTGTCCAGTTCCTGCTTGATGAGTTCGTCGCAGAAAACGGGGCGGAGTTCCTCGAAGGTCATCGGTTTGCCGGTCGCGGGGTTGAGCAGGGGCGCGGGCTTGTTCTTCATATCCGCGCGCACGTTGTACCACGCTTTCGGGAGTTCCTCCTCGGCGAGATAGATCTTGTAAGGCACTTTGTTCATGATATAATCCTTCCGTGGCGTTGCCGTTGCCGATAAAATTTCAGTAATATATCACCCGGCGGGAAAAATTCAAACTCTTCGCGCGTACGACGCGCGGAAACGGCTTGTTTTTTCCGGCGGTCCAAGTTACATTATATCACCATGAGAACACTGTTTGTGGACAACCTGCCGTCCGTCGGCGGCGAAGTCGCGCTGGAGCGGCGCGAAGCGGAGCATCTGTTCCGGGTACTGCGCGCCGCTCCGGGGGAGCGGGTGCGCCTGCTCGACGGGCGCGGCGGACGCGCCGTGGCGGAGGTGCTGCCCGACCGGGTGTTGCGGGTCGCGCTCCGGGAGGAGGTCCCCGTGCCGGAACCCCGACTGCATCTGTTTTTCGCCCAGCCGCGCCGCAACCGTCTGGACGCGTTGCTGCCCGCGTGCGCGGAACTCGGCGTGTGGGAACTCCACCCCGTGCACTGCGCGCGCTCGGTGGCGGAGGGGGAGCCCAACGACCGCTGGCGCCTGCAGCTCATCGAGGGGTGCAAGCAGTCCGGCAATCCGTACCTGCCGCGCGTGGCGGCTCCGGAGCCGCTCCTGACGGCGGTGGGCAGCGCCGCGTCGTCCGGCGTGACGCTCTTCTTCGGCAGCGTGGCGGCGGCGGCTCCCGCGGCTCCCGGGGCGGGCGGCGACATCGGATGGATCGTCGGCCCCGAAGGGGGCTTCACCGCCGACGAGGAGTCGGCGCTCCGCGAACTCGGGGCGCGGCCGCTGAATCTGGGACCGTGGGTGCTGCGGCTGGAGACGGCGGCGGTGTGCGGACTCGCGGTGCTGCGCCATTTGACGTGGGTGCTGCTGCTGACGGGAGTGCTGCTGGCTGGCGGCTGTTCCGACCGCGACGCCGCGAAGCATCCGCTGACCCGCAAGGGCGACTATTACCGCGCCGGCGGTGATGCGGTGCTGGCGGCGAAATTTTACCGGCGGGCGGCGGAAAAGTTCCCCGACGACGCCGGATTGCGGCTGAAACTCGCGACGCTCTACGACGAATCGCTGAACGATCCGCTGGCGGCGGCGTGGCACTACTCGGAGTATCTGCGGCTGGCGCCCGATTCGGCGGAGAGCGGGACCGTGGCGGCGTACCGTCAGGCGGCGCTGGAGCGGCTTGCCGCGCCGGAACTGGCGGCGGAGGCGCGGGCGTTGCGCGAGGAGAACCGCAAACTCGGCGCGGCGCTGGCGGCGACCCGGCGGCGGCTGTTCCGTCTGGAGCACCGGGCGGCGGAAACTCCGCCGGTCCCGGTGGAGAAATACACTGTGCGCTCCGGGGATACTCCGGTGCTGATCGCGCGGCGCAAGGGGATCTCGCTGGAGTCGCTGCTGCTGGCGAACCGGCTGACGGTCTCTTCGCGGCTGCGCGTCGGGCAGGAACTGGTGATCCCCCCGCCGCGGCGGAGGTGACGGCGGCAATAACACGGACGCGTTTTTTATCATAACAAGGGAAAGGATACGACGAAGATGAGACAATTGGTGTTGGCGGTGCTGGCGGCGGGAACGCTGCTCGGCAGCGGCTGTGTGTTCATGCAGAACTCCTATGTGGAGAATGCGGAGTTCGATCTGGAACTGCCGAAGCCGGCGGCTCCGGCGCGGCGGCTCCGGCTCGGGGTGTTCAAGAACCTCTCCTGTTCGGATCGGCGCTTCCTGACCCGCGGGGCGGAAGGCGAACTTTCGCCGTCGGAGTATCTGCGCTGGCGGATGGCTCCGGAACTGCTGCTGCAGCGCTGCATGTACGGCGCCTTCACGGTGGATTCGGAGGGCGAGGCGGCGGCGCCGCTGCTGAACGCGGTCATCTACCGCTTCGAGTTCGACGCGCGCAGTCGGACGGCGCATCTGGGGGTGGACTTCACGCTGCGCCGCTCCGGCGGCGGCCGCGTCGTGCGGGCGGACGTCTCCGAACCGGTCGCCAAATGGGATTCCGGCGCGGCGCGCGCGGCGGCGATGAACCGGTGCGCGGCGCGCGCGGTCGCGGAACTTGCCGGAGCGTTGAAATGATCCGCCGCTGTCGGCTGGCGGCGGCGCTGCTGCTGCTCGGTGCGTTGACGGGCTGCGTGACCTCGACGGTGAAGATCACCCCCGCCGAACCGGGGCGGATCAGTTCCTCCGGAGCGCGGGTCACGCACTTTCTGGAGGGGATGAACACCGGCGTCTACCTCTTTTACTGGATCCCTCTGTGGTCCGGCAATCCGCGCAACCCGAATCAGCGCGACTACGATCTGCTGAAGCATCAGGTCAGCGAAAAGGACATCTACCGGATGTTCGACTCCGTCGCCAAGCGGATGGGGAAGAAACCGGTGGAGGACATCCGCGTCCGCACCCGCAGTTCCGGCGTCTGGACGCTGTGGATCTTCTGGAAGCGGTCGGTGCGCGGAACGGGATCGCTGGTCGTGAGAAAGAGCCCCAAAGCGGAAAAGCCGAAGCAATAAACGGCAATATTGCGTTGTGCGACTTGAAAAAAACGCGAGTTTGTGGTAGTTTATTTGAATGGTTTTATGTCACCGCAGCGCGCCCCCCTTGTGGAGACGCGGCACCGGAGTCGAAAATTATCATCATATAAAGTTGGAGAAGTTGAGTCATGAGCCGCAAAGTAATCATCGCCGGTAACTGGAAGATGAACAAGACCGGAGCCGAGGGCAAGGCGCTGGTCGAAGCGCTGTTGAAAGCCGTCGCGCCCTTCGATCCCGCCGAAGTCGACATCGTCGTCTGCCCGCCGTTCACCACGCTGGCGGAGGTCCGCCCGGTGATCGCGGGGACCAAGGTCAAGCTCGGCGCGCAGAACGTCCACTGGGAGGATCACGGCGCGTTCACCGGCGAGGTCTCGGCGGCGATGCTCAAGGAAGCCGGCGTCGAGTATGTGATCATCGGGCACAGCGAACGGCGCCAGTATTTCGGCGAGACCGACGAGACGGTCAACCGCCGGCTTCAGGCGGCGCTCAAGGCGGGGCTGAAGCCGATCGTCTGCATCGGCGAACTGCTGGAGGAACGCGAGGGCGGACGCACCGAGGCGGTGCTGCGCAAGCAGATCCGCGGCGGTTTCGCCGGTCTCGACGCGGCGACGATGGCGGGCGTGGTGATCGCCTACGAGCCGGTCTGGGCGATCGGCACCGGTCGCACGGCGACGCCGCAGATCGCCGAGGAGACGCAGGCGTTCATCCGTGCCGAGGTCGCCGCGCTCTTCGGTGCCGACTGCGCCGAAAAGGTGCGGATCCAGTACGGCGGCAGCATGAAGGCCGCGAACGCGCGCGAACTGGTAGCCCAGAAGGATATCGACGGCGGGTTGATCGGCGGCGCGGCGCTCGAAGCGGAGGGCTTCGCCAAGTTGATCGCGGAGGCGCTCGCCAAGTGACGTCGAGCGGTTCCGGTGATGCCGGGACGGGATTTTTTGCGAAAAAACTCTGATGTTTTGGCGTTTTTCGGTTGACTTTTAGCCGTGCATAGGCTAATGTTTACCGAAAGCACAATAAAACGGGTGCGGAGAGATGTCGGTTATTATAGTTTTTCTTTACGCGTTGGTGGTGGTGGTCTCGCTGCTGCTGATCGGTCTGGTGCTGATCCAGCCGGCGAAGTCCGGCGGCATGGGCGCCTCGTTCGGCGGCATCGGCGAGTCGGTGTTCGGCGGCAAGGCGGGCAGTCATCTGACCAAGGCTACGGTGGTCATGACTTCGCTCTTTTTCGTGCTGACGCTGCTGTTGGCGGCGCTGATCGGGCGCGGTCATTGGAAGAACAGCGGTTCCGGCGCCGCGGTCAGCCGGTCGCTGACGCAGGCGGCTCCGGCGAAACCCGCGGCGGCTGCCCCGGCAAAACCCGCGGCGGCTCCGGCGAAACCGGCGGCGGCTCCGGCGAAACCCGTGAAAAAGTAACTTTATTCTTGGGCGGACGGCGATGAACGGTGCGGTGAAAATGCTTCTGGTCGCAATGGCGCTGACGGGGTCGATGTTGCTCTGCGGCGCGAGCGGTCGCAGCATCTTCGCCAAGATCAAAGTCGAACTGCAGTTGGAAAAACCGCCGGTGCCGAACATGAACAAGTTGTCGTCCCCGTCCTCGATCCGGGTCGTCGCCGATCCGCAGTGGCTGGTCGTGCGCGTATACTACTATCCGCAGGGGCCGCGCAACAACAGCGTCAACCAGAACACCTACCTCGACGATGTGAGGATGAGCCTCCGGATCGCTTTCCCGCTGGGGCGGGGCAACACGGACCGCCTCGGAATGTTCAAGGGCGGGCAGACTTTGTGGACGGTCTACTGCAACGGCAAGAGCCATTTGGCGATGATGTTCATCCCGCCGCATCTGCTCCAGCGCTATGTGTATCTGCTGGACGGAGACGGAGGGATACATGTCCCCGCGCGCACCGACCTCAAGGCGGAGGCGGTATTCTACGACCGCACCGACCGGGAACTCGGTCGCGGATACTACGGGGTGCCCGGCAACACCGCCCGGCAGCAGGAGACGTTTGCCAAGCTGGAGCAGCGGGTGGTGCCCTCCTGCGTGATCGACGGCGCGTTCATCGAGCGCATGGCTACTCCGTGGAGTTGCCTCGCTCCGGATCTGTTCGATCTGGTCCGGCCGCGGGAGGTGAAGGTGCCGGAGGCGCCGATCCCCGAGCGCAGAATGTATGTCGAAGGCGTGGTCCCGGTGCGCGGTCCGGTGTCGCCGGATCGGATCCCGAAACGCCGCGTCACTCGCGGCGGCACGTCAGCGGTCACCGGCGGCAATTGAGCCGCCGGCGCGGGTAAGGATGAGCAGGTTTTTTGTTTCAACCATAAAAAGCAAGTAAGACATGGCAAAAGAAAACAGGGTTTTGACGATCGACGTCGGCGGCGACAACCTGAAAATGGCGGAATTCTCTTTCCTGCCGGGAGGGGGGATCGTCCTTACTGGATTTGCGTTCCGGCATTTCGACGCCCGGGACGAGAGCGATTCGGCGCCGTCTTTCGCGCAGGTCTACGGCGAGATGCTGGTCGAGAACAATTTCACCGCGCGCGGAGTGCGCTTGTCCCTGGCGGCGCAGAATTCGTTCCAGCGACTCAGCAAACTGCCGCCGATGTTGGGCAGCCGCACCTCGATCAGCAAGGTGGTCGAATACGAGGCGAAACAGACGGTCCCGTATTCGATGAACGAAGTCGAGTGGGGATACCAGCTGATCCACCACCAGTGGAAGGAGAGCACCACCGAGACCCGCGACGACGGCACCGTCGAAGAGGTGATGGTCGACCGCTCCGAGTACGAGGCGCTCTTCGTCGCGATGAAGACCGAGGAGATCACCCGCTATACCGATGTCATAGAAAGTTCCGGCCGCGAAGTGCTGTCGGTGGATATCGCTCCGGTGGCGCTCTTCAACGCCGCCAAGGCGGCGCAGCAGGTCAGCGACGACGAATGTGTGCTGCTGCTCAACATCGGCGGCAGCGTTTCGTCGCTGATGATCGCTGATCACAACCGGGCGTTCATGCGGAGCATCCCGATCGGCGGCAACACGATCACGGCGCAGATCGCCAAGGAGTTCGACATCAGCGAGGAGGAGGCCGAGGAACTCAAGCGCCGGCACGGTTTCGTCGCTCTCGGCGGCGCTTACGAGGATCCCGAATCGGAGCTGGCGACGACGATCTCCAAGGTCGCCCGTACGATCATGACCCGTCTGCACGGCGAGGTCAGCCGCTCGATCAACGTCTGGCGCGCCCAGCACGGCGGTTCGCAGCCAACGCGGGTGCTGCTCTCCGGCGGCGGTTCGACGATGCTTTATGTGACCGACTTCTTCCAGGAAAAACTGCGGGTCCCGGTCGGCTATCTCAACACTTTCGGCGCGATCACCATCGCCCCCGAGGTCGACAAGGAAACGCTGCAGCTGGTGGCGCCGATGTTCCAGGAGATGATCGGTATGAGCCTGCGGAGCGTGACCAAGTGCCCGATCGACATCTCGCTGCTGCCGCGGATCATCCGGGACCAGCGCGATCTGGACCGCAAGAAGCCCTACTTTTTCGCTTCGGCGGCGGGGGTGGTGATCTGCCTGTGCGTGCTGGCGTTCTGCGTGATGCGGCTCTCGGACTTCGAGGCCAAGCGCGGCAGCCGCACCGAGGTCGAGGTCAACAAGACCAAGACGGTGCTCGACGGCGTCAACGGGCTGGTCGGTCAGCTCAATTCCGCCAAGGGCGAATTCGACGAGGCGATGAACTTCCTGCGCTCCCGCGGCAAGTGGACGCGTATGCTGCAGGAACTCCAGCGCATCACCCCCGACGGCATGTGGTATGTCGTGGTCGAGGGGGTGGGCGACGAGGCCGCCGAGGGTGAAAATCCCGGCGGCGGCGACGGCGGTCCGGGAGCGCTCGGCGACGACGGCGCCATGCGGGTGGTCAACAATCCGTTCGCGGTGGCGGGGTTCCCGATCACCGGCGCGGCGGCGCTGGGCAATTTGAACAGCGATATGAGCGGCATGGGAATGATGGGCGCGATACGGAAGGATCTGCGCGAAGTCAAGCGCCTCCGTCTGGTCGGCTACACCCTCGAACTCGACAACCAGTGGCGGCTGCAGAGCGAACTGGCGAAACGCTTGAAGGATTCGGAGTTCTTCGCTCCGGAGTGGAAGATCACCGTCAACCGGCAGGTCGGCAACATGAGCGGCTTCGAGATCTTCCTCCAGTTAAAGGAACCGATCAGGAAATAACGGGTGGCGCAAGTGAATAACAGATTCGTAAAAAACAATATTGGTCTGCTCGCGGTCACTACCGTCTGTTCGCTGATCGCGCTGGTGGTGCTGGTCTTCGTGATCATCGAGGGCATCGAGATGAGCAAGAACAGCGCCAAGGTCAAGGCCATGCGCGACGAGATCCAGAAGATCATCAAACAGAACCCCGCCCCGGTGGAGGGCAACAAACCCCTGCTGGAGCAGGATATAGCGGTCTACCGCCGGGCCGCCTCCGAATTGCAGGCGCACTTCGGTCATCCGCTGGAACCGGCGCTGGAAGAGTTCTTCAAAGTGCTGAAACTCCGCACCGACCGGGAGATGTGGAAAGAGGAATTCGGCGACGAGAAGATCCCCGAACAGATCACGCGGCAGCGTTTCGTCGAGATCTTCCGCAAGAAGTGGGACGGCATCGAGCCGACCAACTACGCCAAGCAGAGATACGAGTTCAACGAGTTCCGCCGCAGTTTCCAGAACTGGCCGCAGGCGCTGGCGGTCTTCGTCAAGGCGGCGCAGCCCTGCATCGTCGAGCCGCTGACCGGCGACAACGCCGACGAGGTGCTGCTGGCGGCGCTGGGTTTCCCCCGCCGCATGGACGGCGACTCCCGCAAACTGAAGACGGTGTTTGACAACACCCGCGAACAACTGCTGAAAGACCTCAACGATCAGATCCAGATCGCGCCCTCCGCCTACGGATTGGGCTTCGGCGCGAGCGCAGGCGGCGACAATGTTGCCGCGACGTCGGATAATCTGAACTTCAATGTCGAAGACTATCCCTTCATCGCCCGTCACCTCGACATCGTCAGCGATATGCTGCGGCGGATCCGCACCTCCGGCGTCAAGTACGTCTACGACATCCGCATCCGGCGCGGCGGCGAAGGCGGCGGTTCCGACGGCGGGCCCGGCGACAGCGGTGGCGGCGGCGGCAACCGTTTCAACGAAAGTTTCGAAAATGCCAACGGCTACGACATCAGCCACTATCAGATCGAAGTCTCCGGCTCGATGGCGGGCATCCGCAAACTTGCGGAACTGTTGGATCGCGCTTATCCCGACCGCCGGGTCTATCTGGTGCGTACGGTCTTCCTCTATGCCGAAGAGAACGGTGCCGACCGTATCTTCTCCGGTGCCGACAAGGAGGAGGAGGCTGCCGCCGGCAATCTCACTCCCGCCGCGCCCGCTCCGGTGCAGCCGGTGCAGCGCCGTCGCCGTCGCCGTCACGCGACCGCCGACGAGGAGCAGGTTCAGTCCGACTCCGACGGCGAACGCCTGCGGCGATTGGAGGAAGCGCGCCGCCGTTACCGCGAGCGTCAGGCCAAACTGCCTTACGAGCGGCGCGACGGTTACGGCGAGGTGCTCGTCGGTACCGGCGAGACCTTCCGGGCGGTGATCGATATTGACTATGTGGCCCAGAGCGGTCGTTAAAATCAGGGGGTGTTCCGGTGGAATTCTTGAAAAGACATTATGAGAAGTTGATACTTCTGGCGCTGTCGGTGATCTCCCTGCTCGCGGTCCTGTACATGACCAGCGTGCTGCGCGACACCAAGGAGGTCACGGATCGGGATCTGAAGATCCCCACCCGTTCTCCCGATTACAAGACCCTCGAATCCCAACTGGCGAAGTACCGCGAGGAGAAATCCGCCGAGGAGCGGAACGGCTATCCCGACGCGGTGAAACTTTACGCCGCGACCGGCAAGTTCAACGCGGAAGAACTGATCCGGCAGACTCCGCTGAACTGGCCCGCCTCGACCGCCCGCAGCGAAGCCGGACGCGCTCACTTCAGCGATCTCGTCTGCGTCTTCAAGATGGCGCGATGCCCGCACTGCAACCGTGTGATCCCCTTTGCGTATTTTTCCAACTCCCAGTGTCCGTCCTGCGGCGGCGAACTCAAGAAACCCTCCGGTCGGCCCAAACGGCTGCTGGTCATTCAGGAAGGCGACTCCGACGGCGACGGTATCAGCGATGACGACGAACGGCGTTTCAATCTTGATGCCAACGACCCCGGCGATGCGCTGCTCGATGCCGACAACGACGGATTCTCCAACTTGTTCGAGATCCAGAGCGGCACCGATCCCCGCAACGCCAACAGCTGTCCGCCGCTGTGGTACCGGCTGCGCTTCCGGGGCATGGACCGGATCGAACTCCCGATCCGCCTGACCAGCGTCGATACCGGCGGCAAGAACGATCCGAAGAACTGGGACGCCCTGATCAAACTGCAGCGGCGCAATGCGCGCGGCCGACTGATCAACAGCGATGACAGTTACCGCATCGGCGACGAACTGAACTTCGACGGACGCAACTTCCGCGTCGAGAATATGAAGCACGAACGGCGGGTCGAAAAGACCGAAGGCGGTCTCGAAAAGAATATCGACTCCTACGTCGTGACGCTGCGTGAAGTCCGTCCCGAGGGCGCTCCCGACGACGGGAAGCCGCGGGAAGAACTCAATCTGGTGCTCGGCCAGCCCACTTACAGTTCCGATCGCCGCGTCATGCTCGAGGATATCGGGTATCCCGCGGATGCGAATGTCAAGCGTCCGGTCTACGGTCTGCGCGAAGGCGCCACCTTCATCATCGGCGGCACCGGCAAGGCCGCGCGCAACGCGGTGCCGATGACCTACCGGCTGGTCCGCTTCGATGAACGCAACAAGACCGCGCTGCTCGAGTTCGCCCGCGGACGCGCCGGTACCGACCGCTCGGTCGATGCCAACGGGCGGCGGATGCTCGTGACCGAGTTCAGCGAGATCCCGGAAGATGTGTGGGTGGTGTCGCCCCAAGCCAACAGCGACGGTCGGGCGACGCGCAATACTCGCGGCGGCAACCGGCGGCGGCCGGCTCCGGAACTTTGACGATGGGGTGAGCGTTCTCTTCGCCGCTCCGGTCGCGGGCGCGAAGAGACGCCGATGATAGTGTGGATACAGAGTTTAAGAGGCATAAAAGATAAACCAAAAACTGGGGGATTTGTTGATGGATCGAAAAACGTACATCGCAGGTTGGCCGCTGTTGCTGCTGTTGGCGCTGTCGTCGCTGCCGGCGACCGCCGCGGAGGAACCCGCCGCGCCGGCCGAAGCGCCGGCCGAAGCGCCGGAGGTCGCCCGCCGCGTCCAGCGGAGCAAGGGCAACTACGCCGAGCAGGATCGTCTGCTGAAAGAGGCGGACGAACTCTTCGCCAAGAAAGAGTTCGAAAAGGCCCGCTCCATCACCGAGGGCGTGCTCGCCGGGCTGGATCTCGAAGTTTCCGAAGTCGACAGCGAGATCGCCCGCAACCGGATGACCCGGGTGCGGCTTCAGGCGCGGACGATCCGTCACGCCGAGGGGCAGGAGATGCTGATGCAGGCGCGCAAACTCGCCGCCGACGGCAAGTTCAATGACGCCGGCAACCTCGCCGCGCGCGTGGTCTCGCTCGCCACCGACATCGCCGAACTCCCCGGCATGGAGGGCAAACCCGATGCCAAGTTGCAGAAAGAGGCCGATCAGCTGCTTCGTTACTGCCGCAATATGGAGAACAACGAAAAGATCCGCCGCGACGCTTCGCTGGAACAGGCGCAGTCCAAGGACTACCAGAAACACCAGAAGCAGATCGCCAAGCTGCTCGCCGAGGCGAAGTCGCTCGCCAAGGTCAAACACTACGAGGCGGCGCTGGAAAAGGTGCAGCAGGTCTTCATCTTCGATCCGCTGAACACCGAGGCGATGTTGTTCGCCGGCAAGCTTTATCAGCTCTTCTACAGTTACGGTCGCGAACGCGGCCGCACCGATGCCGTCGGCAACAACGCCTATTCGGTGTGGCAGTGGGCGGAGCCGGTCTTCATGCGCTCCGCCACCAGTGACGCGGTCCGCGACGGCAGCATCAAGAAGCAGGGCAATCAGAAGGTCTACAGCAAGTTGAGCCGCATCATCTTCCCGCGGATCGACTTCAACGAGACCGACGTCAGCGCCGCGCTCAAGCAGCTCGAAAAACGCAGCAAGGACTACGATCCCGACAAGGAAGGCGTCGAGATCAACCTGGCGATGCCGTCGGAGTTCTCCCGCACCGTCACGCTCAACCTGACCAATATGCCCCTCGACGAGATCATCCGTTACCTCTGTCTGATGACCGGGCTCGAATACCGCGTCGACGGCAACAGCGTTCTCGTCTCCGACAACGCCGCCTCCGAACTGCGGACCCGCAAGATGCAGGTCAGCGGCAAGATCTTCAGCGACGTACTCGAGATGGAGGGCGGCGGTTCCGAAGCCGCTGCCGCTCCGCGTCCCGCCGCGGGCGGTGACGACGGTCCGGTCGGCGAGGATGCCGGCGCGGCGCCCGCTGGGGGCGGCGGTGCTTCCGTTTCCGCCAATCCGACTCCGCAGCAGTGGTACAACTTCTTCACCAAGCACCTGATCACCTTCCCCGAGGGGTGGCGGATCAGTTCCGACGCGCGTCTGGGCACCCTGAGCGTGACCAGCAGCAGCACCTGCCTGCGCGACATCGAAGAACTGCTCTCGCAGCAGGAGATGCAGGAGGAGAAGATGGTGATGATCGAGATCCGGGCGCTGGAGATCAACGAGAACGACGCGCAGGAACTCGGATTCAACTGGAATCTCGGCATGCTCGGCTACAATATGGACAACTCCGGCAACCTTGGCTCCAAGGGCGCCACCGGGTGGGCGTTCGGCCAGGGTTCCAACACCACCAACGGCAGCAACGACAGCACCGCGCTCAGCATGATCCGCGGCGCGGCGGCGATCACCGGCGTCTCCAACAGCGCCGTGGTCAAGGACTGGAACATCTTCCCCTCGCTCTTCGGGTCGCAGAACTGGTTCGGGTCGGACGTCCCCGTCGACGTGCGCCTCACCATCAACGCGATGGCGCAGAATACCCGCGTCGAGTCCATCTCTTCGCCCAAACTGCTGACCATCGACGGCAAGACCGCCAGCATCAGCGTCGGCAAGACCTACTACTTCCCCGAAAGTTGGGACACGCTGGAGATCGAGAGCGAATCCAGCGGTGACAGCGGCAACTACAGTTACAAGATCACCGTGCCGTCGCCCGACATCGACAAGGAAGGCACCGAACTTGGCGTTCACCTTGAGGTCCGCCCGACGGTCCAGCCCGACAACAAGACGATCCGGCTGGAACTGAAGCCGAAGATCTCCGCCTATCTGGGCAAGGACGACGGCGACGGTCGTTACGATGTCAATGTCTATGCGCGCGATTTCGTCGACTCCCGCGCCGGCGACGAGTATCTGCTCTTCAGTTTCCCGATCTGGCGGGCGCGCACCAGCGTGCGGTCGCTCGATCTGGTGGTCGACGTCCATGACGGCGAACCGGTGGTGGTCGGCGGCATCATCGACAACAGCACGGTCAACCGTACGGACAAAGTGCCGATCCTCGGCGACCTGCCGCTGATCGGGCGCTTCTTCCAGTCTCAGGCGGAAAACGCCAACAAGCAGAATCTGGTCATGTTCGTGACCGCGCGTCAGATCGACTTCCGCGGCAACCCGATCCTCAAGAGCGCCAACATCGGCGTGCCGGACTTCAACCGTTAATTAACACCGGAGGCTTGATAATATGTACGATCTTAAGTTGAAATTCCTGCCGGTGCTGTTGACCGCCGCTACGGTGGTCGGCGCGGCGGAGATCACCCCTGCCATGAAAGAGACGATCAACCGGGTCGACGTCGGCCGTCAGGAGGTCAACGAAACCGGCGGGAAACTGGTGCGCGAAGCCAACCAACTCTTCAGCGAAGGGCGCTACATGGAAGCGCGCGACAAGTACTTGGCGGCGATCAAGGCCTATGACCGCTTTTCGTCCGGCGTGTTCGCCCAGAACAGCGAATACTGCCGTCAGCGCGTCTCCGACTGCTACTTCCGGGAAGCCGAGGTCGCGATGACCAAGGCCGACGAACTGGCGCAGGTGCGCGACTACGATGAGGCGATCAAGACCTGCCGCGAGGCGCTGAAGTTCTGCGACGAGGCCCAAAAGGAGGAACTCGCCAAAAAGATCGAGGTCTACGAAAAGCGCCGCGACGCCGCCGTCGAACGCGACAGCGCTTCGCCGGAGCGCCTCGTCCCGGACCTCAAGGCGCAGGAGTACCAGATCCAGGTGCTGATGGAACAGGGCCGCAAACTCGCGCTCAACCGCGAGTACGGCCGCGCCGCGCGTAAATTTCAGGAAGTGCTCCTGATCAACCCCTTCAACGCCGACGCGCTGCAGTGCCTGCGGGCGGTGAACGACCGCATCAGCGTTATCGGGCGCGATAAGTTCTCCACGGTGCATCGCCAGATGATGGGCGAGATCGAGTGGAAGTCCGCCACTCCGTACCAGCCGTTCTCCGAAAGCGCCGCGCAGAACCTGCTCGACGCCGGGACCGTCAAAGCCAAGCCCGAAGAGAAGGGCGCCGCGCTGCGCCGCCGTCTGGCGGCGATCAAGCTCCCCAAGGTGGCGCTGCCGTCGGTCACCGTCGGTGACGCGGTGGAATACATCCGCGCGGAGAGCATCAAGCACGATCCGGAAAAACGCGGCGTCAACATCGTCTTCCTGCGTTCGCTGCCCAAGAAAATCAACGCCCCGCAGCCGGCCGGCGCCCCCAACGACGGACCGGTCAACGACGCCGGAGTTCCCTCCGACGGCGGCGAGCAGCGGCCGCAGCAGCAGGCCGGCAATGCCGAGAACGCCGAGGAGTTGCCCGATGAGACCATCGACCTCGACATCAAGAACCGCAGCGTCATCGAAGTGCTCGACATCCTCTGCTCGCGGACTCACGCGCCGAAGATGCGCTATCAGATCGACGAGAGCGCGGTCCTGATCTCCCCCGAGAACGTCGAACTCGGCGGTATGCTGACCGAGGCGATCCATATCAATCTGCCGGAAGGCACCACCGATGACGAGTTAAAGAACGCGATGATCTCCGAGGGCATCGAGTTCCGTCCCGGCTCCGGCGTGGCGTACTTCCCCAAACTCGGCCGGGTGGTCGTCAAGAACGACAGCAAGAACCTCGAACTGATGAAGGCGTATTTCGAGAGCCGCCGCACCGAAGAGGCGATGATCCAGCTGCAGATCAAACTGGTCGAAATGACCCAGAACGATATCGACGAACTCGCCTTCAACTGGCAGTACGCGGTCAACTCCAACCAGACCTACTACACCAACGGCAGCAATACGGTCACCCCGCTGAGCGACGGTCCCCGCGACCTCACGCGTGCCACGATCATGCAGTCCAGCAGCAACGAGCTCCTGCGCTACTATGCGCCCGATACCAACCACACCACGACCATGCTGGAGGACTCCACCTACTCGTTCATGTGGGCGAACAACGACGGCACCAAGATCACCGCCAATATGTTCGCGCTCGACTGGGCGGACAGCAAGGACGTGCTGGCGTCGCCGCGGATCACCACGCTGCCCGGACACACCGCGAAGATCGAGATGGTCACCGTTCGCTACTTCCCCGAAGACTGGGATACCATCGACGTGGACACCGTCTTCGTCCGCAACGGGACTTCGATCACTCGCGCCTCCGCGCAGCCGAATCTGGACAAGGAAAAGAAACTCGGCCCGATCTTCGACATCAAGCCCGAGATCATCACCCGCGGCAATGAGAAGTTGATCAAAGTCCATCTCCACTTCCCGATCACCACCTTCGCGGACGAGTGGGTGATCTACGACAATACCGTCAACGGCAGCGACGACGACGGCGATTATATCCAGATGCCGGTGTTCAACACCCGGACCATCACCTGCGATATCATCCTCGGCGACGGCGAAACCATCGTGCTGGGCGGCGTCGGCAAGGACGATACGAGAACCGTCAACGACAAGATCCCGATCCTCGGCGATATTCCGGTCATCGGCAGACTGTTCCAGTCCAAATTTTCCAACGCCTCGAAAAACAATCTGCTGATCTTCCTCTCCGGACGGTTGGTCAAACCCGACGGTTCGGCGTACAACCCGGCGAAGCAGATCGAGCGCGGACTTCCGACTTTCGGTCGTCTGGAATAACGGCTCCGCATCGCATGTCAGCGGAACACCTGTCGGACTTCGGTCCGGTCAAGGGTTCCGCTTTTTTTGGTGAATACCGCATCTGCAGTGGATAGACAAATATCAAACGGTTGGTGAATATGGAAAAACCTGTCAGACGTTCCGGGATGGGCTATCTCGGATTGTATATCGTCGGTCTGATCGTCGGCGCGGCCAATGTCATTCCCGGGGTCTCCGGCGGTTCGATGGCGTTCATTCTCGGAATATACGAAGAACTCCTGAATGCCATCCGGGAGTTCAGTTCTCCGCGCTGCATCCGGATGCTCTGCTCCTTCAAATTGAAGGAGGCGTACCGGACGTTGCCGTGGCCGTTCATGCTGGTGCTGCTGCTGGGCATCCTGAGCGCCTCGGCGCTGCTCGCCAAGCCGATCAAGTGGATGCTCGAGCATGAACTTGCGTTCATTCTGGCATTTTTCTTCGGTCTGGTGGCGGCGTCGGTGATCACCGTGCTGGCGCGGCTCTCCAAGTTCAGTTTACCGTTGATCCCCGGTCTCGTCGCCGGAACGGCGGTCGGCTGGTGGGTCGTCGGGCTGACGGCGGTGCAGTCGCCGCCGGACAGTTGGTGGTATCTGATGCTCTGCGGAGCGGTGGCGATCTGCGCGATGATCCTGCCGGGGATCTCCGGCAGTTTCATTCTGGTGCTGATGGGGCGCTACAAGGATGTGCTCGGCGCGATCGAGAATCTGGTCAACCGTGTCGAGATCGGTCCGAGCGTGCTGCTGCTGGCGCTCTTCTCGGTCGGCGTGGTGCTGGGGCTGGCGAGTTTCGCCCAGCTCCTGTCGTGGACCTTCAAACGCTATCGCGACCTCACGATCGCCACCTTGGCGGGGTTCATGATCGGTTCGCTGCGCAAGATCTGGCCGTGGAAGATCGACGGCATTCTCGACAACGCCAACACCCTGCCGCAGATCGACGGGCGTTTCTACGCCGCGGTCGGGCTGCTGGTTCTGGGGTTCGTGCTGGTCATGGCGATCGAAGTCGCCGCGCGCTGCTTTGAAAAACGGCAAAAATCGGTTTCCGAAACCAAATAGGAGAGGTCGGCAATGTTGAAGGTCATCGTCACCGGGGGCGCCGGATTCATCGGCTCGGCGCTGATCCGCTACCTGATCCGCGAGACCGACGCGGAGGTCATGAACTTGGATAAACTGACCTACGCCGGAAATCTCGCCAGTCTGCGGGAGGTCGAAACTTCGCCGCGTTATCACTTCACGCGCGCGGATATCTGCGACGGTGCGGCGGTGCGGCGGATCTTCCGGGAGTTCCGGCCGGATGCGATCATGCACCTCGCCGCCGAGTCCCATGTGGACCGTTCGATCGACGGGCCGCTGGAATTCGTGCGCACCAACGTGCTGGGAACGGCGACGCTGCTCGACGCGGCGCTGGGATACTGGCGCGAACTGCCGGCGGAGCGCAAGCAGGCGTTTCGTTTTCAGCACATCTCCACCGACGAAGTCTACGGTTCGCTCGGCGCCACCGGCTTGTTCACCGAGCGCACCCCGTACGATCCGCGGTCGCCGTACTCGGCGAGCAAAGCCTCCAGCGACCACATGGTGAGGGCATGGCACCATACGTTCGGATTGCCGGTGCTGCTGAGCAACTGTTCCAACAACTACGGACCGTACCACTTCCCGGAGAAACTCATCCCGCTGGTGATACTGAACGCCCTCGACGGCAAAAAACTGCCGATCTACGGCAAGGGCGAAAACATCCGCGACTGGCTTTTCGTCGAAGACCACGCGCGTGCGTTGTGGCTGATCGACCGCAAGGGCAAAGTCGGGGAGACTTACAACATCGGCGGTCGCAACGAGCGCACCAATCTGCAGGTCGTGCAGGCGATCTGCCGGATCCTCGACGAACTGCGTCCCAAGACCTCCGGTTCCTACGCCGACCAGATCACCTTTGTTACCGACCGCCCGGGACACGATCTGCGATATGCGATCGACGCGGATAAACTGCGCAACGAACTCGGCTGGGAACCGCGCGAGGACTTCGACAGCGGGCTCCGGCTCACCGTCAAGTGGTATCTGGAGAACGACTGGTGGTGGCGTCCGATCCGCGAGGGCAAATATTCCGGCGAACGGCTGGGGGAGGGCAAGTGAGCATGAAAGGCATCATTCTGGCCGGCGGAGCCGGTTCGCGTCTGCATCCGGTGACGCTCGGAGTCTCCAAGCAGCTGATTCCGGTCTACGACAAGCCGATGATCTACTATCCGCTGTCGGTGCTGATGCTGGCGGGGATCCGGGACATTCTGATCATCACCACCCCCGAGGATCAGCCCGCGTTCCGGCGGCTGCTGCGCGACGGTTCGCAGTTGGGCGTCCGGCTGTCGTATGCGATCCAGCCGTCGCCGGACGGTCTGGCGCAGGCGTTCCTGATCGGCGAGGAGTTCATCGGGGCCGACAAAGTGGCGCTGGCGCTGGGCGACAACATCTTCTACGGCGCGGGGCTGGGAAAGATGCTCTCGGAGGCGGCGCAACTGGAGCGCGGCGCGGTGGTCTTCGGTTACTATGTGAGCGATCCGGAGCGCTTCGGCGTGGTCGAGTTCGACGCCTTCGGCAAGGCGGTGTCGATCGAGGAAAAGCCGCAGCATCCCCGTTCCAATTACGCGGTCACCGGCTTGTACTTCTACGACAATCAGGTGGTGGAGATCGCCAAAAATCTGCGTCCCTCGGCGCGCGGCGAACTGGAGATCACCGGAGTCAACGCCGAATATCTGCGGCGCGGCGAACTTGAGGTCAAACGCCTCGGGCGGGGATACGCGTGGCTCGACACCGGGACCCACGATTCGCTGATCGACGCGGCGGATTTCATCCGCACGATCGAATTGCGGACCGGGATGATGGTGGCGTGTCCCGAAGAGATCGCCTTCGAGCAGGGATGGCTCTCGACGGACGAGTTGAAACAGGCGGCTTCCGGCTTGATCAAGACCGGCTACGGCCGCTATCTGATGCAGTTGGCGGAACACGCCGCGGAGATGAAATGAAGATCATACCGACCGATATACCCGAGGTCCGGATCGTCGAGCCCAAAGTGTTCGGCGATGCGCGCGGGTACTTTTACGAGTGCCATAACCGGGAAAAGTACCGCGAAGCCGGTATCGACTGCGATTTCGTGCAGGACAACGAGTCCTTTTCGCGGCGCGGCGTGCTGCGGGGGCTGCACTATCAGGCGGCGCCGTTCACGCAGGCGAAGCTGGTGCGGGTGATCCGCGGCAAGGTGCTCGACGTGGCGGTGGACATCCGTCGCCACTCGCCCACCTTCGGACGGCACGTGGCGGTGGAACTTTCCGGGGAGAACTTCCGGCAGTTGTTCGTGCCGCGCGGCTTTGCGCACGGTTTCGTGGTGCTCTCGGACGAAGTGCTCTTCGCGTACAAGTGCGACAACTTCTACAGTCCGCCGCACGAGCGGGGCATCGCGTTCGACGATCCGGCGCTCGGGATCGACTGGCGGCTGGATCCGAGCCAGTTCCTGCTGTCGCCCAAGGATAAACTGCATCCGCGTTTTGCGGACGCCGAACTTTTCGACCTCAACAACCCGGAGTATCTGTCATGAAACTTATGATCACCGGCGGCAAGGGAATGCTGGGCGGAACTTTGCGCCGCGAATTCGCCGACTGTGAGATCACGGTCGCCGATCTGCCCGAGTGCGACATCACCGATCCGGCGGGATTCGAGGCGTTTCTCGCCGCCGCGCGTCCGGATGCGGTGATCCACTGCGCGGCGATGACCGCCGTCGACCGTTGCGAGAGCGAGCCGGAACTGGCTTGGCGGCTCAACGCGTTCGGTTCCGGAGTGGTCGCCGCCGCCTGTCGTCGCCAGGGAGTGCGGCTGGTGGCGATCTCGACGGATTATGTCTTCGCCGGGGATCTGGACCGTCCGTACCACGAGTTCGACGTTCCGGGGGCGCGGACGGTCTACGGGATCACCAAGTTCGCCGGGGAGGAACAGGTGCGCCGTTTCTGTCCCGAGCATCTGATCTGCCGCATTTCGTGGCTGTACGGCGGGAACGGACCGAGTTTCGTGCATACGATGCTCAAACTGGCGGATTCCGGGCCGGAGGTGCTGAAGGTGGTCGCCGACCAGATCGGCAATCCCACCAGCACCAACGCGGTGGCGCGTCATCTGCGGCTGTTGCTGGCGCGTCCGGAGTTGAGCGGGACGTTCCACCTGACGTGCGAGGGTGAGGCGTCGTGGTACGAGTTCGCGCGCGAGATCTTCCGGCAGGCTGGGGTGGAGCGCCGGGTGGAGCCGTGCACGACCTCGGAGTTTCCGCGACCGGCGCCGCGACCGGCGAATTCCCGGCTGGAGAAGCGGATGCTGCGGTGGTGCGGTCTGCCGCCGATGCCGGATTGGCACGACGCGCTGGCGGAGTTCATGCGGGAGCGGTTGTCCTGAGTTTTGGAGCGCGACGTGGCGGACGATGTAAAAAAAACGTTTTTTTTACGGAGTCGGTTTGAAAAAATCGCCAAACAGGGTTATCTTTAGATTAAAGTTTGTTTATTCAGCAACTCCCGATGTCGCTCTTATTGAACGGGACAACTGAACCAGAACTGTAAAGTTCAAGACAAGAGTGGAGGAAGATGATGAAGGACGAGAAGAAGATTCGCTACGAGAAACCGACGATGAGCGCCTACGATTTCCGTTGCGCGGTGGTCGGCGAAAGTCAGGGCGGAGACATCGAAGAAGGATGCTCCGAGCCCGGTTGGGATGATGAGGAATAAATCCCCTTTCCGTTAAGACGGAAGTGTGGAATTGCGTTTAAGCCGTCTTTCCGGCGGTGTTTTGTAGTTGCAGTCGGTCCAGACTGTGGTCGTGAAACAAGTTTTTTTTGAAAAATTTTGTTTCCGGGGTTGCAATTATCGGATAACGGCAGTATAGTTAGCCGTGACAGTGAAAATTGTCATCTGGATTGTGATGGACAGTAGTGTGAGTCTTGATGCTGATTTGTAAATAAAGTTATCTTTTGTGGAGGCAGTTGAGATGAAGCAGAGTGATCGGATCGCGTACGAAAAGCCGGAGTTGTCGAAGTATGGTTTCTTTGGGGTCGTCCGTGGCGATGATACCGGATTGAGCGGCGGCGGCGATATTGAAGAAAGTTGCGACAGCGATTTTGACGAGTAAGCGTTAGAACAACGTATTTCGATTTTGTGCGGAGCCCCTTGATCGGGGTTCCGTTTTTTTTGCCGCGAGCAACCGCGGCAGCTGGGGAGGGGCGCGACAAAAACGCCGCTCCGCCGCGGATGCGATGCCCGAAGGCGTCGAATGGGACGGACGTGGTGCGGGCAATGCCCCGGAGTTGAGCGATTCGGAAGTTTGCCGCGGATGGCGGGGCGTGCGGTGAATACGGCAGCGGGGAACGCTTCGCCGGCGGAAAATCCGCACCGCCGTATCGCCGCGGCGAACGGTACTTGCGGGGCGCGAAACGCCGCCGGGGCCAAAAAAAGCGTAACTCTTGCGTTTTTCTGCTTGAAAAATTGCCCGGGCGGGGGTATTTTATAAAGTCATCGGAAGTTTCCGGTGGGTTGATAGCTCAGTCGGCAGAGCATCGCCCTTTTAAGGCGGTGGTCCCGGGTTCGAGCCCCGGTCAACCCACCACTTTTTTTGCTCTTCGGTGCGCAGACGGAAGGGGGTCGAGATCCTCTCCGGAGCGAAAACAACTTGTTTTTTTGCGAAAAAAGTTGTTTTTAAGGTTGCAAAGCGGGAAATAGCCGTTATATTATGATTTTGTTTCACTCGTCTTTCGAGGCGGGCGAAATGAAATATGTGCTCGGATGGCGGAACTGGCAGACGCGTATGGTTGAGGTCCATATGGAGCAATCCTTGGGGGTTCAAGTCCCCCTCCGAGTACCATTTTAAGGCGTTTCGGATGCCTACATAGCTCAGTCGGTAGAGCACATCCTTGGTAAGGATGAGGTCTCCGGTTCAAGTCCGGATGTAGGCTCCAGTCTTTTTGATGTGCATAGAGAGTTCGGCAAACCGAAAGAAAGCAACCTGTACAGGAGGCAAAAATGGCTAAGGAAAAATTCGAAAGAAGTAAGCCGCATGTCAACATCGGCACCATCGGTCACGTTGACCACGGCAAGACCACGCTGACCGCCGCCATCACGATGGCGATGAACAAGAAGTACGGCGGCGAGGTCCGTCGCTACGACGAGATCGATAATGCTCCCGAAGAAAAGGCGCGCGGAATCACGATCAACACCGCGCACGTCGAATACCAGACCGAGAAGCGCCACTACGCGCACGTCGACTGCCCCGGACACGCCGACTACATCAAGAACATGATCACCGGCGCGGCGCAGATGGACGGTGCGATCCTCGTGATCGCGGCGACCGACGGCCCGATGGCGCAGACCTACGAACACGTGCTGCTGGCGCGTCAGGTGGGCGTCCCCGCGATCGTCGTCTTCATGAACAAGGTCGACCAGCTGGACGATCCGGAACTGCTCGAACTGGTCGAGATGGAGATCCGCGACCTGCTGAACAAGTACGACTTCCCCGGCGATGACACCCCGATCATCAAGGGTTCGGCGCTGAAGGCGCTCGAGGCCGAGGGTGATCCCGCGAATCCCGATACCAAGTGCATCTTCGAGCTGATGGATGCGGTCGACAGCTTCATCCCCGAGCCGAAGCGCGATATCGAACTGCCGTTCCTGATGCCGATCGAAGACGTGTTCTCGATCGAAGGTCGCGGCACGGTCGTCACCGGTCGTGTCGAGCGCGGCGTGGTCAAGGTCGGCGACGATGTCGAGATCGTCGGTATCAAACCGACCGCCAAGACCACTGTCACCGGCGTTGAGATGTTCCGCAAGCTGCTGGATCAGGGCCAGGCCGGCGACAACATCGGCTGCCTGCTCCGCGGCACCAAGAAGGAAGACGTCGAGCGCGGTCAGGTGCTGGCGAAGCCGGGTACCGTCACCCCGCACACGAAGTTCAAGGGCGAGATCTACGTGCTGAGCAAGGAAGAGGGTGGCCGTCACAAGCCGTTCTTCAGCAACTATCGGCCGCAGTTCTACTTCCGCACCACCGACGTGACCGGCACGATCACGCTGAAGGAAGGTGTGGAGATGGTGATGCCCGGCGACAACACGACCATCTCGGTCGAGCTGATCTGCCCCATCGCCATGGAGAAGGGCCTGCGCTTCGCTATCCGCGAAGGCGGTCACACGGTGGCGTCCGGCCGCGTGTCGGAGATCATCGAGTAATCGATTCGGGTCTTAAATCGAAGTCCCGAACCGTCACGGAAAATGGCGGTTCGGGATTATCGCGTTACAATAACCGATAATCGGGAAACAGTAAAATGGCGCGTGAATTGGTCATTTTGGAGTGCACCGAGTGCAAGCGGCGCAACTACACGACGATGAAGGAGAAGCGCAACACTCCTGAGCGTCTGGAGAAGAAGAAGTACTGCAAGTTCGAGCGCAAGCACACGATACACAAGGAGACGCGCTGAAGCGTCCGGTGGACCGGGAGTAAAAGATCACACAGGGAAGTAGCTCAGTTGGCTAGAGCGGCGGTCTCCAAAACCGCAGGTCGTGAGTTCGAGCCTCACCTTCCCTGCCAAATTATCTCCCGACATCAGGTCGAAGCGCAGACATTGAGGTGCGATGATGAAGGACAACGCAAAGCGCGGATTCGGCGGCGCGTTTGACGCCGTTACCGGCAGGATACGCCGTTTTATCTCCGACACCGTTGCGGAGTTGGGGCGCTGTACCTGGCCGACCCGGCAGCAGTTGCTGGAGTCCACCGGGCTGGTGGTCGTGGCGATCGTGATCCTCGCGTTGTTCGTCTTCGGCGTGGATGAAGTGGCCCGGGTCGTCATCCGGCTGGTGGCGGTCGGGCAGGCTTGATATTAGGCGGAAACAGTCAGCGGGACGTTTTAAGTTATGGAAGAAGCAGTCGAACAGCAGCGCGACGATCGCGGGCAGTGGTTTGTGGTCCACACGCTTTCGGGTCACGAGAACCGGGTGCGGGATACGATCCTGCGTCAGATCCGGCTCAGCGACCGGGTGCCGGTCTACGATGCGTACATTCCGACCGAGAAGGTGGTCGAGGTGCGTCGCGGCAAGAAGAGCACGACTACGCGCAAATTCTTCCCCGGTTACATCCTCGTCCGGATGGATCTCTACGATGCCGACGGCAACGAGGACGAGCAGGCGTGGTATTTTGTCCGTAACGTGCAGGGCGTCTTGGGCTTTCTCGGCGAGGTCGTCGCCCGCAACGGAGCGCGGGTGAGCAAACCGAGACCGCTGTCTCCCGCGGAGGTCGCGGACATCATGCGTCCGGCGTCCGGCGGAGAGTCCGAGATCAAGCCGAAGATCACGTTCAATGTCGGCGAAGTCGTGCGCATCAAGGATGGCGCATTCGAGAATTTCGAGGGTTCGATTCAGGAGATCGACACCGAGCGCGGCAAGTTGAAGCTGATGGTCTCGATCTTCGGTCGTTCCACCCCGGTTGAATTGGAGTTTTGGCAGGTCGAGCGGGTGGTTTGACCGCGCGTTCGGGCTTTTCTCACTAATAGGGACCATCAATGTGGCGGGGCACCTGCCAGTCCGGACCACGTTGAGGTCGAAAAAAAGGATTAACTATGGCAAAGAAGGTTACAGGCATCATACGCCTGCAGATCCCGGCCGGTGCGGCGAATCCCGCTCCGCCGATCGGTCCCGCCCTCGGCGCGGCCGGCTGCAACATCATGGCGTTCTGTAAAGAGTTCAATGCCGCCACTCAGTCTCAGAGCGGAATGGTTATTCCCGTGGTGATCACGGTCTATCAGGATCGTTCGTTCACCTTCATCTGCAAATCACCCCCGGCCGCGGTTCTGATCAAGAAGGCGGCGGGAGTCGCCTCCGCGGCGAAGAAGCCGGGTTCGGAAAAGGCCGGCAAGATCACGCGGGCGCAGATCCGCGAAATCGTGCAGATCAAACGGGAAGACATCAACGCCCGCAATGAAGAAGCGGCGATGCGCATCATCGAAGGTACCGCTCGCAGCATGGGAATCGAGGTGGTCGATGCGTAGAAGCAAACTTTACAAGCAGCAGCGGGAACTGTTGGGCGACAACCAGCAGCGTTACACCGTGCTGGAGGCCATCGGCAAGTTGAAAACTCTGCCGGGCGTGAAGTTCGATCAGACGGTCGAAGTCGCGATCAAGTTGGGCGTGGATACCCGCAAGTCGGATCAGACGGTTCGCGGCGCGGTCCCGCTGCCGCGCGGCACCGGTAAGACGGTGCGGGTCGCGGTGGTCGCCGACGGCGCCGCCGCCGCCGAAGCCAAAGAGGCGGGCGCGGATGTGGTCGGCTTCGAGGACTTGGTCCAGAAGATCAAGGAGGGGTTCGCGGATTTCGATATCCTGATCTCCACTCCGGATGCGATGCGTCTGGTGCGTCCTCTGGGCCGTCAGCTGGGTCCGCGCGGTCTGATGCCGAACCCGAAGACGGGTACGGTGACCGATCAGGTCGGCAACGCGGTGCGCGAGGCGAAAGCCGGTCGTGCCGAGTTCCGCGCCGATCGCGGCGCCTGCGTCCATGTGCCTTTCGGCAAGCTGTCGTTTGAGGCCGAGGCGCTCAACGAGAACTTCGAGGCGATCATCGCGGCGCTGATGAAGGCCAAACCGGCGACGGCGAAGGGTACTTACATCCTTTCGTGCACGATCTCCGGCACGATGACTCCCGGCGTCAAGATCAACACCAAGGATTTGGCGAGGGCGGCGAAATGAGAAGCGAAAAACGTTTTGTGGTTCAGAGCATCGCTCAGATGATCGACGGCTCCGACTATTGCTATTTCGTCACCTACGCGGGTCTCAAGGTCAAGGCGTTCTCCGAGTTCCGTAACGAGTTGGCGAAACTTGGCGCCACTTGCCACGTGCTCAAGAACACGTTGATCCGCAAGGCCGCGGCCGAGTTGAAGACCGACGCGCTGGACGCTCTGGATCTGACTCAGAGCACCGCGATGGTCTACGGCAAGGGCGACTGCGGCGCGGTGGCGAAACTCATCTCCGAGTTCGCCAAGAAGAACGAGCAGGTCCAGACCAAGGGCGGATACCTCGACAAGGCGTATCTGAGTCCCGAGGATGTCAAGGCGATCGCCGATCTGCCGCCGCGTGAAGTCATTCTGGCGATGTTGCTGGGTCTTATCCAGGCTCCGGCGCGCAACCTGGTCAGTGTCATCAATCAGGGCGTCGCCCAGATTGTCAACGTGACCAACGCCTACAAAGAGAAACTCGAAAAGTAACTACCCAAATAATCGGAAGGAAATTATCATGGCTGAAATTACCATGGATGCAGTGGTCGAGTACATCTCGAATCTGAGCTTGCTCGATGCCTCGAAGTTGGTCAAGACCCTCGAAGAGAAGCTCGGTGTGAGCGCTGCCGCTCCGGTGGCCGTCGCCGCCGCTCCGGCCGCCGCGGCCGCCGCCGCTCCGGCGGAGGAGAAGACCGAGTTCGACGTGATCCTCGCCTCCTTCGGCGAGAACAAGGTCGCCGTCATCAAGGAAGTGCGCGCGATCACCGGTCTGGGCCTCAAGGAAGCCAAGGATCTGGTCGAAGCCGCGCCGAAGGCGCTCAAGGAAGGCGCTTCCAAGGAAGACGCCGAGAAGATCAAGGCCCAGCTGGAAGCGGCCGGCGCCAAGGTCGAGATCAAGTAATCAAACTTGGTTCGAAACGTGCGGAGGAGGGGGTAAAACCCCTCCGCCGCAGTTGTTATATCGCTTTAGCGTAAAAAAACTACCGGCAGAGCCGGTATGTAACCGAATAGCTTTAGCTTCAAGAAAAAAGGGAACCCAGATGCTATAGTAAAGGCAGGTTCGCCAACCGCCCAACTATAGAAAG
>Ga0208297_1000984_pt1 | contig 36496 bp, 25 predicted proteins | sample LMS_cellobiose_e_FD_187367 | JGI IMG/M metagenome (GOLD analysis project Ga0208297, IMG submission 187367) | Rumen-fistulated moose microbial communities from Alaska, USA - LMS_cellobiose_enrichment (SPAdes) (version 2) | ecosystem: Host-associated > Mammals > Digestive system > Stomach > Rumen... | reverse complement strand
AGCGTCGGTATGAAAACCCCGAGGAAAACCATGTGATCTTTGAGGGCGTGCATGAGCCCATCATTGACCGCCAGACCTGGGAGATGGTACAGCGTATCCGGGAGGGCACAAAGCGCAGGCAGCCGAAGAAGGTGGAAAAGAATATGTTTGCCGGACTTCTCTACTGCGCGGACTGTGGCCGCAAGCTGCATTTCAACGTCAATCACCCACATACGGAGCTGCAATACTTCAACTGCTCCAACTACCGGGGCAATCGGGGCACCTGCAATCAGACCCACTATATCCGGGTGGACGCGCTGGAACAGGTCATGCTTTTGGAGATCCGGCGGCTGACAGCCTTCTTGCAGGACAAGGAGGAGGACTTTGTAAAGCTGCTGATGGCAAAGACCTTGGAGGTGGCCGAGCGTGAGAGCGCACGGCGCGAGGAGGAACTTCGGGCCAACCTGGCCCGATGTGCCGAGCTGGACGGGCTTTTCTCCAAGACCTACGAGGACAACGCCAGCGGTAAACTGTCCGACGATCGGTTTATGATGCTCACGAAGCGGTATGACGACGAGCAGCTTATCCTGAAAAAGAAAATCTCCGCTTTACGGGCGGAGATCGAGAAGGATAAGAAAAGCCGAATGAATGCTGCCAGCTTTCTACGGCTTGTCCGCAAGTATACGGACATACAGGAGCTTACGCCGATGGTCCTCCATGAGATGGTGGAAAAGATCGTTGTCCATCAGGCACAGGGCACAGGGAAAAACCGGACGCAGCAGCTTGACATCCACTACAACTTTATCGGCGTACTGGATATGCCGGAGGTTGCTTCTTTGCCGTCCAGCGTGACGATTGATACCCGACAGGGCGTGGCCGTCGAGTACATCACACGCAAGGCCGGATAAACGAAAACAGGAGCAATCTTTCGATTACTCCTGTTTACGGAATGCTCATTGTCGTTATGAACATTCGACATGGTGCGAGAGATGGGACTTGAACCCACACGACGCTAGTCACACGCACCTCAAACGTGCTTGTCTACCATTTCCAACACTCTCGCATGTCTTCCGGCAGGTGTTTATTATAGCAGAAAACGCGTGTTTGTCAACCCACAATTCGCCGGGGCGGGGAGGATTTTTCGTCAAAACGCGCGCAAAAAAACAAAAACGGCGGACAAACTTCCGCCGAAAAAACCTTGACTTTGGGATTTTTTTCTGATAAAATAAGGCGATTATTATCGACAATGGGATTTTAGCCCATTTTCTATCTGCTCTTACTATACCGCAGAAGCGCAAAAAAATCAAGTCTTTAGTCGAAAAATATTACAACCCGACCGTGCGTATCACGAGCGATCCACATCGAAAAGTAAGGAGTGAACCTAATTGCCGAAAGATGTCCTGTACGGTAAAACGCAGAGGAAGTGCTTTGCGAAGTCCGAGGAAGCCATGAGCATGCCGAACTTTCTGGAGATCCAGAAGGATTCATACAAATGGTTCCTGGACACGGGTCTGAGAGAGGTCTTCCGCGACGTAGCCGCCATCAACGACTACACCGGGAACCTGGAGATGACCTTCCTGGACTATAAGATGGACGAGCCGCCCAAGTACTCCATCGAGGAGTGCAAGGCGAGGGACGTCACCTATGCGGCCCCGCTCAAGGTCTCCGTTTGCCTCCGCAACAAGGAGACGGAGGAGATCAAGGAGCAGGAGATCTTCATGGGCGATTTCCCGCTCATGACCGACGGCGGCACCTTCGTCATCAACGGCGCGGAGCGCGTCATCGTGTCCCAGATCATCCGCAGCCCCGGCGTCTATTACGAAAAGCGCACCGACAAGACCCATGCTTCCGTCTACGCCACCACGGTCATCCCGTACCGCGGCGCGTGGCTGGAGTATGAGACCGACGCGGGCGAGCTTTTCTATGTCCGTATCGACAAGAACCGCAAGATCCCCATCACCTGGTTCCTGCGCGCCATCGGCAACCGCACGGAGGAGCCGTACACCTGGCTCTCCGTCAGCGGGGGCGAGGTGGGCGCCGTCACCAACGAGGCGCTGCTGGAGATCTTCGGCCAGGACGAGCGCATGCTCGCCACCCTGGAAAAGGATACCTGCAAGACCCGCGAGGAATCGCTCATCGAGATCTATCGGCGTCTCCGTCCCGGCGATCCCCCGACGGTGGATTCCGCTTCCACACTCCTTTACAATCTCTTCTTCGACCCGCGGCGGTACGACATCTCCACCGCCGGCCGCTATAAGTACAACAAAAAGCTGGCCGTCTGGCACCGTATCAACGGCCATACCCTGGCCCAGCCCATCGCCGACCCCATGACCGGCGAGATCGTGGCCGAGGCGGGCGAGGTCATCACCCGCGAGAAGGCCGAGCAGCTGGACGCCCTTGGCGTCATCGAGGCGCACCTGGACATCGACGGCAAGGACGTCAAGGTGTTCTCCAACGGCATGGTCTACATGGACCGCTTCGTGGACTTCGACCCGGCGGAGCTGGGCGTCAAGGAGCGCGTGCGCTACGTCATCCTGAAGGATCTGCTGGAGAAGTACCGGGGCGACGAGCTCAAGGAAGCGATCAAGGAACACATCGGCGATCTGATCCCGAAGCACATCATCCCCGACGATATCTTCGCGTCCGTCAACTATCTGAACACGCTGGCCATGGGCGCCGGCGAGGTGGACGACATCGACCATCTGGGCAACCGCCGCATGCGGAGCGTGGGCGAGCTGCTGCAGAACCAGTTCCGCGTCGGCTTCAGCCGCATGGAGCGCGTCATCCGCGAACGCATGACGCTGCAGGATCTGGACGTCGTGACGCCCCAGAGCCTTATCAACATCCGTCCGGTCACGGCGGCCATCAAGGAGTTCTTCGGCTCCTCGCCGCTCTCCCAGTTCATGGACCAGACGAACCCCCTGGCGGAGCTGACCCACAAGCGCCGTCTGTCCGCGCTGGGTCCCGGCGGCCTCTCGCGGGAGCGCGCCTCCTTCGACGTGCGCGACGTCCACTACACCCATTACGGCCGCATGTGCCCCATCGAGACGCCCGAAGGCCCGAACATCGGCCTCATCAACTATCTGGCGTCTTACGCCCGGGTCAACGAGTACGGCTTTATCGAGGCGCCCTACCAGAAGGTGGAGAAGGGCACCTGCCGCGTGACGGATGAGATCAAGTACATGACCGCCGACAGGGAGGATGAGTACATCATCGCCCAGGCCACCGAGCCGCTGGACGAGAACGGCTGCCTCAAAAACCCGCGTGTCGTCTGCCGCCACCGCGACGAGATCGTCGAGGTCGACCGCGAGCGCGTGGATTATATCGACGTGTCGCCCCGCATGATGGTGTCCGTGGCCACGGCCATGATCCCGTTCCTGGAGAACGACGACGCCAACCGCGCTCTGATGGGCGCGAACATGCAGCGGCAGGCGGTGCCTCTGATGGTCACCGAGGCCCCCGTGGTCGCCACCGGTATCGAACACAAGTGCGCGGTGGACTCCAACGTGGTCGTCTGCGCGGAGGGCGACGGCGTCGTCACCGACGTGGACGCCGTCAGCATCACCATCCGCTACGACGGCGGCGATATCAAGGAATACCATCTCACCAAGTTTGCCCGCTCCAACCAGGGCACATGTATCAACCAGCGGCCCATCGTGTCCGCCGGCGACCGCGTGAAGGCGGGCGACGTCATCGCGGACGGTCCCTCCACCAGCCAGGGCGAGATCTCCCTCGGCAAGAACATCCTGGTCGGCTTCATGAGCTGGGAGGGCTACAACTACGAGGACGCCATCCTCATCAACGAGCGCCTCGCGATGGACGACGTTTTCACCTCGATCCATATCGAGGAGCATGAGACCGACGCCCGCGACACCAAGCTGGGTCCGGAGGAGATCACCCGCGACATCCCCGGCGTGGGCGAGGACGCGCTGAAATATCTGGACGAGCGCGGCATCATCACCATCGGCGCCGAGGTCCGGGCGGGCGATATCCTCGTCGGCAAGGTCACGCCCAAGGGCGAGACCGATCTGACGGCGGAGGAACGGCTGCTCCGCGCCATCTTCGGCGAAAAGGCGAGGGAAGTCAGGGATACGTCCCTGAAGGTTCCCCATGGTGAGAGCGGCATCGTCGTCGACGTCAAGGTCTTCACCCGGGAAAACGGCGACGAGATGAATCCCTCCGTGAACGAGGTCGTCCGCGTCTATATCGCCCAGAAGCGCAAGATCTCCGTGGGCGACAAGATGGCGGGCCGCCACGGCAATAAGGGCGTCGTCAGCCGCATCCTGCCCAAGGAGGATATGCCTTATCTGCCCGACGGCACCCCGCTGGACATCGTGCTCAACCCGCTCGGCGTTCCGTCCCGAATGAATATCGGCCAGGTGCTCGAAGTCCATTTGGGCTACGCGGCCAAGGCCCTCGGCTGGAAGGTCGCCACGCCCATCTTCAACGGCGCCAACGAGGCAGAGATCCGCGACCTGCTGGTGCAGGCCGGCCTCCGGTCCGACGGCAAGAGCGTCCTGTACGACGGCCGCACCGGCGAGCCCTTCGACAACCTGGTCACGGTCGGCTGGGTCTACTTCCTCAAGCTCCACCATCTGGTGGACGACAAGATCCACGCCCGCTCCACCGGCCCGTACTCCCTGGTCACCCAGCAGCCGCTGGGCGGCAAGGCGCAGTTCGGCGGCCAGCGCTTCGGCGAGATGGAGGTCTGGGCGCTGGAGGCCTACGGCGCGGCATACACGCTGCAGGAGATCCTGACCGTCAAGTCCGACGACGTGACGGGCCGTGTCCGCACGTATGAGAGCATCGTGAAGGGCAACAACGTGCCCGCCGCCGGCGTGCCGGAATCCTTCAAGGTGCTCATCAAGGAGCTCCAGGCGCTGTGTCTCGACGTCAACGTGCTGGATAAGGAAGGCAACATCATCGAGCTCAAGGACGATGACGACGAGGATTACGCCACCTTCCGCAGCGTGGAGAACGAGGGCTACCGCTCCGACGACGAGGAGTTCCACGCCGCCGGCTACGCTGTGGAGGACGCGGAAGACGTCCTGGACGGCGCCGACGACTTCGCGGAGGAAGACGCCGAAGGCGATTTTGATTTTGAAGACGGGGAGGAGGACGAATAATGAGCTACGAACCTTTTGAAGCGATACAGATCGGGATCGCGTCCCCTGATAAGATAAGAAGCTGGTCCTACGGCGAGGTGAAAAAGCCGGAGACCATCAACTACCGCACGCTCAAGCCCGAGCGGGACGGCCTTTTCTGCGAAAAGATCTTCGGGCCCACGAAGGACTGGGAGTGCCACTGCGGCAAGTATAAGAAGATCCGCTACAAGGGCAAGATCTGCGACCGCTGCGGCGTGGAAGTCACCCGCGCCAAGGTGCGCCGCGAGCGCATGGGCCACATCGAGTTGGCCGCTCCCGTGAGCCACATCTGGTATTTCAAGGGCATCCCCTCCCGCATGGGCCTCATGCTGGATCTGACGCCCCGCGTCCTCGAGAAGGTGCTCTATTTCGCGGCGTATATCGTGACCGACCCCGGCTTCACGCCGCTGCAGCAGAACCAGCTCCTCACCGAGAAGGAATACCGCGACATGCGGGAGAAGTATGAGGACGATTTCCGCGCCGGCATGGGCGCCGAGGCCATCAAGGAGCTGCTGGAGAAGATCGACTGCGAGCAGCTGTCCGAGGAGCTCCGCGAGGAGCTGAAGAAGGCCTCCGGCCAGAAGAAGGCGAAGCTCATCAAGCGTCTGGAGGTCGTGGAGTCCTTCCGTATCAGCGGTAACCGGCCGGAGTGGATGATCATCGACGTGCTGCCCGTGCTGCCGCCGGAGATCCGTCCCATGGTCCAGCTGGACGGCGGCCGCTTCGCCACCAGCGACCTGAACGATCTTTACCGCCGCGTCATCAACCGCAACAACCGTCTGAAAAGACTGATCCAGCTCAACGCGCCCGACATCATCGTGCGCAACGAGAAGCGCATGCTGCAGGAGGCCGTGGACGCCCTGATGGACAACGGCCGCCGCGGCCGCGCCGTCACCGGCGCCAACTCCCGCGCACTGAAATCCCTGTCCGATATGCTCAAGGGCAAGCAGGGACGCTTCCGCCAGAACCTGCTGGGCAAGCGCGTCGACTATTCCGGCCGTTCCGTCATCGTCGTCGGCCCCGACCTGAAGCTTTATCAGTGCGGCGTGCCCAAGGAGATGGCCATCGAGCTGTTCCGGCCCTTTGTCATGAAACGGCTGGTGGAGGACGGCGTTGCCAACAATATCAAATCCGCCAAGAAAATGGTGGACAGGGGCCGTGCCGAGGTGTGGGACGCCCTTGAAGTGGTGATAAAGGAGCATCCGGTGCTGCTGAACCGCGCGCCGACGCTCCACCGTCTGGGCATCCAGGCGTTCGAGCCCATCCTGGTGGAGGGCCGGGCGCTCCGGCTGCATCCGCTGGTCTGCACGGCGTACAACGCCGACTTCGACGGCGACCAGATGGCCATCCACGTCCCGCTGTCCGCGGAGGCGCAGGCCGAGGCGCGGGTGCTCATGCTCTCCGCCAACAACCTGCTCCATCCGAGAGACGGCCGCCCCGTCACCGTGCCCACGCAGGACATGGTCCTGGGCTCCTATTATCTGACCTATATCCGTCTCGGCAAGGCCGAGCGCGGTGCGGAGCGCGTCTGGGTCACCGACCCCGGCGACACCGACCTGTCCGTCGGCGAGGTGGACGGCGACGATTTCGTGGCCGCCCGCAAGGCCGCGGAGCGGGAGGGCAAGGCCGGGCCGAAGTTCCTGCCTCTCAAGGCCTTCACCACGGAGGAGGAGGCCATCATGGCCTATAACGAGCACGACATCGGCGCCCACGCGCCCATCCGCGTGCGCAGGACGCGCATCGTGGACGGCGTCGAGCGCAGCGGCATCGTGACGACGACGGCCGGCCGGCTCATCTTCAACCAGGCTATCCCGCAGGATCTGGGCTTCGTGGACAGGAACGACCCCGCCCACGAGTTCGATCCCGAGGTCAGCTTCATCGTCGGCAAGAAGGAGCTCGGCAAGATCATCGACAAGTGCATCGCCATCCACGGCTTTGCCGAGTCGGCCGAGACGCTTGACCGTATCAAGGCGCAGGGCTACAAGTACTCCACGCTCAGCGCCATGACGATCTCCATCTTCGATATGACGATCCCCGAGGCCAAGAAGCAGCTCATCAAGGAGGCCGAGGGCAAGGTCGTCGAAATAGAAAATCTCTACAAGCGCGGCTTCATCACGGAGGACGAGCGTTACCGTCTCGTCGTGTCCGAGTGGGAGCAGACCACCAAGATGGTCACTGACGCGCTGGAGCGGAACCTGGACGAGTTCAACCCCATCAACATGATGGCGGCCTCCGGCGCCCGCGGCTCCATGGCCCAGATCCGCCAGCTGGCCGGTATGCGCGGCCTGATCGCCAACACTGCCGGCCGCACCATCGAGATTCCCATCAAGGCCAACTACCGCGAAGGCCTCACCGTGCTGGAATACTTCGTTTCCAGCCGCGGCGCCCGTAAGGGCCTGGCCGATACGGCCCTCCGTACCGCGGACTCCGGCTACCTGACCAGACGTATGGTCGACGTTTCCCAGGACGTCATCATCCGGGAGGACGACTGCCACACGCACGAGGGCATCTGGGTCTCCGCCAAGGAGGAGAACGGCCAGATCGTGCAGAGCTTCGGCACCTCCATCCACGGCCGCTTCCCTGCGGAGGACATCGTGGACCCGAAGACGGGCGAGCTGCTCTTCTCGCATGAGACGATGCTCCGCTCCGGCGACGCAGCGGTGCTGGAAGCCCGCGGCATCGACCGGATCAAGGTGCGCTCCGTGCTGACCTGCGAGGCGGACAGCGGCGTCTGCGCCAAGTGCTACGGTATCAACCTGGCCACCAACGCCGTTGTCAACACCGGCGAGGCTGTCGGCGTCATCGCCGCCCAGTCCATCGGCGAGCCGGGCACCCAGCTGACCATGCGTACGTTCCACACCGGCGGCGTCGCCGGCGACGATATCACCCAGGGCCTTCCCCGTGTCGAGGAGCTGTTCGAAGCCCGCAAGCCCAAGAAGATGGCCGTCATCTCCGAGATCTCCGGCGTCGTTTCCATGGAGACCGTCCGCAAGGGCGCGCTCGTCGCCATCAGCGTCAACGACGCGGAGAGCGGCGAGACGAAGGTCTATCAGGTGCCGCATGCCACCGCCATCAAGGTGAAGGACGGCGACGTCGTCCGCAAGGGCGACCTGCTCACCGGCGGCGCGCTCAACCCGCACGACATCATGCGGATCCTGGGCAAGGACGAGACCCAGAACTACCTCATCCGCGAGGTGCAGAAGGTCTACCGTCAGCAGGGCGTCGACATCAACGACAAGCACATCGAGATCATCGTCCGCCAGATGCTGCGCAAGGTGCGCATCGTCGACCCGGGCGACACCGACCTGCTGGGCGATATCATGGTGGATATCGTGGAGCTGCGCCGTAAGATCCGCGACATCAAGGCCCGCCGCGAAGCGGGCGAGCTGAACGACCTCGGCGAGGAGCTCCGCCTGCCCACGTGGGAGCCGCTGCTCATGGGTATCACCAAGGCGTCGCTGGCCACGGACAGCTGGATGTCCGCCGCGTCCTTCCAGGAGACCACCAAGGTCCTCACGGAGGCGGCGACGAAGGGCAAGATCGACCATCTGGTCGGCCTGAAGGAAAACGTCATCATCGGCAAGCTCATCCCCGCCGGCTCCGGCCTCTCCGTCTATCGCGAGGAGGCGGAGAATTACGTCGACGTGGACCGGGTCATCCCCCGGCCGGCCGAGGAGGATGACGGCGTGGATCTCTCCGCGCTGCTCAGCGCGGGCAACGCCCTGTAAAAAGTGTTGACGAGTCAGGCATTTTGTGGTATAATCCCTGCTTGTCTGAATACGGAAACGCACAGGACACCGATCGTTTTTTAGCGGGAGAAAGTCCGCTTTTTCCCGCTGAAAATAAATCATTTTTCGAGAAAGGAGGAACATAATGCCGACAATAAACCAGCTCGTGAGAAAAGGACGTCAAAGCGCCACTTACAAGTCCGCGTCTCCTGCTCTGCAGAAGGGCCTGAACTCCATCAAGAACCGTGAAACGGATCTGAGCTCTCCCCAGAAGCGGGGCGTCTGCACCGCTGTCCGTACCGCCACCCCGAAGAAGCCGAACTCCGCTCTTCGTAAGATCGCCCGTGTGCGTCTTACCAACGGCTATGAGGTCACGGCCTATATCCCCGGCGTGGGACACAACCTGCAGGAGCACTCCGTCGTGATGATCCGCGGCGGCCGTGTCAAGGACCTCCCCGGCGTCCGGTATCACATCATCCGCGGCACGCTCGACACCCAGGGCGTGGACGGTCGCCGTCAGGCCCGCTCCCGCTACGGCGTGAAGCGTCCCAAGCAGGGAAAATAAGCTTTTTCCACAACAGCATAGCCCTGTTGTTTATGTATATTATGTATGTAGACCTCAGGGCGCAGCGGCAGCGGAGCTCCGTTGCCGAGTACCTTTGAAATCATTTCATAATGAAGGAGGGAAGATCAGTGCCCAGAAGAGGTAACATTCCCAAAAGAGAGATACTGCCCGATCCGGTATACAATTCCGTGCTGGTGACGAAGCTGGTCAACAGCATCATGCTGGACGGCAAAAAGGGCGTAGCTCAGAAGGTGGTCTACGGTGCCTTTGATATCATCAAGGAAAAGACCGGCAAGGACCCCATGGAAGTCTACACCCAGGCGATGGAAAACATCATGCCCAGTCTGGAAGTCAAGGCCCGCCGTGTCGGCGGCGCCACCTACCAGGTGCCTATCGAAGTGCGTCCCGCAAGACGCCAGACGCTTGGCCTCCGCTGGCTCACGTCGTATTCCAGAGCCCGCAGCGAGAAGACCATGAAGGAACGTCTCGCCGGCGAACTGATGGACGCCGCCAACAACACCGGCGCTTCCGTCAAGAAACGCGAAGACACCCATAAGATGGCCGAATCCAACAAGGCGTTCGCGCACTTCCGCTGGTGATCGGCTGCCTGACTTTTTAGGAGCAAATCTATGCAGAGAGCCTATCCGCTTGAGAGAACGAGAAATATCGGCATCATGGCGCACATCGACGCCGGCAAGACCACCACGACGGAGCGTATCCTGTTCTACACGGGCAAGACGTACAAGCTCGGGGAGGTCCACGAAGGCGCCGCCACCATGGACTGGATGGAGCAGGAACAGGAGAGAGGCATCACGATCACGTCGGCTGCCACGACCTGTTTCTGGCGCGACACGCGCATCAACATCATCGACACCCCGGGCCACGTCGACTTCACGGCTGAGGTCGAGCGGTCTCTCCGCGTGCTGGATGGCGGCGTCACGGTCCTCTGCGCCAAGGGCGGCGTCGAGCCCCAGACGGAGACCGTGTGGCGTCAGGCGAACAAGTACAACGTGCCCCGTATCATCTACGTCAACAAGATGGACACCATGGGCGCGGACTTTTTCCACGTCGTCGACATGGTCCACGAGCGGCTCAAGGCCAACGCCATGCCGATCCAGCTCCCGATAGGCAAGGAGGGCTCTTTCAGCGGCATCATCGATCTGGTGGATATGGATTCCGTGGTCTATTATGACGACCTGGGCAAGGACATGCGTGTCGAGCCAATCCCGGCCGACATGCTGGACCTGGCGAAGGAATATCATGAGAAACTGGTGGAAGCCGTCTCCGATTTCGACGACGCCATCATGGAAGACTATCTGGAAGGCCGCGAGGTGGACAAGGAGGCGCTGCGCGCCGCCATCCGCAAGGCCACGCTGGAGGTCAAGCTGGTGCCCGTTACCTGCGGCACCTCGTATCACAACAAAGGCGTGCAGAAACTGCTGGACGCGATCGTCGATTACCTGCCGTCCCCGCTGGACATCCCGCCTGTCGTGGGCACGAACCCCGACACCGGGAAAGAAGAGGCGCGGCACGCCGACGATGAAGCGCCGTTCTCGGCGCTGGCGTTCAAGATCATGACCGACCCGTACGTGGGGAAGCTTTCGTTCTTCCGCGTCTATTCGGGCACGGCCCTGGCCGGCAGCACGGTCCTCAACTCCACCAAGGGGACGAGGGAGAGGCTCGGCCGCATCCTGCAGATGCACGCCAACCACCGCGAGGACATCGAAGAGGTGTTCTCCGGCGATATCGCCGCCGTGGTCGGCCTCAAAAACACCACCACCGGCGACACGCTCTGCGATGACAAACACCGCATCGTGCTGGAGTCGATGGAGTTTCCGGATCCCGTGATCCGCGTCGCCATCGAGCCCAAAACGAAGGCCGGCCAGGAAAAAATGGCCGTCGCGCTGGCCAAGCTGGCGGAGGAGGACCCCACCTTCAAGACCTACACGGACGAGGAGACGGGCCAGACCATCATCGCCGGCATGGGCGAGCTCCATCTGGAGATCATCGTCGACCGGCTCCTGCGGGAGTTCAAGGTCGAGGCCAACGTGGGCAAGCCCCAGGTCTCCTATAAGGAGACGATCCGCCAGAGCGCGGACGTGGACGAGCGCTACGTCCGGCAGACGGGCGGCAAGGGCCAGTTCGCCCATGTCAAGCTCCGTATCGAGCCCAACGAGTCCGGCAAGGGCTATGAGTTCGTCAACGCCATCACCGGCGGCGCCATCCCCAAGGAGTATATCCCCTCGGTGGATCTCGGCGTGCAGAGCGCCATGCTGTCCGGCGTCCTCGCAGGCTATCCCGTGGTGGACGTGAAGGTGACGCTGGAGGACGGCTCGTTCCACGAGGTGGACTCTTCGGAGCTGGCGTTCAAGATCTGCGGCTCGATGGCGTTCAAGCACGCCATGGAGAAGGCGGATCCCACGATCCTGGAGCCCATCATGAAGGTGACCGTGACGGCGCCCGACGACAAGATGGGCGACGTGATCGGCGATCTGAACGCCCGCCGCGGCCAGGTGACCGGGACGGAGCTGGACAACGGCAGCGTGGAAGTGATGGCGGACGTCCCGCTTTCCACCATGTTCGGCTACGCCACGGACCTGCGCTCCAAGACCCAGGGCCGCGCCAGCTACTCCATGGAGCCCAGCCACTTCGTGGAGATCCCGGCGAACCTGCGGAAGGATCTCATCCGCAGCTATTGACGCAAAAACACGGCCGGAGCGTAATTGTTATTGCAAAAATGCGGAAAATGCGCTAAAATAAGCAGAGTATGTTCAGCGCAGGATACCGCAACAAGAAGTAAAAACTATTTTTGTCATAATTTTTAAGGAGGAAAATCCGAAATGGCCAAGCAAAAATTCGAGAGGACCAAACCCCACGTAAACATCGGCACCATCGGACACATCGACCACGGCAAGACCACCCTGACCGCCGCTATCACCAAGGTGCTTGCTATGGCGGACCCCAACTCCGCTGAGTACACTGCTTACGACATGATCGATAAGGCTCCCGAGGAAAGAGCGCGTGGTATCACCATCAACACCGCCCACGTCGAGTATCAGACGGACGACCGCATCGGCGCCAACGGCGAGCAGATCCAGGGCCGCCACTATGCTCACGTCGACTGCCCGGGCCACGCCGACTATATCAAGAACATGATCACCGGCGCTGCGCAGATGGACGGCGCTATCCTCGTCATCGCCGCGTCTGACGGCCCCATGGCCCAGACCCGCGAGCATCTGCTCCTTGCCCGTCAGGTGAACGTGCCCTACGTGCTCGTTTTCCTGAACAAGTGCGACCAGGTCGACGACCCCGAGCTGCTTGAGCTCGTCGAGATGGAGACCCGTGAGCTGCTGGACAAGTATGGCTTCCCCGGCGACGATACCCCCATCATCAAGGGTTCCGCCCTGCACGTGCTGGATTCCACTTCCACCGATCCCAACGCCCCCGAGTATCAGTGCATCCATGAGCTGATGGACGCTGTCGACACCTATATCAAGACCCCGGATCGTAAGGCCGACCAGCCCTTCCTGATGCCCGTCGAGGACGTCTTCACCATCACCGGCCGCGGCACCGTGGCCACCGGCAGAGTCGAGCGCGGCCAGATCAAGATGAACGAGAAGGTCGAGATCGTCGGCCTGCAGGACGAGTCCCGCGAGACCGTCGTCACCGGCATCGAGATGTTCCGCAAGCTCCTCGATTACGCCGAAGCCGGCGACAACATCGGCACGCTGCTCCGCGGCATCGCCAAGAACGAGGTCGAGCGCGGCCAGGTCCTTGCGAAGCCCGGCTCCATCAAGCCCCTCACCAAGTTCCGCGGCCAGGTCTACGTCCTGACCAAGGATGAAGGCGGCCGTCACACCCCGTTCTTCAACAACTATCGTCCCCAGTTCTATTTCCGTACCACCGACGTTACCGGCAGCATCTCCCTTCCCGAAGGCGTTGAGATGTGCATGCCCGGCGACAACGTCGAGATGGACGTCGAACTGATCACCCCCATCGCCATCGAGAAGGGCCTCCGCTTCGCCATCCGCGAAGGCGGCCGTACCGTTGGCTCCGGCGTCGTCATCGATTGCTGGGATTGATCGGGTAAACCGCAGTAAAATATCCCCGACTCCGGTCGGGGATATTTTTTTATTTCTTTTTCGCCTTAGTTCTTTTCTTTTCGGCCCGAATGCGTGTATAATGGAGAAAAAGCCTCGGGAGGGAGACAACGATGAAGAAAAAGATCGTCAGCTTACTGATCGTGCTGGCGCTGGCGCTGGCGCTCATGCCGTCCGCGCTGGCGGCGAGCAGCCTCAGCAACTTCTCCAGCCACCGGACCTATAAAGAGGGCCAGTTCAAGGACGTGCCCAGGGACGAGTGGTATTACGCCAGCGTCGCGAGCGCATATGAGCTCGGCCTCGTGAACGGCGATTCGCCCACGGCCTACAATCCCAACGGCAGCGTGACCCTGGCGGAGACGCTGGCGCTGGCCAGCCGCCTGCACAGCATCTATTACGGCGGCACGGGCGTTTTCGAGCAGGACGACGCCTGCTGGTACCAGGTGTACGTGGATTACGCCGTCGCGCAGAACATCATCGTCCGCGGCCAGTACGCGGATTATGACGTCGCCGCGACGCGGGCGCAGTTCGCCGTCATCATGGCCGCGGCGCTGCCCACGGACGCGCTGCAGGCGAAGAACACCGTCTCCCAGATACCCGACGTGCAGGAGAGCGCCAGCTACGGCCCTGCCGTCTACAAGCTCTACCGGGCGGGCGTCCTCGCCGGGAACGACGATTACGGCACCTTCAGCCCCAACAGCAACATCAAGCGGAGCGAGGTGGCCGCCGTCGTGACGCGTATGGCGCTCCCCGCCCAGCGGAAGGACGTGGACCTGAAGGTAGCCTATAACGCGGAGCAGATCTACGCGCTTTGCTCGCCGGCGGTCTTTTATATCGAGGTGTTCGACGGCAAGGGCGTCATCCTCGGCACGGGCAGCGGCTTTTTCATCAACGCGAACGGGGCCGCCGTCACCAACTACCACGTCATCGACGGCGCGAGCTCCGCGAAGATCACCGTCTCCGATACGGGCAAGGTCTATGACGTGGCCGGCGTGTACGATTACAGCGTCGCGGGCGACTGGGCCGTCATCAAGATAAACGGCAGCGGCTTCAAGAAGCTGGATATCAACGAGAGCGCCGTGGCCGGCGGCCAGACGGTGTTCGCCATCGGCAGCCCCATGGGCCTGCAGAGCACCATCTCCCAGGGGCTGGTGTCCAACCCCTCCCAGCTCATCGACGGCACCCGCTATATCCAGACCAGCGCGGCCATCTCCAGCGGCAGCAGCGGCGGCGCCCTCATCAACACCTCCGGCGAGGTGGTGGGCATCACCACCGCCGGCATCACGGAGGGCTCCAACCTGGGCTTCGCGCTGCCCATCTCCGTCATCAAGGGGTATGCGACCGCCTCCGTCACGCCGCTGGCCGACGTGGAGAAGGAGATCTACGGCGACGGCGCCTACGATTACCTCCGTCAGCTGGCCAACAACGCGGGCGAATACGACAGCAGCTTTAATTCCATGTCCTACTACATCGGCTCGTATTACGATGACGACGCGGATTATTACTATTACGTCGACTGGAAGAACGAGTCCCTCGCCATCGACTGCATCGCCGTGCCGTATGACTATCCGGACGACGAATACTTCTTCGTCATCTATGTCCCGTCGGACCTGGCTGCCCCGTATACCGGCGCCGTCATCTACACGGCGGCGGACGGCAGCGAGATACGCGGCTACTGCAACGTCTATCCCGCCAGCTTCAACCAGAACTCCCGCGTGAGCTTTTACAGCTACGACGGGCCGTCGGACCTGCGGAGCGATTTTGAGGATGTGTTCGTCAGCGAGATCTGCTACGCCATCCACGTGGTGGATACGGACCTGCTGGCCGACGTGGGCTACAGCGTGACCGAGCTGGGCTTCAAGAGCATCGGCTGAACGACAACGACAGAAAAAGGAGCGGCTGCGGCCGCTCCTTTTTTCGCTTACCCGTTCCTGAGCCCCGTCATGAAGCCGTCCAGCGCCGTGGACTGCACGTCGCCGGCGATGACCCGGTCGCGGTAAACGAGGATATCCGCCACCACCTCGTCGCCGGAGGGATGGTTCAGCACGCGGTAGGTGTAGCGCGTCGCCTCCATCCCGGCGTATTTGGCCAGGTCGAACCCCTGCGCCTCCTGCAGCTGCGCGTACGTCTCGTACACGCCGTCGAACGCGCGCGGGATGACGACGGTCTGTTCCTCCAGCGGCTCCGGCTCCACCTCCCAGCCCAGGGCGTTCAGATAGGTCACGCGCTGCTCGTTGGAGCGCACCGTGCCCGCCGGGGCGGCGGTCTCGGCGGCGGGGGAGGGCTTCAGCGCCAGCAGCAGGATGACGGCCACGACCACCGCCAGCGCGACCAGCGCCGCGATGAGCTTTCTCCGGTTGAATTTTGCTGTGAATACGAACACAAAGATCACCCCTACGGTTTTTGTAAAGCGTATGCCGCGGGACGTTTTTTTATGCCGCGGCGGGCGGTTTGTGGTCATTTTTACGAACACGTTTTGTAATTTATTTGTTACCGTTTTGTTTTCAAAAACCGTCATTCTTGCTGAATGAGCTGTCAAAATTTGTGTGTTTTTACCGTCTGTTAGTGAAAATTTACAAACAAATTACATTTTTTCTATTGAAAAATGGCGGAACTGTGTATATTATGTATATTGTTATAATCATGAATTGTGTCCCCGGCGCCGGAGAGGGCTCGCCGGGAGAAAACTGAAGGAGGAAACGACGTGTCCAGCAGACTGCTTCAAAGCACCATCGTGCAGATAAAGGAAGCCACCGACAGGCGTGTCGGCGTTATCGACGGGAGCGGTGTCGTGATCGCCTCCAGCGATCTTTCCATGATGGGAACGAAGATCGCGGATGAAGGCGGCATCGTCACGGCCCCTGGGGAAAAGCTTGCCGTGATCAACGGGAGGACGTTCAAGCCCTCCGGCGGGGCAGGCATGCACCAGGACTATGCCGTTTTTGTGGAGGGTACGGACGAGACCGCGGCCAGCCTCTGCATCATCGCGTCCGTGGCCGTGGCCGGCGCCAACGCCTATTATGAGGAAAAGTTCGACCGCACGTCGCTGATCAAGCGGATCATCACCGACAACATCCTGCCCGGCGATATCTATGTGCAGGCGCGGGAGCTCCACTTCCTGGCGGACGCGCCCCGGGCGGTCTTTTTCATCCGGCAGGTGAGCGGAGCCGACGTGGGCCTGCTGGACGTGCTGCGCCGGATGTTCCCGGACAAGCAGAAGGATTTCATCATCTCCATCAACGAAACGGACGTGGCCCTCGTCAAGGAGACCGCGGAGAACGTAACGGAGAAGGAGCTGCAGCGCACCGCCGCCGCGGTGGAGCAGAAGATCCAGGAGGAGCTGGGGCTCCGGACGGTCATCGGCATCGGCACGGTGGCGTACCGTCTCCACGACCTGGCCAACAAGTATAAAGAGGCCCAGACCGCTATCGACGTGGGCAAGGTGTTCGAGCCGGACAAGACCATCATCAGCTACGAGAGCCTCGGCATCGGCAGACTGATCTACCAGCTGCCCTCCACCACGTGCGAGATGTTCCTGTCCGAGGTGTTCAAAAAGAGCCCCATCGACGCGCTCGATGAGGAGATGTTCACCATCATCATGAAGTTCTTCGAAAACAACCTGAACATTTCGGAGACTTCGCGCAAGCTGTTCGTGCACCGCAACACGCTGGTGTACCGGCTGGATAAGATCAAGAAGCTCACAGGGCTCGACCTGCGGGAATTCGACCAGGCCATCGTGTTCAAGGTGGCGCTCATGGTCAAACGGTATCTCGACTCACGCGAGGCCTGAAAGGGATAGACAATGGTTCAGCTGATAGACGTATTCAAATCCTATGAAAACGGCACGAAGGCGCTGAAGGGCGTCAACCTGAAGATCGACGACGGCGAATTCGTGTTTCTGGTCGGCCCCTCCGGCAGCGGCAAGACCACCATCATCAAGCTCCTCACCGGCGAGGTGGCCCCCACGGAGGGCAAGGTCCATGTGAACGGATACGAGCTGGAGTCGATGAAGTTCTCCAAAATGCCGTTCATGCGCCGCACGCTGGGCGTGGTGTTCCAGGATTTCCGCCTGATCGAGGACAAGACGGTCTATGACAACGTGGCCTTCGCCATGCACGTCATCGGCGCGTCCAACAAGGAGATCCGGCGCCGGGTGCCCTATGTGCTGGAGCTGGTGGGGCTCGATACCCGGGCGCGCCGCCATCCGCATGAGCTCTCCGGCGGCGAGCAGCAGCGCGTGGCCATCGCCCGCGCCATCGTGAACAACCCCGGGATCATCATCGCAGACGAGCCCACGGGCAACCTGGATCCGGCCCGCAGCCTGGAGATCATGATGCTGCTGGAAAAGATCAACGAGCTGGGGACGACGGTGCTCGTCGTCACGCATGAAAAGGAGCTCGTCAACCACTTTGCCAAGCGCGTCATCGCCATCGACGGCGGCAGGATCATCAGCGACGGAATGGATGGGTACTACACATATGAAACGAAGTGAAGGCGGCGGCAGCCGCATCGGCTATTTTATCAAAGAGGGCGTCAGCAGTATCTTTTCCCACGGCCTGATGTCTTTCGCCTCCGTTGGCGTCATCATCGCGTGCCTGCTCATCATGGGCAGCTTCACGCTGGTGGCCGTCAACGTGGATCATATCATCAATATGCTGGAGGATGAGAACCAGATCCTGGCCTACGTGGACGACAGCCTCTCGCTGGACGAGGCGGTGGCGCTGAAGAGCCAGATCGAGCTGGTGGAGAACGTGAACTCCGCCACCTTCATCACCCGGGACGAGGCCATGGAGCAGTTCGTGGATTCGTATGAGGACTCCTCCATCTTTGAAGGCCTCGATTCCACGGTGTTCCGCCACCGGTACATCATCTATCTGATGGACCTCTCCAAGACGGAGCAGACGGAGAACGATCTGCTCGCCATCACCGGCATCGCCAAGGTCAACGCCCATCTGGAGATCAGCCGCGGCTTTGTCAAAACGCGGAACATCGTCACGGCGGTGTCCGTCATACTGGTCGTGATCCTGCTCGTCGTGTCGCTGTTCATCATGGTCAACACCATCAACCTGACGGTGTTCGAGCGGCGGGAGCAGGTGGCCATCATGAAGATGGTGGGCGCGACGCCCGGCTTCATCCGCTGGCCGTTCATCGTGGAGGGCCTGCTCCTCGGCGTGTTCGGCGCGCTGGCGGCCTATGTGCTGGAGTGGGCGGTCTATAACCTGCTGCTGCAGAACATCGTGGCGGGCTCCGGCCTGTCGTTCATCCGGCTGCTGCCTTTCCGCCGGATGGCCGTGCCCATGCTGCTGGCCTTCCTGGCGGGCGGCCTCGGCGTCGGCGTCGTCGGCAGCTCGATCGCGCTGCATAAGTATCTGAAGATCTGAGGATCGGGAGAAATGGCATGAACAAGAAACTGGTAAGGATCATCTGCGTGATCCTGGCGGCGCTGCTGCTGGGCTCGGTGCTTTTCGGGGCGATCTCCACGCTGCGTGCGGGGGCGGTGGCCTCCCAGAGCGCGCTGAACTCGCTGAAAAAGCAGCAGACCGAGATCAAGCAGAAGATGCAGGACATCAAGGCGAAGATCAACTCGCTGGAGTATGACCAATCCGCCGCCATCGCGAAGAAAAACGTGCTGGACGAGCAGATCGAGCTGACCCAGCAGGAGATCGACAACATCACCGACCAGATCACCGAGTACGACGTGCTCATCGCCGAGCAGGCCGAGGTGGTGAAAGAGGCCCAGTGGAAAGAGGACGAGCAGTGGACGCTCTATAAGGCCCGCATGCGCGCCATGGAGGAAAACGGCGTCGTCTCCTACTACGCCATCATCTTCGGCGCGTCCAGCTTCTCCGACCTTCTGACGCGGATCGACACCATCTCCGACATCATGAAGTATGACGAGGAGATCTATCAGAACCTGGTCAAGGTGCGGGAGGAGAAGGAAGAGGCCAAGGCTGAGCTGGAAAAGGTCCAGGCGGAGCAGATCGAAAAGGTGGGCGAGCTGGAAGAGGCCCAGGTCGAGCTGGAGAACCAGGTGGAAGAGGCCAACCTCCTCATCGAGCAGCTGGAAGCCCAGATGGAAAGCTACGACCAGCTGTACGAGGAGGAAGCCGCCGAAGCGGAGCGTATCCAGCAGAGCATCAAGAAGATGGAGAAGGAGCTGGCGGCCGCCTCCGCCTCCGTGGTCAAGGGCACGGGCACCTTCGTGTGGCCCTCCGCCTCGTCGCGTATCGTGACGTCCAAGTTCGGCACGCGGCTCCATCCGGTCTACAAAACGTATAAGACCCATTACGGGATCGACATCGGCGCCGGCTACGGCACCAGCGTGCTGGCGGCGGACGGCGGCACCGTGACCACCGCTACATACAGCAGCTCCTACGGCAACTATATCGTCATCAGCCACGGCAACGGCTACACCACGCTGTACGCGCACCTCTCCAAGATCCTGGTGAAAAAGGGCGACACGGTGAAGCAGAGCCAGGTCATCGGCAAGGTGGGCTCCACCGGCGTTTCCACCGGCCCGCACATCCATTTCGAGATCTCCAAGAACGGCACGCGGATCAACCCGCTGCAGTTCTACAGCAATTACGTCGTGAAAGAGTAACGAGCCGCGCAAAAGGCTCCCCCGTACCGCGGGGGAGCCTTTTTTCCGCCCGCTTTGCTTGACAAGAGGGCTTTTTTCATTATAATGGTATGGATAGTGTGGCAGCCCAGGCCCGAAAAGACGCTGCCATCGGAAAGGAAGCGATAGCATGGCGAAAGAGACCAGCAGATATAAAATGAGCGCGAAACGCCTTGAAGAGCTCAAGGCGGAACTGTATTACCTCCAGACTGTCCGGGAAAAGGAAGTCGCGGACCAGATCGCGGAAGCGCGTTCCTTCGGAGACCTTTCCGAGAACAGCGAGTACGACGAAGCCAAGACCGAGCAGGGCAAGCTCTATTCCCGTATCGCGGAGTACAAGGACCTGATCGAGCACGCCGAGATCACGGAGGACGTGGTCGAGGAGGGCAAGATCGGTATCGGCACGGTCGTTTCCGTCAAGGACATGGAGACGGGCGACACCTATCGATACAAGATCGTCGGCTCGCAGGAGGCCAACCCCATGGACGGCCGTATCTCCGACGATTCTCCCATCGGCAGGAGCCTTGTGGGCCGCGCCAAGGGGGAGACCGTCACCGTGGACGCGCCGGCCGGCGCGCTGAGATTCAAGATCACCGCGATCGATTGACAGGGGAGACTTTGCACTATGACAGAACAGAACGCCCCCGCCGCTCCGGAGATGGAGCTTTCCGAGATCCTGCAGGTCCGGCGCGACAAGCTGGCCGCGCTGCAGGAGGAGGGGAGGGATCCCTTCCAGCTGACGCGCTTCGCCCGCACCGACTGGTCGGAGACCATCAAGGCCGATTTCGCGGGGTATGAGAACAAACACGTGTCCGTCTGCGGCCGTATCATGTCCAAGCGCGGCATGGGCAAGGCCATCTTCTGCCACATCAAGGACGACCGGGGCCAGATCCAGCTTTACGTCCGGTCCGACGCCGTCAGCGAGCAGGAGTTCGCGGACTTCCGTAAGTACGATATCGGCGATATCATCGGCGTCACGGGCTACGTGTTCAAAACGCGGACGGAGGAGATCTCCATCCATGTGGAGCAGGTGACGCTGCTCAGCAAATCGCTGCGCCCGCTGCCGGAGAAGTTCCACGGCCTGACCGACCCTGAGCTCAAGTACCGCCAGCGGTATCTCGACCTCATCATGAACGAGGAGAGCCGCCGCGCGTTCGAGATACGCACCAAATTCATCAGCTTCCTCCGCCGTTATCTGGACGAGCGGGGCTATATGGAGGTGGAGACGCCCGTGCTGAACTCCGTCTCCGCCGGCGCCGCCGCGCGCCCCTTCATCACGCACCATAACACGCTGGATATCGATATGTACCTCCGTATCGCCACGGAGCTGAACCTGAAGCGGCTCATCATCGGCGGTATCGAGCGCGTTTACGAGATAGGCCGCATTTTCCGCAACGAGGGCATGGACACCCGCCACAACCCGGAATTCACCAGCGTGGAGCTCTATGAGGCTTACACCGATTTCCACGGCATGATGGACATCGCCGAGGGCATCCTCTCCGGCGCCGCGAAGGAGATCCTGGGCACGTATGAGGTGGACTGGCAGGGCGAGCATATCGACCTGACCCCCGGCTGGCCGCGGCTCACGATGATCGAGGCCGTGAAGCAGTACGTCGGTATCGATTTCGGCGCCATCACGGACGACGCGGAGGCCGTCGCCGCCGCGAAGGCGAAGGGCGTGGAGCTGGCCGACGCCGCGGAAAAGACGTGGGGCAACGCGCTTTACGCCTGCTTTGACCAGCGGGTGGAGGAGCACCTCATCCAGCCCACGTTCATCACGATGTACCCCGTGGAGGTCTCGCCGCTGACCAAGCGTTCGCCCGCCGACCCGCGCCTGACGGAGCGGTTCGAGTTCTTCATCTGCCACAGCGAGATGGGCAACGCCTATTCCGAGCTGAACGACCCCATCGACCAGCGCGGCCGCTTCCAGAAGCAGGCGGAGCAGCGCGCCCGCGGCGACGAGGAGGCGGAGATGCTGGACGAGGACTTCCTCACTGCCATGGAATACGGCATGCCGCCCACCGGCGGCATGGGCATCGGGATCGACCGCTGCGTCATGCTCCTGAGCGGCCGCGACTCCATCCGTGACGTCCTGCTGTTCCCGACAATGAAACCGCTTGACTAAAAAAGTCCGTAAAATCAAGGTTTTTGCACAGAAAAGCTTACGACTTACGACAGTCGGAAGAGGACATGCAAAGGGTTATAAGCGTTTATAATGCAAGAGGCGTGGTAGACAATGAACTATCACGCCTCTAAAACCATCCTGAGTGCGCCTGAATTGATTTCTTTATGGGACCACTTTAGTGATTCTCCGTCTTATATGTGCCATTATATGGCAAACACAGTTTATAAAAAGAAAAACAGGAAGGCTTTCTATGACCATGGTAAAGGCGATCAAAAAGTTGTTCGGCGGAATCGATCTGACATGGCCGAAACTAATCGTATCAGCTGTCGCGGCGGGTGTGTTTGCCGCAGTGATGGCTATCATTCCGATCTTTCAGAACACCTCGTTCATTACAATTACAGCAACGTTTGAGGTTTGGATACTGTTTGGAATCATCATTATCATGAACAGTAAGTCCAATATGGACTCTGCGTTGAAATGCTTTGTGTTTTTCCTGATCAGCCAACCGCTGGTTTATCTCATTCAGGTACCGTTCAGCTGGCAGGGATGGAATCTGTTCGGATACTATAAATACTGGTTTGTCTGGACAGTTCTCTGCTTCCCCATGGGCTATATCGGCTATTGGATGAAAAAGGACAAATGGTGGGGCTATCTGATTCTGCTGCCGATGATCGTTATGACCGCCGGTTCTTACAGTGCCTATTTCTCTGACTTTCTGTTCTCCATGCCGAGGTATATCCTGATTTCACTGTTCTGCGCCTGCGCCATGATCGTATATCCCTTGGCCGTTTTTAATAACAAAAAAAACAAAACAGTCGGTGTTGTCATCAGCGTCATTGCCGTTGCAGCCATCACAATTTATAGTCTGATCGATCCCCCGGTATACAGCACCGAGATCATGGGGAACGGAGAAGAACATCGTTTTGATGATTCCTACACGGTGTATCTGGAAGATAATAAGTACGGAGACGTTGAGATCAGGTATGATGACGGCGTTGAGGATTATTTGCTTCACGGTGATTTCAAACGGGCCGGGAACACAATTTTGACGCTTATTTCACCTGCCGGCGAAAAGGAAGAATATGATTTGCACATTGAGCGCAACACATACACAGTAACGAGGCGACTCTCAGAGAAAACAGGAGAATGAAAAGACGAAAAAACGCCACCATGCCGCGGCATGGTGGCGTTTTTTTGTCCGGACGGCGCTCACACGGTGAGGAGCCTGGCGCCGCTTTTCAGCAGTTCGGTGAGAGGCGGGCCCCAGGGGATCGTTTCGATACCCAGCTCGTTCAGCTTGCCGACGACGCCGTATTCATCGGCGCAGCGGATGCAGGCGGAAAACTCCACGCCGCATTCCATCGCGTCGGCGATGGCTTCCTGGATGGACCAGTCCTCTGCCGCGTACTTGGCCGTCGCGCCCCAGATGATGACGGTCACGCGCTCCCACCACTCTTTTTTGATGGCGTTTTTGGCGTACATCATCACCATATGCTGGGCCGTGCCGGGGTCGGCGTTCGTCCACAGGATGTACAGATGATCGCTGTCGTTCATGGTAAGACCCTCCTTTATCGTTTTTTTCGGACCCATACGTCCTGCATCATTGTACCATGCTTTCTCCCCGTTCGGCAAGGGATGACGCCGATTTTGCCGAAGAAAAAAGCGCCGCTTGCCAAACCGGGGAAACCATGCTACACTGCTCTTATCAAAGCAACAGAGGAGGGCACGGTATGCTCAGTCTTGATACTTTACGCGTGTTCGGCGCCAACGTGGAGGAGGGGCTCGGCCGCTGCATGAACAACGAGGCGTTTTATCTCAAGCTGGTGAAGATGGCCGTGGCGGACGATAAATTCCCGCAGCTGGAGGCGGGCCTTGCCGAGCACGATCTCGATAAGGCGTTCCAGGCGGCCCACGCCATGAAGGGCGTTTACGGCAATCTGGCCATCACGCCGCTCCTCACGCCCGTCAGCGCCATGACGGAGCTGCTGCGCAGCCGGACGGAGACGGATTACAGCGCGCTGCTGCAGGAGGCGAAGGCCCAGCACGAAAAGTTCCTGGCCCTGGTGAACGATTGACAGGACGGTCGGGAAAAGCCTTGCCCGCGGGCAGGGCTTTTCTTTTTTTGCCCTTTTCGGGCGGGTTGAACAAAATAAGGAAACATTTTTTGACGAAATAGTTTCTTGTTTTATGTATACCGGTATGGTATCATGCAGGAGAGAGAAGAAAGGAGACGAAGCCATGTCCCGACACGCGAAAGACAAAGAGACGGTCCGGCGGGAGATCCTGGAGGCGGCGATACCGCTTTTCAACAGCCGCGGGCTGAAGTTCACCATGGACGAGCTGGCCGAGTCCCTCTCCATGAGCAAAAAGACCATCTACGCCCAGTTTCCGGATAAAAAGGCGCTGCTGTACGCGCTGGCGGACTATTGCTTCGACTTCATCCGGGACAGCAAGGACCGCGTCATGACCGACCGGGACGTCCCGCTGGTGGACAAGGTGCGCTTCATGCTCAGCGCCCTGACCGAAAAATACGAGAACATCGACTTCTCGCGGCTGCACGTGCTGCGGGACCGGTATCCGGAGATCTACGCACACGTGGCGACGCGCCTGGAAACGGGCTGGGAGGATACCGTGGCCCTGCTGGAGCAGGGGATACGGGAGGGCATTTTCCGTCCCTTCAGCATCCCGATCTTCAAGCTCATGACCGAGTCGACGCTGGAGCAGTTTTTCCAGAACGACATCCTGGTCCGCAACGGCATGGGCTACAAGGCAGCGCTGGATGAGGTCGTCGGTATCCTGATGAGCGGCATCATGGCCGCCGGACCGGAGGGGAGCCATGCATAAACGCTATGCGCTGAACGACGGCTGGCTCTTCGCGGAGCGGTGGGACGACGCGTTCCTCACCGGCGGCGGGGAAGGGGAGCGCGTGCGCCTGCCGCACACCTGCCGCGAAACGCCCTACGATTATTTTGACGAGAGCCTTTACCAGATGCTCTGCGGCTACCGCCGGACGCTCCGCGCGCCGGAAGCGTGGCGTGGCAAGAGCGTCCGTCTGACCTTCGGCGCGGCGGCACATTTTGCGGAGGTCTTCCTGAATGGGGAAAAACTGGCCGAGCACCGCTGCGGTTACACGGCCTTCACCGTGGAGCTGGGGGAAAAGCTCCGCTTCGGCGCGGACAACTGCCTTGCCGTCCGGCTGGACACGCGGGAAACGTGCGACCAGCCGCCCTTCGGCTTCGTCATCGACTATATGACCTACGGCGGCCTCTACCGGGAGGCGTGGCTCGACGTGACGGAGCCGGCTTATATCGCGGACGTGTTCGCCCGTCCCGCCGTCGACCTGACCGGTCCGGCGGGCGCCGTAGCCGGCACCGTGGCCCTGCGCGGCGTCGCGGGGGAGGGCTGGCGTCTCCGCCAGACGCTGCTGGACGACGCCGGCCAGACGCTGGCGGAAACGGAGCGGGACGTCTCCGGCGACGCGGCGGAGCTTGAACTGCCCGCCGTACCGGTGCGCCTTTGGGATACGGAGAGCCCCGCGCTCTATACGCTCCGCACCGCGCTGGAGCGGGCGGGGGAGACGGTGGACGGGCAGGAGGTCCGCATCGGCTTCCGGGAGGCGGTCTTCCGCGCCGACGGATTTTATCTCAACGGCCGCAGACTGCGCCTGCGCGGCCTCAACCGCCACCAGAGCTATCCCTACGTGGGCTACGCCATGCCCGCCGCGCTGCAGCGGGCGGACGCGGACATTTTGAAAAACGAGCTGGGGCTCAACGCCGTGCGGACGTCCCATTATCCCCAGTCGCAGCATTTCATCGACCGCTGCGACGAGCTGGGCCTGCTGGTGTTCACGGAGATCCCCGGCTGGCAGCATATCGGCGGCGACGGGTGGAAGGACCTGGCCGTCGCGAATGTGCGCGAGATGGTGACCCAGTACCGGAACCACCCCTCGGTCATCCTCTGGGGCGTGCGGATCAACGAGTCTGCGGACGACGACGCCTTTTACGAGCGCACCAACGCCGCGGCGCGGGCGCTGGACCCCACGCGCCAGACCGGCGGCGTGCGCTGTATCAAAAAGAGCCGCCTGCTGGAGGACGTCTACACCTACAACGATTTCATCCATGACGGCACGGCGCCCGGCTGCGAGAAAAAGCGCGACGTCACGTCCGACGTGGATAAGGCCTATCTCGTCAGCGAGTATAACGGCCATATGTTCCCCGCCAAGATGTTCGACAGCGAGTATCACCTGCTGGAGCACGCCCTGCGCCATGCCCGCGTGCTGAACGACGTCGCGGCGGAGCCGGATATCGCCGGCAGCTTCGGCTGGTGCATGTTCGACTACAACACCCATAAGGATTTCGGCAGCGGCGACCGTATCTGCTACCACGGCGTCATGGACATGTACCGCAACCCCAAGCCCGCGGCCATGGTCTACGCCGCCCAGCAGGAGCGGACGCCGGTGCTCTACGTCACCTCCGGCATGGATATCGGGGAGCACGCCGCGAGCCAGATGGGCCGCATCTACATCATCACCAACGCCGACAGCGTGCGCGTCTATAAAAACGACCGCCTGCTGAAAACGTATACCGCGGCCGACTCAGCCTACCCGCACCTGGCCCACGGGCCCATTTTGATGGACGATTTCATCGGCGGCCGCCTCGCGGAGGAGGAGGGCTACAAGCCCGACCAGGCGAAGCTGGTCTGCGACATCCTCAACTACAGCGCCGTCTACGGCTTTTCGTCTCTGCCGCCCCGTATCAAGCTCAAGGCCGCGAAGGCCATGCTGCGGTATCGGATGACCTTCGAGGACGCTTACCGGCTCTACGGCAAATATATCGGCAGCTGGGGCGACCGCACGGCCACCTATCGCTTCGAAGCCGTGAAGGACGGCGAGATCGTCAAGACCCTCGTCCGCTCCGCGGTGAAGGACGTCGTCCTGCAGGCGGAGGCGGACCACACCGCCCTCGTCGAGGGCGACACCTACGACGCCGCGGCGGTACGCGTGCGCCTTTGCGACCAGAACGGCGCCCTGCTGCGCTTCTATAACGGCTCCGTCGCGCTGGCGGCGGAGGGGCCTATCGAGATCGTCGGCCCGCGTCTCGTCCAGCTGCGGGGCGGCTGCGGCGGCACGTATATCCGGACCGCCGGCGGCGCGGGCAGCGCCCGCCTCACGCTGACGGGCGAGCAGGGCGGCGCCGTGACCATCGCCTTTACCATCGAAGCCAAACCTTGTGAGGAGGACATATGAAGGACAGATCAGCCAGCATTTTCGGCAACGCCATGCCGGACAAGGACCGGCGCAAGGCCGCCGGCTCCAAGGCGAAGTACGTCCGCAGATTCGGGGACGACAGCGCCGCGCCCCATCCCGCCGCCGTGCGGGCCAACCCCCATATCGGTACGCTCCTGGGCGTGCAGGATATCCGCGTCGGGGAGACGGGCGACAGCCTGCCCTTTGACCGGGAGAAGGGCGTCATCGTCGGCAACATCCGTATGGGCTTCGGCCATTACCGTATCTCCATGGCCATGGCCTCCGCGGCCCGCGCCCTGGGATACCGGCCCTACTGGATGGACCTGAACAGCTATCCGGACACCACCTGCACCAAGGTCATCAGCGCCCAGAACGACCTGTATTCCCTGGGCTCGCGTATCTCGCAGAAGAGCAGGCTCTTCAACAAGCTCGTCTGGGAGCCCATGAATTACGAGGGCTTCCGCAAGCTCAGCTACAACGCCTCCGACCAGAAGAACGCGGAGCTGATGGCGCCGGTGTTCCAGGATATCCCCAAGGATATCCCCCTCATCGGCACCCACGTGTGGCCGGCGCAGGCGGCGCTCCACGGCGGCATGCGGTACGTGGTCAACGCCATCCCGGACAACTGGCCCATGGCGCTCCATCTGGCGGAGGGCGCCGTCCATACCGTCCAGACCCATTACGCCTACCAGGGCTACCGGATCCTGAACGGCATGCGCGGGGACGCGGTGCTTCAGCCCATGCCGGCGGACAGCCTTGTTTATACGGGCCATTATATCGACGACGAGCTGGTGCGGAACGCCGACGCGGACTGCGCCGCCCGCCTCGCGCGGAAAAAGGCCGGCGCGCCCATGCGCTTCATGCTCACCATCGGCGGCGCCGGCGCGCAGAAGGAGATCTTCGCCGCCGTCATCCGCCATCTCATCCCGGCCATCGAGAGCGGCCGCGCCGCGCTCTACGTCAACGTGGGCGACTACAAAAAGGTGTGGGAGGAGCTCGTGCGCGAGATACCGGCCCTCGCGGCCCTGTCCGCGGAGCATTTCGACGACTGGGCGGGGACGCAGACGTTCGCCGCCGGCGCGCTCACAGAGACGGTCACCGGCGTCCACGCTTTCTGGCACGGCAATATCTTCGAGGCCGTTTACGCCACGAACCTGCTCATGCGGAGCTGCGACGTGCTCATCACGAAGCCCAGCGAGCTGGCGTTCTACCCGGTGCCGAAGCTCTTCATCCGCCGTATCGGCGGCCATGAGCAGTGGGGCGCCATCCACAGCGCGGAGCTCGGGGACGGCACGCTGGAGTGCCGCGATATCCCCCACACGCTGCAGATGGTCGACCTGTTCCTGGGGGAGGAAACGCTGCTGGCCGACATGTGCGGCAATATTTCGCGCAACAAGGCGATGGGAGTTTACGACGGAGCCTACGAAGTCGTGAAGATCGCCATGAATATGAAGAAAGAGGGAAACTGATATGGAGACGAAACAGAAACTCACCGGCAAAGCCAAGCTTTCCTACGCGCTGGGCGCCGTGGGCAAGGACATGGTCTACATGCTCTCTGCCAGCTACGTGCTCTATTACTTCCAGGATCTGCTGGGGGTAAACGCCATCGCCATGGGCGTCATCCTCATGGCGGCCCGCGTCTTTGACGCGTTCAACGACCCCATCATGGGCGTGATCGTGGCCAAGACCAAGACCCGCTGGGGCAAGTTCCGTCCCTGGCTCATGATCGGCACGCTGACGAACGCCGTGATCCTCTTCCTGATGTTCGCCTGCCCGCCGACGCTGAGCGGCAGCGGCCTCGTGGCGTACGCGGCTATCTTCTACATCCTCTGGGGCGTCACCTACACCATGATGGATATCCCGTACTGGTCCATGATCCCGGCCTTCACCGAGGGCGGCAAGGAGCGGGAGGGGCTCACCACCCTCGCCCGTACCAGCGCCGGCGTGGGCAGCGCCATCATCACGGTCTTCACCATGATGCTGGTGCCCATCCTGGGCAACGCCTTCGCCGGGGCGGACGCCGGCAACAAGATGATCGAGATCGTCGGCTTCAAGTGGTTCTCGCTGATCGTGGCGATCCTGTTCGTCGTCTTCACCGCGCTGACCTGCGTCAACGTCAAGGAAAAGTCCACCGCCGAGATGGAGACCGTCTCCGTCGGCCAGATGTTCAAGGCCCTCGTCCAGAACGACCAGGCCATGACGGTCACCGTGGCCATCGTGCTCATCAACACCGCCATCTACATCACCTCGAACCTCGTCATCTACTTCTTCAAGTATGACTTCGGCACCACCGGCTGGAACGACGCTTACGTGCTGTTCAACATGTTCGGCGGCGCCATCCAGGTGCTGTCCATGATGGCGTTCTACCCGCTGCTGCGGCGGAAATACACCTCCAACCAGATCTTCTACATCTGCCTCGGCATGGCCGTGTGCGGCTACGCCGTACTGCTGGCGCTGGCGTTCACCAATATGTCCAGCGTGTTCCTGCTGTTCATCCCCGCGTTCTTCATCTTTGCCGCCAACGGCATGCTCACCGTCATCACCACGGTCTTCCTGGCCAACACCGTGGATTACGGCGAACTGAAGAACGCCCGCCGCGACGAGTCCGTCATCTTCTCCATGCAGACGTTTGTCGTGAAGCTGGCCTCCGGCGTCGCCGCGCTGGCCGCCTCCATCTGCCTGTCCATCAACAACCTCCAGTCCGGCACCGAGGTCACCGAGGAGATGAAGCAGGTCGACTGGTCGGCGGGCGTCTCGCTGGCGCAGAAGACCGGCCTGCGCATGACCATGACCATCATCCCCGTCATCGGGCTCATCGTCGCCTACTTCTGGTTCCGCAAGCGCTACACGCTCACCGAGGAGCGGATCGAGGAGATCAGCCGCGAGCTGCAGGCCCGCAAGGCGGAGAACTGATATGATAAGGCTCTGTAACGACGCTTTCGTCCTGCAGACGCCGCGCTCCGCTTACGTGTTCCGCAAAACGGACACGGGCCATCTGGAGCACCTGCATTACGGCGCCGCCCTCTGGGACGACGGGACGCCCGACGCGGTGATCGCCGCCGACTGCGCCGCTATGGCGGAAAAGCGGGAATTCCCCATCGGGAACGGCATCGCCCTCGACCCGGAGCACAAAGCGTTCAACTTGGAGGACGTGCGGCTGGAGATGTCCTCCGCCGGCAAGGGGGACGTCCGCGATCCCTTCGTCGTCGTCCGCCATGCCGACGGCAGCCTCACCTCCGACTTCCGCTTCGTCGGCGCGGCGCGGGGCCCCATCGCCCCGCCGGAGGGCCTGCCCGGCGCGTACGCGGCGGAGGGGGAGGCGGAGCGTCTCACCGTCACCCTGCAAGAGGAGGCCGCCGGCCTCACGCTGGAGCTCACGTACGATGTGTTCGCCGACTGCGACGTCATCGTCCGCGGCAGCCGCCTCGTGAACGGCGGCGCGGAGCCGGTCACCGTGCTGCGCCTCATGAGCACGCAGCTGGATTTTTCTCCGGCCGACTGGGCCGTGACGCTTTTCCACAGCGCGTGGGCGCGGGAGATGGAGCGGGAGACGCTCCCCGTGGGCCACGGCCGGCTCGTGAACGCGTCCGCCACCGGCACCTCGTCGAGCCGCGCCAACCCCTTCGTCATGCTCCACCATCCGGACACGACCGAGACGGCCGGCGGTTGCTGGGGCCTGAACCTCATTTACAGCGGCAACCATTACGCGTCTGCCCAGCTGAACGCCTTCGGCAAACTGCGCTTCCTCTCCGGCCTCGATCCGGAGAGCTTCGCGTGGCGGCTTGAAGCGGGCGGGAGCTTCAGCGCGCCCCAGGCCGTCATGGCCTTTTCGGAGCGGGGCTTCGGCGGCATGAGCCGGGAGATGCACCGCTTCGTCCGGCGCCATATCGTCCGCGGGCCGTGGCGCGATAAGGCGCGTCCCATCTTGGTGAACAGCTGGGAGGCCCAGTATTTCGATGTCAGCGAGAGCCGTATCCTGCGGCTCGCCAGGGCCGCGAAGGACGTGGGGGCGGAGCTTATCGTGCTGGACGACGGCTGGTTCGGCGCGCGGAACGACGACACGAGCTCCCTGGGCGACTGGCGCGTCAATACGAAAAAATTCCCCTCCGGCCTCGGCGGCGTCAGCCGCAAGGTGCGGGAGCTGGGGCTCGGCTTCGGCCTCTGGATCGAGCCGGAGATGGTCAACGTGGACAGCGAGCTGTACCGCGCTCATCCGGACTGGGTCATGGACATCCCGGGCCGCGCCCATGCCGAGGGGCGGAACCAGCGGATACTGGATCTGGCCGACCCCGCGGTGGTGGACTACCTGGCCGAGACGCTGGGCGCCGCCCTGGCGGAGGCGGAGGTGGACTACGTCAAGTGGGACATGAACCGGATCTTCTCCGACGTGTTCTCCCGCAGCCTGCCGGCGGAGCGGCAGGGAGAGGTGGCCCACCGCTATGTCCTCGGCCTCTACCGCCTGATGAAAACGCTGACGGAGCGCTTCCCCGACGTGCTGTTCGAGGGGTGCGCCTCCGGCGGTGCCCGCTTCGATCTGGGCGTCCTCTGCTACTGCCCGCAGATATGGGCCAGCGACAACACGGACGCGGTCTGCCGCGCCCATATCCAGGAGGGGTACAGCTGCGGCTATCCGCTCTCGACCGTCGGCGCGCACATCTCCGCGAGCCCCAACCATCAGACGCTGCGGAAAACGCCGCTGGCGACGCGCTTCGCCGTGGCCGCCTTCGGCGTGCTGGGGGTGGAGTGCAACCTGCCGGACCTGCCCGCTGCCTCGCGGGAGGCCATCCGGGACCAGCTGGCGCTTTACAAGCAGTGGCGGGACGTGCTGCAGTTCGGCAGCTTTTACCGGCTGCAGAGCGGCAACGTCCACAAGTGGATCTGCGTTTCCGAGGATCGCCGACGCGCCGTCGGCATGGTCCTGCGGGAGCTGGCGGAGGCCAACGCCCAGTATGAGGATCTCCGCGCCGCCGGGCTCGACCCGCTTTTGCGCTACCGCTTTTACAGCCTGCCCCACCGCGTGGATCTGAAGGATTTCGGGGACCTTGTCAACACCGTCTCGCCCGTGCATATCAAGCAGGATTCGCTGGCCCACAATATGGTGGCCCGCTTCGTCAACCTGGCCGGGGAGCAGGAGGACTGCGTCGTGTCCGGCGCGGCGCTGATGGCGGGCGGCGTGAGGCTTGCCCCCGCTTACGGCGGCACCGGCTTCAACGAGCGCACCCGCGTCTTCCCGGATTTTTCCGCCCGGCTCTATTTCATGGAGGCCGTGGACTGAAGCCCGCCCTCCACGCGAAAAAGCCCCGCAGACGACCTGTCTGCGGGGCTTTCTTGTTTGGTTATCGCGCCGCCTTATCTGACGCGGCAGGTGGCGATATAGCGCGTCTCCGGCGGCACAGGCAGAGCGGGGTCGTCCGTGACGAGCTCCGCCGTCCCGCCCAGCTCCTCGAGCGTCAGGACGAAATGGCTCATGGCGATGCCCATGTCGATCTTCTGCAGATCCCATCCGTCGGCGGTGACGTAGCCGCGGCTTTGCGTCTCGTAGAAATGGACGGCGTCGTTCCCGACCACCGCGCGCCAGGGCTGCTTGTTGACGGCGGAGGGCGCCCATCGCACCGCCTCCAGCGGCTGCGCCAGGACGCCGGCCTTTTCCGGCGTCAGCGCCGCGTCAAAGGAGCCGTCGAAGAAAAGCGTCCCGAAGTCGAAGCGGCTGTCCGCCTTGATACCCTTGCGCATCATCGTTTCCCGCAGGCTCATCTTCGCCGCCGGATAGCCCAACGGGCTGACGCAGGGCATGCGCTCGCCCTCGCCCAGCGCCATGGCGCGCTCAAAGGCGGCGCGGTCCATCGTCCCGGCGATCCATGTGCTGCCGAGCCCCAGCGACGCGGCGTAGAGCAGGATCGTCTCCAGCGCGTAGCCAAAAGCCTCCTCCGCGTGGGGCGCGGGGCGCAGCTTGCCGGCGATATAGGTGTCCGCGCCGACGATGACCGGGCTCGTCAGCCCGTGCTCCGCCGCGTTCAAAAGCCGCCACTCGATGGGGATGCCGTAGGGCTCCCTCGTTTCCCGCGCAAAGGCCAGGACGCGCTCCGCGTCCTCCGGGCGCAGAGGCGTCCCGTCGAACGTGCGCACGCTCCGCCTGTGCCGGATCAGTTCCATCATGGTCATGGTGCAGCCTCCTTCAATGCTGTCCGTCGGCCGGCGATCCGCCGGCCAGTATCGCTTCCACCTGCTCGCGTTTTTCATACAGCACGCACCCGCCCGCGTGGTCGCCGGCCAGGACGCCGCCGTCCTGCAGCGCGCGGAAGAGCGGGCTCGCCAGCGCGTCCTTCAGCGGCCGGTCCCGCAGATTGGTGTCCGAATACGGGGAGAAGGGGCAGGGCTCCACGCCGCGGGTCATGTAAGTCTGGATATCGAACGGTTTTTTCATCGTTACGGCCGGTCCTTTGCTTATATGATTGCAAACAATTCGATTGCACTCAATCTTAATATACAGTATACACGATCTCCGCGGATATGCAAGCAAAAAAATGACCGGGCCGCGCATTTTTTTGCGTGGCCCGGCTGTTCGATACGGTCAGCCGTTGACGGCGTCGACGAAACGCAGGAACGCGGCGCGTCCCGCCGCCGTGCGTTTGTAAACGCCGGCGCATTCGAGCACCTGCACGAACACGCGCCCCACCTCCTGCCGGAGGATGCCGTCCGCGTTCTCCGGCGTGAAGGCGTAACGCCGCGCCAGCGCCTCGGCCCAGTCGGCATGCTTTTCCGTCAGCTCGTCGGCCCGCAGATCGGCTCCGGTCAAAAGCGCCTCCTTCAGCGCGGCCAGCTCCGCCTTGAGCCGGGCGGGGAGGACGGCGAGCCCCATCACTTCGATAAGGCCGATGTTCTCCTTCTTGATGTGCTGCAGCTCGGCGTGGGGGTGGTAAACGCCCAGCGGGTGCTCCTCCGTCGTGATGTTGTTGCGGAGCACGAGATCGAGCTCGTAGTCCGCGCCGCGGCGGCGGGCGATGGGCGTGATGGTGTTGTGGGGCGCGCCCTCCGTCTCCGCGAAGAGGAAGGCGTCCGCGTCGGTGTAGCCGCGCCACGCGCCCAGGATACGGTCGGCCAGCTCGCAAAGCCGCGCCGGATCGCCTCCCGTGAGGCGGATGACGCTCATCGGCCAGCGGACGATGCCCGCGGCCACGTCCTCATAGCCGCGGAACGTCAGCGGCCGCTCCACGGGCGCTTTCTCCATGGCGAAGGCGTAGCGCCCGCCTTGGAAGTGGTCGTGGCTCAGGATGGAGCCGCCGACGATGGGCAGATCGGCGTTGGAGCCCACGAAATAGTGGGGCAGCTGGCCCACGATGTCCAGCAGCCTGGCAAAGGCGTCCCGGTCGATCTTCATCGGCGTGTGGACGCTGTTCAGGAAGATGCAGTGCTCGTTGTAGTAGACGTAGGGGGAGTACTGGAAATACCAGGCCTGTCCGTTCACCGTCATAGGCAGCAGCCGGTGGTTCTGCCGCGCGGGGTGGTTCATCCGCCCGGCGTAGCCCTCGTTCTCGGCGCAGAGCTGGCATTTGGGATAGCCCGCCTGGGGCGCCAGCTTCGCCGCGGCGATGGCCCGCGGGTCCTTCTCCGGCTTGGAGAGGTTGATGGTGATGTCGATGGCGCCGTATTCGCAGTCGTACTGCCACTTTTCGTCCTTCGCGATACGGTCGCGGCGGATGTAGTTCGTGTCCTGGCTGAAAGCGTAGAACCAGTCCGTGGCGGCGCGCTTGTCGGCCGCCGCCAGCTTGTCGAAGCGGGCGCGCACCTCCCGCGGCGCGGGCGTCAGCCGCCCCATCAGCGCCGTGTCGAAAAGGTCGCGGGCCACCTGGTTGTCGTCGATGAGCCCGCGGCGCGCCGCGTCGTCCGTGAGCCGGCCGAGCAGTTCCGCCAGCGTGCCCTCCGCGGGCGCGGCCTCCGGGTCGATGTCGTCGAGCCGCAGCGCCTCCAGCAGCTGGTTGACGGCCCAGGTGCGGTCGGCGGGCTCCGTCAGGCCCTTTGCCTCGGCGTAGGCGACGAGGGCGCGGATATCGTTGTCGATCATCGTATCTCCTCCAGTATCGTCCCGCCCGTTTTGCGGACGGAGAGCAGATGGCAGCTGCCGCTGCCCAGGGCGGCCTCCATGCCGCGGCGGAAGGTGTCCGCCATGTCGTCCGGTACGAAGGCCTGTATCGTGCCGCCGAAGCCGCCGCCGTGGATCCGCACGGCGCCCCGCCCGCAAAGCAGGCGTTCCGCCAGCGCCAGCGCCGCGGCCGCCTCCTGCCGGTCGGTCCGTCCGGCGGGGATGACGTTCTGCAGCAGCATCCAGGACGCGCGCCCCGATTCGTTCACCAGGCGCAGGAACGTGTCGAAGTCGCCTGCGCGCAGGGCGTTCGTCTGCCGGAGCACGCGGGCGTTCTCCGCGAAGAAGTTCATGGCGCGCAGCGCGGCCCTGTCGCCGCAGCGGGCCCGCACCTCGGCGAACCTGTCGAAAAAGGCCACCTCCTGCACGTCGCGGAGCACGTCCCGGCCGAACAGCGTGCTCACGCGCTTCATCTCGGCAGGGATGGCCGCGTATTCCGCGGTCAGATCGGCGTGGTCCGCGCCGGTGTCGATGATCATGAGCCGGTGGCCGAAGTCGGCGAAGTCGAACGTCAGGTGCTCCACCAGCGGCTTTTCCGGGTCCGCGAAGTCGATGGCGACCACGCCGCCGACGCTGGCGGCCATCTGGTCCATCAGACCGCAGGGCTTCCCGTAGTAGACGTTCTCGGCATACTGGCCGATCTTTGCTATCTCCACCGCGTCCGCGCCGCCGTCGCAGAGCGCGTTGACGATGGTGCCGATGAGCACCTCGAACGCGGCGGAGCTGGAAAGGCCGCTCCCCGGCAGCACCGTGCTGGTGAGCGCGGCGTCGAAGCCGCGGAGGCGCGCGCCCCGCGCCCGGAAGCGGGCGGCGATGCCCCGTATCAGCGCGGCTGAGGTGCCGGCCTCCTC
>Ga0208297_1000983_pt1 | contig 36520 bp, 36 predicted proteins | sample LMS_cellobiose_e_FD_187367 | JGI IMG/M metagenome (GOLD analysis project Ga0208297, IMG submission 187367) | Rumen-fistulated moose microbial communities from Alaska, USA - LMS_cellobiose_enrichment (SPAdes) (version 2) | ecosystem: Host-associated > Mammals > Digestive system > Stomach > Rumen... | reverse complement strand
TCGCGGCGTCCTTCGAGGCGGCACTCGCGGCGACACTCGCGGCGGCAAGTTCTTCGTTTGTCGCTTCGCCAACGGCGTAGCGTTCGGCCACGTCCAGCGCGGCGACACTGCGCCGATCCTTCATCAGGGATTGAACTCTTCGCGCACACGCAACCGCGAACAACCGCAGGTCGCGTCCGCCCATAACTCCGGGTTGCGTGATGGTCCAGACAGCCCAGCCCCGCGATTCGTCACCCGCTTTGCCTTTCAACAGCGCGGCGTAGCAATCGCGCATGGTTTTATACTTCCTCGCGAACCGCGTGCCGTCCGCGCACGCCCGGAACTGGTGACAGAACTCTGTTGGGGTCATGTTATTCATCGCGCTGCCCTCCGCGCCTTGAAGTTCGCCATGTAGCGCGCCATGTCGGGCGCGGTCGTTTTGACGGTCGCGCGGACCCATTGTCCGCAGTCGCGGATCATCCATCCGCCGTAAATCCTATCTTTGTTTTTCTTCATCTTCGCTGTTCCACACTTCGTAATCCTGATCGCAGTCGTTGCAGAGCGTCAGAAACACCGGATAGCGCGGGTTGTCGCAGTTGATCCGCTCGTGGACCTCTTCGGCGAACAGTTCGGCGCCGCAGTGGTCGCAGGTGTAGCGCTCTTCCGACATTTTTTTTTACGCCCCCCGCAGCGTTCGGCTGAGTTCATCCGCGAGCACGCCCGCCCGCAGTTCGGAGTTGTACCCGTCGAAGTATGCGGCGGGGATTCTGCCGCAGCCCCTGAGTTCGTGGCGCAGGTCTACCGTGATCCCGGTGCGCTTGTGGTAGTCGGCAAGTCCCGCGCCCGCCGCCGCCCAGACCAGCGCCGTTGGGACGCCGAGCCGGAACGCGCGCGCCACCATGTCGCACGTCACCCGCGCCGTCTTTCGCGCGTCGGACAGGAGCAGCCGCCTTGCCTCGATCATTTTTTTCAATTCCATCTTTTTTTGCCTCCTCATGTTTCGCCGGGGGCGCCGCCCCCGGCGCGATAACCACCGCTTTTTGATGTGCATTTTTTCTTACTTCATCATAGCGCCGCCCTCCATGTTGAAGTTGACGCCGCCGGACGTGGACGTTTTCAACGGGGAGCGCCCCCGCGCACTATTCCAGTGCGGATTCCAACCGCGAACGACACACCGCGCGGGAGCGCTTGAGACTTCTATCTCCTGCTTGCGCTCGGGAGCGTCCGGCGCCGAAAAGAAAGAAAGCGCCGCCCGGAAACGCGGGAAAGATGAGAGACCGCGTTTGTGGTAGTGGTGGAGGTACGCCCCTCCGGGCGGCGCTTCAAAATCGAAAAGGACGGCCGAGCAGGAACGGCGCGGCGCGTGAAAGGGGGGACGCCGCCCGTTGTGGTGCGAACGGGTAGAATCGCCCTGCTCGACCGCGTGGAAATTTTTTACAACCCAATTCATTTTCTACCCGTTTTGCCCTGGTTTTCCGATAAAATAGCGTAAGTTTTTTTTTTTCAAGCACTTGCAATCAGTTTGTTTTAAGTTTCATCAAACTGTTTTAGTTAAAGCGCATCCGGACAAAATTTTTTCCCCGTTGTTGATTAGGAAACGGAGCATGTCCGAATTGCTGCGACGTTGCGCCATCTGCTTTAACTGCTTGAGTTTTTGACGCTCTGCGACGGTGGCTTTCAATCCCACCCAAGCCAATTTTTCCATATTCAATTCTCCGTGTTCTGTCTATAATATAGTTCGAGTTAAAACATTTTCAAGTGATTTTTATAGAATTTTTGAGAAAAACGTTATAAATTATTGACAGTGGAGGTGAAAAAATGTTCGAAAAAGAAATCACGGAGCATTTGCGCGAGTTGTACGGCGGAGGGATGACACAGGAGGAGATGGCCCGGCTGACCGGGATCAGCCGTCCGTATATTGCCAACATTCTCAACGGGAAACAGCAGGTGAAAAACGCCTCGGTCGATCTGCTGCTGAAGGTTTTCCCCCGCGCGACCGTCAGCCTGACCGGGGATGTTCGGCAGACCAACGCCGGGCAGTCGGGAGGGATCAACGCGCAAGCCGTCAACGGCAATAATTTTTTTGCTCCCGATGTTGAGGGGTTCCGCAATCGCGCTATCGCCGCGATGATCGACTTGGACTTGCCGCCCGAGGCACTTCAAACGGTGCTTCGGACGCTAAAAAAACTAAAGTAGAGGAAAGGGAAGAAAAAATGGAAAACACCACGAAACCCGCAGTCAAAACAGTTTCCTGCCGCTTCTGTGGCGGAACATTATCGCCCCGCGCTAAAGTTTGTCCGCATTGCGGCGATCCGATCAACCACGGCAACGGGGCGAAAATCACCGTAACCGCCAGCAGTGACGGATCGGTTTATCTACATCGCCGCTATGGGGACGAAATTCATAGCGAGTTACTTGGAAGGGTGCATTATACCGGCCCCCCGTATATCAATCACCAAGAATTGAGACTCGGCGATTATGTTTGTATGGGTGTAAAATTGGGATACCTTGAGTTTAGAGAATGGCGCTCCGCAAAATAAGACTGTGCTACTACGCCTACTACCGCGACGAAAAGGGGCGGCAGCGCACAATGTCGCTCCACACCCGCGACGAGGCGACGGCGAAGAAGATACACGCCGACTTCATGGCGCGGCTTGCCGCCGCCAAGACCTCCGCGCGGATGCTTGAGCGCCACGGCTCTCTGTTCCCGGACGCCGTGGCGCGCGCCATCGAAGCCGAAAGCCCGGTCCCCGAATACCGTCCCCGGCAGCCGAAGCGCCTGCGCCTCGACGAAATGATCGAAGTGGCGCGCCAGCACCGCGACCTCTCCGCCGATCATCTTCAGGCGTTCGACCGCTTTTGCCAAGCCGTGGCGCCGCTGCATTACGCCTCCGACATCACCCCCGCCGTAGCGCTGGACTACCTCGACGCGCGCTACAGCGGGGGGAACGGAAAAACCTACAACAATGTGCTGACCCAACTTAACGTGATATTCAAATCGTGCCTTGTCCGCGCCGGGATGGATGCTTCGCCGTTCGCCTCGATCCCCCGGCGAATGGTGCGAAAAACCGAGCACTTCCGCCCGCTGACCGCCGACGAGTTCCGCGCCGTATTCGCCGCCGCCGCCGAGCCGTGGAAAACCGCCGCGCTGATCTCATGGCATACCGCGCTGCGGAGGGAGACCTGCTTCCGCCTCGCCTGGGCGAACATCGACGAGGCCGACCGCTCTTTTACCATCATGCCGGGGAAAACCGCCCGCTTCGGGCGCGCGGTGTACGTTCCGATCCACCCGGAGTTATGGGAGCACCTGCTGACCCTCCCGCGCCCGGCCGACCCCGCAGAGCCGATCCTGAGCCAATGGCCGCAGCACGTCCGCTACAACGGCGACCGCGCGCGGGAATACTTCGCGGCGCTGCTCCATGCGCTGCACATCGAAGACACCGCCGACGGCAAAGCCGGTTTTCATTCGCTCCGGGCGTCATTCATCACCCGCTGCGACGAGGCGGGGATTTCGCGCCGCGCCACAAAGGGGATCGCCGGACATACCGACGACGACATGACCGATCTCTACAGTCATGACCGCGCTACCGCGAGGCAGATACTTGCCCTCCCGAACGTGCTGACATGAACGTGCGTTTTTTGTGTGTAACGTAGTATGTGAACTTTTATTTTTGAGCGTGAAAAGTGGGTTTTCATCCCGGCAACACGGGTTCGAATCCCGTTGGAGATGCCATTTTTTTTGCCTTTATTTCCCTGCCGTTCAACGTATTAAGCGAGATTTGATTTTTTTGTGGGTGCGCCGCAAAACGACAATATCGGATTTCCGCCGATCCGTATTCGATAGAATAATCGTTCTCCCCGAAAACTATTCCCCGGCAAAACCGGATTTTTTCAGCGCCCGCAGGGTGGTTTCGACGCCGGGGAAGTCGCGGAAGCGGAACAGCAGTCCCGCCTCCTCGGCCTGCGGATGGGCGTCGAGAATGGGCGCCAGCGCCCGATCGGCGCCGATGATGAGTTTCAGCGCCGCGAGTTTTTCCGGCTCGGCGAGGCGGCGTTCCAGTCCGGTACGGTGCCAGCGGTGGAAGAGCTCCACGTGCGCCACGCATCCGGTGCGGCGGTGGCGAAACGAGAAGTCCGGGATCACCGGGACCGCGCTGTCGGGAAGCAATGGCGGCGCATCGTCGAAGAGTTCCCACTCCGCGGAGTCGAACGCCGCCCGGAACGCCGCGATCTCGGGCGGCAGATAGTCGGCGCGGCGCGGCGGCGGCTTCAGCGGAGCGCGCTCGTCGAGTTCCAAAAGCACCTCCCGGTCGGCAAGTTTGAGTTTCGCGGCAAGTTTCCAGTTCGGCATGGCGAGCACATTGGGGAAGAACATCGCCAGCTGCAGCGCGTATTTGCGCGAGTTTTCCAACAGCGAAAACGGTCCGTCGATCTCCAGCACCGTTTCGGTCGGCGACAGCCGGGTCCCGGCGGCGAGCAGACGGTGGAAACGCATCCGGCGCAGCAGCGGACGCAGTTCTTCCGGTCGCGGCGAGTCGAACTTCAAAGTCAGTTTTTCCGCGTACAGCAGAAGGCCTTGAACGAGCGCGAGGTTGTAGGCGTCGATCAACTCCCCGACCGAAGCGAAGGTACGGCACTTCTCCAATCGGGAAAATTCCGGCAGGTCGCCGTAAAGGTCGAAGTTGCCGCGATCGCCGCGCAGTTCGTCACGGTAGAGGCGGTAGTCGCCGCCGGCGCGGCGCATGGCCTCCGCCGCTCGCGCCAAGATCGCGCGGCGAAGTTCCGGCAGGTCGCCGTCCCCATCGGAAAACTCCGCATGGTCGAGCAGCAGTTTGGTCAATCCGGAGGCGAGTTTGGTATCCTTTTCGCGGCGGGTCAGCGCCGCGCACCACTCCTCGAGTTCGCCGCGGGTCCAGTGCCCGGCGATCGCTTCGCCGAACGCGGAGATCAACTCGCCGCCGAGCCGTCGCGCGGTCTCGTCATCGGCGGGCACGAAGCCGACGTGGAGTTTGTCCAGTCGGCGGCGAAAACGCAGATGTTCCAGTTTAAGCATGGCGTCTCCTCCGGTAGGCGGCGTGGTTGCGGCGGCGGCGGCTGACGTTTTCCTCGGAGGTGTCGGCACTGATGAGTTCGTACAGCACCGCCTGTTCCTTGCCGGGGGAGGGGCGCAGTATCCGCCCCAGCCGTTGGACGTGTTCGCGGACGCTCCCCGATCCGGAGAGGATCACCCCCACCGCGGCGGCAGGCACGTCCACCCCCTCGTTGAGCACCTTGCTCGTGACCAGCACCGGATACTCCCCTGAGCGGAAACGGTCGAGAAACTCCTTGCGCTCCGCCGCCTTGGTGTGGTGGGTCAGCACCGGCCAGAAGAAGAGCCGCCCCAGTTCGTAGGCGGTCGCGTTGTCGGCGGTGAAGATCAGCATGCGTTCGCCGAGGTGACGGTTGGCGAGTTCCCACACCGTGCGGAGTTTCGCCCGTCCTCCGCGGGCGATCCGGCGCTGTTCCAGAAAAGAGCGCATCACCTGTCTGCCCTCGGCGGAGCGGGCGCAGAGCTGGAGGAACCGCCCCCAGTCCCCACCCGAGGCGAACGAAAGTTGATGGCGGCGCAGAAACGCCGTGTAGACCTCCCGGTGCCGGCGGTACAGCGCCTCCTCCTGCGGATCCAGCGGCACTCGCAACGTGACGATCCGGTACGGGGAGAGGCTGCTGCCCTCCAACTCGGCGATGGCGACTTCGATCACGGTGGGACCGATCAGGTCTTTAAGCACCTCGGCGCGGTCTTCCGGCAGTTCCGGGGTGGCGGAGAGCCCCAGCCGATAGGGGGCGAGCGACATCGCGGCGGCGAGCCGGGTCTCGGCGCCCGGAAGATGGTGGCACTCGTCGGCGACGAGGAACGCGAAGCGGTTGCCGATGAACTCCATATTCAACAGCGCCGAGTCGTAGGTGCTGACGGTCAAGGGCGTTATCTCGTGCGATCCGCCGCCCAGCATACCGATCGGACACCGGAAAAACCGCTCCAGCACCTGCGTCCACTGGGTCAACAGGTCGATGGTCGGCACCAGCACCAGCGTCGGGCGCCGCAGCCGGGCGATGGCGGCGACGGCGAGAATGGTCTTGCCGCTGCCGGTAGGCATCGCCGCGACGCCGCGAAATCCCGCCGCTTCCCACGCCGCCAGCGCCCGCTGCTGGTGAGGACGCAGCGTCAGCCCCGGATCGCCGAGTTCGAGCGGTGCGAAGGCGCGGGCGCGGTCGGTGAACTCAAGACCGCTGTTGCGCAACGCCAAGTACAATGCCGCGTAATCACAGGCTCGGGCGCGACAGTTGCCGGTGCGCGGATCGCGGGTCAGCCACCTGACGACCTCCGGCGGCAGTTCCTCGGGGCCGCCGCTCAAGGTCAGGGTGCCGAGATGGAAGTCGAGGATCACCGGCATGACGTATCTCCGCCGGTCAGATGTGAAAACATCTCCGGCACCGGGGAGCGGAAAGTCATCCGTTCGCCGGTCACAGGATGGTTGAACTCGAGTTCCGCCGAGTGCAGCGCCTGCCGCGGCAGCACCAGCAGTCGTTTGTCCCCGTCGGTGAATTCGCCGTCGCGGATCTTGAGGAACAGCCGTTCGTCCCGCCCGTAAAGTTTGTCGCCGACCACCGGATATCCGAGCGAGCACATGGTGGCGCGGATCTGATGCATCCGCCCGGTGAAGAGTCGCGCCCGGACCAGCGAGAACCCCGGCGCCGGAACCCCGGCGGGGGTGAGCAGGGTGCGGCAGTTTTCCACATTCGCCGCGCCTTCGGGCAGGGCGGTCACGAAGCGGCGCTTCTTGTGGACGGCGCTATGGGTATCCGCGATCAGAAAGCCCGTGGCGTCGACCTCGTGCCGGAAGTCGCCGTGGACGAGCACCAGATAGGTCTTGACGATCTCCGCCCCGGGACGCTGCAGTTTGGCGGCGGCCTTTCGGGTCTTGGCGGCGAGCAGCGCTCCGCTGGTCTCGCGGTCGAGCCGGTTGATGAAATGGATGTCGCCGCAGCGCGAACACAACAGATGCCACAACGTGTGGCGGAAGAACGGTCCCGACGGGTGCATGCAGAGATTGCCGGGCTTGTCCACGACGAGGAGGTCGTCGTCTTCGTACAAGACGGAGTAGTTCAGATCCGCCTCCGGTTCGGGGAGTTCCCGGGGCAGATATTCGATCAGGTCGTGCATTTGGAGTATCTGCTCCGGCGCGGCGGCGTCGCGGTTGACCCGGATCTCCCCGGCGGCGATGACGGCGCGCCACGCGGCGGCGTCGCGGTAGGTGAAGCGCCCCGCCAGATAGTCGATCAGCCGGGTCCCGACGCAACTCCAGTCGACCGAGGTACGGACCACCCGCCGCTGCAAACTTTCCGGAGTATGGCGGCGGTTCATGGCAGAAAGCGCGCTCCTATGATCCGCCAGCGCACTTCGGTATCGGCGCGTTTGGCGGCGAAGTTGCGCAGTTCTTCCGCCGATCGGATGGCGGCGAGTTGCTTCAACTCCTCCCGCGTACAGCGGAACATCACCGCGAACGGTGCGGCGACATCGCAACGGACGAGCGCCTGCTGCGCCCGGCGGACCAGGTTGAGCGAGATCTGGTTGCGGATCAGCAGAAACGCCGGATAGGCGAGGGCGGGGATCCAGAATATCCATGCCGGAAACGCGGGAAAGAAGAAGCCGCGCAGCAGCTCCGCGCCGAGCAGCAGCAGCGGCGGCACAACGAACAAAATGGCGTCCAGATCGCGGATGAAACAGTTGCCGAAGGTGCGCCGCAACGCGCTGGGACTGGTGCGGTAAGCGAAGAACTCCTCCAGCGTGGATTCGCCGAGCGCCTGCCGCGCCGAGTGGCAGAGTTCGTGCGCCAGAAGTTCGTCTCGGCGGTAAAAAAGCCACTTTTCCCGGGTGCGGAAAGTCCCGCGCAGCAGGAACAGCGAAAAATCCAACTCCGAGTCGCCGATCAGACAGCCTCCCCACAGCCAGCCGACTTGGCGCGACAGGAAAAAACCCGGAACATGGCGGACGGCGAAGCCGTAGAGTCGCATGGTCGTCGCCGCCGGGGCGTCGTAAAACTCCGGCGGAACGGCATCTGCCGCGGCGACGGTGATCCCCTCCAGCGCCTCGGCCTCGCCTTCGCGTTCGAGGCGCTGTTCAAACTCCGCATGCGCGGCGCGGATCCGCTCGACCCGCGCCAGATAGGTGTCTTCGCTTTCGCCGCGCCCGGCGATGAACCCGGCGGCGTCCAGCGCCGTCAGTTCTTCAATCCGCATGACCGGTCGCCGCCCCGTCGCCGGAGCCGGCGGCCGGACGCTCCTTGTTCCGTCGCTCCCGGCGCTCGGAGTTCTTGCGCGAAGAGCCGCCGTTGCTGTTGGCGTTGCCGGAGGGCTGCGGCCGTTTTTCCCCGCGCAGCACCGTGACCTCGTCCGCCCGGAAATGCGCGGTGCTGCCGCCCTCGAAAGCGACAGTGATCCGTCCCGTCAGCAGATTGCGGTCGGTGACCTTTCCCCGGCCGGAGGGCGTATCGCAGTATTCGCCCTTGCGGGGCATGCCCTTTTCCAACTTCTGATAACCGGCATGTTCGTACTTGAGACAGCACTTGAGCCGACCGCAGACACCGGAGATGGTGGCGGGGGTCAGCGACAGATCCTGCTCCTTCGCCATTTTGACGTTGATCGAACTGAACTCCCGCAGGAACCGGCAGCAGCACAACTCCTGACCGCAGACCGCGATCCCGCCGTAGATCCCCGCCTCGTCGCGGACGCCGATCTGCCGCAGTTCGATACGGGTGCCGAGCGCCCGCGAAAGTTCTTTGACCAGTTCCCGGAAGTCCACCCTGCCGTCGGCGCTGAACTGGATGGTCAGCAGTTTGCCGTCAAGCGAATAATGGGCATTGATCAACTTCATCGGCAGAGCCAGATTGGTGACCCACTCCTTGGCGGTGCGCATGGCGGCGGGTTCCCGGTCGGCGTTGGCGTCGGCGCCTTCCAAGTCGTTCGGGGTCGCCTCGCGCAGCACCTGCGGACGCTCCGCGGCGGGGGCGTTTTCGCAATCTTCCTTGGGGACGACCTGATGGCAAACCGTTCCCAGATCGTCGAAGAAATCCCGGTGGAAGACGCAGATCTTGCCGGGTTTCAACCCCAGATCGGCATCGGCGCGCACCTCCAGCCGGGCGCCATTGGCGATTTTTACGATGAAAATCTGTTCCATGAGGAATGATCCTGTATCAATTGGAGTTCCAGTATATTCATATTTTATAACATAATGTTCGAGGCGGTTCATTTCAAGCGGCAGCGGACGATAAGCAGATCCATGAAACCGCTGCCCGGCCGCAAAAGGAAACGGAGCGGCGCTTCCGCCGGAGTCGCCGTACCCAGCAGTTCCGCCAGCCGGGCGTTGGAGATCCGCCGGAAACGCGGATCGGCGGAAAGCACCAGCAGAAAGCCGCCCGGGGATTGTTTTTTCAGATATTTCGCCAGTGCGGCGGCGTTGCCGTCATCGAGCCGCAGCATGGTCTTGGTGAAAAAGAGGTGCGGCGTTTGTTCCGGCAGAAAGAAGATATCGGTGACGACCGCTTTTTCCGGGAGTGCGTTGATCGCCCGCTCCAGTTCGGCGGATTCCCGCGACACGTTCGCCAGCGCCGAGAGCGACCCGCACTGCAGCATGACCGCCGCGACGGCGGCCGTCAACGGCAGGAAACGACTCCCCGCCGGGAAAAACTTCTTTCGGAGGAAATGCGCGCTCAGGATCAGCATCAGCGGCATGATGCAGAGAAAATGCCGCGCCCCGTAGATCAACCCGATGTCGCTCCGGGTCAGCAGCGGCGGCACGATCAGCAGATAAACGCACGCCGTAACGGCGGCATCCCGGATGAAGCGCGAACGACTCAGCCACGCCCGCCGCCAGTTCAGGTAGAAGGGCAGAAACAATGGATTGCTGCCGACGGCTCCCGTAACGAACGCGGCGGAGAACGCCTCGTTCCCGGTGTCGCGGGTCAGAAATCCCCATGCCAGCACCAGCCAGCCGATTACCGCCGCCATGCCGACCGCAAGTTTGAGGCGGTCGTACCGTCGCGCGGTAAAGCCTCCCGCCGCGACTGCGGCGGCCGCCGGGATCACGCATACTTGGTTCAGCCAGCCGAAGCGCCCTCGAAACGCATCGAAGCGCAACAGGTGATGGTAATAGTTCCACAGCGCCCCGACAAGTTCATTTGAGAGCGAAAACTCCGCCGCCGCGCGGTTGTTGGCGTAGTAGTTGCCGCCGTGAAGACCGAGGATGTGGCCGAATTCGCCATATTGCCATACCCACAGCGGGATCACGGCGAGCGCAAAGCCGACGAGGAATCCCCCCGCTGCCCGGAGATCCCGCCGCCATGCCAGCGCCGCCAGCACCGCGAGCGCGAAGCAGTAGGCCTCTTCCCGCAGCAGCAGCGAAGCGCCCAGCACGATTCCCGCCGCCGCGGAGTGTCGGCGCTCCAGCAGCATCCAAGCGGCGAGCGCGGCGCAGACGCTCCATGTCATTTCCCACAGCAAAAACGAGAAAAACAGCATCGGCGTCGCCACCACGATCAAAAGCAGCAACACCGGATTTTTTCGCCACAGCAGCGCCAGCATCCCCGCCGTGAGCGCCGTGCCCAGCATGGAGAGCCAGCCGGGACCCCGTTCGCCGCAGAGTTTCCACCACCACGCCGCGATGCGGGGATAGTATTCAGAATAGAACGACCGGTAACCGCTCTTGTGCCGGACGAAATGAAAGCCCCCCGTCGGAAAGAACTCCGGCGCGGGGTGGCGGATCGCCGCTTCCCCCGTTTCGGCATAGTTGCGCATCACGATGTACTTGTTGCCGTTGTCGGTGATCCACACGGCGAACGGCGGCAGCATTCTGGATATGGCGAGCAGCATCCCCAAGGTCAGCAGTGCGAACGCCGTCGCGCGAGCGAACGACTCGGTGGATGCGGAAGATCTTGGCAGGAGCATATCCCCCCCGTGGTGGAGCGTGGTTCTCGATCGTTTGGAAAATATACCATGAAGGAATTTCAAAATCAAGCCGCTTTGCGGTTGATTATTGGGACAAGGCGGGCTAAATTTAACCATGTACGCCGACCGGGCGTCAAATTGAGGTCAAGGATTTCACTACTTCGAGGATGGCGGTGGAAGAACACTTTGAGATACGGGACAACGGCGCGGTCTGGACTTTCCGGAGCCGCGGCGGCAGCGTTTTGGAACTTGCCCGACCGGGGATGGCGGAGGCTTTTTTCAAACTGGGGCGGGTCAAGTGCGGCAAATTCGGCGAGTTGAGCGTGCTGCCGGAAAAGTTCCGGCTGCATCGTGCCGAAGATTCTACCGAAGCGGAAGTGGAGTCCGCCGGGGTCATACCGTTCGGCTGCGAATATCGCGTCGTCCGCCACTGTCGGGTCGCCGCGGGCAATGCGCTTCTGACCGTCGATCTGGCGGCGGTGACGGGGGGCAAGGTCGACGGCGTGGAACTGGAACCCGTTACCTTCGCCGGGGAACTTGCCCGCGTGGAGTTCATGATCTTCGGCGAAAATTCGTTCCGACGTCTCGAACCGCCGTTTCCCGGCACGCTCTACTCCGGGAGCGAAGTGCCGTTGATGGTGCGGGCGACCTTTGCCGACGGTCGGAAGTGCGAGGTCGCGTTGGGGGCGGATGTGTGGCGTCACCGCGCGGCGTCGCGGATGGTCGGAGCGGCGTCGGAGTACGAACTCGCCGTTACTGACGGCGGTCTGCAACTGGTGCGCCGGGTGCTGAAGTACGACCCGGAGGTCGACCCCGAACGCCGCCCGTGGCGTTTCAATCTGCTGGTCGGCTGGTCGGACGGGGCGACGCCGCCGGAGCCGGAGGGGGAGCCGTTTGAACTCCCGGGGTGCGCGTTGAGCGCCCAACTCCGCCGCGATCTGCGCGCTTTGGTGCGGCGGAGCGGCGGTTCGCCGGTCTGGCGCAACGTTGCTCCCGGTTGTTGTACCGAAGCCGCCCACGTCGCTCGCGCCGGACGGAGCGAATTGGAGCACTTCGATCTGGAGGAACTCTTTGCCGACTGGCTGTGGGCGAACCGTCAGTTGGGGCGAAGCGGCGGATGCTTCACGCTTGTCCCGGCTCCGGGAAGTCCCTTTGCGGACTCCGTGATCCTGCGCAATCTCGGCCGCCCGGCGGCGAAGTTGTCCTGATTTGACGACCCTGAATCGAATAATACATGAGGAAATGACAATGAACGGTGTGATTGACGGCGTACCCGGAGCGCGGCTGGTCGAAGATGCGGCGAACGGGCCGATCCTGGAACTGGAAAACCCCTGCGCTTCGGCGCGGATCGCCTTGTGCGGCGCCAAGGTATTGAGTTTCATCCCGCGCGGCGGGGCGGAGGTGATCGGGGGCGGAACTTCACCCGACGTCACGTCGCATCGCGGCGTGCCGGTCTGCTGGCCGTGGTTCGGCAGCGCCGCCAAGCCGTCACACGGTTTCGTCCGCAATGCGCAGTGGTCGCTGGTCAAGGTCGAAACCGCGCCGGACGGCGCTCACCGCGCGGTCTTCGCCATCGACGCCGCGCGCTGTACCGATCCGCGGGCGGCGGAGTTTCCGCTCCGGCTGACGCTGACGGTCGAGTGCGGCGACATGCTGGAGATCGCGCTCGGCATGCACAACCATCTGGAGCGTCCGGTGAAGATCGGCTGTGCGCTCCACACCTACTTCCACATTTCGGACATTTCCGGAATCGCCGTGCGCGGGTTGGACAAGGTGCGCTATGTGGATCACACCGCCGCCGGGAAACTCGCGGAAAAACGTCAGGTCGGGGATATCCGCTTCGCCGGAGAGGTGGACTGGGTGTTTCTGCCGAGCCGGGAGACCGCCGAGATCGTCGACCCCGGCTTGAAGCGGGTGATCCGCGTCGAGAAGTCCGGTTCCGGCACCACCGTGGTCTGGAACCCCGGCGAACGCCACGCCGCCGACATTCCCGACCTCGCGGGTGACGGCTGGCGGCACATGGTGTGCGTCGAAGCCGCCAACGCTTTCGAGGATGTCCGCACGATCGCACCCGGCGCGGTCCATACGCTTGCCCAGAAAATATCGTGCCGTCCGCTATGAACACGTTGAAACGTCATGCCGGGTTCCGTCCCTGCATCGATCTCCATGACGGGCAGGTCAAACAGATCGTCGGCGGTACGCTGGAAGGCTCATCGGGAGGGCTGCAGACCAACTTCGTGGCGTCGCACGACGCGGCGTATTTCGCCCAATTGTACCGGCGGGACGGGCTTTCCGGCGGGCATGTGATAAAACTCGGCCCCGGCAACGACGCGGCGGCGCTCTCGGCGTTGGCGGCGGCTCCCGGCACGCTGCAATTGGGGGGCGGCGTGACGGACGAAAACGCCCGGTACTGGATCGACCGCGGTGCGAGCAAGGTGATCGTGACGAGTTTCGTCTTCACGGATGGCGAATTGGACCGCGACCGGCTGCGGAAACTTGCGCAACTGGTCGGGCGCGAGCATCTGACGCTCGACCTTTCCTGCCGTCGGCGCGACGGAGAGTACCGGGTCGTCACCGACCGCTGGAGCCGCTTTTCCTCGCTGTGCGTCTGTCGCGCCGTGTTGGAGGAATTGGCGGAGTTCGCCTCCGAATATCTGATCCACGCGGTCGATGTCGAGGGCAAGCGCTGCGGCATCGACGCGCGACTGCTGAACCTGCTCGCCGAAGGCACGCCGATCTCCTGCGTTTACGCTGGCGGCGTCGCCGGAATGGATGATATCGAAGTCATCGAACGCGAAGGCGGCGGGCGCATCGACTACACCGTCGGCTCCGCGCTGGACATCTTCGGCGGCGATCTGCCCTACACCGACGTGGTGAAGCGTTCGCAACGGGGGATGTGATGCGGTTCGGTGCAGTCATCGCGCTGTTGCTGGCGGCGGCACTGGGCGCCGCCGCGTCCCCGGCAGTGCTGCGGACGGCGGGGGAGGGGCGGCTGCGTACGCTCGATCCGGTCCAGGCCGACGACTCGGCGAGTCGCAACCTCTGCGGAGCGGTCTTCGACACGCTGGTCGCCTACGATTATCTGAGCCGCCCGTACCGCCTGATCCCGTCGATGCTGGAGCGGATGCCGGAGCACTCTCCGGATCATACCGAATACCGCTTCAAACTGCGCGACGACCTGCGGTTCCCCGACCACGAGGGGATCCCCGGCGGCGTCATCACCGCTAGGGATGTGAAGTTTTCGCTGCTGCGGCTTGCGGACGGGCGCAACCACTCGCCGCTGTACTGGATGGTTCGCGGCAGGATCCGGGGGATCGACGAGTTCAACCGCAAGTCGCTCGCGGCTCCGGCGGGTGACCTTTCGCTCTACGACGAGGACCTGCCGGGATTCGTCATCCACGGGGACCGTGAATTTACCATCCGGCTGACGAGCGGCGATCCGCGTTTCCTCTATCTGCTGGCGATCCCCAATGCCGGCATCGTGTCGCGGCGGGCGGTGGAGCGCTTCGGTGCGGATTTCTTCCGTCATCCGGTCGGTTCCGGACCGTTCGTCGTGGAGAAATGGGCGGGCGAATACAAGTTGGTACTGCGCCGCAATCCCGACTACCGAAAAGAATTCTTCGCGGGGGCGGCGACTCCTGACGACCGTCGCCGTCCGCTGCCCCTCTGCGACCGGATCGAGATCCTGATGGTGCGCCAGCCGATGACGGCGTGGATGCTGTTTTTGCAGGGTGAATTGGACATCAACGCCTTGGACAAGGACAACTTCGATCTGGTGGTCTCCTCGGGCGGCGATCCCGTCCCGGCGTTGACCCGGCGCGGCATCCGGCTGCTGCGGGTCCCGGAGTTCGAGATCCGCTACGTCGGCTTCAACTTCAACGATCCGGTGCTCGGCAAAAACCTGAAACTGCGGCAGGCGCTCAGTCTGGTCTACGACGTCGCCGAACGGGTGCGATATTCGGGCGGTCAGCTGATCCCCGCTCAGGGACCGCTGCCCGCGGGGGTGGCGGGGTACGATCCCGACTATCGCAATCCCTACGCCCGCGTGGACATCACGCTGGCGAAGCGGCTGCTCGCCGAGGCGGGGTATCCCGGCGGCGTCGGCCCGGATGGCAAGCGACTGCGCCTCACCTACGATCAGGTCGGCAACAGCACCGCCTACCGGCAGATGGGGGAACTGGCGGCGGCGGACTTCGCCCGACTGGGGATCGAGGTGATCCCGGTGATGAACAACAAGCCGCGTTTTTTCGAGAAACTACGGCAGGATGAACTGCAGTTGTTCCGGCTGTCGTGGATCGGGGACTACCCGGATGCGGACAACTTCTTCCAGCTCTTTTATTCCGGCAATCGCGGCGGCTGCAATCGGACCGGTTTTTCCGATCCGAAGTTCGACGCGCTGTATCTCAAGGCGCGCGACCTGCCGGATTCGCCGGAGCGGATCGAACTGTTCCGCCGTATGACCCGGTATCTCGGCGAACAGTGCGTCTGGATCAACGAGGGGTTCCCCGTGTCTTACCAGCTCTGCCACGCCTGGCTGGAAAATTATCACCCCCACGACTTTCCGTATAACCGCTGGAAGTTTCTCGCGATCCGCACCCGACTCCGCGACCGGCTGAAGCCGACTTTCACCCCGCTGGACCTCTCCGAACTCTCCGGGAGGCGGCCGTGAAGTTTTCGATCGTCACCGTGGTCCGCAATGACGCGGCGCACATCGCCGACACCATCGGATCGGTGCTGGACGACAACTCCGATCGCGAACTCGAGTACATCGTGATCGACGGCGCCAGCACCGACGGCACGGCGGAGATCGTCCGCCGCAGGGAGTCGGAACTCGCGTTCTTTGTCAGCGAGCCGGATCGCGGCATCTACGACGCGATGAACAAGGGGATCGCGCACGCCACCGGTGATGTCGTCGGCATCATCAACTCCGGCGACCGCTATTATCCGGGGGCACTGAAGCGGGTGGAACAGGCGCTGGCGGGCAAATGCGATGCTCGGCACATATTGTGGGGCGACGTCGAATACGAACACGGCGGGCGCGTCCGGGGATTCCGCCCCGAAAAGCGGTACGTCGGCGCATTTGCTCCGCATCCCTCGATGTTCGTGCCGCTCGAATACTATCGGCGGTACGGCGCCTACGATACCGGATTCGCATTGCTCGGCGATTACGACTTCATGTACAAGGCGGTGAACGTCGTCGGCATCGAACCGGTCTATCTGCCGGAGGTGCTGGCGTTTTACCGGGCGGGCGGGCTTTCCGACCGGCGGATCTTCGCCTGTCTGCGCGACGAATTGCACGTGAAACTCCGTTACGGCGCGTCGCCCCTGACCGCGTATGGCGGGTATTTTTTGAAATTGCTCAAAAATCTGCCCCGTCAACTGCTTGTAAAGTAGTGCGCGGCGTGCTATATTATTTGAATCTTTGGAGCATTCGCAAAATAAAAAGATATCGGTTCTGAAGTTCAACGCTTAAACATACGGAGCAAGAGAGAAGATGTACGCAATCATTCTTACCGGCGGCAAACAGTACAAGGTCGCCAAGGGCGATGTGATCGAAGTCGAGAAACTGGCGGGCGAAGCCGGGGCGGAAGTGACCTTTGATCAGGTCCTCGCGGTCGCCGGCGACGACGGCAAACTCAATGTCGGCACCCCGCGCGTCGAAGGCGCCAGCGTCTCCGCCAAGGTGCTGGATCAGTTCCGCGCCAAGAAGATCGTGGTCTTCAAGATGAAGCGCCGCAAGGGCTATCGCCGCACCCACGGTCATCGTCAGAGCCTGACCCGCGTCGAGATCGGCGAGATCAAGGGCTGACGGTCCGCAAAATGCGTTACGACGCCAACCACGCGCTCCTCGAAACCGCGTTGCCCGGGGTCAAACTGGTCAACCGCGGCAAGGTGCGCGATGTCTACGATCTGGGCGACGCGCTGCTGTTCGTCGCCACCGACCGCCTGAGCGCCTTTGACGTGGTGATGCCGAACGGCATTCCCCGCAAGGGAGAAGTGCTGACGCGCATTTCGCTCTTCTGGTTCGATTTCCTCAAGGGGATCCCGAACCACCTGATCTCCGCCGATGTGACTTCGCGGCCCGAGTTGAAGGCCTATGCCGCCGATCTGCAGGGGCGGGCGATCATCGTGCGCAAGGCGAAGATCTTTCCGGTGGAGTGCATCGTGCGCGGTTATCTCGTCGGCAGCGGCTGGAAGGATTACTGCAAGTGCGGGGAGGTCTCCGGCATCAAACTGCGCGCCGGCTATCGGCAGGCGGATAAGTTGGACGAACCGCTCTTCACTCCCTCGACCAAGGCGGAGCAGGGGCTGCACGACGAAGCGATCAGTTTCGACGGCGTCGCCAAGTTGATCGGCGCCGACAAAGCGGCGCAGATCCGCGATCTGGCGCTGGATATTTACAGTCGGGCGCGCGACTACGCCGCCGAACGCGGGATCATCGTCGCCGACACCAAGTTCGAGTTCGGCGAAGTAGACGGCGAGATCATCCTCGCCGACGAGGTGCTGACTCCGGATTCCAGCCGGTTCTGGCCTGCGGCAAGTTACCGGCCAGGCAGCAATCCGCCGAGTCTGGACAAGCAGTTCGTGCGCGACTATTTGGAGTCGCTCGACTGGAACAAGCAGGCTCCGGGGCCGACGATCCCCGACGAAGTGGTCGCCAAAACCTCGGCAAAATACCTTGAAGCGTGCCGAATGCTTACCGGCGCCGAGTTGTAAGAAAAGATCGGATCAGTGCGACGGAGTTGCCCGCCGCACTTTTTTTGTACATATAAAACGAGAAGAATTATAACTGTTTAGTTCTTAATTATTTCCGCTAAAGTATCAAACTTGGGACCGTCGGTCATAAAGAAGATACATTTACCATCGGAAAGTTTTGCCCATGCTTCGCCGATGATGCGCTTCTCTTTGGAATCCTCGTTGCTGTAAAGGTGGTGTCCCTTGTATTCCACGACGAGAATTCGCCCATCTGCTAATTTGCAGACAAAGTCCGGATAGAACTTATCCGTCGAGGTTTGAAGCCAAAAAGAATCCAATTCGCGTTTTTCAAGATTGCGCACCCAACACTCGACCATGGGGTTGATATCCAAGAATTGCGCGCATTTTACCTCTTCGTCATTCAAATCGCCGATTTCCGGATAAAGGTGCTTGGAAAATTTTATCATTCCAGAATATCGCTGATTGACCGGATAATGTGTTCCATACTGAAAGCAACACTCCGGCGTTACTGTCAAGGGTGTTTCACATTCTGGTAAAAGAAAATGCTGAAACGCTTTGCATCTGCTCGAACGCCGATAGTCGTTGAGCGCATTTTGCAGACATTTCAGCAAATTATATTTGTCCACCACCAACTGTTGAAGCGGAATATTTTCGGTTCCGGTCAGCATGGCAATGCTTTTTGAAAATGCCGCGACCATATCCGAGGCAGAAAAATCGGGATGGGCGATGCGATCATCCAACCACATTACCAAATCGGCTTCACTCCAATGAGCTGCCGCGTTGTAATCCCATGCGTAGGCTTGTTCCTGAAGCACCTTTAGAGTCTGTGCTGTTACTTCGCCTTGAGCATCAACATTTATTTCGCCCCGTGTCACTTCACCGGCAGATGAATGATAATCCAACTTCAGCAGGGCTTCGGTAAGAGAACGAAGATCGTAATCCATCACCTCAAACAACGCTTCTTCGTCAAACGGCAAGAATAAATCCGGTGAACTTTGCACGCAAAGATTGGGGACTCGCAGTTCATATCCCATTTCAATCCGTGACAATCGTTCCTGATTATAGCGATTGCTTTCGATATAGGCTTGGTCTATTCTCGCTTTGTCTTTCGGGAAAACCCGGCGAAGTTCGTCTCGATTGGCAGGAGACATACTGCGCTTGTAAGTGATGGTTTTTTGGGCCGGATCATATTCCACATGCGAGGCCAGCAATGATGAAAACGCTGGCGCGTTTTGTGGTACTTCAGTTAATAGAATAGTGGTCTTTGTCGGGGCGGTAGAGAATTGCACGTTGCCAAACAAGTCACCATCCAAATACGGCTGCCGCGGTTGAAGCATCCGTTCGGCTTCGTATTTTTCAAAACCGTTTTTGACCAGTGCGTCGGTCAGCGCTCCGGCGACTTCGATAAAGGATGACGGCGCAAAGACATACGCCTTGTTCAGTTCCGGATTGACCTTCGGCGTCACATTCGGCAGACGCATGATGCGCCCGATGAACTGTTCCACCTGAACGCTGGAAAAGTTATCAGTGATGGAGCAAAGCACATAAGCGAACGGGCAATCCCAACCTTCGCGTAATGCCTGCTGCGTCACGATATAGCGTACCGGACAATCCTCGGCGAGCAGATTTACCCCCTCGATTTCGTAACGCTCTCCGGTGGCAATGCGGATTTGTTCTTCCGGCAGACGGTAATCTTTGACAAGTATCTCTTTGAGCCTTTCCGCATGAATTGCGGATTCGTCGCCCTTTATCTTCCGCATCGCCTGAAAAAGCAGAATCGGGCGGATGTATTCGTGATCTTCACTTTCAACACGCTCAAGTTTGGCGATTTCCTCCAGCGCATTGCGCTGATTTATGGCGTCTTGCACCAATTCGCGCCAAGCGGCGGGGCGCCCGACGACCTCGACTGGCATTTTGATCATATCCTCCGCTTGCAGTTCGCGCGCGGAAACACTATAGAGCACATTGGAAGGATTTGCCTTGCGATCCGGAGTGGCGGTGAATTCCACGATACAGGATGGATGAAAACCGTCGAGCACGTTAAAAGACAATCCGGTCCGTGCGTTGTGCGCTTCGTCCACGATCACCACCGGGCGATGCATGGCGATCAGGTTTTTAAGCGAACGAACCGGATTTCCGGTTTCCGGGTTTATTTCCACTTCCGCCTGACAGATGGCGGGAATGTTCTCGAAAAACGGAGCCAACGCACTGTTGCCGTCTTTATAGACCCGCAAGCCGTCTTTGTTGTCACGCCGGAATGCCTGAAGCGTGGAAACTATGATGCAGGTATGCCCGGAAACATCCGAAACGGGCAACGACAAGGCAGCATCGACATCACAAATCACGATGTTGTGAAGTTCCGAATCCAATACTTGCCGATAGGGGTGCGTCGGATTGCGTAACGCGGCAAGCGTTTGGGTCAAAATTGCGTTGGATGGCACGAGCCATAATACCATTGAATTGTCCGCATGTTTGAAATCACGGATGGCGTACGCGACTGCTTTGCAAGCCATGACGGTTTTGCCGCCTCCGGTAGGTACTCGTAGGCAGACATAGGGGACGGAGGCAAGATGTTTTTCGTCGATCTTGTGATACGGACTCGGCGCATGCTGCGCGGAATAGTCGGCGGTAAGCTGATAAAACGCGGTCTCGGCGGAACCCGTGGAGTGACAGGCAGCGAAATACTCCTTCAAAGCGTCGAGCGCGCGCTCCTGATATTGTTTCAACTTTAACGGTTGCATGACAAACCTATCTTAATAGTTGAGCCCAAATAAATTCTGGCTTTTTTTTGGAATCATAGTTGAAATATTCCATTGCATAACTCATTACATTTACCTCGCCAGTTCGTAGGGGATTTGTTTGAAGGTTATGCGTTCGCGGCGCAAGGTCGCGGCGGAAAGACGACAGCCGGTGCCGTAGACCACTTTCGAGCCGTCGAACGGCGGCAGCATACTCAGGACTTCGCGCGTCAGGACATTGCCGTTTTTGGGGTTCCGGTCTTTCAAAATGCCGTTATACAAAAGATAGATCGCCCGCCCGTCGCGCGTCCCGATCATGGGCGTGGACAAATTCGCGTCGTCGAGCAGCGGAGTTCCGGTCTCGGAAAAATAAACGTGCTTTGCCAGATCCGCAAATTTGACATCACCGAAGACATTACCATATTCGTCGAACAGCGGACACCCGAGGCGATAATAGCGAAAACCGCCTCCTCTTTTCCAATGTTGTTCCTTGGAAATGCCGCCTTGATCTCCTTCTATAACCTTTTTGAGCCTGACTGCACAATGAGTTTCACAATGTGAGCCTATTTCAACCCCGATGTATCTACGCCCCATTTTGTGCGCGACCGCACAAGTCGTTCCGGAGCCGAGGTAGGAATCCATAACAATATCTCCGGGATTGGAGGCTATATGAATCACTCGTTCCACGAGGCGTTCCGGCTTCGGTGTGTCGAATGGGTTGTCAGCACCGAACAGTGCGTAAATTTCTTTCTTCGCCTCGTCCGTATGCCCGACTTCTTCGTGATTCCACCAAGTCCACGGGACAAGTCCTTCGGCCTCGGATAGAAACATCTTTCTTCTCGGAACGCCTTTATTGTCTATACCAAATGTTATACGGTTATCTGACAATTCTTGGAGAAACACGGATTCAACAACTTTCCAACAATTCCCTGGCGGAGGTGTGTGAACAATCCCACTTGGTGCTATGATCTCATACATTTGATTTGGGCGAAAGCCTTGTGCCAAGAGCGAAACTGATTGCCAGTCTCCGCGAGGATCTTTGTCAGGGTTTTTGTAGAGTTTTTTTTGCTTCGCCGTAAGCGGAAGTTTGTTTCTAATAGTCTTAAAATGTTCAATATCCCTGCAATATGTTAAAACATATTCGTGTGCATCTCCGATAGCCTCGCGATTTTCTCGCGAATACCGTTTTTGCCAAATATTGGCGGCGACAAAACAGTTGCGTCCGAAAATCTCGTCCAAAATCATCCGCAACGCTGTTACCTCGTTGTCGTCAATGGATATCCAAATAGAACCATCGGGGCGCAAAAATTCCCGCAGCAGTTTAAGGCGCGGGTACATCATGCAAAGCCATTTATCGTGTCGGGAAAGATCCTCGGCCTCCTTGCCGACCACATTGCCGAGCCACGCCTTGATCTCCGGATCGTTGACATTGTCGTTGTAGATCCACCCCTCGTTGCCGGTGTTGTACGGCGGATCGATGTAGATGCACTTGACCTTGCCCGCATAGTAAGGCAACAGGGATTTAAGCGCGACGAGATTGTCCCCTTGGACGATCAGGTTTCCGGAATCCTTGTCCCCGAAAGACAAATCCGGAACCTCTTCCAGCAAATGAAACGGCACCTCGCGGTCATGGTTCATTACCGCCTTTTTCCCGATCCAATTAAGCGTCGGCATGAGTTCCTCTGGTGCTTTTTTGTCGATAGTTCAAATTAATATAGCCGGATTTCTCTTCAAAAGCAACCAAGTCAGCCAAATAAATTATTTGAGGGCCGCGGGGGAGGGGGCAGCGCGAGGAACTGTTTCGAATGGCGAATTTATTGACGTTCGGCACTTGACTTTAAACTCTTCGCGGTTTATATTTGGTAAACCTTTAAGAAAACATATTGTTTTCAAACCAAAAAATAGGGAACCCGGTAAATGAAACCGCAAATCATCGCTCACCGCGGCTGGTCCGGCCGCTATCCGGAAAACACTTTGATCTCCTTCGAAAAGGCGCTCGAACTGCCCGTGGACGGCATCGAGTTCGACCTGCGGATGACCGCCGACCGCGAGATCGTGGTCTCGCACAATTTCGATATCGACACCCGCAGCAACGGCAGCGGATACATCGCCGATTTCACCTTGGCGGAGCTCAAGAAGTTCGACTTCGGCATCAAGAAGGGCGAGGAGTTCGCCGGCACCCGCATCCCGACCTTCGACGAATTGCTCGACCTCGTCGCCGCGAAGCGCCCGGATATCTGGCTCGCCGTCGAGATCAAGGACGACAACTGGGAGCTCGCCAAGCGCGTCGTCGCGGAGCTGGAACGCCGTAAATTCGACAGCCATTGCAGCATCATCAGCTTCAAGAGCAATGTTCTGCGCGCCGTGCGCAAATACGCTCCGCAGATACCGCGCCACGGTTTCAGCGCCCTGAGCCTGCCCGGCGAAGGGGATAAGGAGGAATACCTCGGTCTGATCAACCGCGTCGGCATCTGGATCAAGCGGCTGACTTTGTCGATGGCGGATTTCTACCACCAGCGCGGCATCACCGTCGACACTTGGGCGCCCGGCACCAAGGAAGAGTACATGGTCGCCCGCGCTTGCAAGATCGATTATCTGACCACCAACGATCCGGACATCATCCTGCCGATGCAGGATAATTTTGCCGAATAATCAACACCCCTTATCGGGTTTTCAAGGAGGAATGGAAAAATGAGTATTGTTACGATCATCGGTTCCGGTATGATGGGCTCGGCGATGGCGCGCCCGGCTTCGGACAACGGCCACGAAGTGCGGCTGGTCGGGTCGCCGCTCGACGACAAGATCATCGCCGCCGTCAAGGCGGGGCAGAAGCATCCGACGCTGAAGCGCAGTTTCGAAGGCGTCGCCAAGGCGTATTACATCACCGAACTCCAGCAGGCGCTGGAGGGCGCCGACGTGATCGTTGCCGGTATCAGCAGTTTCGGCGTCGACTGGTTCACCGAGAACGTGCTGCCGATCCTGCCCAAGAACGTGCTGGTGGTCTCGATCACCAAGGGCATGCGCCTTGAGGATAACGATACGCTGAATGTCTTCCCGCACTACTTCGCGAGCAAGCGCCCCGATCTTAACTTCGTCGCCGTCGGCGGCCCCTGCATCTGCTTCGAGCTCTTCGACCGCCGTCACACCATGGTCTACTACTGCGGCAAGAACATGGACGCGGTCAAGAAGGCGAAGGCCACCTTCGGCACCAAGTACTACCACATCGTGCCCTCCACCGACACCATCGCGGTCGAGTGCTCGGTCGCGCTCAAGAACGCCTACGCGATGGGTGTGTCGCTGGCGGTCGGTCTCGCCGAGCGTGAGAAGGGCATCACCGACGCCACCGGCATCACCGAGAACTGCATTCCGGGCGCGCCGGACCTCAACCCCATCTACAACCCGCAGGCGGCGCTCTTCGCGCAGAGCTGTCTGGAAATGCGCCGTCTGGTCGACATGCTCGGCGGCAACGGCGGGCTCGTCGCCGGACTGCCCGGCGCGGGCGACCTCTACGTCACGGTCTTCGGCGGACGCACCCGCCGCCTGGGCACGCTGCTCGGCCGCGGCATGAGTTATCCGCAGGTCAAGAAAGTGCTGAGCGGCGTCACGCTGGAAGCGGTCGCGATCATCACCCGCGTCGCCGAGTTCCTGCGCCGCGCAAGCAAGGCGGGCAAGGCGGACGTGAAAAAGTTCCCGTTGATGATGCACATGGATTCGATCCTCAACGCCGGTTCGCCGGTCGCGTTGGATTGGGATTCCTTCGGTGAGTTCTGAGATGTACGACGAACTCAAACAACTGTGCTATGATCTCAACATGCGCCTCGCCGCTTCGGGTCTCATCAAACAGACCTTCGGCAACGTCAGCGTGGTCGACCGCGCGCGGGGCGTGATGGCGATCAAGCCCTCGGGCGTGGAGTACGCCAAACTCCGGGTCGAGGATATCCCGGTGGTCGCGCTCGCCGACGGCAAGGTCGTCGACGGGACCACCCGCCCCTCCAGCGACACCAACACCCATTTGGTGCTCTACCGGACCTATCCGGAACTGGGCGGGGTGGTGCACACGCACAGCACCTTTGCGACCGCGTGGGCGCAGTCGGCGCGGGATGTTCCGCTTTACGGGACCACGCACGCCGATTCGATGAACTGCCCGATCCCGTGTACCGAGTTCATGCCCGACGAACGTATCGCCGGCGATTACGAGATCGAGACCGGCAATCAGATCGTCAATGCTTTCACGGCGAAGAAACTCAATCCCGCCGAGGTGCAGATGGTGCTGGTCGCCGGGCACGGTCCCTTCACCTGGGGCAAGAACGGGCAGGCGGCGCTCAACAACGCCGAACTGCTGGAAGAGTTGTGCAAGATGGCGCTGCTCACCGAGCAGCTGCGTCCCGACTGCCCGCCGCTCAAGGCGTCGCTGGTGCGCAAGCACTATGAGCGAAAACACGGCAAGAATGCGTACTACGGTCAGAAGTAACTGACGCTATCGGCTGACGCGCCTTCGGAGTCCGCAAGACCCCGAAGGCGTTTTTTTCATATTGTGCGGAAATCGTCCGAAAGGGCAGGGGAAAGGCTTGACAATCGCGGATATGACAATATATTTAACCATGCTCCGCGATTGCGGAGATCGCACGGACCTTTTATCCTGAAAACAACATAAAGAGGGATCTCATCATGGCGAAGTTGGGAACGGCTTTGACGAAAAGCGCGATCAAGGTGATGATGCTCGGTTCCGGAGAACTGGGCAAGGAAGTGGTCATTGAAATGCAGCGCTTCGGCGTCGAGGTCATCGCGGTCGACCGCTACGAAAACGCTCCGGCGATGCAGGTGGCGCACCGCAGTTACACCATCAACATGCTGGACGCGGCGGCGCTCCGCAAGGTGATCGAGGCGGAAAAACCCGATTACATCGTGCCGGAGATCGAGGCGATCGCCACTCCGGAACTGTTGAAACTTGAGCAGGAGGGATACCATGTGATCCCGACCGCCCGCGCGACGTTCCTGACCATGAACCGCGAAGGCATCCGTCGGCTCGCGGCGGAGGAGTTGGGGCTGCCGACTTCCAAGTACAAGTTCGCCACGACCGAAGAGGAGTACAAGCAGGCGGTGCGCGAAGTCGGGATCCCCTGTGTCGTTAAGCCGGTGATGAGTTCCTCCGGTCACGGCCAGAGCGTGGTCAAGACCGAGGCGGACATTGCGAAGTCGTGGGAGATCGCCCAGTCCGGCGGGCGCGCCGGAGCGGGCAAGGTCATCGTCGAAGGATTTGTGGATTTCGATTACGAGATCACGCTGCTGACCGTGCGTCATGCCGGCGGCACGCTCTTTCTGGAGCCGATCGGCCACCATCAGGTCAACGGCGACTATCAGGAGTCGTGGCAGCCCCAGCCGATGACCGACGCCGCCAAAAAGCAGGCGCAGACGATCGCCAAAAAGATCACCGATGCGATCGGTGGTCGCGGCATCTTCGGCGTCGAGATGTTCGTCAAGGGCGATCAGGTGATCTTCAGCGAGATCAGTCCGCGTCCGCACGATACCGGCATGGTCACGATGATCTCGCAGGATCTGTCGGAGTTCGCGCTGCATGCGCGCGCCATCCTCGGTCTGCCGATCCCGAATATCGCGTTCCACGGCCCCTCCGCCTCCAAGGCGATCGTCGTCGACGGCAACTCCCGCAACGTCGCCTTCGACAACATCGAAAAGGTCCTCGAAAAGCCGAACACCGCAATGCGGATCTTCGGCAAGGGCGAATTGAACGGGCACCGCCGCTTGGGTGTGCTGCTGGCGCGCGCCGAGTCGGTGGAAAAGGCGCTGGAACAGGTCGAGCAGATGCGCAAGGATCTGAAGGTCGAACTGTAAATTTCGCCATTCGACAGTAAAAAACGCCGTCCGTCGGAAATTCCGGCGGGCGGCGTTTTGTATCCGGATTTTCCATTTCTCCGCACCGACGGCGGGAAGTGGTGGTCCAACCGCGTTGCGTTCACGGAGTTAAGCGGCGGCGGGCATAAAAAAAACGCCCTCCGCAGTGGAGGGCGTCGCAAGCAAAGCGCGCGGATCATCACTCCTTGTCGGCTTCGACCTCCGCCTGATGCTTGGCGATGATCTCGTTGGCGACGTTGGAGGGGACCTGCTCGTAGCGCTCGAACTCCATTTCGAAGGAGCCGCGTCCCTGCGTCATGCTGCGCAGTTCGGTCGCGTATTTGTGCATTTCCGCCATCGGCACTTCGGCGTGGACCACCTGCAGCCCCTCGTCGGCGGACATGCCGAGCACGCGACCGCGCTTGTGGTTCAAATCGCCCGTGATGTCGCCCATGTAGGCGTCGGGAATGCTGATCAGCACCTTCATGATCGGTTCCAGCAGCACCGGTTTGGCCTTGGAGATCGCTTCGCGGAACGCCATGCGCCCGGCGATCTTGAATGCCATTTCGTTGGAGTCGACCGGGTGGTACTTGCCGTCGTAGACCGCCACGCGCACGTTTTCGACCGTGCAACCGACCAGCGGTCCAGCGGAAAGCACGTCGACCACGCCCTTTTCCACCGCCGGGATGAAGTTCTTCGGGATGGTGCCGCCGACGACCTCGTTGGCGAACTCGTACCCCTCGGCCCGCGGCGCGATCCGCAGGTAGACTTCGGCGAACTGACCGGCGCCGCCGGTTTGCTTCTTGTGGCGGTAGTGACCTTCGCCGGTGGTCGTGATGGTCTCGCGGTAGGGGATCTTCGGGGTGTTGAGCACCGCCTCGACCTTGAACTGATCCTTCAGGCGCCGCGCCACGATGGCGAGGTGCTGGTCGCCCATGCCGGAGAGCAGGAACTCGTGGGTCTCGTCGTTGCGGCCCATGCGCACGGTCGGGTCGCACTCGATGATCTTATGCAATCCGGCGGCGACCTTTTCGTCCTCGCCGGATTTGGCGGCGGTGACCGCGTAGGACATGACCGCGCCCGGGAACTTGATCCCCGGCAGCGGCTTCACGGACGAACTGCCGCCCAGAGTGTCGCCGAGTTTGGTCCCCTTGAGTTTCGCCACGGCGAAGATGCACCCCGGACCGGCTTCGGTCGCCGGTGTCTGGTTCTTGCCGTTCATGAACAGAAGCTGGCCGAAGCGTTCCTTGGTGCCGTTGCTGACGTTGTAGACTTCGCTGTCGGCCTTGAAGGTGCCGGAAACGGTGCGCACGAACGCCAGCTGACCGCTGAAAGTATCGTTGATGCTCTTGAATACCAGACCGATGGCGTCTCCGCTTTCGGAAACGACGACCTCGCTGTCGGGCATCGGCACATACTCGAGCGGCGTCGGGAAGAGCTCGACGATGCCGTCCAACAGTTCGGTGACGCCGACGTTCTTCTGCGCGCCGACCGCGAAAACGGGGATGGTGCTGCCGCTCAAAACACTGGCGCGCAACCCCTTCTTCAATTCTTCCGGCGTCAGTTCCTCGCCTTCGAGGTAACGCTCCATCAGCGCCTCGTCGGTCTCGGCGATGGCGTCCATCCACAGCGAGCGGCACTCCGCCACGTCATCCGCGATCTCCGCCGGGATGTCGGTGTCGAAGAGGACGTTCACGACTTTGGAGAGGTTGTTTTCGCTGCCGACCGGCCAGTAAAGCGGGATGATGACGGTCTTGCCGTGGTTTTTGCGCATGATCTCGATCGTCTGCTTGAAATCCGCGCGCTCGCGGTCGAGCCGGTTGATAACGCCGAAACGCGGGATCCCGCGCTCCTTGGCGAGTTTCCACGCTCGGGCGGTACCGATCTGCGGACCGTCCACGGCATCCACCACCACCAGCGCGGCGTCGGCGGCACGCACCGCCGCGACGTACTGACCGATGAATTCGCCATATCCCGGAGTGTCGACAAAGAAGAGTTTGGTGTCCTTCCACACGCAGTTCATCGCCGCGGAGTAGATGCTGGACTGCTTTTCCTGCTCCTCGGGCGTGAAGTCGCTCACGGTGTTCTTGGCGTCGATCGAGCCGGTGCGCTGGATCACTCCGGCCTTGCACAACAGCGCCTCGCACAGGATGGTCTTTCCGCTGCCGGAGTGTCCGGCGATGACGAAGTTTCTGCATTGAGAAGCATTGGACATGGCGAATTCCCTCTATGTTGTGGTTTTTTGAGCCAAATGACAATGATTTCAATATAATAGCCCGTGAAAACGCAAAAATCAAGCGGCGGGGCGGCGGGAATGCGATTTTTTTTGAACTTTGACGAACGCGCTGCCGGAGCGGGACGGGTCATTTGCCGGATCGCGCCACGGTGTTTTGCGGCCGGGTGCGCACCCGTTGCAGCAGCCCTTCCAGCAGTGCCGCGAAGCGCTCCTGCTCCTCCGGATTCATTCCGGCGAGGAACTCTTTCATCTCCTGCCGCAAAGCGCCGCGGATCCGGGTCAGCGCTTCACGTCCGTGCGGAGAGACCCGGATCAGCACCATGCGGCGATCCTGCTGGCTGTGCAGACGTTCCAAGCCGTCCTTCTGGACCAGCGTTTCGACCATCAGCGAGACCGCGCTGCTCGACAGATGCAGCTCCTCGGCGAGCCTTTTGAGGGAGATCCCCTCGTCATTGTCGCGCGTCAGCCGACACACCGCCTGGATCAACTGCAGCTGGCGCGCCGTCAGCGTCATGAATTCGGAGACCAGACGGTCGGTGTGCGACAGCACCACCATCTCGCGCAGTTCGTCGACGCAGTCGGACAGCAGATACCAGAACCGCAATTCGTCGTCAAGCATGGGGGGCTCCTGATGTTGATTTTTCGGTCCGAAAGTGAAAATCGAATTAATATAGCCCTCGCGGAAACGCTTTGCAAAGCCCATGTCGGGATTTTTTGTGTTAAAGCTCACCGCGACGTTGCGAACGGAAAAAATCCCGTGTTTTTGTGGTTTTTCGGTTTGACATCCTCGCCATTCATGGTATAGTTGATAGCAGAACGGGATCGACTCCGCGTTCCCGGTACGGGGCGGGGCGTCACGTTTGGAACAAATGGCGGCCGGGGGCGGGGCGATGCCCCGCGAACGGCTCCGGATACAATGGGATTCCTGAAGAGAGGAGCAGAGTGAGATGATTACTGGTATCGTGTTGATCAATGTCGAGCGGGCGATGATCGGCGATGTTATCGCCGGGTTGCGCAAGATCGATGGCGTTTCCGAGATCTACAGCGTGGCCGGAGAATACGATCTGGTCGCGATCATCCGGGTCAAGGACAACGCCGAACTTGCGGACATCATCGCCACCAAAATGACGCGCGATCTCGACGGCATCATCCATACCAAGACGCTGGTGACGCTCACCGCCTATTCGAAGGTCGATTTGGAAAAGGTCTTTCTGGGCTGACCCCGATCGGGAGTTTCGGAAACCTGGCGGCGCCGCGGCGCCGCCTTTTTTATGCCGCGACGGGGGAGGTTCGACTCCCGCGGACGGCAAAAAAACTTTTTTTGATGCCGCCGGTTCTTGAAAAAACGCCGGAGAAACACTATATTCTGTTACCACATCGGCGGAACTTTCCGGCGAGGATGGGTGGACTGTATCCGTTTGGAGTACCAAAACTGTCGTTCTATATAATATAAGGAGATCACCAGAATGTCCAATTTTCTGACCGTTGCCGCCGCCGAATCGGCCGCTCCCGCTAAGGTTGCCGCCCCGGCGCCGCAGACCACTCAGCGCACCGAGGTCCCCGCGGGCACCGCCGCCAACGCACCGCAGCCGCAGCAGGCCAACCCGTGGCTGTCGATGCTGCCATTCATATTGATCTTTGTGGTCATGATCTTCTTCATGAACCGTTCGCAGAAAAAGACGATGCAGAAGCGGCAGGAGATGATGGACAAGATCACCAAAGGCACAAAAGTTCTGCTCACCAGCGGAATTTACGGTACGGTCGCCGAGGTCCGCGAGGATGCGATGATGGTCGAGATCGCGGATAACGTCAGGATCCGGGTCAACAAATCCGGCATCGCCGAGATCGAAGCCCCGGAGGCGGCGGGAAAGACCGGGAGCAAGTAATATCATGGAGCGTGGATCGCTGATACTCAGGACCATCGTCGTCGCGATCGTGGTGGCGGTGTTCGCCTGTTCGCTGCACCCGCTGGCGCAGCGCGATTATTACGCCGTGTTCATCGAGATGCTGCGGGATAAAAAAGACGTCCCCAAGGCGCAGGTGCTGGTCGAAAAGGCCAAATCGCTGCAAAAGGAAGATCCCTCGCTGTATCAGTCGCAGGCGCTGTTGCGCGCCGCCGACGAATCCGGGACCGACCTCACCTCCATGATCAAAGCGGCGGGCGACGTTCAGAACAACCGCGACGCGTTGAGTCTGATCCGCAAGAACGCCTCCAGTTCGATCCGGCTCGGTCTGGATCTGAACGGCGGCGTCGAATTCTATTTGGAACTCGTCCCCGACGAGGAGCTGCTGAACCGTTTTCAGACCTTCGCCAACGGCAACGGCGTCAGCCGCGCCGAGATGGAGAGCCGCATGAAGGACGAGTTCGACCGCTACCGCGATGTGGCGATCGAGATCCTCCGGCAGCGGCTGGAAGGTCAGAAGATCTTCGAGGCGGAGATCGCCCCCTCCGGCGACCGTTACGTCGCGTTGCGCGCGCCGATCGTCGCCAAGGATGAAAAACTCAAACTGCTCGACCTGATCAAGATGAGCGCCAAACTGCGCTTCCGGCTGGTCCACGAACGCAACCAGGAACTGGTCGCGCAGTACCTCGCCGATCCGCAGAATTTCCGCACGCCGCTGGGGTACGAACTCATGACCGTGACCGAGGTCGGCCGCGACAAGCGTCCGCAGGTCAACTATTACTTCGTTTCGCGGCGGATCGAAATGGACGGCAAGGGCGTCAGCATGGCATACGCCGCCAAAGATCAATGGGGCAAGCGCGAGATCGATCTGCGCTTCAGCCCGCAGGGCGCCGAGGACTTCGCGCGGGTGACCACCGCCAACGTCAACCGGCAGCTCGCCATCGTGCTGGACGGCAAACTGTACAGCGCGCCGAACATCAAGCAGCCGATCACCGGCGGCGCCGCCCAGATCACCGGCAGTTTCTCCGAGGACGAAGCCAAATCCATCGCCGACGCGCTGGTGAGCGGCAGTTTCCCGTTCCAGATCAAGGTCAACGCGGTCTTCGACACCGACCCCAAACTCGGCGCCGCCAACGTCGCCAACGGTATCTGGGTCGGCATATTCTCGCTGTTGTGCGTGGCGCTGTTCATGATCGTATATTATCGGCTCTGCGGCGTGATCGCGGTCGGCGCGCTGTGCTTGAACGTGATTTTGATCATGGGGGCGATGGCGGCGTTCGACAGCACATTGACATTGCCGGGTATCGCGGGCATCGTGTTGACGATCGGCATGGCGGTGGACGCAAACGTGCTGGTCTTTGAACGCATCCGCGAAGAACTCGCCAACGGCAACAAGTTGCGCACCGCGGTCAATTTGGGGTACGAACGCGCGTTTTCCGCGGTCTTCGACGCCAACATCACCACGCTGCTGACCTCGATAATCCTGATGTTCGTCGGCACCGGCGCGGTCAAGGGCTTCGCCGTGACTTTGAGCATCGGTATTCTCTCGACGCTGTTCACCGCGCTGTTCGTGACGCGGCTGGCTTTCGACTACATCCTGAAGTTCACCGAGTTGGAACACATCTCCATGATGCACATCTTCAAGAATGCGGCTTACAAGTTCATGAAGATGTGGCGCTGGGCGCTGATGTTCTCCGGCGTGCTGATCCTGCTGCTCGTCGGCACACTGGCGGTGCGCGGCCGTTCGGTACTGGGCGTGGACTTCACCGGCGGCACGTCGGTGTCGTTCAACTACGCCGAGCAGATCCCGCAGGAAGAGATCGAAAAGTTCCTGCGGGCTCAGGGGTATGACGAACCCAGCGTGACCTATAAGTACAACGCCGCCGCGCAGGACGGCAAAAAGTTGGAGATCACCGTCCGCGGCGACCTGACGCAGGGCACCGGGGAAGAACTGGCGGCACGGTTGAACCGGCGGTTCCCCGCCGCCAAACTGGAGGGCGGTCTGGAATCCAGCGTCGGCGGCCTGATCGGACACGAGTTCATCAAGGCGGCGCTGATCGCCATCGGTCTGTCGCTGATCGGCATCGGCATCTACATCTCGCTGCGCTATGAATTTTTGTACGCGGTATCGGGGGTGCTGATGCTGCTGCACGACGTGGCGGTGGTGCTGGCGATCTTTCTGGCGCTCGGGCGGACGCTGTCGCTGTCGGCGGTGGCGGCGCTGCTGACGGTCATTGGGTACTCGATCAATGATAACGTGGTCATCTTCGACCGCATGCGGGAAAATCTCAAACTCGGCGTCAGCAAGGACTTCGGCTCGATCGTCGACCTGTCGGTCAATCAGACGCTCAGCCGGACGATGATCACCAGCGTGACGACCTTTATCGTGGTTTTCATTCTGTTCCTCGCCGGCGGCGTGGCGATCAACGACTTCGTGTTGATCATGATGCTCGGCGTGGTGCTCGGCACCTACTCGTCGGTCTTCCTCGCCGCGCCGACTGTGGCATACATGCGCCGCAATGATGAACACCGCGGCGCGGCTTCGGCGAAGGGGAGCGGAAAATGTTAGGCAATCTCGGCGAGATGGCGAAACTCCTGTCGCGGGTGAAAGATATCCAGCGCGGGATGAAGGAGTTCCGTGACGAACTGCCGCGTCTGGAGTTTTCCGCAGCCTCGGCGGACGGTCAGGTGACCGCGGTAATGACGGGCGACCTCGCGGTCAAGCGTCTGGAGTTCGCGCCGGGAGCCGACGCGATCGCCTCCAAGGCCGCGGTCATCGAGGCGGTCAACGCCGCTTCCGCGCAGGCTAAAGCGGCGCTGCGCGCCAAGATGAAGGAACTCTCCGGCGGTATGGATCTCGATCTGCCGGGGCTGATGTGACACCACAACCATTCCTCGCGGTGACGGTATGGCGATGACGGATGCGTACTATCCGGAAACGGTGCGGGAGTTGATGGAGTATTTCCGCCGCCTTCCCGGAGTCGGCAGACGCGGCGCCGAACGTCTGGTATCGGCATTGCTGGAGTGGCGTCCGGAAGAATCCTTTGCGCTCGGCAAGGCACTGAGCGAACTGCATACCAAGATCGCCAAATGCCCCTCCTGCGGAGCGTGGGCGGAGCGGGGCGGCTTATGCCGCATCTGCGCCGACCCGCGGCGCGACTCCTCGCTGTTGTGCGTCGTCGAGACCATGACGCAGCTGATCGCGGTGGAAGCCAGCGGCAAATACAATGGCTCTTATCTGGTCCTCGGCGGGCGCATCTCGCCGCTGGATGACGAAACCGGAGAAGGGCTGAATCTGCAGCTGCTGCGCGAACGCGCCGGCTCCGGTAAAGTCACCGAGGTCATATTGGCGCTGAGTTCCGATGTCGAGGGGCGTGCCACCGCGGTATTTCTCGCCGAACTGCTTGCCGATCTGCCCGTTAAACTGACCCGCCCGGCACTCGGACTGCCTGCGGGGACCAATCTCTCTTACGCCGACGCCGCTACCATCGGGGCGGCGCTGGCGGGACGAACTGGAGTGTGAACGCTGGTTATGGACGAACGGACCACGAGTTTCGTCTGCACCCTGACCGCCGGGCAGCGTGCCGATCTGAAAGCCCTGATGGAAGTCCGGGGGTGGGAGTTTCAGACACCGCCGCCCTACGCGGAATATCGGGCGACCCACGACCGGGCGACGGTCGTCGTCTACTCAAGCGGCAAATTGGTGGCGCAGGGCAGGGGCGTCCCGGACTTCGTGAATTTCATACTGGAACCCGAGATCTTACACACCTTCGCCTTCACCGCCGCGGCGGCGGAGGCGGACGCGGAGGAACTTACTCCCCACGGCGGAGTCGACGAAAGCGGCAAAGGGGATTTCTTCGGTCCGCTGGCGGTTTCGGCGGTATATGTCGATCCGGCGACGGCGCCGCGGCTGCGGCAACTGGGCGTGTGCGACTCCAAACTGGTCAAAAGTTCGGCGCGTATATTCGAACTCGCCAAGGGAATACGTTCCATCGTGAATGGCAAGTTCGCATTGCTGGTGCTGAAGCCCGAAACGTATAACCGACTGTACTCCAACATCGGCAACCTCAACCGCCTGCTGGCGTGGGGACATGCCCGGGTGATCGAGAATCTCTTGGAACAGGTGCCGGAGTGTCCGCGTATGCTCTCCGACAAATTCGGCAACGAAGTGCTGATCAAGCGCGCACTGATGGAGCGCGGACGCAAGATCACTCTGCAGCAGCGCACCAAGGCGGAAAGCGATGTGGCGGTCGCCGCCGCGAGCATTCTGGCGCGCGAGGCTTTTCTGCGCGGCATGGGGGCGCTCGGCGACGAACTGCGGGTCGAATTGCCGCGCGGCGCCGGAAGTCAGGTGACGCGGGCCGGTCGCAAACTGCTGGCGGAACGGGGGCCGGAGATCTTCGAACGCTGTGCGAAACTGCATTTCAAAACATGGACGGATCTACAGATGGAGGCGAAACGATGAAATCCGGAAAAGACTTTTTTACCCTGCCGGACGGCAGAACAGCGAAACTTTACACTTTGCGCAATTCCTCCGGCGCCGCGGTCGATATCTGCGACTGGGGCGGCATCATCACGGCGATCCTGGTCCCCGCGCGCAACGGTGTCATGACCGATGTGGCGCTCGGTTGGAAAGATCCCACCGCCTACATCGAGGATCCCGGCTATATCGGCGCGCTGGTCGGTCGGGTCGCCAACCGCATTGCCCGCGGGCGTTTTGTTATGGATGGCGTCACTTATCAGATGGTGCTCAACGATGCTCCGCGCCCGAACATGCTGCACGGCGGGTTCGGCTACTCGCACCGGCTGTGGCGCGTCGCCAAGTACGAGGATGGTGTGCTGGTGCTGAATCTGAACAGCCCGCACGGTGACGCCGGATTCCCCGGCAACCTCGAAGTGGAGGTCATTTATTCGTGGAACGATGCCTGCGAACTCGGGATCGAATACCGGGCATCCGGCAACGCGGATACCCCGGTCAATCTGACCAACCACGCCTACTTCAATCTGAACGGAGAGGCGAGCAACGAGGTCGACGGCATGACGTTGCGGATCGCGGCGGATGAATTCAACCCGGTGGATGAAAACCTGATCCCGACCGGAGTGGCTCCGGTGGGGCAGGGGGTACCCGATCTGCGCCGTCCGATGAGTTTCCCGGATATCCTGCGGCAGGTTCCCGGCGGGTTGGACCACAACTACATCATCGGTCGTGATTTTTCGTGGAAAGCCGATTGCGTGACCGCCCGTTCGGAGCGCACCGGGATCGTCATGACGGTCTCGACCGACCGCACCGGGGTCCAGGTCTACATGGGCGGTGGCATCGACGGTTATCCGGAGGGCAAACACGGCGTCTATCGGCGTTTCGCCGGGTTCTGCCTCGAAACGCAGGAGTGGCCGGACGCGTTGAATCACCCGGAGTTCCCCTCCATTCTGTTGCGCGCCGGTCGTGAATATCACACCCGCACCATCTACCGCTTTTCCACGGATAGGTAGTCATGGCGCGGGAGATCGAACGTAAATTCCTGCTCAAAGACGAATCGTGGCGGGATTCCGTCGGGACACCGCGCCATTTGGTGCAGGGGTACTTCGAGACCGGACCGGGGGGATGCACACTGCGCGTCCGCGATGACGACGGGGCCGGACGGTTGACGATCAAGGGTCGCCCCCACGGTTTTGCCCGCAGCGAGTTCGAGTATGCGATCCCCGCCGCGGATGTGGCGGCGATGCTCGCCGAGTTCTGCGCGTCCCGCGTCGTGGAAAAACTGCGGTATCTGGTGACGTTCGGAGGCTTCACTTGGGAGATCGACGAATATCTTGGTGATAATGCCGGTTTGTTTACGGCGGAGATCGAATTGCCGACGGAAAACACCGAGTTCCCCCGTCCGTCGTGGCTGGGCGAAGAGGTCTCGGGGGTCTCCCGCTACACCAATGGCGCCTTGAGCCGCCATCCCTACCGTTTGTGGCGGGAGTAACGCGGAAAAACACGACAATCAAAACCACCGGCTGAGCCGGTGGTATGCACCGCGCCTTCAAGGCGATGATGCCGGCAGCCCGACACGGGCTCTGAAAAATTCACCAACCGCAACCATTTCTCAAGCTGCTGCTGAAGCAGCTTTTTT
>Ga0208297_1000982_pt1 | contig 36720 bp, 32 predicted proteins | sample LMS_cellobiose_e_FD_187367 | JGI IMG/M metagenome (GOLD analysis project Ga0208297, IMG submission 187367) | Rumen-fistulated moose microbial communities from Alaska, USA - LMS_cellobiose_enrichment (SPAdes) (version 2) | ecosystem: Host-associated > Mammals > Digestive system > Stomach > Rumen... | reverse complement strand
TAAAACAACCCCCGGAAGCGTCCGAAAAGCGCCTCCGGGGATTTTTCTTTTCAAAAAAGTTTACACAAAAATCGAAAACTGCGCAAACAATTTTTCACGCCGCGAGCAAACCCGGGCTTACAATATAGGAAGCCCACAACTGGTTCCAGACCGGAAAGTTCGGTCAGCTGGCACTGGCGGGGGCGGGGGCGAAACAGTGCGGCGTCAAGTGGATGAAGTTTCCCGATCTGCGTCCGGACGACAAGGTGAAATTCGCTCTCGATATGGAAAAGGACGGCAAGGCCGCGCTGGAGATCGTGTCGGGCAGGAACCGCTTCTACCGGGATTACGTCTGCAAGGCGGGGTGCTCCGAATATGAGGCGTCTTACCGGACCGACCGGAAAAGATGCGCCGTGAAACTTTTCTGCGGCGGACGGGTCGTCTATGCCCACGAGGCCATGCCCAGAGGGGATTTCATCGAAGTTTACGGTCCGGAGTCCTGTTTTATTTCCGCCGTCAGAGAGATGCCCACCGGCATTTTCTGGAACCAGTTCCACACCCTTCCCGGCGGCAACCCGAAGCGGGGAGGCGCGGTCAAGGTCGATTATGAGATTCTTTTCGATTTGCCGGCGGGGATCGCCGTCGAAGGCGCAAAGAAGGTCGGCCCTTCGCCCCGTGGGAACGGGCGCTATGCGGCAAGTTCGCCGCAGAAGACCGCTTTCGCCGCCAAAAACTGGCTGAAGAATACCATCTATGCGGAAAAGGACGCCCCCGCTGCGGGGAAGATCTATTATCGGGTCCAGTGGGGAAAATTCCTGCAGGCGGAACGTTCCTTCGACTTCAAGGTCTGTGCATTCGCCCCGGCAAAGCCCCTGAAGCTGATCCCGGTGAGCATGTACAACTATTTCCCGAAAAGCGTCGCCGAAGCGGAGCAGGTCCGCAAGTTCGGGATCAACACCATTCTCTACCGCGGTTTCGACGTCAAACTGGCCAGAGCCTTCAGAGACGCCGGATTCTTCCTGATCCGCGGCGGATACTTCTGGCCCGGCGGCGACTCGGAAGGGTATATCAAATGGCCGAAATGGGACAGGACGGCCCGTGCTCTGGACGTGAACGGCAACACCGTTTTCGGAAAAGGCGGCCCCCAGTTTTCGCCTTCCTACCGGGGGAAATATTTTCTCGACGCGGTGAAAAAGGAACGTGAATTCGCCCTTGCCACCGGGATTTCCCACTTCGCCTTCGACATGGAAAAATACATCATGCCCAACGCGGCGCTGGCCTGTTTCCGGCCGGAAAGCATCGCCCGTTTCGAGAAGTGGTTCGGGGAAAAATACCCCGGCAAAAAGTGGATCTCGCCCCGGGTCTTCGAACAGACTCCCGGCAAATTCCCCGACTACCACCGGGCCTGGGTGGAGTTCAAGGATCACAACTTCGCCTCCTTCTTCCTGGATTTCAAGCGCCTCATGGGCAAGCTCCCCGGCAAAGGAAGCGTGCCGTGGCCCGGCCCGACCATTTCCGAATGGAGCTTCGGCGTGCCGGAAAATCTTGAGGACATCAACTCCACCATGCGGGGGCCGGAGTTCATCAAAGCCTTCTCATGGTTCGAACGCAGCGCCTATTCCAGCGCCGACCGCAATGTCCGGGAACTTCTCCACCTGCGCGGGATGGTCAAAAAACATCTGCCGGGCATTCAGGTGAACATAATCGCCTGTCCCTCCCCGGAACGGCTCGATCTTCACTCCGGACCCGGCGACACCGGGTACTACGTTTCGCCCGCCCCCAAGCTGGAAAACGAACTTAAGTACAAGATCTTCGACTCCATGGCCTTCGGATGCCGGGGGATTTCCGTCTGGTATTATCCCGCCATGACGGCGAGAGCCTGGAAAAACCTGACCGAAGCACTCCGGGCGGTGGGGAAAGTGGAACACATCGTGGTCGCCGGAAAGGCGATCGAAGGACTGAAGTGCAAACAGACTCTGGGGTACCTGCCCCAGGTGCTCCTGCACAACAGGCTCCTGCTGAAGGATCAGCCGAAGATCCTCGTTCACGGCATCCGCAAGGGCAAAGAGGCGCTGCTCGCCGTTTCCGAGTACAACGATCTGAAAACTTTCGACGCCGAAGTGACTTGTCCGGTAAGAAGCGAGGCTCAGGTCATCGACGTGGAAAGCGGCGAAAAAGTCGCCGTCATAACGCCCGGTAAGCCCGAGTTCAAAGTCCGTCTCGACGGGCGCCGCTGCCGGCTGCTGCTGGTAAAGGAAAAATGAGACGATGAGCTTTCCGAACGGAAAAATCGCCGTGCTGCTGTGTACGGTGCTGCCAGCTTTGCCCCTCCGCGGCGCGGAGCCGCTGTATGAGCCCATCCCCGATATCCACGCGGCGGCCCGCGCCGCACTGAAATCGGGCGCCTTGAAAAACGGTCAGACCTCGTTCCCGGCGGTCATCAAAGGGAAAAACTGTCCGGGAACATGGGAATTCTGGGGGATCGAAAAGGGCAGGACGCCCGCCGATTTCAAGCTGATCCCCATGAAATTCCGGGCGCAGGGGGTGAACAAAGGGCAATTCCTGACCTCCCGTGGCGGCTGTTTCACGGACCTGAATTTCGGACGGCTGAGGAATCTGGGGGAAGTCGGCGGGATAGCCTTTTCCTTCCGGAATCCCTCCAAAGGGGCCCTCGAAATGGAACTGGACGGCGGTCTGCGGCTCTATTCTTTCGATCCGGCCAAACCTTTCGACCTCTTTGTCTTCACCGTCGACAGCGACGGCAAAAGAAAGGTCATTGCGACTTCCGCCGACAAGGACGCCTTCTTCGTGATCGGCGGCGCCCGGCATTATTTCCGGCTGTCCGCCGAGATCAGACTGGAGAAGGGCGCGCGGGTGTTCGTCGCCCTCAACGATCCGGAGCTGGCGAAATCACCGCCCAAAAAAACAAAGGCGGTCTTCTGTCTCAACGAAGGGCACCGCAAATGGGCATTCCTTCCCCGTTTCATCCTGCGTTCCCCGATAAAGAATTGAACGGGACAGCCATCGGTTCCGGGCGAAGGGGGAAAAAGCGTGAAAACGGCAGAGACGGCTCCGCCCGATCCGTCGATCCCGAGGTACGAAAAATGGTAGTCCGGGGGGGAATCGAACCCACGACCCACTGCTTAGAAGGCAGTTGCTCTATCCACTGAGCTACCGGACCCTGTCGTTTCTATAATATGATGCCGGAATCGGCTTTTGTCAAGCTGTTTTTGCGTTTTTTTCGGCGCTTCGGGGTTGAAAAACTCCAAATAACGGGGTATTGTATGTACCGGACAACTGTTTTGGATCCAATCACGAATAAGGGAAGACGGTCATGAAGAGGGTTTGGGCTTTGTTTTTGACTCCGCTGCTGGCGGTGTCCCTCGTTTTCTGCGGCGGCTGCGAAATTCTCGAGGAAGCTCTGGAAGCAGGGGCCTTCGACAGCGACAACCCCAACAGCGAGGACTATCGCCCCCGGTTCGTGGTGGGGATCTTTTCCATCGTCAACTTCCCCCGTGCCTCCGACTTGGAAAAACCCATCCGCGATCTGGACGGGAAAGAGATCTACATCAACACCAATCAGCACTTTTCCAGCAAGAACATAAAGGACGTCAAGATCGTCGTCCGGCCGGGGAATCCCGAGCTCTGCGACCTGAAATTCAAGCTCGACCGGCTGGGAAAGATCCAGTGGCAGCTCCTCGCCGGACGCTACCGGGAAGAACAGGTCGCCTTCGTGATCGACGGCAAGCTCCTCTCCCGGTTCGTTCCCGAACTGCCCGAGGACGAAAATGCCAAGTGGGTCTTTCTGCGTGTGGGGATCGACCACTTTCACGCCAAGAACATCGTCAAATTCGCCAAGAAGAACTACATCTTTTTCAACCCCGATTCCGGCAACTTCTTCAAGACCTTCTGAATTCCGGGAGCTCCGCCGTGAAACACGCCGCATCCCACACCGCCGCCTCACGGGCAGAAAAAACAGCCGCCCGTGCGGTCCCGTCGGGGAGCGGTTCCGGAGAGGACGGGCTCTTCCTCAGCCGGGAACTCTCGTGGCTCGACTTCAACGAACGGGTGCTGGATGAGGCCGCCTGCCGGGCCAACCCGCTGCTGGAACGGCTGAAATTCATCGCCATCACCGCCGAAAATCTGGACGAGTTCTTCATGGTCCGCATCGCCAAGCTCCGCCAGCGGATCCGCCGCGGCGCCCTGAAGCCCGACCCCGCCGGGAACGATCCGGCCGCCCAGCTTTCCCTCGCCCGCGAAAAGATCGACGCCCAGGTCGGTCGGCTTTACGAGATCCTCCGCAAGCGCATCCTGCCCGAACTGGAAGAGGAGGGGATCCGCATCGTCCATCCGGAAGAGCTGACTTCCGCCGGGAAGAAGTGGGCCGGGGCGTTTTTCCGCAGTGACGTCATGCCCGCGCTGACCCCCCTTGCCGTGGATCCCGCCCAGCCGCCCCCCCTGCTCAACTCCGGAGCCATCGAGATCGCGCTGCGCTTCATCCCCGCCGGGAGGAGTTTCGAAAGCTTCGCCTTCGTGGAAATTCCGGGCGTTCTGGAGCGTTTCGTCGAACTTCCCGGAAAAAAGGGGAAACGCCGGTTCCTGCTGCTGGAAGAACTGATCGTCGCCCATTTGAAGGAGCTGTTCGCCGGGGGCAGGATCATCGAATGTCTGGTGTTCCGCATCACGCGGGACATGGCCTTTTCGGTTTCCGGCAGGCATGTGGCGGATCTCCCCCATCTCATCGGGCGGAAGCTCCTGCAGCGGAACAGCCGGAAACTTGTGCGGCTGGAACTGCTCCCCGCCGCTCCGGGGAGCCCCCTGGCCCGGTGGCTCCGGACCGCATTCGCCCCCGATCCCCAGTGCCTTTTCACCGTGCCGGGGCCCCTGAACTTGAAGCAGTTTTCGGCCCTGGCCGGTCTGCTGCGCCGCCGGGACCTCGAACTTGCTCCCCTCGAACCCGTCATGCCGCCGGAACTTGCGGGCCGGGAGCCCGTTCTGGATGCCATCCGGAAACACGGAAATATCCTCATCGCGCTGCCCTATCACGACTTCGACCCCGTGATCCGGATGCTGGAAGAGGCCGCCTGCGATCCCGATGTCCTCGCCATCAAGCAGACTCTCTACCGGGTGGGCGGCAGCTCCCCCGTGGTCCGCGCCCTCCGGCAGGCCGCGCTGAACGGCAAACAGGTCACGGCGGTGCTGGAACTCAAAGCCCGCTTCGATGAGGAAAACAACCTCGCCTGGGCGCAGGCGCTGGATTCCTGCGGCGCCCACGTGGTCTACGGCATCGCCGGGTTCAAGGTCCATGCCAAGGCGCTTCTCATCGTCCGCCGGGAGTCGGGGAAGATCTGCCGCTACTGCCACCTGGGCACCGGGAACTACAACGACCGGACCGCCCGCATCTACACGGACATGTGCATGATGACCTGCGACAGGGAGCTCTGCGCCGATATTTCCGGCATGTTCAACGTCCTCACCGGCTGCGCATCGCCGGACGAGTGCCGGCGCAAGGCCGTCCTGGCTCCCTTCCGGCTCCGTTCCGAATTCGTCCGGCTCATCGAGAGGGAAATCGACCATGCCCGCTCCGGTGGGAGAGGGGAGATCATCGCCAAGATGAACGGATTCGCCGACGAGAAAATGGTCCGCCTCATCCACCGGGCCGCCGCCGCGGGGGTCCGGATCACCCTGCTCGTCCGGGGCATCTGCTGCTGCCGCCCCCTGCCGGAGGAAAAGGAACTGCGCATCATAAGTATCGTGGACCGCTTCCTCGAGCACAGCCGGATCTTCTTTTTCGCCAACGCGGGGAACCCTGAGTATTTCCTCGCCAGCGCCGACTGGATGACCCGGAATCTGGACCATCGGGTGGAACTCATGTTCCCCGTGGAGGATCCCCGGCTCCGGGCGCAGCTGCGGGACGTGCTCGAGATCCATATCGGAGACCGGGAGAAGGGACGGCGGCTGCTGCCTTCGGGCAAGTACACTCCCACTCCCGACCCGGCGGAGTACGGAGAAACCCGCAGTCAGGCGGCCGCGGCCGGATATTTCGCCGCCCGCGCCCGGCGGGCCGCGGCGGAACTCACCGGGCTGAAACCGAAAAAACGCAAAGCATAAGGAGCTTGTCGAGTCATGACCGAGAAAAAGAACAGGAAGAAAGTGGAATACTACCCCAGTGCGCTGACCGTCGCCGGCAGCGATTCGGGGGGCGGCGCCGGGATCCAGGCCGATCTGCGTACCTTCAACGCCCTGGGCGTCTTCGGCTGTGCGGCCGTCACGGCGGTGACGGCGCAGAATCCCGCCTGCGTGACCCGGATCGATCCGATCCCCGCCGCAGGGGTCGCCGCCCAGATCGACGCCGTCATGGAGCGGATCGCCGTCCGGTGCGCCAAGACGGGGATGCTCTTCACCGCCGAAAACGTCCGCGCCGTCGCCGCGGCGGTGAAGCGGCACAAGCTCAAGCTGATCTGCGACCCGGTGATGGTCTCCACCTCGGGGCACAAGCTCATGGAGGAAGATGCCCTCGCCGCCATGAAAGAGGAGCTCCTGCCTCTGGCCGCGTGGATCACTCCCAATCTCCCCGAAGGGGAGTTCCTGCTGGGGAAAAAGCTCCGCTCCCCCGGCGAATACGCCGAGGCCGCCCGCGAGCTGGCCGAACTGTTCCACGCGAGCGTCCTTCTCAAGGGCGGTCACGACGAAAAGGGGCAGGCGGCCGTCGATTACGTCTGCTGGAAAGGGGAACTTTACACCCTGAGCGCGCCCAGATTGAAACTGCCGCCCTACGCCGCGCACGGCACTGGATGCACCCTTTCCGCCGCCATGGCCGCGCTGACGGCTCTCGATTTTTCGTGGCGCGACATGCTCAAGGAGGCCAAAGCCTTCGTCTTCGGTTCCCTGCGGGAGCATGTGGAGATCGGCGCCGGCGTCTCCGCCATGTATCCCCCCGTGGAGGATTCCCTGGACCAGATCGGCTTTGCCGGGATCCCGGACAAGGCTCCGGGAGCGCGGGGGCGTAAATGAGAAAACTCGAAGCTCTGCTCATTCTGCTCGCCGGGGCCTGTTGTCTCGCCCTGGCGGGGGCCCCCGTGAACGTGATCCTGAACGGTCGGGTGTACCGCCATGCGGGGGTGACCGCACGGGAACTGGGAACGGGGTTTTTCCGTTCGAGTTCGGGCGAGACCCTCTATCTTGCCAAGGACAAGGACACCTTTTCCTTCGAACCCGAGAAGGCGGATTTCCGCTTCAACAACGTGCGCATAATCGGGAGTTTCCCCGTCCGGCGCCGGTCGGGCAGCTCCTACTTCAGTCTGGTGGACCTCAATACGGTGCTGCGGCCCCTTTTCACCACCTCTCAGTCGGTGCGCCGCCATCCGCTGCGGAAGATCGTCCTCGATCCGGGGCACGGCGGCTTCGACCGGGGAGCCGCGGGCCGCCGGGTCATCGAAAAGAATTTTTCCCTGCGTCTGGCCCTGCGGACCGCGGAGATCCTGCGGCGGTGCGGCTATACGGTGCTCCTGACCCGGAATTCCGACCGGCTGATCCCCCTGAACAGCCGGGTCGCCTTCGCCAACACCGCCAGGGCGGACATTTTCGTTTCTCTGCACTGCAATGCCAGCACCGACCGCCGGGCCGACGGCATCGAGTCCTATTGCCTGACCCCGGCGGGGGCGGCCTCCACCAACCAGAAGCGGATCTCCGCGGTCAAGTGTCCCGGCAACAAGCTGGATCCCAACAATTTTCTTCTGGCCTTCGAGCTTCACCGGGCCCTGCTGAACCGGACGCGGGCCAACGACCGGGGGGTCCGCCGGAGCCGCTTCGCCGTGCTCCGGGATCTGAACATGCCCGGAGCCCTGCTCGAGGTGGGATTCCTTTCCAATCCCGGCGAAGAGACCCGTCTGAGCAACGCCGCCTACGTCGAACAGCTGGCACGGGGCATCGCCGTGGGCATCATCAACTACCACCGCCGGATCTACGGCAAGCGGTGAGGAGGGGGAAGAAAGGTTTTTTGCGAAAAAAAACGCTTTTTTTCGAATTTCCGGCTTGCAAAATCACCTTTGAGGGTATATATTAGGTGACATCAAGCAGGTGCGAGTGTAGCTCAGTTGGTAGAGCATCACGTTGCCAACGTGATTGTCGCCGGTTCGATTCCGGTCACTCGCTCCATTTTTTTTGCCTTCGATCCCGGCAATTCTGATCGGCCGGCGGCAGCGGAAGGAGAGAAAAACGAAATGCGGCAGCGATCGATCCCCGACATCGTTACCGTCCTCGGGCAAGTCATGCGGCTCTGCCGCGACGACGGAGAGCGATTTACCGACACCGGCCGTCTCGACGAGATCCAGCGGCTCCTGTGGGACAGCCGCTTCCGGCGGGTCAACCCGCAGGGGCTCTTCCACCTCTACGCGGCCCGGCCGCTCGATGAGCTCCCGAGATCCGTCGTTCTCGTCACCTCGCACGCGGACTGCGCGACGGGGATCTCTCGCTGCTTCTGCGAGGAGGCCGGGAAGGGCCTGCTCCGGGGCACCTTCGACAACGCGGCCACCAACGCGGCCATCCTCTCTCTGATGCTGGAAGGAACTCTTCCGGAAAACGTCCTCGTCGCCTTCACGGGGGACGAGGAGGCGGAGTCGCGGGGGATCGCCGAAACGGTCCGTTTCCTCCGGTCCCGGAAGATCGGCATCGACCTGGCGGTGGTTCTCGACGTCACCGACATGGGCTGGGAGGAACAGGCAGGCTTCACCGTCGAGAACGACTTCTGGGACGATTCATGCGGCGAGCGGGTGATCGAACGGATCGGGAAACTTTCCGAAGAGTGGCGCTTCGTGCCTGAAGATCCGGAAAATGTCCCGCCTTACGTTCCTCCCGAGCGGGTGATCCCCTGTGAGTCGGAGCCGGACGAGTCCTGGGCGCTCGCCGAAATGGAGGTCCCCTGCTTCAGCCTCTGCCTGCCCATCCGCGGCTTCATGCACAGCGACCGGGGGGCCCTGGCGAGGCGGTCTTCCTTCCCCGCCTACCGTGCGGCCCTCGCCGCGCTCCTCGGCGGGCAGGACCCCGACGGGAGGGCCTGAGCCGCGCCCGGAGCGGCCTGCTCACTTATCCTTTTCGAGGTCGGCGGCGATCTCGCCGTTGAAGGCGACCGGGAGAGCGCGGAACGTGTGATCTTTCATCTCTCCGTACATCCTGGCCGCCTCATCGAGGACCGCGCCGCAGAGTTCGGGGGCGGTGATCCCCGCTCCCTTCCGCAGACACGCGTTCGCCGCGTTGGCGAGACGGCCGTGTCTCCCGGCCGGGCGCGGAAGCTGATCACCACATCGGCGCCGCCCCAGGGACGGCTGCTCCGGGGCAGCGGCTCCGGCGAACCGATGACTCGCCGCAGGGCGTCCATCGCCTCTCCGGTGGTCTTGCAGGCCCTCGGGTCGAAATTGTGATTTTCCATATCGTCTTCTTCTCTCCGGCCGGGATCCCGAGGTTATTTACTGAACGCCCGGAGCAGGATGTTCGCGATGATCTTGTGTCCTTCCGGATTGGGATGGACACCGTCGGCGACGAACTTGCGCAATTTGTCGGGCCCGAGTTTCGTGAACTCCTGATCCGCCGACGCCACGGCGAGGCCGTATTTCTTCGCGACTTCGCGCGTGGCCTCGGCCATGTCCCGCTGGGTGTGGAAGCGGGAGATCGCCGGGAGCGTGGGGAGCAGCACCACGGGGGCCTGTCCTCCGGTCTTCAGGGCGAAAAGTTCCAGCCACCGTTCCAGATGGGCGGCGTAGTTCTCTTTGGTCTGGCTGTTGGAACGGTTGTTGTAGCCGATGAGCATGGTGGCCGCGTCGGGCTTGCCTTGAGCGAGGTCCCGGTCCAGCCAGCCGATGGAGTCGTAGGTGTGTGCGCCGCCCACGGCCACGCTGCGGACGGTGATGCCGTCATAGCCGTACTTCTTCCTCAGCAGGCCCTGCAGGACCGTGGCGTAGCGATCCTGATCCTTGTTGCGCAGGGAGGTTCCGGCGGTGATGCTGTCGCCGAAGCAGAGAATGAGGACCGGTCTCTTCGCCTTCATCTTGGCGATGACGCTGTCGACGGGGGCGATCCGGCACCTTCCGGGGACGAACTTCCCTTTGATTTCATCCGAGAGCTTCAGTCCGGAAACTTCGTAGCTGAAAGGTTTGCGCCGGGCGTTGTTCTGACCGATGTTCCACCGGTCGCCCAGCTGGAACCCGGTGATCTCCCCGGCGCGGAGCGCCGCCGCGGGCAGCCGGGAGTTGTCGTTGGTGGGGGCCATGTCGGAAAAGGCCGCGCGGTACTCCACCACTTCCTTGCTCTTCAGCGGGAAGTAGAAGGAACATCCCCCCATGGGCCCCGCCTGAACGGAAATGCGGCCCCATTCGTCGGAGCCGTCGCCTTTGACCTTGAAGACGATGCCGGTGAAGGGCTTTTCCATCGCCTTTTCGCCGCCCAGGGGGTAGCTGCGGACGCTCAGGGAGCAGACTTGTGCTGTCTCCACCTTGAACCAGCCGTCGGCGATCCGGTCTTTCTGGATCGGTTTCCAGTTGACTTTCCAGTTGCCGGGGAGATTGAAATCCCGGATCTCGATCTCCTCGGCGGAAATGATCGCTCCCGCCGCGAGGGCCAGCAGCAAAAGGCCGTGCCGAATTTTCATGAATCGTTCCTTTCTTTTTCCAAAAACTTTTTCGTTTCGAACACAGAATCGTGACGATGCGATACTATAGCATCTTTCGGCGACTTTTCAAGTCCCGCTCCGGGGTGCGGAGCGGAATTTCCGTGAAACGAAGGGCCGGGCTCCGGTCCGGCGCTGCCGGATCCCCCGGAGGGACCCGGGAGGGAAAAAAGTCGTAAAATTTCCGTTTTTTCGTTTTGACTGACGGCATTCGGGAGTTATATATAACGGAACAACGACACAGGAGGTGTGTATGAGCATGATGAAATTCTGGCAAATCATTCTTTTGGCCGCGGCGTTCGGCTTCGCCGTCGGCGCCGCGGAAACGAAAACCTTCCGGGATTCGTCGGGGCGGCTGACGGGAACGGTGACGATAAGCGGCAATCAGGCCACCTACCGTGATCCGCAGGGGCGGATAACCATGACCTCCACCACCAGCGGCAACACCACGACTTTCCGCGATCCCCAGGGGCGGCTGATCAGGACCCAGACCGTCAGCGGGAACAGTTCGACCTTCCGCGACGCCCAGGGGCGGTTGGTCGGCACATCGAGCAAGTCCGGAAACACGACGACTTACCGTGACGCTCAGGGGCGGAACGCCGGAACGGCGACGCGGAGCGGCAGCGGAACGACCTATCGCGACGCGCAGGGAGTCAATCGCGGGACGAAGAGATAAGCAGAGGGGGAGCACGGCGATTCGAAGGTCATCCCCTTCGACCGGAGCGACGGGTCCTTCCGGAAATACCTTCGGAAGAAGTGGGAGGGGCGAACTCCCGAATGATCGCAAAAAAAAGGCTTCCGGTCATTGACTTCCGGAGGTCGGTGCGCTATATTATCCCTCAAGAGGGAATTTCCGGGAAGATCCCCGGATTTCCGGTTTTCACAACTGAAAAGGAGAATTCGAAATGAACAAGTTTGTCGCATGCGGCGTGATGATGGCGGGGCTCCTGCTCGGGAGCGCCCCCGAGGCGGCGGCGGAACCCGTGGCCGTGACCGGGGACAAGGTGGCCGTGGTGTACTTCTCGTGGAGCCGGACGGGCAACACCCGTTTCGCGGCGGAAACCATCGCCAAAAAGATCGGAACGAAACCCTTCGAGATCAAGGCGGCGAAACCTTACAGCACCAACTACAAGGCCTGCTGCGACGAAGCGAAACCGGAGTGCGCCAACCGGAAGCTCCGGCCGATCCGGCAGGTGGCGGGGCTGAATCTCGCCAGGTACGACGTGGTCTTCGTCGGCACGCCCAACTGGTGGGGGACCATGGCGCCGCCGGTGCGCACCTTCCTCGTCCAGAACGCCGCCGTGCTCAAGGGGAAGACCGTCTGCCTCTTCCAGACCAACGGCGGCGGCGGGATGCAGAACTGCGGAAAGGATTTTGCGCAGGTGCTTCACGATTCCAAGGTCCTCCCGCCTCAGGCTTTCAAAGGCGGCACGATCCGCGGTCAGGTTTCCGCTTTGGAACGGTTCGTCACCGAACGCATTACGCTGAAATAAGGAGCGGCAGAAAATGAAAGTTCTTCTGGTCAACGGGAGCCCTCGCAAGGACGGCAACACCTTCCGGGCTCTTTCCGAGGTCGGTTCCGCTCTGAACAAGGAGGGGATCGAAACGGAAATCTTCCAGATCGGTTCCAAGCCCGTCCGGGGCTGTGCCGCCTGCTACGCCTGCGTCGGCAAGGGGCGGTGCGTTTTCGACGACGACGTCTGCAATCAGCTTTCGGCCAAGTTCGCCGAAGCCGACGGGATCGTGGTCGGTTCCCCCACCTATTACGGACAGCCCAACGGGGCCTTGCTGGCCTTGCTTCAGCGCGCCTGTTTTTCCGGCCGGGCGGGGGTCCAGGGGAAGCCCGCGGCGTCGGTGGCGGTCTGCCGCCGGGGCGGTTCCACGGCGGCCTTCCAGTGCCTGAACATGCCCTTCGAGATGCTCAACTGCCTCATCGTCGGCTCCCAGTACTGGAACGTGGCCTTCGGCCGGGAGCCGGGGGAAGCGGCCCGGGATACCGAAGGGATGCAGACCATGCGGACTCTGGCCCGGAACATGGCCTGGATATTGAAAAATCTCCACCGCGAGGGGGCCGAGCCCCGTCCCGCGGGCGAAGAGTGGCAGCCCATGCACTTCATCCGCTGATCCCGGAGGAGGCGAAAGATGGATATCACCCGGATCGACAGGAATTTTTCCACGGAACCGCCGGACGGGAACGGGTTTCTTTTCCGCGACGTGAAACAGCCGCCCTTCCGGATCGAGGGGCTGGCCTGGTACAATGAAAACGGCGGGGAGTGGTACCGCCTGCCGAAAAGCTTCACCGAGGCCGAGGTCAATGCGGGGGCGCTGCGCCTTGCCGGCCACACTTCGGGCGTCTGCGTGCGCTTCCGTTCGGATTCCCCGCAGCTGTCGATCCGGGCGAAACTGGCGAACGGCTGCGACATGAACCACATGCCCCGGACGGGCAGCATGGGATTCGACGTCTACCGGAAAATTCCGGGCGGGCGGCTGCTCCACAACCGGACGCTCCGGCCCGATCCCGGCGCGGTTGAGGTCAAGGCCGAGTGCGGCAAGAATCCGGACCGTCTGCTGTGCGACTGGGTGATCGATTTTCCCCTCTACGGCGGTGTGGAAAAGGTGGAGATCGGCTTGCAGGAAGGCAGCACGATCCTGCCGCCCCGGCCGCACAAGGCGCCCCATCCGGTCCTCTTCTACGGCTCCTCCATCACCCAGGGGGGATGCGCCTCCCGTCCGGGGAACACCTACTGCGCCATGCTCTGCCGCGAACTCGACGCGGAGCAGATCAATCTCGGCTTTTCCGGCTGCGGCAAAGGCGAGATCGCCGTCGCCAGGGCCATCGGGAAACTCGAACTTTCGGCCTTCGTCATGGACTACGACCACAACGCTCCCTCGCCGGAGCATCTCGAAGCGACCCACGAGCCCTTTTTCCGGGCGGTCCGCGAAGCGCAGCCGGAGCTGCCGATCGTCATCCTTTCCATGTGCGACATCCGCTCCTACGTGCTCCACACCGACAAGATGACCGCTCCGGCCCGGCGCGAGATCATCCGCCGCACTTGGCGGCATGCCGTGGATTCGGGCGACCGCAACGTTTATTTCGTGGACGGCGAGACCCTCTTCGGGAAGAGAATGTACGACGCCTGCACGGTGGACGGCTGCCACCCCAACGATCTGGGGTTCTACCGGATGTTCGAGCACGTCCTCCCCGTGCTCAGGAAGGCGCTGAAAGGGAAACGGTAAGCGTCCGCTCAGGGGCGGCCGGGCCGCCATTTGAGGAGCGTCCCCGGCGGGTTGCTTTGCCGCCACTTCAGGAACTCTGCCCACGTTTTCACGCGGTCGTCGAGGACGGCTTTGCAGAATTCGATGCCGCAGACGTTCATGCCGTCGGGCTCGGCGGCCTTGAGTTCGAGGATCCGGCGGCGGGTCTCGGGCGTCAGGGCGTCGATGACCGCTTCGGCGGTGTCTTCGAAGAAGCCGTCCCATTCCGACCCGGCGGGGAGCTGGATCATGTCGACCGTCCAGAGTTCGCCGGAGTCGTCCGGCATTTTCAGATGCCATTCGAGGCAATTTTCCGCTGTTCCCGCATTGTCGATGAAGGTCAGCTCCGCTCCGGGAGAGGCCGAAAAGGGCTTCAGCGCTTCGCGGGCCCGCTCAAAATCGAGGCTTTCGGTGTAGACGTGCAGATCGATGTCCCGGTCCTTCATCATCAACCCGGTACGGAACGATCCCACGCAGCGGACCTTGGCGCCGATGCTTTCCCACGCTTCGAGGAGCCCCGATTGCCGCAGGAATTGCTCCGCGCGGCAATGGAGTTCCCACGACCGCTTGAGCAGGGGATCCTCCGGCGGCGGGGCGGGGAAGGTGAAGAAGAGTTGCTTGGAATTGACATGCTTCTGACGATGGGGAAAGAGTGAATCGAAGGCGCGGACCTCTTCGGGCGCGACGTGGTAGACTTCCCCTTCGTCGAAGGCTCCCGGCGGAACTTCCCCGAAGGGGCGGAGCTGAAGGGCGGGGCAGGTTTCGCCCATGGCGTCGGTGATCCCGAACTCCGACGCCGGACGGAAGCCGAAACGGCCGTAATAGGCGGGATTCCCGTAGATGACGACGGCGCAACACCGTTTTTCGGCAAGCTCCAGAGTTTTGCGGATGAGTTTGCCGCCGATGCCCCGTTTCTGCAGATCGGGCCGCACGGCCACGGGGCCCATGGTGTAAACTTCGGTTTTGCTCCCGTCGGCCTGGCGGAGCGCGGCCCGTGCGTACCAGATCCCGCCCGCAAGTTCGCCCTTCAGTTCCACCGCAAGGCACAGCTCAGGGAGACAGGCGGGGGCGGTCCGCATCTTGTGGACCACGAGGTGTTCGCAGCAGCCGGGCGAAAACTTGTCCCAGAAGGCGTCGCGGACCAGTTCTTCCATTTTACGGTATTGTCCGGGGCGCTCCGGGCGCAGGATCAGATCTTTCATCGTACTCGAAATTCCGTTTTCATTTTGACGTCCGGGAGTCTCCTCGGCACATTCCCGGCACAATATAGCTTCTCCCGGGCGGAAAGTCAAATCCTTTTCGTTCCGCCTTGCCCTTTTTTCCGCAAATGTGAAAAATTGACATTGAAATGAGAAAAAAACGGTGCTATGTTAACAAGAAGGAACTCGATATGCGGGGCGTTCACTCCGTACAAATCCGTACAAATCCGTAGAGCCCGCCTGAAGGACATTCAATGCGAAGGAGTCTGCCATGGAAATCATTTTGACTGTTCCGGCCTTTCTGATTTTGCTGCTGTACTTGGTCTTCGAGTCGGCGCGGAAAAAGAGGCACCCCTTGCTCACGCTGGCGGCGATCGCGTTTTTCGTCGTCGTAACGGCATTTTTGGCCACTCTCCACGGGGAGGTCCGGGCTCATTACTACGGCCAGCGGGAATCGGCTCAGGAAAGGGCGTTTTTCTTCGGGATCTTCATCGACGAACTGAAGAAAACGGGCGACCTGCAAAAGGCGGCGAAGTATATGCAGACGCCCGAAGTGAGGGAGCGGACGCTCGTCCGCATCCGGCAGATCGTCGATCCGTTCCGCCCCCAGGAGATCCTTTTTTCGGCGGCGGGCGTACTCGTCCTGCTTCTGGCGGCGGCCTTGCTCTGGATCAAAGGCCTCGGCGGGAAGGTATATTTTCCGTACCTCCTCTCGCTGTTCGTTCTGATCGGCGGCATCCTTTTCTGTATCGGCAGGCACTACCGGCGGTACGGTTTCAGGACTGATGCCATATTGAAAAATCACCTGCGCTGTCAGCAGGAGATTTTGATGAAAGAAGTCGCCGAAATGAAGACGGACCTGAGCATCCCCGAGATCGTCGCCATCGCCCGGAAGGAAGGAGATTGCGGACACGGCTATGGTCCACTGCTCGGAATGGAGCTGAGAAAACGGTCCGCCGGCAAAGAGTGAGACCTCGAGCGCGGGATTTTTCGCTTGCAAAGAGCCGGAAACGGGTGTAAATTAGGAAAAACACCTTTTTCAACAGTCAACAGCAGGGAGTTTTGGAATGAACAGCCGTATCATCCGGTGGCGCAGGAATGCGGGAAACGAGGCACGGGTCGTCATTTCGGGGGACTTCTGCCCCCGCGAGGAAAATTGCGCGGACGTGACCGCCCGGGCGGGGGAGATCACCGCCAAAGTAAAACCCTTTTTCGACGCGGCGGAGTTCCGCATCGTCCAGTGGGAGTGCGCCGTGACGAAACAGGACACCCCCATCGACAAGAGCGGACCCAACCACCGCTGTTATCCGGAGTGCGTCGCTTTCGCCGAAGCCCTCGGGACCGACGCCGTGCTGCTGGCCAACAACCACATCGGCGACTACGGCGATCCGGGGGTGAAGGATACGCTGGACACCTTCCGCACCGCCGGGATCCGGACCGCCGGGGCCGGGATGACTCCGGAAGAGGCGGCCAAACCCCTGTATTTCAAAGCCGGAAATATTGAGATTGCCCTGCTCGACGCCTGCGAGTGCGAATTCGGCACCGCGTGGAACGGCGGTCCCGGCTCCAACGCCATGGATCCCTTCCGTCTCGCCGAGCAGATCAAGGCGGAAAAGGCCGCGGGAAAGCACGTCATCGTCACGCTCCACGGCGGCCATGAACACTTTCCATTCCCCTCGCCCCGGATGCGTTCCCTCTGCCGCTTTCTGGCCGACTCCGGCGCGGACGCCGTCTACAACTGCCACACCCACTGTATCTTAGGTTGCGAGGTTTGGCACGGCGTCCCCATCGTCTACTCGCCGGGGAATTTCTACTTCCCCAACCGGCCCACTTCGATCCCCACCTGGTATCTGGAGTACGTGCCGAAGTTCTATTTCGACGCCGAGGGCGCCTGTGCGCTGGAACTGCTCCCCTGCTTCAATTTGAAGCAGGAGATCCGGCCCCTCGAAGGGAGCCTTTTCGACGCCTTCTTCAAGTATTTCGACGAACTTTCCGCCCCCATCGCCGATGAAGCGCTGTTGGGAAAAATCTTCGATTCCTGGTGCGCCATGAACGGCGTTTCCATGCTGAACGGGCTTTTCAACCGTCCCAAACCGGCTTCCCTGACCGACCGGGAAGAGGTGAAGAAGAATCTGGGGCTGCGGAACCTTTTCACCTGTCAGGCCCACAACGATCTGCTGCGGAACACCCTGTTCCTCATGGAGCGGTATGCCCTCGAAGCCGCCGAGGCGGAGATCCCCCGGATCCGGGCGGCCCGGGATCCGGAGTGGCTCAAGGGGACCGCCGTGGAAGAGGCGGTCAAAGCCGCGGCGGCGGCTCAATAAGCGCGGCTTTTCAGGCGAAAAGGCCCAGCAGGACCTCCGCGTAGAGGCGGTGGCCGTAGTCGTTGGGGTGGTTGACCCCGTTGCCGGTCATGGAGTAGTAGTCCTTGCCCGCCAGAACGCGCGTCCAGAAGGCGCAGACGTCCGCGACCGCCGCCCTTTCGGATCCCAGTCCCCGCAAGGCTTGGACGAAAGCCTCGGCCCGGCCTTCGGGCAGACTGCCCCAGTTGAGGTTCCGGGGCATGGACCCCACGAGGATGAATTCCGTTTCGGGGAAACGGCCGAGCCGGAGTTCCATGATCTCTTTGATGACCGAGGCGTACTCCGCCGGTTCCATGCCGCCGAAGTCGTTCATTCCGTAAGCGATGACCAGCAGGTCGGCCTCCTCTTCGATCCACCGCTCCCTCTTCTCCAGCGCGTGGCGGCACCCGGTGCCGTTGACGGCCCGGTTGACGGCGGTGACGGGACCGCCGAAACGGTCGGCCAGTCCCGCCGCGAAAAGGTCGATATAGGGCGGCATGAAGGGGGGGACCTTGAGGTATCCCGTGGCGTTGTAGCCTTCGCTGATGCTGTCGCCCAGAAGGAGGAGCCGGACCGGCTCCTTCTTTTCGAGTTTGGCCGTGACATGGGGCAGCTCCCCCGGAGCCCGCCGGGGCGTCCGGGGGAATTCGACGGTCCCGGCGGTCTGATAGTCGCACTCGACCTGCGTCCGGGCGAAAAAGTCCCCGTTGCTGAAGATGACGGGCCGTCCGTGTACGCTGTCCGCGATGGCGTCGGCTTCGGGATGGGGGTACAGTTTGGCCGTGGCGGGATCGGGGTGGATCATCGCTTCGGTCAGAAAGGGGATGGCGGAGCCGGGGCAGAGCCGGAGTTCCCCGCTCCCCGGCGTGTGGGTGAAATCCCGGCCTTCCGAGTAGACCTTGCCCAGCGTCGGATTGCAGAGTTTCAGGATCTTCGACGCGGGGAAAAGCAGTTTCGCCCGGCCTTCGCCGTCGAACATGACCGATTCGCTCCGGCAGATCCCATTTTCCCGGTCCCAGAGGGGAAGAAAAGCGGCAGTTTTCATTTTCGAGCTTCCTTTTCGAGTTGTTCGAGGATGTATGTGCAGTTGATGACCTTTTCCCGCAGGTCGTTGAGGGTGTAGAAGTAGTGGTTGCTGGCCTCGAAGCCGATGCGGGAGTCGCTCCGGGCGATCTTGCAGAGCTTGAGCGCGATCTCCCGCTCCTCTTCGGCGCAGGCTTCCATGGTTTTCCGGTCGCCCCTGTCTCTTGCGAGGGTGAAACGGGTCTGGAGCAGGGTGCTTTCGAAGTGGCAGAAGGCGGTTTCCGCCGTGCGCCGGAGATCTTCGAAGTCGGCCCGTTCCTCCGAGGAAACGCAGGGGGCGGCCTCGTCGAGGAGCGCCAGCCCCTCGCGCCATTTGTCGGTGAGGAGCCGGAATTGGTCGACGAAGACCTCTTCCGGGTAGATGCTCCGCCACGCCGCCACGTGGTCGTAGGGAAATCCCACCATGGTGGCCCGGTAGCCCGAGGGCTGCAAATAGAGCAGATTCATGGGGCCGTAGTTCACGGGAGCGTTGTAGACCACCCCCACGCTGTGGGGAAAATTCCGGAACGCTTCGCTGAAGCACTTCCACGCCCGGCACACCTTTTCCGCCGTCGCGGGGCGGAATTTCTGCGCCGCGACCTCTTCGGGCGTCCCCCGGAGCAGCTCCAGGTTCCCCCCCGGGAAGCCGCCCAGGGTCCAGCTGAGCATGAGCCCCGACACCTGTTCCTTTTTCAGTTTGTCCAGATGCTCCCGGATGAGGTAGGGCACGGGGATCGAGGGCACCGCCGCCAGCTCCCACGAGTTGTTGATCTGGACCTTGGCCGCCGTCTTCAGCCCCTTTTCCCGGGCGTAGGCCCACACGGCTTTGGCCTCTTCGGCGGGGCCCACCTGCGAAATGGAGTAGTCCCGCAGATACTGCTTCACGCCGCCCACGTGCGTTTCCATGCCCCACTCGCTGACGCAGGTGATGAAGACGTTTTCGTGTTTGGGGAGCAGGTCGATGACCTTCTTCTTGAATTCGAGGGGCTTCACGTCCTCGGCATTCCGCCGCCACGACCAGTCGTAAATGAGCATCTTCGCCTCGGGCGCGGCCCGGTGCATCCCCCGCTCCATGGCGGAATTGATGTCGGCGATGATCTTTTCGGGCGGCACCTTGGAGCAGAAGGGGCACTCCGAACTCTTCGTGTCGTAGTGGCAGTTGGTGGCGTTTTCGGACATGGTGATGGTCAGAATACCCCCCAGCTCCGGAACTTGTGAGAAGAGCGAGAAAAGAGCCCCTTCCAGATAGGTCAGCACCTCGGGGGCCGCCGTGGTGCAGATGGTCCGGGCCTCGTTGACCCTGCGCCCCTTCCACCGGGGCTTCAGGTCGAAGAAGGACTCCGGCATCCACCGGGGTTCGTTGAGGTAGAGATAGACCTTCATGCCGTATCTGCCGCAGCGTTCGACGATCTTCCGCAGATTCTCGATGCGCTTTTCCCAGCCTTCGGAGAAGGACTCCGCGCCGGGGATGGGGCGGAGCAGGTACAGGATCGCGTGGAGCCACACCCCCTGGATCCCCATGGAAGCGTACCGAGAAAGCAGATTTTCCGGGACCGGGTCCAGCGTTTCCGCTTCTCCCAGCACGTCGCCGCAGCTGGCGGCGAAGGCGTGGATGAAGTTGAACTCGAAATCCCCCTTTTCGGGCAGGGGCGGGACGGGTTTGTACAGATCGGCGAAAGCGAAGGCCGCTTCGCTCCGGCGGAGTTCGTCTTTCGGGAAGTATTTTTCCATCGTCGCGCGGATCGCCGCCGTTTGAGCCTTCTCCCGGTCGTCGAGAACCGTCAGGCGCACTTCGGGAACTTGCGGCTTGAGCTTGCCCAGCTTGTGGAAGAGAAAATCCTCCTCCTTGAGGGAGTAGGCCAGCTTTTCCGGGGGCCACCCCAGCAGTTCCAGCAGCTGGGCGTAACCGAGGAGCTGCCAGTTGTTCCGGATCAGCGTCAGGTAGCCGTTGGGGAGCCATTTGGGGTTGACCTGCGGCGGGACGGGGAGCCCGAGGGCCTCCGCCGCGTCGAGGAGTTCGGGGAGCGTGCAGCGCAGAACCGCCGCCAGACGCTCCGGGGGGACCAGCTCCCAGTTGCGCCACAGCACGTGCTGCCAGCGGGTGGGGAAATGGGGGTAATCCAGCGCCGCAGGCGCGGACCCGGCGGGGAGGTCGGAGATGTTCATTGGTTTTCTTCCTTGCAGAATCGTTCCGGTACGCGGAAAATATACACCTTCGCCTCGTCGAAGTCAAGAGATTTTCCCGCTTTTTCCTTGCAATCTCCGGCATGCGGTGGTATATTACGGGAACTTGAAAGGGGAAACGCCAGGATGAACGAATACAAGAACTGTTTCGAACTGCTGAACACTTCCCGGAAGACCGCCGTTCTGACCGGGGCGGGGGTCTCCACCCTTTCCGGCATCTCCGACTTCCGGGGCGCCAACGGCTTCTACACGAAAAAGAGCCTGCTCTACGGCGTCAGCCGGGAACAGCTCTTCGACATCGACTTCTTCCGCCGCCGGCCGGAAGTTTTCTATCAGTACGCAAGAGAGTACCTCTATCCCATGCTGGACAAGGTGCCCTCCATCGCCCACACCACGTTGGCCGCCATGCAGAAAAGGAAGCTCTGCACCACCATCTTCACCCAGAACATCGACACGCTCCACACCAAGGCGGGCGCGACCGACTGCGTGGAGCTCCACGGGTCGCTCCGGGAGCACTTCTGCATCAACTGCGGCAAGAGCTTTCCCACCGCCGACATCCGGGCACGGGCGGAAAAGGAGGCCGTGCCCCGGTGCGGGGAGTGCAGCGGCCTCATCAAGCCCCGGGTGGTCTTTTTCGGCGAATCCCTCGATCAGGACGATCTGGAGCGGGCCTTCCGGGAGTGCGCGGCGTGCGATGTGCTCCTCGTGCTGGGGAGCAGCCTCACCGTGACCCCCGTGGCCAATCTGCCCATGACGGCCGTCGGCGCGGGGAAAAAAGTGGTCATCGTCAACGCCCAGCCCACGCCCGTCGACCGGTACGCCGCCTTCACGTTCGACGACATCGCGCAGTTCTGTACCGAGATGGCGCGCTTTTTCAAGCTTGATGTGCAACGATGAACCTCAATTTCGAAAGGAGGAATTTCGAATGAAAAAACTTGCCGCGCTTCTTTTCATGGGGGTGGCCGCCTCGCTCGCCGGGGGGGCGACTTCCGAACAACTGCTCTTCAAGGTGCTGGAGACTGCCCGGCGCAACGGCCCGGGGAACGTGCTCATTTCCCCCTTTGGGATCCGGCAGTGCTACGGCATAATCTCGCCGGGGGCGGGCCCCGTCACGGGCGCGGAACTCAAGAAGGTCCTGGGTCTGGAGCCCGCCGGGCTCCCCGACATGCTGAAGAAAGTCCGGTCGCTCCGTCAGGCGAAGGCGGAAACGAAATTTTCCTCCTTCAACACCGTGGTCGTCGACAAGCGCTACACGTTGAAGCCCGCCTACCGGACCGCCGTGGAAAAACAGTGCGAAGGGACCATCCGTCAGGCGGACCTGAAAAAAGCCGCCGAAAGCGCCGAGATGCTCAACAAGCTCATTGCCCAGCAGAGCAACGGGCTTTTCACCAACGCCTTCGACAAGGCCGACCTCAAGAATGAACCTGCGGTGGTCCTGCTCAACGTCCTTTACTTCAAGGCCCGCTGGGCCATGACCTTCAAGAAGGAGGGCACGGAAAAACGCCCCTTCACCCTCGCCGACGGCAAGAAGAAAGAGGTCGACATGATGCACGCCAAGTGGTTCGTTCCCTACTACAACGACGGAAAGGTCCACGGCATCGTGCTGGACTACAAGGACCGGAGATTCAAGATGTTCTTCCTCATGCCCGTGGACGCGAAAACGCCCCTTTCGGCGGTGACGGAACTGCTGGCAAGTCAGGGCGTCCCCGCCCTTATGGCCAAGGCGACTCAGGAGCGCAAGACCGCCATCCGGCTCCCGAAGCTCAGGCTTCAGTGTTCCGTCGATCTCGTCGAGCTACTCCGGAAAGCGGGGATGACGGCCATTTTCGACCCCGACAGGGGCGCCATCGTGAACATGGTGGAGCGTTTCCCGCTCTACATCGGCAAATCCAAGCAGGTGGTCAAGCTCACGCTGGATGAGAACGGGACCGAGGCCGCCGCCGCCACCTACGCCATCGGCATGGTGGGGGCTGCTTTCGGGCCGCCGCCGAAGACCAACACCTTCCACGCCGACCGGCCCTTCGTGCTGGTCCTGACCGACACGGAAACGCAGACGGACCTTTTGAGCGCCGTGGTGATGGAACCCTGAACTTTTCGGGATCCGGGCCGGAAGGGAGACCTTCCGGCCTCTTTTTTTCAGGGCAGCTTGACGTCGACCTTCTTTTCGGCGGCGAACTGTTTGGCCAGAGCCAGGTATTTCGCGGCAAGGTCTTTCCGGTTCCGGTTCCGGCAGAGGACGGCCATGTTGTAAGCGGCGACGGGGTTGTGTTTTTCGATCAGCGCCTCGAAGATCGCCTCGGCTTCGTCATCCTGCCGGAAAATGCTGTTCGTTTCTCCCGCGGCCAGCTTCACGGCGAAGTTGTTCAGACAGCTTTCGTTGCGGGCGAGAAGGCCCGCCGCCATATCCGCCTCCTCCTTGCCGGGGGGCGTGTCGAAGGCGCAGAGTACGACGTATTTCCCGTCGATCAGGCCGATGAAGCTGTAGGTGCGCAGCTGCCAGCGCCCCTGAAAGTTCCCGTGGATGTGGAAAAACAGATCGTCTTCGATCCGCCACATGTCGTTTTCCAGCTGCTTGCCGATCTTCTCAGGATCCAGCTGCTTCACCACTTTCCGCGTGAATTTCGCGGTGCAGGGCTTGTATTTCGAACGGATGAGGGCCCCCCTCAGTTCATCTTCGTAGGCGTAGTTGATCATCCTGATCGTGGGATTGGGATAATAGAGATTTTCCTGAAGGGGCTCCTTCTCGAAGGCGTCGTCGAACCACCGCTCGTCCCCTTCACGGGAAAGGAAAAGGGATTTTGCGATTTTTTCCTCTACCGCTTCCCTATGGAAAGACCAGCTCTTGAGATGCAGATCCGGTGGCTGGGGCAAACGCAGCATGGGTTCCTTCCCCGTGATCTCCGGCCGTTTGCTGAGTTCGGTCAGAACGGTACGGGCGTCCGTTCCGAGGATCTTGCGCTGGGATTCGAAGTGGCTGTCCACGGCCCCGCGGAGCGCTTCCCCCTTGGGCTCCTGCCCGGCGGCCCTGGGGCAGAGCTTCTCGAAGCTTTTCGGGTCGGCGAGAAACTTCCGGGCGGGGGCGTGATTTCCGGCGGCGGCCTTTTTCATCCACTTTTCCGCCTCTTTCCGGTCGCCGGAGCGGGCCGCCGTCAGGGCGATGCGGTATTCCAGACGCGGCGAGGGCGCAAGGCGGTGCGCCGCCTTGCAGCAGAGGCAGGCCCACCGGGGATGGGGGGCGGCGATCCCGTTCCCCGCCTCGTAAAGGTCCGCCAGCTTTTCCCATGCCTCGGGCTGTCCGGTCTTCGCGGCCTTTTCCAGACAGGTGTAGGCTTCGTCGTATTTTTTCAGCTCCGCGTTGACGACTCCCGCCAGCAGGAACGCCCCGCGGGGAGGATGCTCCGCCCGGACGGCCTTTTCGAGATAAAAGGCCGCCTTGACGAGGTCGCGTCCCGTTCCCTGGCCCGAAGCGAACCTCTTGCCCGCCTCGAAGGCCGCCTGGGGATCCTCCGCCGGTTCCGCTCCGCACAGGGAAGACGGGAGCGGAACCAGAGCGCAGACGCCTGCAAAAAGGGCGGCGGCAGCTCTTCCAAGTCCTTTCACCATCATTTTACACTCCTTTATGCGATGGGGGCTTTTCTTCAAAGTTGGGGAAGGGGTTCCCGGACGAAATTCACGATATCGAGGGGCTTTTCGGCCTTGACGGCGGCGTAGAGCTCCGGCAGATCGGTGAATTCCAATGCGCCGGGGATCATGCATGACTGTGGCCAGTGGGTCACGTGCTTTTGCACCATGCTCTCGTAGGATTCGGGCGCGTCGTAAAGGGTGAGGCTTTCCACCTCGTCCGAGAGGAGCGCCGCCATGAGGGCCGGGAAGGCCCCAAGTCCCCGCCCGGCGAGATGCAGGTGCTTCACGCCGGAACTCTTGACGAAGGCGACGGCGCGCAGCGTGTCGAGCGTCCGCAGCCCGATCATGGAAGAGCCGAACATCAGCGCCACGCTGTCGAAGTGGTATTCGTGATTGTGGGTCATGTTGAACTTGCGGAAATCGGGGCCCCAAGTTCCCGTGAGGGGGGCGCTTTCCCCCGTGCCCCGGTAATCGAACCCGGCGTAAAGTTCCTCCGGGTCCCGGTCCAGCTGGACGACCTCGCTGCCCGCATCCAGATGGGGCAGGTAGATGTTAAGCTTTTCCAAGGCGGGGAAGTGCATGAAAGCGCTCCGGGCGTCGAGCTTCAGCGTGGTGAAAAGCCCCGGCTCCCCTTCGAGGCCGAAGCGGGAAAGGCAGGCCCGTTCCGCCGGGATGGCGCTCAGGTAGACGGGCCGGAGGATCCGGGCGTAGGGCACGGGTATTTCCGCCGGGATCCGCAGGGCCTGCCGCAGCCGGGCCTTGAGCTCCGCCGGGGAGAGGGGCCGCCGGGCGGCCTTGAGTTCCGCCGCCTTGCGGACGATAAGATCGTGGATGGTCGAAAGCTCCGGCCTGGAGGTCATGATCTGCCCCGTTTCCGTGCAGGAAAGCTCTTTTTCGCTCAGGAGCTCCGTTCCGGGATCCTCCGCCGGAGTCCCTTCCGGCCTGGCGTAAGAAGCGAAGAAGCGGTACATGGCCTCCCGGTTTTCCACGGAGTAGCCGTGATTGGTGGGCCCGATGAAGTACTGGAGGTTTTCTTCCGCCCCAAGAAGTTTGTAGACCTTCCGGGCCTGTTCCCAGGTCTCCTTGAGCCCCCGCGCGTCGAAAAAGTCGTTCTTCTGCCCCAGGAGCAGGATGGGCCGGGGGGCGTAGGCGAGGAGGAAATCCCCCATCTCGCACCCGGCGGCCAGGATCCCCGGTGGGATCTGTTCGGCGTCGGCGGCGATCTCGTTTTCCCAATTCCGCTGCCAGCTGGTGACGTAGCAGCTGGGGGCCGCCATGGTGAAGCGGGGATCGAGGGCCTGCACGAAGGTGGTCATGGTGCCGCCCCCGGAGTTGCCCGTGATCCCCACCCGGGCGGGATCGACCTCGGGGCGGGAAAGGAGAAGATCCAGCCCCCGCAGGGCGTCGTAAGCCCGCCACGCGCCGAAGTAGTCGCCGCAGAGCCGGAGCTGTTTCCCCATCATGGAGTGCTCCCAGGTGCACCTGCCGTGGACGTCGGCGCCGCCCGGCACGTTCACGAACTGCCACCGCTCCCCCTGTCCGGCGGGGTCCGGCACCAGCACCACGTACCCCTGCAGCGCCAGATTCTGCGCGGCGGCCTGATAGGTGTCCGTGGCCTTGCCCTCCTGCCCGTGGCCGCAGAGGAGGAGCACCGCCGGGTGCTTCCCTGCGCTCCGGGGCAGGTACAGATTTGCCGTCACGGGGAACTTTTCCCGGCTGAAGTAGATGATCTTTTCGATCCGGAACCGATCGTGTTCCACGGTCCCGGCAAATTCGCACTCCGGCACGGAGCGGTCGGAAGGCATCGCGAAGATCTTCGCGATCTTCCCCCGGACCTCTTCCACGTAACCTTGCGCCTCTTCTTTCGTTTTGAGCGCGTCGATCCGGGCGGCGCGGGCGGCGTTCAGCTCCCGGATCGAACTCACGGTATGCGCCTGGAGCATACCGCCGTAGATGGAACGGAAATCGAGCATGTTTTTTTCCTTTGTCGGTTTATTTCACGGTGTAGCTGAAAAATGCGGCGCCGGAGTCCGTCGTCCTGCGGACGATGCGGGCCCGGCCGGGGAAGGAAATGTGGGCGCCGAACCAGCAGCCTCCCCGTTCGAGAAGTTTTTTCCGGGATTCGACCGCGGTGCGGGGCTCCATGTCGAACCGGGCGCAGAAATCGTACGCCTTGATCTGAAGGTCGGCGGCGTGGACGATGTCGCCCACGAAGGTGACGCGTTCACCCTTCGGTCCGGTCTGGAGCTCGAAAACTGTGTGGCCGGGGGTGTGTCCGGGGTAAAGGAACGGGACCAGTCCCGTGCCGGGGATCTCCCGGTCGAAGTCGAAGAGGACGAGATTCTTCTCGCTGGGCGTCAGGTGCTTCGCCAGTCCGGCCCGGTTCGGATCGCTCTTCCACGCCTCATACTCCTTGCGGGCGATGAAGACTTTTGTCTTGGGGAAGGCGGCCTTGCCGTCGGGCCGGGTGAGGCCCCCCACGTGGTCGGGATGGATGTGGGTGATGAGGATCCCCGAAATCATCTCGGGCGAGATCCCCGCCGCCTTCAGATCGGGCAGAAGGCGGCTCGACGGCCGGCCGAAGCCCGCGTCGATGAGGAAGTGTTTTCCGTTCTTTTTGTTCTTGACGAGAAAGACGTTGATGGAGGAGGGAAAAGAGTTCGGCAGCCGGACCCTTTTGTTCGGGTCGATGCTGCGGAACAGCGCCGCGGGCATCCGCCCCGGCTGATCCTCGATGGCGGCGACGATGCTGCCGGGGAGGTCGAAGACTTTGAGCGTTGCGGAAGCGCTGCCCTGAAGTTTCAGCAGCGGGTCGGGGGTCGGGACTTCGGTTGCTCCCGACAGCAACGGAACGAGGCAGCAGAACAGGGCGGCGATGAACGTTTTTTTCTTCATTTTGTCTCTCCTTCTTCGCAAGTTCGACCGCCTCGGGGGCGGCTCTGGGGAAAATATACCACCTTCTTTCGCATTTTTCAACCGGCGGCGGATTTTTTGGCCACATTTCGGAGAACGGCTCTTGATTTTTGATTTTTCATGTGGCATATTATCCCCGGCAAACGAAAACTTGCGGGGAACTTCCCCAAGGAGGAAAAATGCTTTCGGTAAAAGTCGTCGCGGCCATGGAGCCGGGCAAAGTCACGCTGGAAACCTGCGAATTCGACGACGGGGCTCTGCCCCCGGATGCGGTGCTGGTCAAGACCCTTTACAGCGCGGTCAGCGCGGGCACCGAGTGCGCGTGGATCTCGGGAAAATCCAACAACTCGGGGCAGCATTTCCCCTTCTACCCCGGCTACAGCGCCGCAGGGCGGGTGGTCCGCGTCGGAAACGAGGTGAAAAACTTCGCCGAAGGGGACCTTGTGGTCGTTCCCTGGCACGGCCACCGTTCCTTCGCCGGGGCTCCGGCGGCTCCCGTCTGGGGGGGAGTCCACAAGATCACCGATCCGAGGGTGCGGCTGGAACAGGCGGCCTTCGTCCACATCGCCTCCTTCCCCATGCTGGGCGTGCGGAAGCTCCGGATCCAGATGGGCGAATCGGTGATGATCGCCGGGCTGGGCATCCTGGGCCAAATCGCCTTGCAGGCGGCGAGACTTTCCGGTGCGGCCCCTCTTCTCGCCTGCGACTTTTCCCCCGAGCGGCGGGAGCTGGCCCTCAAACTGGGGGCGGACGCGGTCTTCGACCCCCGCGACCCCGATTTCACGGAAAAGGTCCGGGCCGCTTCGGGCGGAGGCGTCAACGCCGTGGTGGAGGTGACGGGCAAGGCCGCCGCCTTGAAACAGGCCCTCGCCTACACCGCCAAGATGGGGCGGATCTCTCTCCTCGGGTGCACCCGGATCCCCGACTGCGCCATCGACTTCTACCGCGAAGTGCATCTGCCGGGCATCACGCTCATCGGGGCCCACACCAGCAACCGGCCCAAGACGGAGTCCCGCCCCGGAGAGTGGACCGAACACGACGACTACGAAACGATCCTGCGGTTTCTGGCCACGGGCCGGTTCGACTTCGCCTCGCTGATCCACAAGGTCGTCAGCCCGGCGGAGTGCACTTCCCTTTACGACACCTTGCTCAACGAACCCGATCCGCCCATGGGGATCGTCTTCGACTGGAATCTCTTGAAGGAGGAGTGAGATCATGGAAAAGATCAACATCATTCAGATCGGGATCCTGCACGAACACGCCATCGGCAAGTTCGCGACCCTGAAGAAACGGCCCGATTTATTCAATCTTCTGGGCTTTGTGGACGAACGCAGTTTCTGCAAAACGCCCTGGTGTCCCGAGACATTCCATCCGGATCATTACGAGGGATTCCGGGAGTTCACGCTCGAGGAAGCGTTGAACTTCCCCGGCCTCGACGCGGTCACGGTGGAAGTTCCGAACAACGACCTCGTGCCGACGGCGGTGCGCTGCATGGAAAAGGGCATCGCCATGCACATGGACAAGCCCGCGGGGGAGACGTTCGAACCCTACCGGAAACTGCTGGAAGGCTGCAAAAAGAGGAATGTGCCTTTCCAGATGGGCTACATGTTCCGGGGCAATCCCGCCTTCCAATTCTGCATCCGGGCCGTCCGCGAGAAGCTGATGGGAGAAGTCTTCGAGTTCCAGGCGGACATGAACCACTGCTATCTGGGGGCGGGCTACCGGGAGTTCATCGGCAAATTCCCCGGCGGGCTGATGCACAATCTGGGATCCCATCTTGTCGACTTCGTCGTCGCCGCCATGGGCCGCCCCGAGAGGGTGACGCCTTTCCTCAAATCCGCTCCGGGCTACCCCGATCATCTCCACAACAACTGCATGGCCGTGCTGGAGTACCCTCACGCTTTCGCGACCTTGCGCAGCTGTTCGGAGTCGGCCGGCAACACGGGGGCGCGGGCCGTCCGGATCGCCGGGACCAAGGGCACGATCAGTTTCAGTCCGGTGGAGCGTTTCGACGGGAAGAGCGTCGAGATCGAACTTGTCATGCGGGAAGAGAACGGAGGCTTCCCCAAGGGGACCCACACCCTGCGCTTCCCGCCTCAGCGCGACCGCTACGAGGTCCAGCTGGAGGAGCTGGCTCGGGTGATCCGGGGCGAAGCGGAGCCCTCTTACTCCTACGAACACGACCTGCTGGTCCACGAAGTGCTTCTGGCCGCCTCGGGCCTTGCGAAGTGGGCATGACGGACAATCGGGAGCTTTTCACGGCCAAGGCCGAGGATTACGCCCGGTTCCGGCCCTCCTATCCGTCTGCCGCTATCGACTGGCTCCGGGAGCGCAGCTCCGGCGGAGCCGTTGCCGACATCGGCGCCGGGACGGGGATCTTCACCAAGTGTCTGCTCCGGCGGTTCGCCCCGGTCTATGCCGTGGAGCCCAACGCGGCCATGCGGGCGGCTTTCCGGCGTTTCCTGCCCGGCATCCCCTGTCTCGACGGTTCGGGGGAGCGCACGGGGCTGCCCGACGGCTCCGTGGAGCTCGCGACCGTCGCGCAGGCGTTCCACTGGCTGGACGAGGAGCTTTTCAAGCACGAAGCCCGGCGGATCCTGCGGCCGAACGGCCAAGTCGCCATCATCTGGAACAGCTGCGTCAAAAACGAATTCACCCTCGCACGGGACGAGGTGTGCAAAAAATACTGCCCGCGCTTCCGCGCCGGACATGCGGGAAAACGTTCCACCGCCGAGGGGGACGCCTTTCTGCGGGAAGTCTACTTTTCCGAAGTCGAAGTCGTTTCCTTCGACAATCCCTTCGTCATGGACCTGACCGCCTTTCTGGGCAACATGAGGTCCCGCTCCTATGCCCTTGCGCCGGGAGACGCGGGATTTGCCGGATTCGAAGCGGAACTGCAAAAGGTCTTCGATCGCTTCGGCGAAAACGGCGTCGTGACCGAACGGCAGTTGACCGAGATCTACCTCGGCCGCTTCGCCTGATCCACTTGAAAAATTTTCTGCAGACGGTATATTATGTTTCCGGAAGCCGTTTTTTGGTGAAAAGAGGAATAGTTTTATGGCTTTGGTCAGAGATCCGCAAAAGATCCGGCTCGGCATTCTGGGAATGACCGAGGGCAACGGGCACCCCTACAGCTGGAGCGCCATGTTCAACAAATTCGACCGGGAACGGATGCCGAAGGAGTGCCCCTTTCCCGTGATCCCGGTCTACCTCGCCCGTGAGGACTACGACTCCATGGGCATCGACGGGGCGAAAGTCGAATACATCTGCTGCGACCGCCGCGCCGACGCGGAACATGTGGCGGCGCTCTCGCTGATCCCCCACGTCCTCGACCGTCCCGAGGAGATGATCGGGAAAGTCGATGCCGTCATCATCGCCACCGATATCGGGAGCGAGCACGTCCGGAGAGCGAAACCCTTCATCGACGCCGGGATCCCCCTCTTCATCGACAAGCCCCTCTGCGACAACCGGGAAGATCTGGACTTCTTCACGAAATTGCTGGAGTCGGGCTATCCCCTGATGTCCTCCAGCTCCATGCGCTTCTGCAAGGAGTTCAAGCCCTACTACGGCGGCGCGGTCCGGGAGCTGGGGCAGCTCCGGCTCATCCAGTACGGCATGCCCAAGAAGTGGGAAACCTACGGGATCCATTCCCTCGAGGCGGTCTACCCCATCGTCGGCCCCGGATTTTACAGCATCCGGAACACCGGGACGAAGGAACGGAACATCGTCCACATCAAGCACAAGTCGGGCGTGGATCTGGTGCTGACGGGCATCTACGATCTGGCGGGGCCCATTCCCCTCATCATCAGCGGCAACTCGCAGAACGCGGTGCTCTACGCCAAAGACAGTTACAACTCCTTCCGGGACCAGCTGGTCTCCTTCATCCGTTTCCTGAAGACGGGGGAGCGGCCCTTTCCGTGGCAGGAAACCGTGGAACTGATGAAACTCGTCATCGGAGGAATCGAAAGCCGTGAGCAGAACGGCAGGGAGATACTGATATGAATGTCCTGAAATCTTTTTCGCTGGAAGGAAAAACCGTCCTTCTCACGGGCGGCGCCGGATTGTACGGCAGGCAAATGACCGAGGCTTTCTGCGAAGCGGGGGCAAAGGTCTTCATCGCCTCGCGGAATCTGGAAAAGCTCGAAGTTGAGGCAAAGCGCTGCGGCGCCACGGCGCTGGCCCTCGACCTGGACTCCGATGAAAGCATCGCGCAGGCGGTCGAAAAGGTCTTCGCCGCCACGGGCCGGATCGACGTGCTGGTCAACAACGCCGTCAGCCGCTGCGCCTGCGGCGATTGGGCGGACTCCATGGACTACTTCGACAAGTCCTTGCACACCAACGCTTCCGCGCTTCTCGTGCTGACGAAGCGCGTGGGGGAGATCATGAAGAAACAGCGCTCGGGGTCCATCATCAACATCGGCTCCTACATGGGGCTCCTCGGGCCGAATCCCGTCAACTACACGGGAACGGAGATGTTCAGTTTCGAGAAAAGCTCCCCCATCTACTTCTACGAGAAGGGGGGGATGAGCAACTTCACCCGTTTCGCGGCCAGCGTCCTGGGGCACTGGAACATCCGGGTCAACTGCATCGCGCCGGGGGGCTACTTCAACAACCAGCCGGAACCCTTCGTCAAACAGTACAGCGCCAACACCATGCTGGGGCGGATGGCCAACGACGAGGACCTGAAGGGGATCCTGGTCTTTCTGGCTTCGGACGCCTCCCTTTACGTGACGGGGACCGTCATCCCCGTCGACGGCGGCTACACGGCCAAATAAAAAGCCGGACCGGAACGAATTCCGGCCCGGTGTGCCCGCGGGTGAAGCGGAGACCGGGCCGGAGACCGTTTTTCCGCTCCGGAACATTCCATTCCGGCCTGCAAAGCCGCCCTCGGACGCCCGGCGCGCGGCCTTCCGGCGGCATGAAGGACCTTTTTCATGAAGAATTTGCTTTCTTTCGCGGATGACAAGCAGTATACGCTTTTCACCAACCGCGATATTTTCCGGCTTGTCCTGCCTCTTTTTGTCGAACAGCTCCTGTTTATTCTGGTAGGAACTGCCGACACCCTGATGGTCGCCGGATTGGGGGAGGCAAGCATCTCGGCGGTCTCTCTGGTCGACAGTTTCAACCGTTGTGTGAACAGCGTTTTGTTCGCGCTGGCGACCGGAGGCGCGGTGGTCGTGTCGCAATATCTCGGCGGAGCCAATCTGACCCGTGCGAGGGAAAGTGCGAAGCAGCTTCTGGCGATCGCCCTGCTTGCCGGAACTGCCGTTTTTGCCATTGTCGAATTGCTGCTGCCGGATGTTGTCCGCATTCTGTACGGCAAACTGCCGGCGGATGTTCATGCGGGCGTGATGAGCTATTTCCGGATCACTCTTGCCGGCGTCCCTTTTATCGCGGTCTACGGCGGCTGTACAGCGCTGTTCCGTTCCATGAACCGGACGAAGACCACCATGTATATTTCTCTGGTCGGCAATATCATCAACATCGTCGGAAACGCACTGTTCATTTATTATTTCCGCATGGGGGTCGCCGGGGCGGCTTATGCCACCCTGGCTGCCCGTTTCTCCTCGATGCTGATCATCCTTTTCATGATTGCCAACCCCGCCCTGATCGTCCATATCGATTTTTGGAAAGGCTTCCGCCTTTCGTGGCAGCTGGTGAAAAAGATCCTGTACATCGGGATCCCGGGCGGGATCGAGAACGGGGTGTTCCAGTTCGGCAGGGTCCTTGTTCTGGGGTTGATCGCCACTTACGGCACACGGGAAATTGCCGCCAATGCCGTTGCCAATACGGTCGATATGCTCGGCACGATCTGCGGCGGGGTGTTCAGTCTGGCGGTCGTCACGGTCATCGGTCAGGCAGTCGGCGCCGGCGATGAAAACCAGATCCGGTACTATGTCGTCAAAATGATGAAATGGGCATATTCCGCACACGTCCTCTGGAATATTCTGGTGTTCGCATTGACGCCGCTGATCCTCTCCTGTTTCAGCAAGATCGATGCCGACACCCGGAAACTGGCATGGTATCTGATCCTGATCCATAACGGGATCGGGATTTTCCTGTGGCCGAGCTCCTTTGTTTTCCCGAATATCCTCCGTTCGATGAACGATGTCCGGGCCACCATGTGCATTTCGGTCGGCTCCATGCTGGCAGTCAGAGTCGGGTTCAGTTATCTGATCGCCGGCTGGATCCGGAGCGGCGTCATGGCTGTCTGGATCGCCATGATTTTTGACTGGATCGTCCGTCTGACCGGATTTTACTGGCGCTACCGGTCCGGCGCATGGATCCCGCTCTCCCTTGCAAAAAACGGCCGGAAAGGGTAAATGGATTTCAATGGCAGCCGGATGAAATCCTGCGGATCCCCGTGATCGGTCACGGTTTTTATTGTCCGGAAAAAGTCTCCGGCACTCGCGAAGCGAGAAAACTTCACAAGCGACCGAAGGGAGCGCCTTCACAAGCAAGGCTTCAGGGACTTCGGAGAAGATGTGAAGAAAAGCCTCCGGCTTTTGAGTGAAGAGCGGCTGTCGCCGCGTGAAGAGAAGCCTTGCGGCTTCGTTGACCATTTTTTTGCAAGGCAAAAAAATGGTCGGGGTTCTTGCTGTTGTCCGGAAATCGTCTCTTACCCTTAAAAAAGTTGGTGACTACCGCAAAGCGCTGACTGCCCTCTGTTGTTCGGAAAATGTCTCAAAATGACCGCCAAAGACGACCGAGAATATTTTTGAGGTGAGCGTCAGGTCGGAAATTTTCAGACAAACCGAAAACGGGGCTTATTCAGATGAGGAATTGCGACCTCCATTTCAAAACGAAAAAGCAACCGGCAAAAGTCGGCATTTACTTGATGAATTTCCGCCAGTGTTGCCATTTGGCGTCGCTCATCTCCCATTCGCAGTAAATCGCGATGCCACCGATGCGGTCGAGTCGGTCGGAACCGGAGATCCCGCGCAATGCGGAAGAAATATTCTCCACATGCGGGTGATGATAGCCGACACCGGCGTCTTCGTAAGCGGGGATCCCGAGAAGCAATTCGCAGCCGGTCGGACGCACCGCACCGACCAATTCATGGGTCCAATCGGTCATCAGCTTAACGTAAAACTTTTCCAACGGGATCGCCGTGTCATACATCATCACCGCCAGCTGGTCGCAATGCCGGGCGACACGGTTGATGTACACCAAACGCCAATGGACGTCAGGGAACCGGTGCCACCGGGTCGGCGGCGGATAGGCCGCCACGCTCAGCGTCTTGTTTGCCACGACCGGCCGCAGTTCATCCAGAAGCCTCAACAAATCGGCGTTCCCGCCCGGCAGGGGTTCGATGTTGATCTGCACTCCGGCGAGGCGCGGGTGTTTTTTCAGCAGTTCTCCCACCGAGGCGATGAAGTTCCGCCGCCAACGCTCATCGTCGGGACGGGCGGATTCCTCAAGGACACCGCCGATCCATGGAATGACCTTTATCCCGTACTTTCCGGCATGATCGAGAAAACGTCCGAGTCGCGCATCATCCCAAGCGGCAATTTTTCCGTCAGGCCGCGCCGGACACAGGTGCGGAAAGACCACGGCGATTTTGTTCGCCTTCAGCCGGCTGAACAGAGCGGATATTTTTTCATCGGTCCGGAAATCCGCCTTATTGCGCCGGTTGCGGGCAAACCAGGCGTCGTCGCCCAACCAGCCGTGGCCGATCCAGATCGCGTTGCCGGGATACGGGGGCAAGGGCTCCCCGCTCCCCGGCCGCCAAAAGAGATAGATGACGGCGGGAATACCGAGGATGACCGCCAGAGCGGCAACGATCCTCAGTACGCTCTTCCCAAGTTTTTTCAGCAGTCCGTTTCTCACTCATCCACCGATTCCCGTTTCAATATGCAACCAGTTTCATGGCGCGCCGGAGTCAACGGGACTGTCGCAGCAATTCGTTCATACGATCCTGGATCAAATTCAATTCTTTGATGTCGACTTCTCCGGCACGATATTTTTCTTCCATTGTTTTCAGATACGCTCTGAGTTCGGAAAGATCCATTTGTCTCATTTTGGCAATATCGATTTTTGCGGGGGCCGGGGGAGGAGCGTTTTTCGAAATATCGGCTGTTTTGATTTCCAACATCAAATCAAATGGAGTAAAATTACCAGGATTGCCGAAACCGAAATTCGCGACATTTTTGCCATTCATCGAAATCGGACCGCTCTGGCTGAAAAATTCCAAAACCCCGATCGGCGAATCGATTTCCCCGCGGTATGTATTGGCATAGCGAACATAACCGCTGCGAATGTCGTTATGGGAATAGTCCACTCTATGCTTTCCCCGCAAGTGGATGGAGATTTTCGCATTGGGCACGAGTGACGCCGGCGATTTACCTTCCGGTTTCACAATGCGAATGTAATCTTTTTCTATGAAGAAGTACAGTTCGTGTTCGCGCTTGCACGGCAATTCGATGTCAGCCAAAGTCATCCGTTTGTTTCTCTTCCTGTCCGCACGATAGAGCAAAAGCCTGTATTGTTTGCCCTGTGGAACAGGCGGCACACTTAAAGTATATTTCCAGGATACCGCATGTGGATTGTAATAATTTCTGTCGAGCGTAAGAGTTATCCCGTCGGAAGAACAAAATGCTTCAATTCCAAGCAGCATAAGAAGCAACAAGCAAATTTTCACTATACATGGTCTCATCTCATTCACCATCATCTTCATTATTCCCCCTGGTTTTTTCTTTTTCAACCCGTTAAGAAAACAGCTCAACCTATTAAAATTGAAAGACAAAAGATCAGCAATCCAATTGCCGCAAGAAGAAAAAACTTTTTATGACTCGCATAAAAAGTTTTATTGTCATTCTTATTCTCCTTGATCGGTATTTTTCCCATGTACAGAAGAAAACAAATGATCGCACCGAACAGCGGAATAGACATATCAAGTATTTTTATCAACATTTAACACTTAACTCCTTGATAAACCACAAATTTTTCAACAGACTTTAATGGAATCGGCTGCATCATGCATCGCATCATCCGCAGCTGCCAATCATCAAGGACTCCTGATATATCGATTATCCCCCTCTTTTAAGAAAATAGCACACAATCATATGTTTGTCAAGCGTTTTTTTGAAAAAAATCCTGTTTTTTTCAGTCCCCCGAGCGGCCCGTGCAAATCAGCCTCAATGCGCGGAACGAGGTCTGCCTTACGCCGGAGAATACACGCGGAGAGGAGACTTCGATCGTCTTCGCCGGGGCCGCGGCGGGAGAAGCAACGCTTCCGGGACCGCGAGTATTTCGTTCTGAAAAACTACCAGCTCCCGGAAATTTCCAGCTCAAAGGAGGTTTGAAGGTGTGTCACAAACCGTCGAAGAGGCGAAATGAAGCACGGCTTCGCCGTATGAAGCGCACCTTCGGAATATGAAGCGCCGCTTACGCGGCATGAAGCGAAGCCTGACGGCTTCATTCTTCCAAGCTTGAACGTAACCTTACTCGCGGAGCGAGCGCTTCATAGCGGAACGAAGTGGAGCTGCTTCATTTTGCGGCG